>Ga0209370_1000061_pt1 | contig 308338 bp, 250 predicted proteins | sample AgamicAtPrz_FD_187164 | JGI IMG/M metagenome (GOLD analysis project Ga0209370, IMG submission 187164) | Agave microbial communities from Guanajuato, Mexico - At.P.rz (SPAdes) (version 2) | ecosystem: Host-associated > Plants > Phyllosphere > Phylloplane/Leaf | place: Guanajuato, Mexico...
ATCGTGCGGTGCGTCTCCCGGTGCAGGCGGTCACGCTGGTAGCCGGTGACCGGCAGCGTTTTGCCGCTCAGGGAGAGCTGCATCTCCAGCAGGTGCCCGGTGCCGTAGCGCAGGAACTTCAGCTCCCTCCCGTCCGGGAAGGTGGTGGCGCTGAGGTTGCTTAAGGCATCGTATTCATGCTGATAAACGCCGGAGTGATTCTCCTCGCGGACCAGGTCGCCAAGCTTGTTACGCGCCAGGATGATGGCTTCGCTGTGCGCCGGCTCGCGCATCTCCACCGCGGCCTGACGCCACTCAGTGTAGGCAAACCGTGTCTCGCGCCCGTCGGTACGAATGCAGAATGGCGTTGGCCGACGGGGCTGTTAGAACACTTATTTCTTTAAAGCACTGGGATCAAATACGATCAGATCATGGCCTTTGAGACCACAAGGCCAGCCGCCTTTTTTATAGCAATCAAATATTTCCTCAAGAAGGCTATTGCGTAGAAGATTATCTAAGAATCTATTTATTGCCACTGTGGAGAGAACAAAAAAAGCATCTTCGCGAGCATCAGAAAATAAAGAATCATCATAATCGGTGTTGAGTTTTTTATTTTTTTTCTTCCTGTATTCCAATAAAACACCAGCATGTTGGATTTGTAAGTTTGCTAAATATTCATTAACGACCTCTTCCGCATCATCAAACTTATCATGAACCCTTAAATCTTTTCTATAATTTTCAATAACATCCTTCCAGACTTTATATGGTGAGGATAGATTCTGCTCAAAAGCAAATTCATAGGCGTCACTCAAAGAATCTGTAATTATATAACTTTTAACATCTTCTGCAGATAAACCTTTAAAAAAACTTGTAAAAATAAAATCTATCGGTTCAAATACGTAACTTGTATTCATTACCCCCTCCCTTACTGAAAATTTTGGCCCATACGTCGTTAACTTTAGAATTAATAATTTCCCCACTAGGTATATCCATATCTAACGGCCTAAGCGGGTAACCATTTTTCAAATCGGTACGTGCAATATCCTGTATTTCAGCACTCTATGCTGGGATTGCTTTTAGACTGACTGAAGTCAATTTTATCTAACGCAGACTTAATTGCTTTAGTATAGCCATCATGGCTTCCTTGATGACGGGCCATAGCACTTATCTGTGAATCTTTTTTCCTTAAAAAGATTCCGTTTACGCTGTCATCAATATAATAATTGATTCTCTTAAGCGCAGGGTGATTAGCCAATTCTTTAGGAATGATATGGTGAGCCTGGTATCCTTTCCACGAGGTTGAACGTGGCAACCCCATCCCCTCCATCATATTTTACCAAGAGTAGTAGAAAAACCAACTAACCCCCGCGGATCAACCACATAGGTATAGTTGTTCAGCCCGCCCAGTAAACCAATCGGGTCCATCTGCGTGTAACACCCGCCCGCCGGGTCGTAGTAGCGGAAGGAGTGAAGCACAGAGTCATTTCCTTGTTCAGATAATGACTCTGGAAGCGCGACTTCAACGAGATCGCCATTTCAGTGCATTGTTTCACGCCTCGTCCATAATAATGGATCTACACGCACCGCAAGAAAAAAACTTCTAAATATAATTATTGTTATATTCTATTTTTAAGATAGTAGTCTAAATATTTCTGAGGTCGATCCTGGAACGCTCTTTTTTTTCCATAGCTATATGCTTCATCAAAATACTTTATAGCTTCATCGTATTGACCAAGTTCATAACAAACCATTCCAAGATCGATCAATGGAGATGTGTCAATTTCTGAACTACGCGTTTTTAGAGAGACTTCCCCCCATTCTTTCGATGTTGTGAAATTTTCCAAATCAAAATAAATACTATACAAGCAGGATGCTACCCAATTTGAAATTTCCCATTCTAGCTTTGGTTCTGGAATCAAGGACCAAGCTTTGAGATACAATAGCAGCGCCTCATCTAATTTATTAACATCATGTTTTGCGTTGCCATTCTCAATGACAAAAACAATTTCACTTTCCAGCTTTTCATTAACTTTAGATAATTCTTTCATTAGCTTTCATCCTAGTCAGTTAAAATATCTCGATTTTTCAGCTGGCCCAATAAATTCCTCAATGTCTTTATATCTATCGGTCAAAAGGGCTCCTTGAGAACGGTTATGTCCGTAATACTCTAATTCATAATTATCAGGGTCCAGCATCCATTTTCTGACATCTTTGGATTTAGCCCCATAGTATCCTCCCTTCTGATTCCAATGTTTGACTGCATCTGTTAAATGCGCCATATCAGCATCACGGACACTATACCATTTACCATCTGTCGAACTCTTAAACTGCATGCGAGGCCCTGTACCACGAATGCGACCCTCGCTGCGCATTCGCTCAATTACGAGTTTCCCTGTACGACTATTTTTTCCAGGTGTTCGACCCATATATTTCAGACGACAACTCGTTAACCCCAACGGATCCACCCAACCCAGCGGGTCAACCACATAGGTATAAGTGTTCAGCCCGCCCAACAGACCAATCGGATCCATCTGCGTGTAACACCCACCCGCCGGGTCGTAGTAGCGGAAGGTGTTGTAGTGCAGGCCCGTTTCACGGTCCAGGTACTGGCCCTGAAAGCGCAGGTTCTGCGGGGTGTCCCAGTTTACCGGTGTACTTTCCCGCAGGCTGCGGCCCCAGGCCGTGGAAGCACCGCGCCAGACGGTGTCGCCGTTGCTGTCGGTCACGCTGTCCGGCAGGCCGTTCAGTTCCGTGTGGTACCAGAAGATGTCCGCATGCTCACCGTGGCTGTCGACGCGCGCCAGCGGTTCATAGCTGTTTTCGGTGTGGATATACTGCACCGCCACGTCCGGGTGGCTGTCGCTGGTTTCGCCCACCATCTGCAGGCCGGACCAGGCGTACTGCGTGCGTTCCGGTTTCCGGGCATGGCGTCGCCACACCTGTTTCTCCGTGCGGCGGCCCAGCGCGTCGTAGCGGTATTCTGCTTTTGTGAACTCCGCGTCGCCGTCAATTTCCACCCGGCTGATGCGGTGCTCGTCGTCATAGCTGAAACGCTGCGTCACTCTCCGGTGCGTGTCGTGGCGCACGGTCATACGCCCGAAACCGTCGTACTCCCGGCTCACGCCGTCCAGGCGTTTCAGCAGGTTGTTCCATACCGGCTGCATCTCCGGCGTGGTGCGGTTGTCCGCCGCGTCATACCAGAAACGCTCTTCCCCTTCCGGCTGTAGGCTCTGCGTCATGCGCCCGGCCGCGTCGTAGCCCCACAGGGACTGACGGTACTTCTCTGCCGGGGTGGAGGGTGCGCCGTCGGTGTACATGCGGCGGATTATCTGGTCCGCGCGGTCCCACTGGTAGCGGCGCTCCGAGACCAGACGGTCGCGCAGGTTGTCGGTGCAGCGCCGGTGCGTGATACGCCCGGCCATGTCGTAGTGCGTCTCCAGCTCCAGCGCGCCCATCGTGCGGTGCGTCTCCCGGTGCAGGCGGTCACGCTGGTAGCCGGTGACCGGCAGCGTTTTGCCGCTCAGGGAGAGCTGCATCTCCAGCAGGTGCCCGGTGCCGTAGCGCAGGAACTTCAGTTCCCGCCCGTCCGGAAAGGTGGTGGCGCTGAGGTTGCTCAGGGCATCGTATTCATGCTGATAAACGCCGGAGTGGTTCTCCTCGCGGACCAGGTCGCCAAGCTTGTTACGCGCAAGGATGATGGCTTCGCTGTGCGCCGGCTCGCGCATCTCCACCGCGGCCTGACGCCACTCGGTGTAGGCATAACGGCGGATTTCAGTGGTCAGCGCGCTGTAACGGTATTCGGTGCGGTGCTCCGGGGTTTCCCGCGCCGACATACGCCCGAGGGCGTCATATTCGTAATTCAGCACCTGCGCTGGCAGGTCGCTGCCGCGCTCCGGGTGGCGCACCAGAGAAGCCACTTGCTGCGCGGCGTTGTAGTGATACTCCGTCTGCCGCCCGGCGTAATCCTGCTGACAGGTCAGCAACCCGGTCGGCGTGTAGTCGAAACGCCACTCCTGGTTGTTGGCGTTGGTCAGCGTCACCAAGCGGCCCGCCCGGTTGAAGCGAAAACGGGTCACATGCCCTGCCGGGTCGGTGGCTTCCGTCACCTGGCCGCGCGCATTGAGTTTTACCTTGCGCGTGCTGACGCCATCGACGCTCTGTCCGCAGAGCAGGCCGGATTTTGTGTAGCTGAACTGCGTCTCGCGCCCGTCGGCACGGATATAGGTCTGCAGGCGACCAGCGGGGCTCCAGACGTAGCGGTCCGTATTGCCGAGCGGGTCGGTGCTGCGGATAAGACGCCCGGCACCATCATACTGATTCTGGCTCTGGTTACCGGAGCAGTCCTCCTCGCGGATCAGTTGGCCCAGCGCATCCCACCAGAAGCGGTGGCTGTTCTCCAGCGCATCAATGCGGCGGATTAAATCGCCCTGATCGTTCCACTCAAAGCGCGTCACGCCGCCTTCCGGATCGGTCAGCGCCACCACATCGCCCGCCAGGCTGTATTCGTACTGCCAGACGCCGCCGTCCGGCAGCACCTCTTTTAACGGGAAGTCATACAGCGGATGCCAGGTTTTCAGCGTTGCGCGTTCGAGCGGGTCGCGCTCCAGCGTCATATTGCCGCGATCGTCCCAGGCATACTCCCAGCGCCCGCCATCCGGCTGCACGGCTGACAGCAGCTGTTCGGACTGACCTGCCCAGTTGAACTGCCACTTACCGCCGTGCACATCGGTGTATGCGGTGATGCGGTAGATCTCATCCCAGTAGTGTTCGCTGACCACGCCTTCATCGTTGCTGACGCGGGCGTAGCGTTTGCTCTCATCGGCGTCGATACGCCAGTTTTCCAGCACCGTGCCCTGCTCGTCGTGAACCTGGTACGCCTTCACGCGCCAGTGTTCGGCATCTGCGGTCGGCTGCCACTGGTAATACACTTTCAGGCCGGTAGAGAAGCTGTGCCAGGCCAGCATATCGCTGGCGCGATCCCAGCCAAACTGGCGGGTTACCACATCATCGGCATCGATGACCGCAATCAGCTGCGCCTGGTCGTTGTAGCGATAGCTCACCAGCAGCTGGCGTGCGCCGTCGACAATCTGGTAAACCGCGCGTAACCGCCCGCTATGGGCGTCGTACTCAAGTTCAACATCCAGCGCTTCGTTGTCACTGGAGATACGCGCCAGCTGGCCCTGTTCGTTCCAGCTGAAGTAGTGGGCGTTTTCATGGCGGTCGTAGATGCGGTGCATGCGCCACTCGCCGGGGCGGGTCGGATCCGGTTCATAAACCTGATGATCGCCTTCGCCGGTCTGGATCGCGATCGCGCCGTTCGGGCTGGAGAAGAGCCTCAGCCCCTCGTCCGGATAGGAGATCATGTCGCCGCTGAGCACTTCACCAAGCCCCAGCTCGCGCCCGCTCATATCCTTGAAAATGAGCTGATTATCCGCCAGGCGGTAAAGACGCGTCTCAAACGGCATCATCCAGCCAGGACCGAACATGCCGGAGGCGCGGTTGCGGCTGTTGTAGATACGCTGCCAGTAGAGCGGCATACGATCCGGCAGCACAAAGTCGAGATCCTCCTCTTTGGCGAGGATCTTTGCGCCGCTGGCAATATTGACCGGGAAAGCGGTGCTCGCCGCGGAGACAAGAACGGAGGAAATCGTATCTGAAACCACCGCGCTGCCAAAAGCGCAGACGATATTTTTCAGCACGCTGCGGGTTAGCATGCGTCGGCAGAGCATTCTTGCCAGATTGGGCAGTTCAGCGACCCCCAGCGAGCCGACAATCGCGCCCAGCAAGTAGGCCAGCTGGTTTTTGCCACTACGGATATCGCGAACGGTGATCGTGTCGCCGCCGATACGTACACGGGGATTTTCACTGACTTTGATTTCCGCTTCGCAGGTGCTTTTCTCACCATTGCGCGCTGCGGGCTGATTATTGATTAGGACGCTTTTGGAGCCCTGGGCGATAAAGTTACTGCTGGTGACCGCATGGCCTTTTTTGCAGTCAACGGTATCGAGTGGCATCGGGGTCGCATGGGGATCGGCACTCTCAACCAGCGGTTGCGAAAGCGATTCCCACAGATTGGAGCCCCACTTTTTCATGTCATCAAGGGTGAGACCTTTGGCGCGTTCGGCAATTGCCATTGCCATGGCGCCAGGTACCAGGGCGAGCTTTGCCGCCTCAGCCGCAGTGGCCAGCGCCAGCACACCGACGGCCGCCCAGTCGATACTCTCTTCAGGAGCAGGAGGCGCGAGAAGATAATCACGGTCCACGGTTCCGGCGGCGCGCGCGGCTTTTTTGCCTTTGATGTGTACGTTCTCAGAGCCGGTGAAGATATGCGCGTCGGGGGGCCCGGGATCTATCAGGCTGTCGACCAGCCTCCCGGCGGCATCGCCGATTTCTTGCAGCTCGCCGCTGAAGACTAGTGCGCCAATCGCCACTGCGCAAAGCACAGGGCCGATAAAACCAGATGCAGCAATGATCCCGGCGATAATCGCCCCTTCCACGACAGCGCCAACAAAATCTGCCAGCGCCGAGCTGTGAATCAGTGGGTCATCAATACGGGCCGCGATGTAATCCGTCATCGTTACGCCCCTAACTGTAAGCCCGATTTGATCGACGCCCAGAAGGCGTCAGCAGGTGCGTCAAAGGGCGCGGTGCGGCTGAACGTCAGCACCAGAAGATGATCGTTCACGCAGGTGATGGCCAGTTTCTCATGCACCAGCACGCCCTGGTTTTCAAAGCGCAGCGAAACTTCACGGGCAGGCTGGTTCGCCACCTGGCTATCTCCCACTTCACCCATTACTACCTTCTTCATGCTGCGCTTCACTTTCGCCAACTGCTGGCTGATAAACGCCTCTTCCTCGCCTGCCTTGATGTCCCACGCACGGGTGATCACCAGCGTCGCGTTGCTCTCATTAAAGCGCAGCACGTTAATGCTGCGATCCTGGCATGCTTCCGGCAGGTTGAGGATGCCTTCCGAAATAACAAACTGTGCGGTTGCCATTATTTATCTTTCCCTTGATCAAATGCTTTTGTAACCGCGGCCTGGATTTGGTCGATGGTGGGGGCAACATCGTCATGTTTTTGCGGTGTTGATAAGTTCAAATCCAGCAATCCTTTGGTATTAATCTGCCCACTGCCCAGCGCGTCGATTTTAAAATCATTGCACTGCAGGGTGACCGTGCCGTTGGCACCCAGTATCAGGGCTGATTGTCCGGTAACGAGTTTGATGCTCGATCCAGACGCAAGTGTCAGATTACCCTGCACTTTCTGCGTAAAATCGCCGCCGATCACCTCGTCGTGGGAAAGCTGTGTCGCCTGGAAGTGGGTTCCGGCCACTTTACCGATGTGATCGCGCGTGATGTTCACGGTCTGTGAACCGCCAACGCTGCGCGTCTCATCATTTTTCACATGGGTATCAAGGTTACGCTCGGCCTGGATCCACACCTGCTCTTCGCCCGCTTTATCTTCAAAGCGCAGGGCGTTGGCGTTATCTACCGAGCCATCTTTCGAGCGGCTGAGGAAGCCCATCTGCGTTGCGGCGGCAGGCAGCGCCCAGGGCGGCATGCTCGCTTCGTTGTAAACGCGGCCGGTGACTATCGGGCGGTCCGGGTCGCCGTTGATAAAGTCGATAACCACTTCATCGCCGACGCGCGGGATCTGTACGCCACCATAGCCCTGACCAGCCCAGGCGCTGGAGACGCGTACCCAGCAGGAGCTGGTGTCATCGCCTTTCGCCAGCCGGTCCCAGTGAAACTTCACTTTTATGCGGCCATATTTATCCGTCCAGATGCTCTCTCCCTGTGGGCCAACGACGCGCGCGGTCTGCGGGCCGTAAGTGCGCGGCCAGGGCGTGTGCTGCGGCGGGCGAAACACCACCGAGGAGGGGATAACGCTGAAGTCGATGCGGTGCACCGTCTGGCTGTCGGCACCGCTGGCGTAGCGGTTCTCTTCAAAATTGTAGTGCGCGGCGGTGACAAGGTATTCGCCATTGTCATTAAAGAACGCGGCGTTGGTGAGCTGGAAAGTGCAGCCCGGCGCAATACCGATTGCCGTGGCGGTGCCTTCGATTTGCTGATGCTCAACCTGCCAGCGCTCCTGACGAATACGGGCATAGAATTCGCCGTGCCCATGCTCGACAAAGCGACCCGGCCAGTCATAAACATCAATCGTGCCTGGCGACGGAGAGTTCGGGTTTTGCCGTGCCTGGAAAAGCCACGCATTCGGTTTGCGGAAATCGTAATCATCAAGGCTGTAAAGCCCCGGCGTTACGCTATCTTCCAGCGCCCACTGGCTGATCCCCTCTTCATCGGTACTGCCGCCCGATGGCGTCTGGTGATAGGGAATAAATTCATAGCCGCTAAAGGGCTGATGCTGGGTGGCCGCGTCGGTCAGCACCAGCGTGTGTTTGTCCGCTTCATGCCTGAAATGGTAGGCGATGCCCTCCAGCTCCATCAGTCGGCTGATGAAATCGAAGCTGCTCTCCTGGTACTGCACGCAGTAGTCCCAGGTGCGGTAGCTGCCGGTCAGCTTATCTTCAATGTTGACCTGGTATTCGCCCAGCAGGGTTTTCACGATTTGCGGCGCCGTCTGACCCTGGAAAATACGCAGGTTGCGGTCGCGCTTCATCGGCCAGAGATCCGACTCTACGGTAAGTTGGTACACGGCATAGCGCGTCCCGCTCAGTTCCACGGCGCTCACGGCGACGCGGGTGATTTTACCGTGAAGGTAGCGGCTGCCGGAGAGGCCCTGGGTCGGCAGGGTGACGGTGACCGGTTTACCGAGCAGCTTGCTGCGATCCATGCGCGCGTCAGTACCGAGCAATTGCAGGTTAAAAGAGAATGCTTCGGACAGGGCTTCACGACCAGAAATTTTCCAGAAGAGCAGCCCCTCGGCAGGTAACTGAACAGTGATGCGATTGCTCATAAAGCGGATCCTGACATAAAACGCGCCACTCCAGGCGCGTTCATCGGTTTAACGTGGCGGGCTTGATAAAAAGCTACCGCACCCTTTCTGAAAGAGAAAAGGCCTCTATTGTCTGATTTTTCGGCGAAATAAGTGCCAGGAATTATCCTAATCCATAGCAAACCTACCAAAAAAAGCGTCTGTTTTTAGCGAGTTAATAACACTCTCGAAAAAAATAAAGAGGCTTAAATCAATGGCCTTCAGCGTAATTTGCTTTAAGTGAAAAGGATTGTGTTAGGACGCGACCGCAGAGTCAAATGCTCACATTGCGGTTTCGCGAGGGTTCTCGCAATTTATTGCCTGAAAGAGATGCATTGCATGCGGCAAGCCGTGGGCGATCGAAAAACGCTTATGCCTCTTGCGCCGCCAGCGCCTGCGCGCAGGCCCATGCGCTGGACCATGCCCACTGGAAGTTGTAGCCCCCCAGCCAGCCGGTCACATCCATCACTTCGCCAATAAAATAGAGCCCCGGCACGTTTCGCGCCTCCATCGTGCGCGACGAGAGCTCATGGGTATCCACGCCGCCTAGCGTTACCTCTGCGGTGCGGTAACCTTCGGTGCCGTTGGGCTGGACGCGCCATGCGGTCAGGGTTTCGACCAGCTTCTCCTGGTCACGGCTATTGAGCTGCTTCAGCGTCACATCGGGGATCTGACCGAGCTGCTGTAAGCACTCAACCAGCCGTTTTGGCAACTGCATGCCGAGGGTGTTTTTCAGGCTCTGATTGGGGTGCGCATCGCGCTGCTGATTAAGGAAATCCGCCAGATCGCACTCCGGCACTAAGTTAATAGTGACGAACTCGCCCGGTAGCCAGTAGCTGGAGATTTGCAGCACCGCAGGCCCCGACAGGCCGCGATGAGTAAAGAGCAGGTTTTCGCGAAATACCGTGCCGTTTTCAGCGGTGATCACAGACGGCACAGAGACGCCGGAGAGCGTTTGCACCTGCTCGAGCAGAGGTTTGTGCAGGGTAAAGGGCACCAGACCGGCGCGGGTCGGCAGCACCTTCAGGCCAAACTGCTCGGCGATTTTATAGCCGAAAGGCGAAGCGCCCAGCCCCGGCATCGACAGCCCGCCGGAGGCGATAACGAGTTTCGCCGCCTGCACCGTGCTGCCGTTCAGCTGTAAGGTGTAGCCCTTGTCATCACGCTCGACGGAGAGGATTTCCGTGCGCAGGCGCTGGGTGACATTGCCCTTCTCGCACTCCGCCACCAGCAGATCGACAATCTGCTGCGCCGAGTCGTCGCAAAAGAGCTGGCCGAGCGTCTTTTCATGCCAGGCGATGCCGTGCTTACCCACCAGATCGATAAAATCCCACTGGGTGTAGCGCGCAAGGGCAGATTTACAAAAATGGGGGTTCTGGCTTAAGTAAGCCGCCGGTTCGACATAAAAATTGGTGAAGTTGCAGCGCCCGCCGCCGGACATCAGGATCTTACGCCCCGGCTTTTTGCCGTTATCCAGCAGCAGCACGCGCCGACCCGCTTGCCCAGCCAGCGCTGCACAAAACATCCCCGCCGCGCCAGCACCGACTATAATGGCATCAAAGCTTTCCACATCTTCACCCTCTCTCTTACCTGGTCGCGAATTGTAAAGAGTTCAGGCTGGTCACACCAGCGCGGTGTGGGGAGAAAAGAAACATACCATTGAAATTTATAAGATAATTTTAAAAATTCAGCGGAATGTAAGCGATGATGTCAAAAAAAGTCGATATTTCACTTTGCCCATACCGCCAATGTCCCTGATAATGCGCGGCGTTCGTGTCCCCAAAATGGCTTAACGACCTATGGTACATTTGTTTGCCGGCCTGGATCTCCATACCGGGCTACTCCTCGTGCTTGCACTGGTTTTTGTTCTGTTTTACGAGGCCATTAATGGCTTCCACGACACAGCGAATGCCGTTGCAACCGTGATTTATACACGCGCTATGCGTTCTCAGCTGGCGGTTGTGATGGCGGCAGTGTTTAACTTCTTCGGCGTTTTGCTGGGCGGGTTAAGCGTTGCGTATGCCATTGTGCATATGTTGCCAACCGACCTGTTGCTGAATGTTAGCTCCGCACACGGCCTGGCGATGGTCTTTTCCATGCTGCTGGCTGCCATTATCTGGAACCTCGGCACCTGGTATCTGGGCCTGCCTGCTTCCAGTTCTCACACCCTGATTGGCGCAATTATCGGTATTGGTTTAACCAATGCACTGATGACCGGCACCTCGGTGGTCGACGCGCTGAACATCCCGAAAGTGCTGAATATCTTTGGTTCGCTGATCGTGTCACCGATCGTCGGCCTGGTATTTGCCGGCGGGCTGGTCTTCCTGCTGCGTCGCTACTGGAGCAGCACCAAGAAACGTGCGCGTATCCATATGACGCCTGCGGAACGTGAGAAGATCGACGGCAAGAAAAAGCCGCCTTTCTGGACGCGTATCGCACTGATCCTCTCTGCTATCGGCGTCAGCTTCTCTCATGGGGCAAATGACGGTCAGAAAGGTATCGGCCTGATTATGCTGGTGCTGATTGGCGTCGCGCCGGCGGGCTTCGTGGTCAATATGAATGCCTCCGGTTACGACATCACCCGTACGCGGGATGCCGTCAATAACGTGGAAACCTACTTCCAGCAACACCCGGCGCTGCTGCAAAAAGCGACCGGTGTCGATCCGCTGATCCCAACGCCGGAAGAAGTGGCCACCAAGCCTGGCGAGTTTCACTGCCACGCGGGCCGCGCTATCACTGCGCTGGACCGTGCGAAAGCGATGCTCACCGGGATTGAAAACTACGATCAGATCCCGCTGGAACAGCGCGGACAGCTGCGCCGGATTATGCTCTGCCTCTCCGATATCACGGATAAAGTGGCGAAGCAGCCTGAGATCAGCGCCGACGATCAGCGTCTGCTGAAGAAACTGAAAGGCGATATGCTCAGCACCATTGAGTACGCGCCAATCTGGATCATCATGGCAGTCGCGCTGGCACTGGGTCTGGGTACGATGATTGGCTGGCGTCGTGTTGCCACCACCATCGGCGAGAAGATCGGTAAGAAAGGCATGACCTACGCTCAGGGGATGTCCGCGCAGATGACCGCAGCGGTGTCGATTGGTCTGGCGAGCTATACCGGGATGCCGGTCTCAACCACCCACGTGCTCTCATCTTCCGTAGCCGGTACGATGATTGTCGACGGCGGCGGTCTGCAGCGTAAAACCGTGACCAATATTCTGATGGCCTGGATCTTCACGCTGCCGGCGTCGATTATCCTCTCCGGCGGTCTGTACTGGATTGCGCTGAAGCTTATTTAACGTAAGCCTCAGAGAGACAAAAAACGGGTCAGGAAACTGACCCGTTTTTTTATTGCCGGAACTGTGCACATTGCCGGATGGCGGCTGACGCCTTATCCGGCCTACGCCGAAAACCCAGCCCGGTCACCCGTAGGCCTGATAAGCGTAGCGCCATCAGGCAGTTGCCGGAACCGTGCTGATTGCCGGATGGCGGCTCGCGCCTTATCCGGCCTACGCCGAAAACCCAGCCCGGTAACCCGTAGGCCTGATAAGCGCAGCGCCATCAGGCATTTATCAAAACAGCGCTCAGTGCCAAATCACCAGCCCAATCAGGCTCAGTACCACCAGCCCGCATAACGAACTGGTCAAAATAAACAGGTGACGCACCCGCTCGCAGCGGCGGATAAATTCATCGTCATGGTGATCGCGGTAGCGTTGAGCGTAGATGTACCACACCAGCCGCATCTGCTTGCTCGGCTGACCGTGAGCGGTAAAGAAACCGCCGCCATCGACATATTGATAAAGTAAGGGGTCACAACCACGAAGTACCACTAACAGAGCGCGCAGCGATGAGTAATAACGCGCCATGTTCACCACACATACCACACACAAAGCCCAAAACAGCGCAACAGTGCTGATCACCATATCCCCTCCCCGGCGAGAGCCCACAGAGTTTCACTCCAGCGCTCACGCTCCTGAAAACCCCACTAAGGTAGACAACAAAGAGTGTAACCAAGGCTCCGGACGGACCACAACGAAGGCGATGTTCCGTAGTTGACCTCGCGCAAAGAACCAGGACAACTTCGGGACACCGTCTCTCTCTTCCGTACGGTTTCTTAATAGTGTAGGAGATAGCGCTCTTTTTTTGCCACAAGCGAACGCAGATCCCTGCATCTCGCTGTAAATATTACGTAAGTGAATCGTGATCCAGGTTGATTGACGGTGATGTTAGAGCGTTATAAGGTAGGATTCATTTTGAATGCGACCTGAAAAGTCGGGCGCAACGCTCACGTACAACGCAGGATGCGAGCGCAGCGCAACCCCATCAGGGTTTCACCCGGATGGCCATCGACAACTTATGGAAGGAGTAACATTATGGCTTACAAACACATCCTTATCGCCGTCGATCTCTCCCCTGAAAGCAAGCTGCTGGTTGATAAAGCCGTCTCAATGGCGCGCCCTTACAACGCAAAGATTTCCCTGATTCATGTCGATGTGAACTACTCCGATCTCTACACCGGCCTTATCGACGTTAACCTCGGCGATATGCAAAAGCGCATCTCCGACGAAACGCACCAGGCGCTGACGGAGCTCTCCACCAACGCAGGCTATCCGATTACCGAAACCCTCAGCGGCAGCGGCGATCTGGGCCAGGTGCTGGTCGATGCGATCAAAAAATATGATATGGATTTGGTGGTGTGCGGCCATCATCAGGACTTCTGGAGCAAACTGATGTCCTCTGCGCGCCAGCTGATTAACACCGTTCATGTGGATATGCTGATTGTCCCGCTGCGCGATGAAGAGGACGAATAATCGTTCGTTGACCCTTCGTCAGTAGCCTGAATACCGCCCGGTGCGCGCAACGCCACCGGGCTTTTTTATTCCCCGGAGCCGGGGTAGATATCGAACCGGTGGCTTTTGGTCACCACCGCAGATTGCGTAGCGACGCCTGCCAACGGCGGCGCATAGTCGGGCCGTTTAACCACCACGCGTTTAATCGCTAACCGACGCGCAGGCTCCAGTAAGCCATCGGCATCGAGATCCGGGCCAACCAGCGACTGAAAGACCCGCATCTCTTTTTTCACCAGCGCGCTCTTCTGCTTATGCGGAAACATCGGATCGAGATAGACCACCTGCGGGCGCGGCGTAATATCCGCCAGCCCGGAAAGGCTTGAGGCGTGGATAAGCGTTAACCGGTCGCGCAGCCACGGGCCAACTTCCGCATCCGCGTAGCCGCGCTGCAAACCATCCTCCAGCAGAGCGGCAACCACCGGGTTGCGCTCCAGCATGCGTACCCGGCAACCGACGGAGGCGAGCACAAAGGCGTCGCGCCCCAGCCCGGCAGTGGCATCCACCACCTCCGGCAGATAGCTGCCTTTAATACCGACCGCTTTCGCCACCGCTTCCCCGCGACCGCCGCCAAACTTACGCCGGTGCGCCATCGCACCTGCAACAAAATCGACAAAAATACCGCCGAGTTTCGGTTCATCGCGTTTACGCAGTTCAAGATGGGTTGGCGTACGAACCAGCGCCATCAGGTTGTCGTCATCCGGCTCCAGCCCAAAGCGGGCGATAAGATCGGATAAGGCACCGTCTCCGGTGCCTGTTTCATCCACTAAGCAGATCTTCAAGTGTTAGCCTTCGATACCATAATGCTCAAGCATCGCGTCAATCTGCGGCTCGCGACCACGGAAGCGTTTGAACAGCTCCATCGGCTCTTCTGAACCGCCGCGCGTCAGGATGTTATCGAGGAACGACTGCCCGGTTTCGCGGTTGAAAATCCCCTCTTCCTCGAAGCGGGAGTAAGCATCGGCTGCCAGCACATCGGCCCACAGGTAGCTGTAGTAACCCGCGGCGTAACCGCCTGCGAAGATGTGGCTGAAGGCGTGCGGGAAACGGCCCCACGACGGCCCAGGCATCACCGCCACCTGGCGTTTGATCTCGGCCAGAGTTTCGAGGATTTTCGCCCCCTCTTGCGGGTTGAATTCCGCATGCAGACGGAAGTCGAACAGGCCGAACTCCAGCTGGCGCAGGATAAACATCGCCGCCTGGTAGTTTTTCGCCGCCAGCATTTTATCCAGCAACTCCTGCGGCAGCGGCTCGCCGGTCTCAAAGTGACCGGAGATAAACGCCAGCGCTTCCGGCTCCCAGCACCAGTTCTCCATAAACTGGCTCGGCAGCTCAACCGCATCCCATGGCACACCGCTGATGCCCGCCACGCCTGCGGTTTCAACCCGCGTCAGCATATGGTGCAGGCCGTGACCAAATTCATGGAACAGAGTGATCACTTCATCATGGGTAAAGAGCGCCGGTTTGCCGCTCACCGGGCGGTTGAAGTTACAGGTGAGATAGGCGACTGGCTTTTGCAGCGTGCCATCGGCGCGGCGCATCTGGCCGACGCAATCATCCATCCACGCCCCGCCGCGTTTGTGCTCGCGGGCATAGAGATCGAGGTAGAAGCTGCCGCGCAGCTCGTTGTTTTCGTCATACAGCTCGAAGAAGCGCACTTCCGGGTGCCAGACATCAACATCGGTACGCTCTTTGGCGGTAATGCCGTAAATGCGTTTTACCACTTCGAACAGGCCGTTAACGGCGCGGTTTTCCGGGAAGTAAGGGCGCAGTTGCTCATCGCTAATACTGTAGAGGTGCTGCTTCTGTTTTTCGCTGTAGTAGGCGATATCCCACGGTTGCAGATCGTCGACGCCAAACTCCGCTTTCGCAAAAGCGCGCAGCTGTGCCAGCTCTTTTTCGCCCTGCGGACGAGCGCGTTTCGCCAGATCGGTTAAGAACTCCAGCACCTGCGCCGGATTTTCCGCCATTTTGGTCGCCAGCGATTTATCCGCGTAGCTCTCAAAGCCAAGCAGTTGCGCCAGCTCATGACGCAGGGCGAGGATCTCTGCCATCACCGGGCTGTTATCCCATTTACCGGCGTTTGGCCCCTGATCGGAAGCGCGGGTGCTGTACGCGCGGTACATCTCTTCGCGCAGCGCCTGGTTGTCGCAGTAGGTCATCACCGGCAGGTAGCTCGGAATATCGAGCGTTAACAGATAGCCCTCTTGCTCTTTGGCTTCTGCCTGCGCTTTCGCCGCGGCTAAGGCGCTTTCCGGCATGCCGGAGAGTTCAGATTCGTCAGTAACCAGCTTGCTCCAGCCCATGGTGGCGTCGAGCACATTGTTGCTGTAGAGGTTGCCCAGCTCAGAGAGGCGCGCGGCGATTTCGCCATAGCGTTTCTGCGTCTCTTTCGGCAGGCCGATACCGGACAGTTTGAAGTCGCGCAGGGCGTTATCGACCGATTTTTTCTCGGCAACGTTCAGTTCAGCGTAGTGGTCGCCGTCGCGCAGATCGCGATAGGCGTTATAGAGCCCTTCATGCTGGCCGACCCAGGTGCTGTACTCGGAGAGCAGCGGCAGGGTCTGTTCGTAAGCTTCACGCAGTTCCGGGCTGTTTTTCACGGAATTCAGGTGGCTGACGGGAGAGAAGAGACGACCCAGGCGGTCATCGACTTCCGCCAGCGGCTGGCAAAGATTGGCCCAGGTGTAGGGGCCGCCCTGCGCGACAACGCTCTCAACCGCGTTTCGGCAGTCGTCCAGCGCTTTCGTTACCGCAGGGACAACGTGTTCAGGACGAATGTGGGAAAACGGCGGTAATTCGAAAGGCGTCAAAAGGGGGTTGGTCATATGCGCAGTCCTGTTGAAAAGGGTGTTTGATTAGCATGGGGCTAACTTATGGAGATTTCAATGCCGGAGGGTGCGCTTAAGCCGGGTATCGCTGCAATAAGCGGAGGGTTGAGCGGTAATCCGCCGCGATCTGCGATAGACTGTGCGAAATCTCGTTTAATTTCTGGAATCTCCAACGCTATGCTCAGTTATCGCCACAGCTTCCACGCGGGCAACCACGCCGACGTCCTCAAACACACCGTACAGAGCCTGATCATCGAAGCGCTGAAAGAAAAAGAGAAACCGTTTCTCTATCTCGATACGCACGCAGGCGCGGGGCGTTATCAGCTCTCCGGCGAGCATGCGGAGCGCACCGGTGAATATATGGAAGGGATTGCGCGTATCTGGCAGCAGGATGACCTGCCCGCCGAGCTGGAACCCTACATGAATGTGGTGCGTCACTTTAACCGTGGCGAGCAGCTGCGTTACTACCCAGGCTCACCGCTGATCGCCCGCCAGCTGCTGCGCGAGCAGGATAGCCTGATGCTGACCGAGCTCCATCCAAGCGACTTCCCGCTGCTGCGCCAGGAGTTCCAGAAAGATGAACGTACTCGCGTGGCGCGCGCCGACGGCTATCAGCAATTAAAAGCCAAACTGCCGCCGGTCTCGCGCCGTGGTCTGATCCTGATCGACCCGCCGTATGAGATCAAAACCGACTATCAGGCGGTAGTGAGCGGCATCAGCGAAGGCCATAAACGTTTCGCTACCGGCGTGTATGCCCTCTGGTATCCGGTGGTGATGCGCCAGCAGATCAAACGCATGTTGCGCGATCTGGAAGCGACCGGCATTCGCAACATCCTGCAAATCGAGCTGGGCGTACGCCCGGACAGCGACCAGCGCGGCATGACCGCCTCCGGCATGATCGTGATTAACCCGCCGTGGAAACTCGAATCGCAAATGAACAGCGTGCTGCCGTGGCTGCACAAGAAACTGGTCCCGGCAGGTACAGGCCATACGCTGGTAAACCAGGTAGTACCCGAGTAATCGCAGCCATCGGTGGCGCATTGCGCCCGGCGCGCTACAATCGCGCCACAACTGTCGACTTCGTTCAGGATTAAGGAAACGACCATGAGCAAACATTATGACTACCTCGCCATCGGTGGCGGCAGCGGCGGTATCGCCTCGATCAACCGTGCCGCCATGTATGGTCAAAAATGCGCGCTGATCGAAGCCAAAGAGCTGGGCGGCACCTGCGTTAACGTCGGCTGCGTGCCGAAAAAGGTGATGTGGCATGCGGCGCAGATCGCCGAGGCGATCCATCTTTACGGCCCGGATTACGGTTTTGACACTACGGTGAATCACTTCGACTGGGGCAAGCTGGTCGCCAGCCGTAGCGCCTACATTGACCGTATCCACACCTCTTATGACAACGTGCTGGGCAAAAATAATGTGGATGTGATCCGCGGCTTTGCGCGCTTTGTCGATGCCAAAACCGTGGAAGTGAACGGCGAGACGATTACCGCTGACCACATCCTGATCGCCACTGGCGGTCGCCCGAGCCACCCGTCGATTCCCGGCGCGGAATATGGTATTGATTCCGATGGCTTCTTCGCCCTGCCCGCGCTGCCGAAACGCGTTGCGGTAGTGGGCGCAGGCTATATCGCCGTCGAGCTGGCGGGCGTGATCAACGGCCTCGGGGCCGAAACGCACCTTTTTGTGCGTAAACACGCGCCGCTGCGCAGCTTCGATCCGATGATCACCGAGACGCTGGTGGAAGTGATGGCGGCAGAAGGCCCGAATCTGCACACCCACGCCGTGCCAACTGCTGTTGTGAAAAACGGTGACGGCAGCCTGACGATCACGCTGGAAGATGGCCGTTCGCAGACCGTTGACTGCCTGATCTGGGCCATTGGTCGCGAACCGGAAACCGATAACTTCAACCTTGCCGCCACCGGTGTGAAAACCAACGACAAGGGCTATATCGAAGTAGATAAGTTCCAGAACACCAGCGTTCCCGGCATCTACGCGGTGGGCGATAACACCGGCGCGGTTGAGCTGACGCCGGTTGCCGTCGCCGCTGGTCGTCGCCTCTCCGAGCGCCTGTTTAACAACAAGCCGGACGAGCATCTGGACTACAGCAATATTCCGACCGTGGTCTTCAGCCACCCGCCAATCGGCACCGTTGGCTTAACCGAACCGCAGGCGCGCGAGCAGTATGGCGACGACCAGGTGAAGGTCTATAAATCCTCCTTTACTGCGATGTATACCGCCGTCACCTCTCACCGCCAGCCGTGCCGCATGAAGCTGGTCTGCGTTGGGCCAGAGGAGAAGATTGTCGGTATTCACGGCATCGGCTCCGGGATGGATGAGATGTTGCAGGGCTTCGCCGTGGCGCTGAAGATGGGCGCGACCAAGAAGGACTTCGACAACACTGTCGCTATCCACCCGACGGCGGCAGAAGAGTTCGTCACCATGCGTTAATGCTCCACGCAAACTGGCCCCCGCGGCCAGTTTTGCTTTTACACAAGGTTTGAAAGATGGCGGCGCAACTCCCCGTGTTTGATGGTCATAACGATCTGCTGCTGCGGCTGTGGATGGAGCAGTCAGACACCTCTGTCGAACAGGTTTTCAGTGGCCTTAACGGCGGTCATCTCGATTTTCCCCGTATGCAGCGCGCTGGTTTTGCCGGTGGGCTGTTCGCCGTCTTTGTGCCGCCCGCGCGTTATATCGCAGAGATGCGCAGCATCACGCCCGCTGAAGCGCAGGCGCTGCACGATCCGCTCCAGATAACCCATCAGCAGATCGATCTCTTCTATCGCATGGTCGATGCCTCAGAGGGCAGAATGCGCGTCTGCCACAGCGCGCAGGAGATTGCGCAGTGCCTGCAAGATGGCACCATTGCGCTGGTGCTGCATATTGAAGGCGCCGACGCGCTCAACGCAGAGTTAGAGCCGCTTGATGCGCTGGTCGCACGCGGCGTGCGCAGTATTGGGCCGTTCTGGAACCTGCCGAATGTGTTTGGCGAAGGGGTAAACGGCCGCTTTCCCGGTTCGCCGGATACCGGGCCGGGCCTGAGCGAGGCCGGCAAACGGCTTATCCGCGCCTGCAACCAACGGCGAATTCTTATCGACCTCTCGCATATGAATGAACGGGCGTTCTGGGACACCGCCGCCCTCAGCACTGCGCCGCTGGTCGCCAGCCACTCCAATGCTCACGCCCTCTGCCCGCAGCCGCGCAACCTCACCGATGCCCAACTGGAGGCGATTGCCGCCAGCGACGGCCTGGTGGGCGTAAACTTCGGCACCGCCTTCCTGCGCGAAGATGGCAAGCGCGACGCCCGCACTCCTTTACACAAAATTTTCCAACACATCGACTATCTGCTTACTAAACTTGGTGAGGATCGTGTAGCATTCGGCTCCGACTTTGACGGCATCGACCTGCCGGAAGAGTTGGGCGATGTCACGGGGCTACCGCGACTCATGGCCCTGCTGACATCGTCTGGCATCAGCCAGCCGTTGGCAGAGAAACTTGCCTGGCGCAACTGGCTGCGCGTTCTGAATATGACCTGGGGTAACTGAATCACGCGGGTTACCTCCTCTCATCCCAAGGAGTTACGCTATGTGGACTAAACCAACGTTCGTGGATCTGCGCTTAGGCCTGGAAGTCACTCTCTATATTTCCAACCGCTAAACGCGCCCGCCCGCCTTGCTGCGGGCTTCCTCTTTTTTGCTTACCGGTTTACACAGATGCTGATTACTGTTTTAGGTTCCGCAGCGGGCGGAGGCTTTCCCCAATGGAACTGCAACTGCCCGAACTGCGCGGGAGTGCGTAACGGCACAATGCAAACCTCAGCGCGCACGCAATCGTCGATTGCGATAAGCGATGATGGCAAAAACTGGGTGTTGTGCAACGCCTCGCCCGATATCAGCCAGCAATTACGCGCCACGCCGGCGCTGAACAGACCCGAACAGCTGCGCGGCACCGCCATTGGCGCGATTATCCTGACCGACAGCCAGATTGATCACAGCGCGGGGCTGCTAAGCCTGCGTGAAGGCTGCCCACATCAGGTGTGGTGCACGCCGGAAGTGCATGATGATCTCAGCACCGGCTTTCCCGTCTTCCCGATGCTCAGCCACTGGAACGGCGGGCTGCAACACCACCCTGTTCAGCCGCTGGCGCGCTTCCAGGTGGCGGTTTGCCCGCAGCTGCACTTTACCGCTATTCCGCTGTTAAGCAATGCACCGCCCTACTCGCCTTACCGCGATCGCCCGCTGCCCGGGCACAACGTGGCGCTGTTTATTGAAGACAGCAACAGCGGGCAGAGCCTGCTTTACGCGCCGGGTCTCGGCGAGCCAGATGAGACGATTATGCCGTGGTTGCAGCGCGCCGACTGCCTGCTGATCGACGGCACGCTGTGGCGTGATAACGAACTGAGCGCCACCGGCGTGGGCGGCCACAGCGGCAAAGCGATGGGTCACCTGGCGTTAGCCGAAGAGCAGGGTCTTGCATCTTTGCTCGCGACGCTGCCCGCCCGTCGCAAGATTTTAATTCATATTAACAATACCAACCCGATCCTGAATGAAGCCTCCCCGGAACGAAAAAGCCTTGAGCAACAGGGGATTGAAGTGAGCTGGGACGGGATGGTTATCGCGCTATAAGAGGTTTCATGAGTGAAGCAATATGCCTGACGCCCGAGGAGTTTGAGGCCGCATTACGGGCGAAGGGTCAGTACTATCATATTCATCACCCTTATCATATCGCGATGCATAACGGTGAAGCCACGCGGGAGCAGATCCAGGGCTGGGTCGCCAACCGCTTCTACTACCAGACCAGCATTCCGCTGAAAGATGCGGCGATCATGGCCAACTGCCCGCACCCGGAAGTGCGTCGCCAGTGGGTGCAACGTATTCTCGATCACGATGGCGAGGGGGAAAACGAAGGCGGTATCGAAGCGTGGCTGCGTCTTGGCGAAGCGGTGGGGTTAACCCGCGAAAGCCTGCTCTCGGAAGAGCGGGTGCTGCCGGGCGTGCGTTTCGCGGTGGATGCTTACGTCAACTTTGCCCGCCGCGCCTGTTGGCAGGAGGCGGCATGCAGCTCGCTGACCGAACTCTTCGCGCCGCAGATCCACCAGTCGCGCCTCGACAGCTGGCCGCAGCACTACACGTGGATTGAACCGCAGGGGTATGACTACTTCCGCAGCCGTCTCGGCCAGGCGCGACGCGATGTCGAGCACGGTTTATCGCTGGCGCTGGAGTGGTGCGACACCGCTGAGAAGCAGCAGCGGATGCTCGACATCCTGCAATTTAAACTCGACATCCTCTGGAGCATGCTTGATGCGATGACGATGGCTTACAGCCTTCATCGCGCGCCCTATCACACCGTCACCGCAGACGCGGTGTGGCACACACGGAGACTGGTGTAATGCACATTCAGGCACATCACATTCCCGCCTTCCGCCGGGGTTACCGCCTGCAGTGGGAAGCCGCGCAGGATTGCCATGTGATCCTCTACCCGGAAGGGATGGCGAAGCTGAACGACAGCGCCACGGCGATCCTCTCGGAAGTCGATGGCATTAAAAGCGTGGGCGAGATTATCGCCACGCTGGAGGCGCGTTTTCCCGACGCCGAAGAGCTTGCCGCCGACGTGCTCGATTTCCTGGCGCAGGCCTATGCACAGAAGTGGGTGATTTTCCGTGAGTGAGGCCGCCAAAAGCGTCAATCCGCCGCTCTGGCTGCTGGCGGAGCTGACCTATCGCTGCCCGCTCCAGTGCCCCTACTGCTCCAACCCGCTCGACTTCTCGACCCAGGAGCAGGAGCTGACCACCGCGCAGTGGATTGAGGTGTTTCGCCAGGCGCGGGCGATGGGCAGCGTACAGCTTGGCTTTTCCGGCGGTGAACCGCTGCTGCGCAAAGATTTGCCGGAGCTGATTGCCGCCGCGCGCGGGATGGGGTTCTACACCAATCTGATCACCTCGGGCATTGGCCTGAGCGAGAAGAAGCTGCACACCTTTGCCGATGCCGGACTGGATCATATCCAGATCAGCTTCCAGGCCAGCGATCCTGAACTGAATGCCGCGCTGGCGGGCAACGAAAAAGCCTTTCATCAGAAGCTGGCGATGGCGAAAGCGGTCAAAGCGCTCGGCTATCCGATGGTGCTGAACTTCGTCCTGCATCGGCACAATATCGACCAGATCGATCGGATTATCGCGCTGGCGTTACAGCTGGAGGCCGACGATGTTGAGCTGGCGACCTGTCAGTTTTACGGCTGGGCGCAGCTTAACCGTGAAGGGCTGCTGCCGAGCCGCGAGCAGATTGCCCGCGCCGAAGCGGTGGTCAGCGACTACCGGGCGAAGATGGCGGAAAGCGGCAATCTGACCAACTTACTGTTTGTCACCCCGGACTACTACGAAGAGCGCCCAAAAGGCTGCATGGGCGGCTGGGGGGCGATCTTTTTAAGCGTGACGCCGGAAGGCACCGCGCTGCCGTGCCATAGCGCGCGCCAGCTGCCGGTAAAGTTCCCCTCGGTGCTGGAGCACTCGCTGGAGCACATCTGGTACGACTCCTTCGGCTTTAACCGCTATCGCGGCAACGACTGGATGCCGGAGCCGTGCCGCTCCTGCCCGGAGAAGGAGCAGGACTTTGGCGGCTGCCGCTGCCAGGCCTATATGCTGACCGGCGACGCGGCGAATGCCGACCCGGTATGCAGCAAATCGCCGCATCACGGTACTATTCTCGCGGCGCGCGAAGAGGCCAACCATAGCCGCATCGGCGTGCATGAACTGCGTTTTCGCAACCGCGTTAACTCGCAACTGATTGTCAAAGGCTAACCATGCAGACCCGACAGCTCCACCTCGACAATGGGTTGCACGTCACCCTGGTGCATCAACCCGACGCGCGCCAGGCGGCGGCACTTTGGTGCGTCGACGCCGGCAGCCTGCAAGAGCCGCAGGCCTGGCCGGGGCTGGCACATCTGCTGGAGCATATGCTGTTTCGCGGCAGCCTCGGTTTTCCACAGGCGCAGCGCTTAATCAGCTGGGTGCCGTCGCAGGGCGGTCGGCTTAACGCCTCGACCCGTCTGGCGCAGACGGCCTACTTTTTTGAAGTGCCTGCGGATCTGCTGGAGCCGGGGCTGTTACGTCTTACCGATATGCTGGTGACGCCGCAGCTTAACGAGAGTGAGATCCTCGCAGAAGCTTCGGTGATCGACGCAGAGTATCGCCTGTTACAGCACGATGCCGAGAAACGGCGCGAAGCCGCCCTGCTCAACATGCTGGATGGCGATGGGCAGCTGGCGCGTTTTCGCATCGGCAACCACGCAAGCTTTGGCGACGAAGCCGCCCCGCTTCAGCAGGCATTGCAGGCTTTTCACCAGCAGCACTACCACGCCGGGAATCTGCGCCTCTTTTTACAGGGGCCGCAGACGCTGGAGAATCTCGAAGCACTGGCACGCTGTAGCGCCGCACCGCCCCCCTCCGGCAGAGAGGCCGATGCGGTGATGCCGCTCGCCCTTGCACAGGGCGATTGCGCGCTGCATCAGCCGCGCGAAACCATGCTGGTGCTGAGCTTTACCCCTCCCGCCGCCGTCAGCGGTGCGCTGCGTCTGCTGGAAACCCTGCTGCTGGACGAAACCGCAGGCGGGCTGATGGAGACCTGGCGCCAGCGTAATCTGGTGACGGCTCTCAACCTGCAGGCCGATTGCCTGAATGCTGAGACCCTCTGGCTGCGGCTCACCTTTACGCTGCGCGATGAAACCGTCAGCGCCGCGCAGGTTGAATCTCTCTTCTTCCGCTGGCTGGATGCCGTCAGCGCCCTGAGCGAGGCGCAGTGTCAGGCGCTCTGCCGCTTTACGCAACACGCTTTTATGCAACTCGCGCCGCTTGAAGCGCTGCGCGCCCGCGCTATTGGCCTGCTACCGCCCGATCCCGACGGCTGGCCTGCTTTGCTGGCAGCCCTTACCCCGGCAAATGCCAGCCGGTTATGGGCCTCGCCTGAGGTGCGCGGAGAAAGCGTTGAGAGTCAGGGCTTTACCCTGACGCTGGCACCTTTCGTGCCGCAAGCGGCACCCGATGAGCCAGTCTCGTTTACTCCCTTCCCGACGCCTGCGCCGCTGCATGCACCTGCGCTCCCTTCAGCCTCTGCGCCGCTGGCATGGCAACAGGCAGAGGGCGACGCTTCATTGCGGCTGCGACCACAGCCTGCCACGGCGTTTAGTGATGAAACCGGCTGGTGGCTGGCCTCGCGTCTGCGCCCACTCAGTGCATGGGCAGCCCGCCAGGGCGGCGTGTTGACGGTGCAGCGTGAGCAGGGGATCTGGCAGTTGCACCTCTGCGGAGAGGCGCTGCTGATGCAGTCCCTGCTGGCGGAAATAAACCAGATTTTGCAGCGTGAGGATGCTAACGCCGGAGTACAGGCGCGCCTTGCGCTGGCGCAGGAGACCGCCCGCGAGATGCAGGGCAGCGCTGTGCGCCGCTTACTGGCGCAGCTGCCGCGCGAACTGGCAACCTCTGTCGCCCAGCCCACTCAACAGGTCTGGCAAGCCCATCTGGCGGGCGGTGACGCGGCGCTGCATCAGGCGCTCTCCCGCCTGTTAAGCGCCTTTATCTTTCCTGTTGAGACCGAAACCGACGCGCCGCCGCTTATCGCAACCGACAGACACTTCACGCTGAATACGCAGGAGGAGGACAACGCGCTACTGCTGTTCCTGCCGGTTGAAGAGGAGATTGAGGAGATGCAGGCGCTTATCCAGCGCTACCAGCCGCTCTTCTTCCACCAGATGCGGGTTGAGCGCAGCCTCGGCTACGTCGCCCAGTGCCAATGGTACTACTGCGCAGATCGCCAGGGGGTGCTGGTGGTGATGCAGTCGCCGACCCACTCCCCGGATGCGCTACGCGAAGAGGCGCAAGGGTTCTTTGTGCAGCAGGCCAGCGCAACGCACGATCCGCAAGCCGAGTGGCTGGCGCAGCAGATGCCGAATGCCTGGCGCGGCACGAGCGGGAAAGCAGCAACCATTTAGTGAAACGCGTTAAAACTCACTGTCGTTAACGGCGATAGGTTTCGCATGGCCTGCGTCAATCGCGAAGGCAACGTTAAAGCGACGCGTATTAAACGCCGTGGTCTGCGCTTTGGCTTTCGAGGAGAGCACAAACGTCGCAATGAATTGCCCGCTGTCAGGGAATTTATAGAGGCTGGGTGGAATACACATTTCGCCCTCTTTTACCGCTAAGCGCGGCGCTTGTTGATACCAACGCTCTTTATAAGGGGTGGTGCGCGGCGCGATTGAAATAAAGGCGGGCTGATAAGCTTCAGCGTCTTTAATGGTGAAACAGACCTGAGCGTTTTTTACCATCACCGCGGCGGTTTCTGCGGGCTTATAACGCTGATCGACACGGTCGCCCATCGGGCAGCCGCTAAGTAGAGGCAAACATAATAAGGGGAGGAAGGCGTAATAGTTTTTCATTTTTATAACCCTGTGGGAAAGTTTCTTAATGCAACTTTATAGAGACTCTTTAATTCTTCTTCATACTGCACAACATTTTTCAGTGTTACTACTCCTGCGGTTTTTAATTCAATCCACTTCCGCAGCCCATACGTTTCAAGTATGAAATGGTCAGCAACAATTTGAGCCTGCTGCTCAAGAGGATATTGCGCTAATTTGCGTCCATCTAATCTGTAGCCATAGTCTGCGCGCCAGCTGTAAAGTCAGCGTAAGAAGACTTGCATCCCCCTTTCTCGCTGCCACACATGCATCATTTCGTGGATAAAAAGATGTTGTAGATCAGCCTCTTTTGTCGAAAAATCATCCCGATACCATTCGCGAAAATAGATTTCACCGTTGGGTGACATTACATAATTATCAAACTGCAAGCCGAAAGGTAAATAGCTGTCATGGTGTATCCAGACAGTATGATAACGAATAGTGTTACCGAAAACCGATCTGGCCAACCGAAGCTCTCCTAAGGTCAATAATCTAAGGGACCCCTCTTTTTTGCTCATATGTAACTCCATGTATTAATTATTTTCTTCCTGCCAGCCAATATAACGCCACGCCGGAATACATTCCAGCAGGCATATTTATTCCGGAATTTATTTAGAATCAAGCCCCCAAAATTGAGACCAAAGAAGAAAGAGTCTAAACATTCACGGAGTAGCTATTTAATAGAAGTGCTGTGGATCATTTGAACCGTATCACAAGCGTCTTACGTTGAGATTCTGCCCTCCTATATCCGCACCGTTTTTAATTCATCGATCAGCCACTGCACGGCGGGTTGGTAGTCATAGAGGCGGTGCGAAAGCAGCAGTAAATCATATGAGGGCGCGCCTTCCGGCAGCGTCATGATGCGCAGCGGCAACATTTTTGCCAGCTCCTGGGCGATACGAAACGGGACGCACATTAAATAGCCCGATGCCACCGCCACACGGCCACCGACGGCGTAGCTTTGCACTACTGTTGCCAGCGGGCGGTAGAGGTGCTGCGATAAGAGCCAGTTGTCGATATGGTCCGCGCCGGAGCTGACGGCGGGCAGGTGGATTTGCGCCTCGCTGACCAGATGGCGCATTGTCAGTTGCTCCGGCAGATCGCTGCGCTCAAGCGAAGCGATGGCGACAAAGTGATCGGAGATAAGCCGGTGCTTATTAAAGTAGTGCGGAATGTGCTGCACATTTTCGACGCCGATAAACGCATCCAGCTGCCCGTTCTCTACACGTTCGACCTTGATCGTCTCCGAAAGGATATCTACCGAGAGCCGCACATTCGGCGCGATGGTTTTAAAGCGCGCGGTTAGCACCGGCATAAACATAAATTCGAAGTAGTCGACCGCCCCGATATAGAAGGTGTGCGCATCACGCGCCGGATCGAAGTGGCTTGGCCCGCGCGTGGCGGTATCGAGCTTACTCAGCGCGCTCTCAATCACCGGGATCATCCGCGCCGCATAGGGCGTCGGCTCCATGCCGCTGTGGGTACGAATAAACATCTCATCTTTCAGCTGTTCACGCAGGCGGTTGAGCGCGTGGCTAAAGGCCGACTGGGATAAATTCGCCTTCTGCGCCGCGCGAGTAACGTTTTTCTCTTTCGCCAGAATGGGGATAAGGCGCAGCAAATTGAGATCGACCACTATTATGCATCCTGTTCATGTTTTCATGATAACAATACATTTTATTCATAACGCAGATCGTTGCTATAGTTTGCGCCACAATAAGTGCTGAAATTTTGCACTAACCGAACCGAGACCTACGGGAGATGTTTATGAGAAATGTAACTGTCGCCGCCACCCAAATGGCATGCACCTGGGATCTGGAGAAAAACGTACAGAACGCCGAGCGTCTGGTCCGTGAAGCTCACCGCCAGGGCGCGCAGGTTATCCTGATTCAGGAGCTGTTCGCCGCGCCTTACTTCTGCATCGATCAGAGCCCGGAGCACTATGCGCTGGCGCAGGAAGTGGACAACAGCCCGCTGATTAAACATTTCTCTGCCCTGGCAAAAGAGCTGGAAGTGGTGCTGCCGCTGAGCCTGTTTGAAAAGAGCAACAACGCCTACTACAACTCGCTGGTGATGATTGATGCCGACGGCAGCGTGCTCGACACCTACCGTAAAACGCACATCCCGAACGGCCCGGCGTACCAGGAAAAACAGTTCTTCATCCCGGGTGATACCGGCTTCAAAGTGTGGAACACCCGCTATGCGAAGATCGGCGTCGGCATCTGCTGGGATCAGTGGTTCCCGGAAACCGCTCGCTGCCTGGCTTTGCAGGGCGCGGAACTGATTTTCTACCCGACCGCTATCGGTTCAGAACCAGCTTACCCGGATATCGACAGCCAGCCGCACTGGACCCGCGTCCAGCAGGGCCACGCTGCCGCGAACGTTGTGCCGGTTATCGCCTCTAACCGTATCGGTACCGAAGCCAGCAAATATATTGAAGGCCTGGAAATGACCTTCTACGGCTCCTCTTTTATTGCCGATCAGACCGGTGCGCTGGTTGAGCAGGCAAACAAAACCAGCGAAGCTGTGCTGGTTCACACGTTCGATCTTGATGCGATTGCCGCACAGCGCGCCTCCTGGGGCCTGTTCCGCGACCGTCGTCCGAACATGTACACCGCGCTGGCAACCTCCGATGGCAGCGTAAGGAGCAAGTAATGTCACAGCTGACCATGCCGGTAAAAGACGGATTCAGCATGCCCGCCGAGTGGGCGCCGCATCAGGCCGTGTGGATGATTTGGCCCTACCGTACGGATAACTGGCGTGCCGACGCCGCGCCGGCGCAGCAGGCTTTCTCTGCGGTGGCAAAAGCGATCTCCCGCACCACGCCGGTCATTATGGGCGTACCGGCAGCGGAAATGGCGAAAGCGCGGGCAGCAATGCCCGCCGACGTCACGCTGGTGGAGATGGAGAGCGACGACGCCTGGATGCGTGATACCGGCCCAACGGTTGTAACCAACGCCGCGGGCGAAAAGCGTGGTATTAGCTGGACATTTAACGCATGGGGCGGCCTTAACGGCGGTCTCTACGCCAGCTGGGATCGCGATCAGTTAGTGGCAGAACAGGTAGCAAACTATCACCAGATGCCGTGCTACCACACGGACCTGGTGCTGGAAGGCGGCTCGATTCACGTGGATGGCGAAGGTACCCTGCTGACCACCGCGGAGTGTCTGCTTAATGCCAACCGTAACCCGAACTTGAGCAAAGCGCAGATTGAGCAGCAGCTGCGCGACTACCTTGGCGTATCGCAGATCATCTGGCTGCCGGACGGCGTGTTTAACGATGAGACCGATGGTCATATCGATAACATGTGCTGCTTTGTGCGCCCGGGCGAAGTGGCGCTGCACTGGACCGATGATGAAAACGATCCGCAGTACGCTCGCTCCATGGCAGCGCTTGACGTGCTGCAAAGCGTGGAAGATGCGCAGGGTCGTCGCCTGAAAGTGTGGAAAGTGCCCTCTCCGCAGCCGCTTTACGCCAGCGCGGAAGAGACGTGCGATGTCGAGAAAGGCACGGCGATTGAGCGTCACGAAGGCAACCGCCTGGCGGGCTCCTACGTTAACTATCTGGTCAGCAACCAGCAGATCATTTTCCCGCTGCTGGACCCGGCGACCGATGGCGCGGCGCAGGCGCTGTTTGCTGAGATGTTTCCGGATTTCATCATCACCGGCGTGCCGGCTCGCGAGATCCTGCTCGGCGGCGGTAACATCCACTGCATCACGCAGCAAATCCCCCGCTAATTCCCTTCCCGGCGGCCTCTGTCGCCGGGAGTCTCCACTCTTTCTTTCGCGCCGTATGGCGGGTATTGCAACATTGCTCTAACGTAATAAGAGCGTATTCTGATTTCTTTCCCTAGCGATAAAATGAACGACCCTGTTCTGCGGTGGTCAACTGCGTAATACCGGGTTTATTCACAAATCGTTGCAAAACGAATGCTCCGAAATTTACCGCTACTTAAAGCACAGGAATAAGTGAATTATTCGTGCTTTATCAGCCAGTTGTGGATTTTTAGCTGCTGTAAGGCCGATTTTAAAACGTGATCATCCGCACACTTTGATCACCAGAGATCGAAGCGAATGTCTAAGCTTTATAGATAGCCGGGCAACACCCGTAGTTTTTTACGACGACATCCGGAGGCCAACGTCACTATGTTCAACCAGAAACTACAAAGCGCAGAATTAATGGAATGGGTATTCGAAGACGAAACCTACGACACCGATCCGTGCGAGTTAAAACTGGATGAAATGATCGAGGCGGAACCGGAACCGGAGATGATTGAGGGGATGCCCGCATCTGATGCGCTCACGCCTGCCGATCGTTATCTGGAACTGTTTGAGCATGTGCAATCATCGCGCATCTTCGCCGACAGCAAAACCTTCCCTGACTGTGCGCCGAAGATGGATCCGCTCGATATCCTGATTCGCTATCGCAAAATTAAACGCAAACCGGAATTCAACTTACGCCAGTTCGTGAAGGCGCACTTCTGGATGCCGGAAAACTACGCCAAAGAGTATGTCTCCAACCCGGAAAACTCGCTAAAAGAGCATATCGACCAGCTGTGGCCGATCCTCACCCGTGAGCCGCGTGACCATATTCCGTGGTCCTCCCTGCTGGCGCTGCCGCAATCCTATATTGTGCCCGGCGGGCGTTTCCGTGAAACCTACTACTGGGACTCCTACTTCACCATGCTGGGGCTGGCAGAGAGCGGGCGCGACGACCTGCTGCGCTGTATGGCCGATAACTTCGCGTGGATGATTGAGCGTTACGGACATATCCCTAACGGCAACCGCACCTACTACTTAAGCCGTTCCCAGCCGCCGGTATTTGCGCTGATGGTCGAACTGTTTGAGGAAGATGGCGTGCGTGGCGCACGACGCTACCTCGACCATCTGCTGATGGAGTATGACTTCTGGATGGATGGCGCGGAGTCGCTGGTGCTGAACCAGGCTTACCGCCACGTGGTGCGTATGCCGGATGGCTCGCTGCTTAACCGTTACTGGGATGACCGCGATACACCGCGCGATGAATCCTGGATCGAAGACGTGGAGACCGCGCGTCACTCTGGTCGTCCGCCAAATGAGGTCTATCGCGACCTGCGCGCTGGCGCGGCCTCCGGCTGGGACTACTCCTCCCGCTGGCTGCGTGATGCGCACCGTCTGGCGAGCATCCGCACCACGCAGTTCATCCCGATCGATCTGAACGCGTTTATGTTTAAGCTTGAGAGCGCGATTGCTAACATCTCCGGGCTGAAGGGCGACCGGGAGCGTGAAGCGCTGTTCCGCCAGAAAGCGAGCGACCGCCGTGCGGCCATCAACCGCTATCTGTGGGATGACGAAAGCGGCTGCTTCCGCGATTACGACTGGCGTCGCGAGGAGATGGCGCTCTTCTCTGCCGCGAGCATTGTGCCGCTCTATGTCGGCATGGCAACGCACGAGCAGGCTGAACGGCTGGCAGAAGCGGTCACCAACCGCCTGCTGACGCCGGGCGGCATTCTGACAACGGAGTATGAAACCGCCGAGCAGTGGGATAAACCCAACGGCTGGGCACCGTTGCAGTGGATGGCGATCCAGGGCTTTAAGCTCTACGGTAACGATGAACTGGGCGATCAGATTGCCCGCAGCTGGCTGAAGACAGTGAATGTTTTCTATCAGCAGCACCACAAGCTGATTGAGAAGTACCACATCGCCAGCAGCACGCCGCGCGAAGGTGGCGGCGGTGAGTATCCGTTGCAGGATGGTTTCGGCTGGACCAACGGCGTGGTACGCCGCTTGATTGGCCTCTACGGCGAGCCCAAAGTGGACGAGCCGGAAGAAAAACCGCAAGAGTGATAATGCTGCACACTCCGTAGGCCTGATAAGGCGGAGCCGCCATCAGGCCTACGGGGTTACACAAACCTTCGAGCCTTTACTCAATCAATAGCGTTATAAATGGCGGTGTGCGTCTCTGCCCACTTACGGTTCTCATCGTTCGGGCTGGCGTCATAACGCAGCTGTGCCTGCTCCATCTCATAACGCTGGCGATCGACCACCGGTTTGGTGGTGCAAAACGCCTGCAGGTAATTTTTGGTGATGGAGGTGAGCGGCTTATTATTTGCCACCATCTCATGGGTCAGGGTGGTAATAAAACGTCGGCACGGGCGCTTCTCATCCATCTGCAAACGGTAGCGCAGCAGCAGATCGAGCACATCGTTGTAGTCCGAAATCACCGCATGTTCAGTCCAGGAGAGTTTCCAGTTCATCCCGGTGCGCAGGAAGAGCGACACCACGCGAGTATCGTTGCGATCGATAGCCGAGCGGAAGTTGTTCTCATCCCGCGGCAGCCCCATTGAACTGAGCTCCTCTTTCGCCGACGGTTTCTGACGCTCTTCGGCAATGGGCACCGTAATAGTGGTCTGACGCGCCACCGGCGCGGAGACGCCGCCCATAAAGAGCCAGAACGCGCCAATCACAATCACCAAAGCTACGACGCCCACCGCGCCCCACAGCACACCAGAGACCATCTGTTCGCGCTCTTCGCGGCTGCGTACCTGGCGGGTCGCCGGTTTATCAATACTGTCGCGAATCGGCTGTGTATCGCCGCCCGCGGCGCGATCTTTTTTGCGCGCCTGCTCCCAGTAGGCATCCAGCTCGCCTGCGGCCTCTTTCAGTAATGCGGCGGGGTTAACCTTGCCGCGCCCCTCATCAAAGGCGCGCTGTACTGGCCCGGCGATCTGCGGATAGTAGCCCTCAAGCATCGCTAACTGGTTAGAACTCAGCGCATTGCCGGCGATGACGCTGGCGCGGATTTCGCGCACGTCATCTAACAGGGTTTGCAGGGTTTTGCGCGGCTCAACAAACAGGCTCAGACCAGGCGCATCATTAAACAGGTTGGCGTAGCGCTGGCCATACTCTTTTTTATCCACCAGCAGCAGCGCCAGCTCGCTAAAACGCATGCCGCTCAGGACATCGTTCCGGTCGCCGAGGCGCAGCCAGCGGCGCACGCGATCGGCGCCAAACTGCGTTTTCAGGTGATTTCGCAGACGCTCCGCATCGGGCCATGCCTGCATCACCAGCCCTTTCATCATCGTCTCCATCGCGCGCAGGTGTTGCAGCCCGCTCTGCTGCTGGAGCGGATCGTTAGGGCCAAGCGCGGTGCTGTAAGTCAGCAGCTTCTGCTTTTTACGCAGGTTCTCCAGCGCGGCGATAAAGCGCAGCGCGGCAATAAGCTGATTTTCCGTGACGCTCTGCCCGTTCTCATAGCGCGGCACCAGTTGTTGCAAGTGACGAAGCTGCAACGTGAACTGCGTTAACTCCGCATCGTTAAGTTTGAGTCTTTTCGCCACCGCTCCCCAGCCACCCAAACTGAGGCGCGCAACATCGAGCTGTTCCAGAAACCAGCGCGGATCTTTTCCTTCATCAAAATGCACATTGAGCAGCAGCAAAATTTCGACAGACGCTTGGCGAATAATAGCGATGCACTTTTCAAACTGTTCACCTGTATTAACAGGGGCAGGAGTTGTCATTATTTTCCCTTAAGTACAACTTAAGACATATTGCGCTGACCCGGTCAGCGGGCAGTTTTTTCTTTAATTATTAGTCGCTAAAAGATAGCTCAGCGGCGGCTGATTATCAGTGATACCTGTTTCAGAATAATAAAAACAGCCCCAAATATTCACGATATTTATTTTTTAAGGCGCGGCCGCTTTTTTTATTAGGCGAGGAAAACAGATAAATCGCCTGTACAGTTGCCCGCTCTCTGCCAGGCTTAAAGTCGTGTACTGGTAACAATCAGGAGAAGTTATGAAAAAAATCGTGCTTTCCGCCTGCTTAGCAGCTCTCTTTTCGATGTCAGCATTTGCAGATGAGGCACCCGGCCTGAAAGCGGATAAAGCCCCGCCGCCGCCACATAAAATGGATGACGGTTACCGGGGCATTGAAGATGCGCGCAGTATGAACGTTAAACAGGCGAAGAGCCTGCATGACGGCGCGTCCGTCTCGCTGCGCGGCAATCTGCTGAAGAAAGAGGGGAACGATCTCTATCAGTTCCGCGATAAAACGGGCCATATCCAGGTGCAAATTCCGATGGCGGTGTTTGAAGGTAAATCCTTCTCACCGGACGATCTGGTGGGCATCAGCGGCTCACTGGATAAAAAGCAGAAGCCTGAGCGCGTTAAAGTCACGCACTTCCAGGTGGAGTAAATGGGCGCCCGGTAGCCTTCACGCTGCCGGGCGTTATGCGCATTACAGGAACATCCCGCCAGACACTTCCACCCGCTGCGCCGTCATCCACGCCAGCTTATCGCTGAGCAGGGTGGCAATCGCATCGCCAATATCATCCGGCTGCCCAACCCGTCCGAGCGCCGTCTGCGAAGCAATATAGTGATGAACCTGCTCATTGTCCCGCACCACCCCGCCGCTAAAATCGGTAGCGATCGCGCCCGGTGCGATGATATTTACCGCGATACCGCGCTCGCCCAGCTCTTTCGCCTGGTAGCGGGTCAGCACCTCCATCGCCCCTTTTACCGCCGCATAGCTGGCACGTCCCGGCTGGCAAAAGCGCGTTAGCCCGGTGGAGACATTCAGAATGCGACCGCCATTTTTGATTAATGGCAACAGCTTCTGCGTCAGGAAAAAGGGGCCTTTAAAGTGGATGTTGACCATCTCATCAAACTGTTCTTCGCGCGTCTCGGCAAAAGCGGCCTGAATGCCGGTTCCGGCATTGTTCACTAAATAGTCAACGCTATCGCGCTGCCATCGCGTTTGCAGACGATCCTGTACCTGAGAGATAAACCTGTCAAACTGGCTGATATCGCCGACATTCAACGCTAATGCCGCCGCTTTACCCCCTTTTTGCTCAATTTGCTCCACAACTTTTTGCGCTTCAGCCTGATTGGTATTGTAGGTCAGGATGATGCCGATTCCGTTTGCCGCCAGTTTCAATACCGCGTTTTTACCCAGCCCGCGGCTGCCACCCGTTACGATTGCGATAGGTTGTGTCATGTAAACCTCGTCTTTGTTGATAATGCACACAACAAAAAGCTTATTAGCTGCAATGGAATCAATAAAGATGCTAAATTGCGCTTTACTGTTTCATAAATAACAACAATAGTGCACAGTGATGGATAAAATTTACGCAATGCAGCTTTTTGTCCGCGTCGCGGAGCTTTCGAGCTTCTCTCACGCGGCGGAGTCGATGGGGTTACCGAAAGGGAGTGTCTCGCGTCAGATTCAGGCGCTGGAAACCGCGCTGGGTACGCAGCTGTTGCACCGCACCACGCGCCGCGTACAGCTGACGCAGGATGGCATGGTCTATTACGAGCGGGCGAAAGATCTGTTGGCGAATATTGAGGAGCTGGACGGCATGTTCCTGCACGATCCCTCCACCATCAGCGGGCGTTTGCGGGTCGATATGCCGGTCGCGGTGGCGAAAAATTTAGTGATTCCGCGGCTGCCCGATTTTTTGCAGCACTACCCCGGCATTGAGCTGGAGCTGAGCAGCAGCGATCGGCTGGTGGATGTGATCCGCGAAGGGTTTGATTGCGTGGTGCGCGTCGGCACGCTGAAGGATTCCGGCCTGATTGCCCGCCAGCTTGGCAGGCTGTCGATGATCAACTGTGCCAGCCCCGACTATCTGGCGCGTTTTGGTTACCCGGAGTCGCTGGAGGATCTCGCCTCCCACGCGCTGGTGCACTACGCCGTCAACCTCGGTGCGCGCCCGCAGGGGTTTGAAGTGTGGCTGGATAAGCAGACGCGCTGGGTGAAAACCGGCGGTATTCTCACCGTTAACAGCACCGAAACCTATCACGCCGCCTGCGTGGCGGGGCTGGGGATTATTCAGGTGCCGCGCGTCGGCGTGCGCGAGGCGTTACGCAGCGGAAAGTTAGTGGAGATCTTGCCGCAATATCGCGCCGAACCGATGCCGGTTTCGCTGATCTACCCGCACCGCCGCAACCTTTCGCGACGCGTACATCTGTTTATGGAGTGGCTCTCAACCGTGCTGAAGGATTATGTCGACCAGTAGCGACTATAATTCTGCATACCACACATTCAGGAGAAGGAAATAAAACCTGATGAAAACGGAAGATGTCGAAAAACGTCCCACGCAAGACCTTGAGTATGAGCCTGTCAGGAAGATGGCAGAAACCCCGGAAAAGCCGGAAAAAGAGACCTCTGATAAAGATAGCGGAGCGATTGCCGCCGTGACCGATACGGCGAAAAAGATCCAGCGTAAACCGTTGGTGGCGCATCTTATTCGCGCCGCAGAGCGCTTTAACGACCGCATGGGCAACCAGTTTGGCGCGGCGATCACCTACTTCTCGTTCCTGTCGATGATCCCCATCATGATGGTCTCGTTTGCCACCGCCGGGTTTATCCTCGCCTCGCATCCGACCCTGTTGCAGGACATCTTCAATAAGATCCTGCAAAGCGTCAGCGACCCCACCATGGCCTCGACGCTGAAAAACACGCTGCATATCGCCGTGGAGCAGCGCACAACCGTCGGGATTGTCGGCTTTGCTATCGCGCTCTACTCCGGCGTGAACTGGATGGGCAACCTGCGGGAAGCGATTCGCGCCCAGTCGCGCGATGTCTGGGAGCGTAACGCGCAGGATGAAGAGAAGATTTGGGTAAAGTACTTCCGCGACTTTATCTCGCTGATTGGCCTGCTGGTGGCGCTGGTCATCACCCTCTCCATCACCTCGGTGGCCGGGGCGGCACAGGAGCTGATCATCTCCACGCTGCACCTTGATTACATCGACTGGCTGAAACCGGCCTGGGGGCTGATTGGCCTGATGATTTCGGTGCTCGCCAACTACCTGCTCTTCTTCTGGATCTTCTGGCGGCTGCCGCGCCATCGTCCGCGTAAGCGCGCGCTGATCCGCGGCACGTTTATCGCTGCCATTGGCTTTGAAGTGATCAAAATCGTCATGACCTGGACATTGCCATCGCTGGTGAAATCCCCCTCCGGCGCGGCATTTGGCTCGGTACTGGGTCTGATGGCGTTCTTCTACTTCTTCGCCCGCCTGACGCTTTTCTGCGCCGCGTGGATTGCCACCGCGCAGTATAAAGATGACCCACTGATGCCGGAAGGTCGCCGTCGTCGCACCGCTAAATAAGCTATCGGGCTGATAGATAGAATGAAAATATCAGCCCGATCCATAATTCCAGCATGAAAATCCAGTCCGTAACTTTTATTTAACCGAAAACCAGTTTTATCCACTAACTTCTAAAATGTGTGAAGCATTTCATAGATGTGAAATCGTAAGTCTGAAAATTATTCGCTTTTTGCCGCTTTTTTGCCCGCCAGCCGGTTTTGTTACAGATTGAAATAACGCTTTTGCTGTGGCTAATATGCACGTTCGTTCGCCTAAAAATAAGAAAACATTATGCAAGCTACAGCTACAACCTTTGACAACGAGCAGGAAAATCCCCCGGTAAACTCGCGCAAAAAAGTCGTCGTCGCCTCGCTGATTGGCACCGCCATTGAGTTCTTCGATTTCTATATTTACGCCACCGCCGCGGTTATCGTTTTCCCGCATATCTTCTTTCCCCAGGGCGACACCACCGCAGCCACGCTGCAATCACTGGCAACCTTCGCCATCGCCTTTATCGCCCGTCCTATCGGCTCCGCCGTGTTCGGCCACTTTGGCGATCGCGTCGGGCGCAAAGTCACCCTCGTCGCTTCGCTGCTGACCATGGGTATCTCTACCGTCGCCATCGGCCTGCTGCCGGGGTATGAAACCATTGGCGTGCTGGCCCCTCTGCTGCTGGCGCTGGCCCGTTTTGGTCAGGGCTTAGGTCTGGGCGGTGAGTGGGGCGGCGCAGCGCTGCTGGCGACCGAGAACGCGCCGCCGCGTAAACGCGCGCTGTATGGCTCCTTCCCGCAGTTGGGCGCACCTATCGGCTTCTTCTTTGCTAACGGCACCTTCCTGCTGCTCTCCTGGCTGCTGACCGATGAGCAGTTTATGCAGTGGGGCTGGCGCGTGCCGTTTATCTTCTCTGCCGTGCTGGTGCTGATTGGTCTCTATGTTCGCGTCTCGCTGCATGAAACCCCGGTCTTCGCCAAAGTGGCCGCCGCGAAGAAGCAGGTTAAGATCCCGCTTGGCACGCTGCTGACAAAACATGTGCGCGTGACGGTGCTGGGCACCTTTATCATGCTGGCGACCTATACGCTGTTCTATATCATGACCGTTTATTCGATGACCTTCAGCACCTCGCCGCAGGGCTTAGGCATGCCGCGCAATGAAGTGTTGTGGATGCTGATGATGGCGGTGATTGGTTTTGGCGTGATGGTGCCAGTTGCCGGTCTGCTGGCGGATGCATATGGGCGTCGCAAGAGCATGATTGTCATCACCACGCTTATCATTCTCTTTGCGCTGTTCGTCTTCCCGCCGCTGCTGGGTTCCGGTAGCCCGGCGCTGGTGATGACCTATTTGCTGATTGGCCTGAGCCTGATGGGACTGACCTTCGGCCCGATGGGCGCGCTGCTGCCGGAGCTGTTCCCGACGGAAGTGCGCTATACCGGTGCCTCGTTCTCCTATAACGTCTCGTCAATTCTTGGTGCCTCGGTAGCGCCTTATATCGCCACCTGGTTGCAGGCAAACTACGGCCTGATGTACGTCGGCTTCTACCTGGCGGCAATGGCGGGCTTAACCCTTATCGCCCTGCTGCTGACCCACGAAACTAAGCACCAATCCCTCTGATGATTCCCCCTCTCTGGCACCAGAGAGGGGTTTTTCCGTTAGCGTTTCATCTGTGACAGGATCGCCTGGCACTGGTTCTCTTCGCCCTCAGACGGAGAGATCAGCGCCAGCAGCGCGGCAGCTGGCGTCACCAGCGTTGCCAGCGCCGCCGCCACTGCGCCACGGGCAATCAGCGGACCCGGTTTCACACCCGCCTGCGGGTTCTTAAAGCTACCGCGCACATAGAGCGGTGAACGCAGCGTGACGATGCGCACCCCTTTGCTCTCCGGGTTGATGGTCAGGTCGAGCTGTTCAGAAGCCATGCTGGCGGTGCCGGTAATGTTAATCAGCGCGTTTTCCGTATCGAAGGCGAAGATTTGTGGGCGGGCAACGCCGTTAACCAGATCGAGGTTAGCCGCCGCGCAGTTGACGCGCACTTCATCATCGCCAAACAGCTGGCCGACCACATAGTTCCCGACGTTGAGGCCGACGATCTCCATCAGGTTGCGGCTTATCAGCCCGTCGTTCATCAGCAGCTTCAGGTTGCCGTTGCTGGTGCCGAGCAGGGCCGCTACCGAGTTGCCGACGCCGCGGAATTCAGCATCACCGTTCATCTCACCGAGGGTTTTCTGCATCAGTTCAACATCGGGCATCAGCTGTTTCAGCTTCAGCTTACGCGCCTGAATGGTGGCGCTGCCCTGCATCGGCTTCTTATCCCCTTCGAGATGAATGTTCGATGAGATAATGCCGCCCGCGAGACCAAACTTCAGCGGCTGCAGGCGCAGGTCGGCGTTTTTCAGCAGGATATGGGTGGTGAGATCGCTAATCGGCAGCGAGGAGCCGTGCTCAATGCGGCGGCCTTTAAAGCGCACATCCGCATCCATCACGTTCCACTTATCCGTTTCAAAGCGATCGTAAGGCAGCACTTTGTCGGCAGGCTGCACCGATTTCTCGCCCTTTTTCTGCTCCGATTTTTTCGACTGCTCGGCGCCTTTACCGGAATCGACGCCAATCAGCGGCCCGAGATCCGCCAGACGCAGCTGGCGCGACTCAACATCGCCTTCCAGTTTCGGGCGCGGTTTGCCGTTGGTGTAGGTCAGCGTGCCGTGAATATCACTCTCGCCGATATGACCGTTGAAGTTGCGATAGTCATAGACCGCGCCTTTGTCGCCGTTGAGTTTCGCCACCAGCCGACCATCGGTTTCAAACGGCGGCGTATCGGGCAGCAGCACGCCGGTCAGCTCATAGAGATCGCCCAGCGAATCGCCGCCAAACTTCAGCTTCAGATCGACGCCGCCCATATTCATCGGATCTTTCACCGTGCCGACAAATGCCACGCGGGTGTTACCGGAGCGGAAATCCGCCTGCACCGGGAACGGCGTCGTTTCGCTGCGCAGCGACAGCATGCCGCCAATTTTACCCTCGCCACTCAGCGGCTGGCCGTTGTAACGCCCTTTCGCCTTCAGGCCGAAGACATAATCGCCCGCTCTGTTGCTGTCATCCTTTTTACCGGTCACTTCGCTGAACGGCAGCGGTTTACCCAGCGGATCGACCTGGATGGTCATATCAGCGCGGCTCACCGCGTCATCAATGGCAATTCGCCCTTTATCAAACAGGATGTTATCGAGACGGAATGACCAGGAGGAGGGTTTCGCATTGGCATCGGCGTTCTCATCTGCCGCGAGGGTAAAGGTCCAGTTGTTGAGCTTTTCCGAGCGGCGAATCAGCCGCGCATCGGGCTGTTGCAGCTTAATCCATGGCAGGTAAACGGTTTTGGTCAACAGCGCTAACGGCGAAATTGTCGCGTCTACGCGCGGCAGATGCACCATGGTGATCTCATCGATCCCCGGCGGGTTGCCCAGAATAATATCTTCAGCGTGGATATGCGGCCACGGGACCCAGCTGCGCCAGCCGGTCTCCTCTTTTTGCCGCGCCCAGTTGACGCCAAGATCGCCGCGGATCGCGAAGGGGCGATTTAGCTCAGTCGAGACTTTTTCATTAATGGTGGGTTTAAGCCGGTTCCAGTCAAATGTCGCAATGATGACGATGGCCACCACAAGCACCAACAGCAGCGTTGAAACAACCGCAGTTACTATTTTGCCCGTTCTTGTCATTGTTATGCCTTTTCCTTTAAAGCCTTACCTCTCATAAAGATAGTAGACCTGACGGAAAGGGCAGCGGTTAAAGATCGAGTATCACATTCTCAAGATTGGCCAGCGGAACCGGACGCGAGAGGAAATAGCCCTGTGCGGCAAAGGCGGGCGAGTTTTGCACATCGCGCCACTCCTCCAGCGTTTCGACACCTTCGACGATCACGCCCTGGCAGTAGTGGTTCATCAGTTGCAGCAGCAGGGTGAAGAGATTCTGCCCTTCCGGCGTTTTGCGCAGCATCATAAAGAGCTCCCGCGCGACTTTGATGTAGTCGTAACGCACTTCACTCAGCGCGGAGAAATTGGCCATGCCGGTGCCGAAATCATCCAGCCACAGCGGGCCAATCTCACAGATGGAAGCAAACGACGAGTCCTGCGGTAAGCGGATATGCTCCACCAGTTCGAAGCGGATCCACGGCAGCGAATCGACTAAGGCCATGATGTCGCCATACTGCCGCATCGCCAGCAGCGTTGGGCCATCGACATTCACCGACGCCAGCACGCCGTGCCGGGCAAAGAAATCTTTCTGCTTCGCCAGCAGCGCAAGCTGTTCATGCACCACATCAATACGCTGGCGCACCGGCACTTCGGAGAAGTAGCGATCGGGAGCGATACGTTTTTCCGGCTGCGAGGGGTGAGTTACTACGGTCAGCACTTCAATCGCCATCAGGCGACCATCGGTTTTATAGATGGGCTGGTAAGTGTACGCGCGCTCACACTGCAACCAGTAACGGTGCTCGTGCAAGCTTTCGACATTCATGTGAGGAATGTCTGGCGGCGTGTTGACCTGCTGTAACGTCATTTCTGCTGTCCTGTCGATGGGGATGACCTGGAAGAACTCGTCAACAGGTTATCGGCGGGTGCGCTGAGAACTTTACCTCGGGTTACCCGGCAAAAGGGAAAAAGCGTAGCGTGCTAATTGCAGGTAATACGTCTTAGCTCAAAAAAATAGTGGAACGTTGTTTTAATATAGTTGACCACAAAACAGCCCCATCGCACACTAGCGATAATTTATCTGATTCAGGTTACGACTATGTCCAGGAAAATTGCCGTCATCGGCGAATGCATGATTGAGTTGTCACAAAAAGGCGCAGAAGTTAACCGTGGCTTTGGTGGCGACACGCTGAACACCTCTGTTTATATCGCCCGCCAGGTCAATCCGGCGGCGCTGGCGGTGCATTACGTGACCGCGCTCGGTACCGACAACTTCAGCCAGCAGATGCTCGACGCCTGGCAGCAGGAAGCGGTTGATACCCGCCTGACGCAGCGTATGGAGAACCGTCTGCCGGGTCTCTACTACATTGAAACCGACAGCAGCGGCGAGCGCACCTTCTACTACTGGCGTAACGAAGCGGCGGCGAAATTCTGGCTGGAGAGCGAGCAGTCGGCGGCGATTTGCGAACAGCTGGCGACCTTCGACTACCTCTACCTGAGCGGCATTAGTCTGGCGATTTTAAGCCCCGGCAGCCGGGCAAAGCTCCTGTCGCTGCTGAAAGAGTGCCGCGCCAACGGTGGCAAAGTGATTTTTGATAACAACTACCGGCCGCGCCTGTGGGCGAGCAAAGAGGAGACCCGCGAGGTCTATCAGCAGATGCTCGCCTGCACCGATATCGCCTTCCTGACGCTGGATGATGAAGATCTGCTCTGGGGCGAGCAGCCGGTGGAGACGGTAATTGCGCGCACCCAGCAAGCGGGCGTCAGTGAAGTGGTGATCAAGCGCGGCGCGGACTCCTGCCTGGTGGCGATTACCGGCGAAGCGGTGATTGAGGTCCCGGCGGTGAAGCTGCCGAAAGAGAAGGTGATCGATACGACGGCAGCGGGCGACTCCTTCAGCGCCGGCTACCTTGCCGTGCGCCTGACCGGCGGCGACGCTGCGGAAGCGGCGAAACGCGGACATCTTACCGCCAGTACCGTTATCCAGTATCGCGGCGCGATTATCCCGCGCGACGCGATGCCGGAGTAACAGCAAAAAGCCCTCGCCAAACAACGAGGGCTTTTTTTCACTTACTGCTGCGGCGGGATATCCGACACATCCGGTCGAACATCCTCGCTGGCGGCGGCGGGCGCGGCGGTCTGCGGTTTCATCACCTCTTCCCACGTTGCCTGCAGATCCTGCATGTTATGCTCCGGCTCGCCTTTCGGCTGCATCAGCACCAGCGTCATATCTTGCGACAGCTGCTGATGCAGATCCTGGTTCAGCATCTGCGGCGTCAGGTTGTCGAGAAAACGCTGGCGCAGTTTCTGATACTGCTCCGGCGCGATATCCACCACCTGGTTTTGCAGGGATCGCATCCGCTGGCTGATGAGAATATCGGTATCGGCGCGCGCATAAGTCGCGAACAGCTTTTGCAGTTCAAGGGATTTCTGCGCAATCAGCGCCTTAAGCTCCTCTTCCGGCAGCCCCTTTTCCCGCACTTTTGCCAGCTCGCGCGCAATCACGCCGGTGTTGGCATTCAGCTTATCATTTGGCGAATCGACGTTAATGGCGCACTGCGCACGCTGGAACAGTACGCGGCAGTCAAAACCGAGGCTCAGGTCTTTGGCATTGTTCTTGTTGAGGCTCTGCTGAACGTGCCAGAAGAGCGCTTCACGGGCTAAATCTGCGCGCCAGTAGCGCTCCAGCTCTGTCGATTCGCGGATCGGCTGCCAGGCCGACTCCCACATGATCGACAGGCGATCCTGGGTGACCGCCTCGCTCATCAGGCTCACCGGCTGATGCGGCAGCGGCGAAAGCGTCGCGACCGGGGTCGGCGTATGGCGTTTGCCTTTCAGCTCGCCAAAGGTTTTGGTGATCTGCTCGGCGGCCGCGCGGCTGTCGACGTTACCGACCACAATCAGCGTCATCGCATCCGGGGTGTACCATTTTTCATAGAAATCTTTTAGCTGCGCGGCATCGACCGGCGCTTTCACCTCGGCCGCCGGATCGTGGCTCAGCAGCGGCGACCCTTTCAGCCGGTAGCGCCACCAGCTCTCTTTGGTGTCGGCAGGCCAGGTCGCAACCATATCATTGCTGCTCAGCGCGTAGTTTACCGTCTCAGGGGTAACGGTGAGTTTCCCGGCGGCATCGGCCAGGTAGACCATCGCCTCTTTCAGCAGATCGCTACGGTTATTCGGCAGGCTGAGGTTATAGAGCGTGTATTCGTAGGAGACCAGCGCCGGCGGCAGCGGGCGTTTTGGGTCAATGCCCTGTTGCCAGAGAGATCGCACCTGCGCCGGTTCGAGGCGGCCGCTATGAGTTAAGGCAACGCGGGGAATAAGGTGACTGAAACCGCTCTGCTGCGCATTTTCGGTGAGCGAGCCGGTATCAATCGAGAGTCGGATTTCAATACGATCACTGGGGCGCTGCGGAGTGGAGAGAACCTGCCACTGGAAACCATTCGCCAGCTTGCCTTGTTGCCATGCCGGATCGGGCTGGAGCGCCTCTGCCTGCACATAACCGGCCGCTGCCAACATCAGCAGCCCGCCTGTTAACAATCGAATTTTTGTGCCCTGCATGAGAACCCCTAATCAACATTCCTGGTTAAAAAGTATGCCGCCCATAGGTCAATGGACAGACATAAAACACTCCGCTTTTAGACCGCAGGAAACGCAAAACGTCACAGCGCGAAGTGAAGAATCCCGAAAATTCAGCGTGAATTGTGACGGAAGCAAGGGGGTAATTATGCTTAGCTGCCCGTAGTCAGACAAGGACTACGGGCGTAAGTCTTGAAATTATGAAGAGATTTCTGACGTTTTTGCGGCGCTGGTTCGATTATTAAGCGTATCGTTGAGCTGTTTTTCATCCAGCTCTTTAACCCATTTCGCCACCACAATGGTCGCCACGCCGTTACCGACCAGGTTGGTCAGCGCACGCGCTTCGGACATAAAGCGGTCGATGCCGAGGATCAGCGCCAGGCCCGCAACCGGCAGGTGGCCGACCGCAGAGAGCGTCGCCGCCAGCACGATAAAGCCGCTACCCGTCACCCCGGCCGCCCCTTTGGAGGAGAGCAGCAGCACCACCAGCAGGGTGATCTGATGGAAAATATCCATATGGCTGTTGGTCGCCTGGGCGATAAACACCGCCGCCATCGTCAGGTAGATGGAGGTGCCGTCCAGGTTAAACGAATAACCGGTCGGGATCACCAGCCCCACCACCGATTTGCGGCAGCCAAGGCGCTCCATCTTCTCCAGCATGCGCGGCAGCGCCGATTCAGAGGAGGAGGTCCCCAGTACAATCAGCAGCTCTTCGCGGATATAGCGAATGAACTTGAAGATATTGAACCCGGTCACGCGGGCGATAGAGCCAAGCACAATCACCACAAACAGGATACAGGTGGCGTAGAAGCAGATGATCAGCTGACCCAACTGCACCAGCGACCCGACGCCATATTTGCCGATGGTAAAGGCCATCGCACCGAACGCACCGATGGGTGCCAGGCGCATGATCATGTTGATGATGCCGAAAATCACCTGCGAGAAGCTTTCGATGACGTTAAAAATCAGCTGCCCTTTGTGGCCCAGGCGATGCAGGGCAAAACCAAACAGCACAGCGAAGAGCAGCACTTGCAGGATGTTGCCGCTGGCAAAAGCGCCAATTACGCTCGCCGGGATGACATCCATAATAAACGCCACAATTCCCTGCGACTGCGCCTGCTCGGCGTAGACCGCCACCGCCTTCGCATCAAGCGTGGAGGGATCGACGTTCATCCCCGCGCCGGGTTGCACGACGTTGACGATAATCAGGCCAATGATCAGCGCCAGCGTACTGACAATTTCAAAGTAGAGCAGTGCCACCGCGCCGGTACGCCCGACCGCTTTCATGCTCTCCATACCGGCAATACCGGTCACAACGGTACAGAAGATAACCGGCGCGATGATCATCTTGATGAGCTTCACGAAGCCATCACCAAGGGGTTTCATCTGTGCGCCGAGTTCAGGGTAGTAATGGCCAAGCAAAATACCGATAGCGATCGCTGTCAGAACCTGAAAGTAGAGACTTTTAAACAGGGAGGTTTTCATAAGGTGTCCTTGAGATTAACCTCAGGCTTTATAGGGTTTTCGGTTAGCCTGCGGATTAAAAATAACACCCGTCCTGAATGACAGAAATGTGCTTACGGCGTTTCTGAAACAAGAATGTTAAAAACTTTGAGCTGACTCGCACAATCTCGTAACAAAGTAACTATTTTAATCAGCGCCCGCAGCGGCCAGATAGCGCTTCTCAAAGGCATCCGGCGACACCACCTCATCCTTAGCGGAAAAGAGCTGACGTTCGCAGATATCAAGCCGCAGTCGCTGGGGGGGAAGATCATAGTGGCGCAACCGCTCAGCCACGCTGGCAACATTCGCCTGCTGTAACAGCGCCTCGGCAGGAAGCGCAACCGCCAGCGGTAACGTAATGCCCCGCGCCTGCCAGTCGGCCAGCAGGCGACACGCCTCTTCCAGCATCCAGTCGCACACTTTGCCCGTCAGCCCGCAGGCCGCGATCTGCGCGAACAGCGCCGCGTCAGCGACCTCGTTATCATCGGGCTTGCGTAAACGCAGCAGCGCACGGGCGCTGACCACTTCGCCCTCCGGCTGCGCGCGCAGCGGCTGCAACCAGAGCGCAAAACGCTGCTGCTCAAGCGCAGAGAGCATCTCCGCCTCCTGCGAGAGCCAGCGCTGGGCCGCGTCACGCTGCTGTACATCGAAGAAGTGGATCTGGTTTTTTCCCGTGCGCTGGGCGGCGGCAAGCGCGGAAGTGGCCTGCTGCAAAAGAGCCTGGGCGGAGTGGGCGCTGCCGGTCATCGCCACCCCAAGATTGGCATGAGGGCGCAACTGAATGCCCTTCAGCGGCACACGCTCGTTGATAACAGTGAGCACTTGCTTACTTAATTTCATCGCCTGCCAGGGGGCTTCTATAGCGGGCGCGAAGAGGGCGAAATCGCTGATATTAAGCTGCGCCAGCATCATACCCGGCGACAGCACTGATTTGAGCTTCTCCACCAGCGTCAGCAGCAGCACCTCGCGCTGCTCCTCATGCAATACCCCGGCGGTATCGCGCAGGGTGTCGCTGGAGATAATCAGCAGAGCCGCGCGCGCATCGGCGGTTACCGCCTGCTCAAGCAGCGCCAGCAGGACGGCTTTATTTGGCAATTCAGAGACCGGGAAGCGCACCGTTTGCACATGGCTCTCCTCCTGCTGATGCTGTAGCTGCTGCTGGTTACGGTTATAGCTGCGCACGATGCGGCCAATTTCATCATCTTTATGATGGCGTGGCAGCGGCAACTGGTGGCCGGGCAGCGCCTGCGGCGGGATCTCATCCAGCTCGCGGGCGATTTTACGCAGCGGGTGCATCACCAGCCGGTTGATACACCAGGTGAGCGCCACGGTGAGCATTAATGTCAGCAGTAAGTAAGCCGTTACTAACGTCGATAAGGTACTGATGACAAACTTATAGACGCGGTACGAGTCCGCCTGCAGCACAAGGTAGGCCAGCGGCTGCGGGTTGACCGGGCGCTCCAGCGAATAGATAGGTAGTGAGATCTGGATCGGCAGCTCAAACATGCGGGTGATGGTCACCGGCACCGGGCGCTCGGGAATAAAGCGCATGCGCAGCGCCTGGAACTGGTTGGGCAGCATCACGTCGGCGCGGCTTACCACCCCGGCGGGTTTAATCTGTTTGATGATCGCTTCGGCTTCAGGAATATCCGCCTTTAAAATTGCTGCCGAGAGGGGTTCGCGCACAGAGCGGGCGATACTTTCCAGTTGCGTAGCCGTGTTATAGCGATTCTGCTGCAGGAAATGGAACAGCAAAATAACGCAAAAAATAAGCACAAAGAACATGGAGACAACAGCAACCATGGCCATTTGTTTGATGGTTAAAGAACGGCTAACACGCAAAATCACTCTCCAGAGAAACAATCGGCGCAGAGGATGGGTCAGGATGACTCTGCCGCCAGAGTATACTCTATCGCGATGCGATTAAGATAAGGGACTACGCAGATTCTCATTGGCTCGCGAGTGGCGTAAAAAATAGCAATAACGCTTTGAATCTTATGCGGTTAAGCGCCGCGCAACGCAGCCAATGCGCGGCGCTCTTCCGCCAGGAATAGTCTATTTTTACCAGTCGGCCTGCGGCACCAGCGGTTGCAGCGGCATATCCATGTCGCCCTGCCAGCCCGCGCCGGAGTAGCGCACATAAATCATCCCGTGGCTCGGGGTGTAATCTTTCGCCTGCTGAATATCAATACCCGCCCCGACAAACCAGTTATTGGTCACCCGCCGCTCGACCAGCGCCCGCGCCGTATAGCCAAAGCCATTGCTGTGGCTTCCGCTCTCAGGAATATCACGTGCGCGATCGCGGAATTGTGACGGAATGAGATCTAAACGCGGATAGCGCGGCATGGTTTTATTACGCGAATGGGACCACGACGCGGAACCGCCCAGCTCCCACGACCAGTTCTCCGTGCGTTGACGCCACAGCACCGGCACCGCAAAGGAGAGATACTCCTGCGGGCTGTAGTAACCGCCCTGGCCCAGCGTGTAGTTGCTCAGATCTTTGTCGTAGTGCCAGATCATGTTGTTCAGGCCGACGGTAACGCGCCGATTATTCTCGTTAATCAGCTTGTAGTAGTAGCCGGTCATCCAGCGCACGCGCCAGTTATCGTCGACGTTTTTCCCCTGCAGCGTATCCGCGCCGAGGCTTGCCCAGACACCGTTGGCTTCACCCTTATCGTAACTGAGGCTCAGCGTAGCGCCGTTGGCGCGCACCCCGCCCCAGGTCTTCCCGGTGTTGGGATCTTTCTGCCCGCCAAAGGCCAGCAGCGAGCTGGAGATAGCGCGACGGTGCAGATCAACGGTGTAACCGAGCGGCCCGACATCTCCGCTGTAGCTCACGCCGCCAACCACATCGACAACGTTAAAGCCCATCGGTGTGGTGCCAATATCCATCCCCCAGCGCGCATTACGCCAGCCTGCGCCAATGCTGACGCCGCGATCGGACTGATGGCGGTTACCGCCCACGCAAGCAATGTCTCCACAAGTCCCAAAGTTCGGGCTGTAGGTACCATCGGCGTTCTGGCTGAAGGTGCCTACATCCATATTCACCATGTCGGCGCGCAGCAACAGCCGCCCGTCCGCCAGCGGCGTATCCGCCTGCAACATGGTGGTGTGGCCTTTCAAATCGGAATAGCCGCCGGTGCCGCTGGAGCCGGAATACTCATGTTGCAATGTGACGTTGAGATCCTGCTGGCGGTAGAGATCCGCCGCATCGCTGCGCACGCCGCGCTTCAGCCAGTCATCACGCTCATCATTGCGCGTCAGGCGAGTAAAGGTGTCGTTATCGACAGGGCGCTGCGGCGTAATGCCTGCCGCGACCATCGCCTCTTTATAGCGCTCCAGCGCCTGCTGCGGCGCGCCACTCTGCGCCTCAAACCGCGCGGCATCGCGCAGCACCAGCGCGCTCTCCATCGACGGCGGCTGTGCTTTGGCCTGCGGCACAATCGCGCTGAAAATGCGTCTTGCGCTGGCGCTATCGCCAAGCTGGTTCTCTACCAGCGCCAGCCGACGCTGGGTGTTGATTGAGGGCGGTTCACCGCTGGCTGAGGCCGCAGGCAGTTTTGCCAGCTGCGCCCGCGCTGCCAGCGGATTGCCGCTGTAGGCATAGAGTTCAGCCAGCCCGAGCAGCGCCTCTTCGTTAGCCGGTTCGCGCTTGAGCGCACGCTGATAGTAATCCTGCGCCTCGCTGGCATCGCCGCGCTGCTGCGCCCAGTCGGCAAGGGTTAAATCGAGCCGCGTGCTCGCCGGTTGCTGGGTTAGCAGCGCGATGGCCTCATCTTCGTGGCCGCTGTCGCGCAGGCGGTTCGCCCGCTCCAGCAGTTGATTGCTTTGCAGCCGGTCGGCCAACTCCTGAATATTGCTGTTCCACTGCGCTTTCGGCAGCGTATTGAGGTGATTTAGCGCCGCCTGCGCCCGCTCCGTGCCGGAGAGATAGAGCCCGTAGGCGTAAACCTGCTCCGCATCGCCCGCTTTCTGCGTCGCCAGCTGGCGCATCAGGCTGTCCGCTTCGCTCGCCTGCCCGGCCTGGCGCAGATCGCTCGCCAGCCGGTAGGTGATCCAGACGCTGCCCGGATCGAGCGCCAGCCGCTGGCGTTGCAGCGCGGCGGCCTGCGCCCATTCCCCTTTGCTCTCCAGCGCTTCGGCCTGTTGCGATAAACGGTCATTGGTCAGGCCGCGCTCAATATCATCGATGCTGCGTCGCTGGCTGGCGTTGAGGGAGTGGATAAAGCTTTCCGCTTTTTCCGGCGACTCAGCGCGGTAAATATTGGCCAGCCCGCGCACGGCATTGGTGTTTTCACTGTCCATGCGCAGCGCCTGGCGGTAGAAGGTCTCTGCCGCGGCGTTATCTTTGCGCGCTGCCGCCGCGTCACCGAGGCCAAGCACCGCGTAGCTGTCGCTGCTATCCGTTGCCCTTGCCTGCTGGTAGTAACGCTCGGCCTGCGCCGGATTATTGGCTTTTAACGCCGCATCGCCCTGCTGGATCAGCAGCCAGTAGCGGTTGGTTTGCAGCAGGCTGTCCCACTTGCTGCGATTGCCGCTGTTCGGGTCCATGGCGATCGCTTTTTCAAACTGCGCCACTGCGCGGGCGCGATCGCCGCGTTGGGAATAAGCCTGGCCCAGCGCGCCGACGGCTTCACTGTCGGCACTGTTGGCGTTAACCGCCTGCTGAAGTTCACCAATCGCTTTATCACCCTGACCGGCATCCACGGCCGCAAGGCCGGAGGCACGGGCGCGAAACGCCGGATCAGCCAGCTGTTTTTGCTGCGCCGTCAGCAGGGAACGGGCGTTATCGACCGTGTCGCCAGCGGAGAAGAGAGTCAGGAAATGTTGTAGCGCTTTTACGCTGGCATCGCTGACCGGCATACGCTGGATCTGCTGATACCAGAGCCCGGCTGCGGTGTCGCGCCCGGCGTTCGATTTCGCCATCTCCTCGAGCAGCGCATAGCCCTCGGCATCGCGCCCGTCGGCAAACAGCATCTGTGCCAGACCGCCCTGCAGCTGCGCATTGCCGGGGTTACGGCTGTTCAGCGCCTGCAGTCGGCTGACCGCCTCGTTGTGGCGCGCAGGCACTTTTGCCACCAGCAGCCAGTACTCAACGGCGATATCGCCCTCCGGCGGGTTGCCTTTAAACAGCGCGTCATAGGCGGCAATTGCCTCCTGGGTGTGGCCGGTGGTGGCCTGTAAACGCGCCTGTTGCAGCGCCTGGCGGCCTTCAGCCGAGGAGAGCGCCATTGTCGTTACCGACGCTTTATAGGCGCTCGAATCCGGTGCCAGCTGCTTTAAGCGGTCGAGCTGCTTCTGCGCACCGGCACTGTCGCCCTGGCGCAGCAGATAGCGCATACGCGCCGCCACCACTTCAGGGTTATCGGGGTCGATCAGTTCAAGGCGATAGAGTGACTGGCGCACCAGGTCCTCGCGGCGGGCGCTTTCACCCAGCCGCACCTGCGACAGCAACTGCTGCTGCGCGCTGGTTGGCTCGGCCGCCCCGGCGGCAGGTGCCAGCGAGAGGCCGATTGCAACACAAAGAAAACTTACGACGAACTTGTGCATTCCGCGCCCCAGTCAGGTTGTAACTCACCGCGAGGGGTGAAACGAAAACGGTGTTGATCCCAGCCCTGGCCGAACAGCGTCAGCACCGCGCTGAAGTAGGCATCATCGCCGGGGTAATGGTCAGCGACGCGCTGGCGCTGCACGGCCTGTGCGTCACGATCCTGCAAGAAGGGAAGCATCGAGGCGGAAAAACCGACCGGGCCATCGCCGCGGATCTGCCCGCTGGCGACATCCACCTTCTCCGGCACCACGCCATTTTTTATGGTGGCGGTCGCCATCGGCTTCAGTTTGTTGAGCAGGCGCGCTTTCTGCGGATCGGCATCGTTCATCATGCCGACCCAGAGGTAAACGCGGATGGCATCGTAGCTGCTGACCAGCGTTTTACCCGGCTGCAACTGCCACCCTTTCCCCTTCTCATAGCGTACCCAGTCCGGCGAGAAGCCTTTCGGCGCAGTCTCCAGCAGCAGGCGCAGGTTGGTTTCACGCAGCGTCGACCACGGCGCACCAAAGCGGGTGAAGTAGCTCGCCAGCTGCGGCGGGAGGTAGCTCGGGTTAAAGCGCCACGTCGTCGGTTCAGCGAAGCTGACCTTGCCGGGCAGCAGCATGGAACCCAGCCCCGGCACCGTCACCACTTCCTCTTTCGCAATCCGCGTCAGCAGGGATTTGCCCAACTGGCTGTAGCGATCCTCTCTCCACAGCCTGCCCGCCTCCAGCAGCGACCAGGCGATCCAGATATCGGCATCCGAGGCGGAGTTACTGTCGAGCACTTCCCAGCTATTATCAGCCTGCTTGCCCCACAGCCAGGCGGGAAGCTGCTTGTTCAGCGAGCCTGCGGCAAGGTTATCTTCGGTCCAGCGCAGAACCTTATCGAACATGGCGCGATCGTTAGCCGCCAGCGCGAAAAAGAGGGCATAACTCTGCCCTTCCGAGGTGGTGATTTTGCGCGAATCGCTCGGGTCAATAACCCGCCCGCCGTCGCTGATATAGGCCTGTTTAAAGTGGTCCCAGGCCGGCCAGCTACAGGCGGCGCGAACATTCATCGCCGCCATCACCAGCATCGCCATCACCACCCAGCGTACGCTTTTCATTACCGTTTACTCATGATCCGAAGGGTCAAGACGGCGGCGGCTGATGATCCGCAGCAGACGCCACAGCACCCATGCCATCAACACCACGCAGACCGCAGCCAGCACCGCCAGCAGCACCGGATGGTTCGCCAGCGCATACCAGATGCGCTCAAACCACGGCAGGTGGCCAACGTAGTAAATATCGCCAACGCGCAGGCCGTTGACGCCCGATTCACGGATCACCGTTACCGAGCCGTAGATCGCCGCGCGCTTGCCGCTGTCGTTAATTGCTCCATTCAGCAACTCATAACCGCGCGGGCTGTCGGCCAGCAGGGCCACTACGCTGCGCTGATCGTGATAGGGCGACTGGAAGCCGATAATCGCCGCCATTGGGCCATCGGAGGTAATGCCCGTTTGCGCATCGGCCTGGCGGTCGGCAGCATCCGGCACAATCGACGCGAACGGCGTCTGGCGCAGCGGGGTTTTTACCCAGCTCTGCGCGGCATTCACCAGCAGATCGATATGCTTATCATCTTTCAGCTCAGGCGGAATGGCACCGATGATCATGATATCGGCGTCTTTATCCTTGATCTGGTTGCCATCGTTGGTTAACTGTACATTAATGGCCGGGAAACCAGTTTGCGCCCCCACCGTGCCCAATGAGTCAAGCAGCGTCGTGACCTGCGCCGGCGTCGGCTGCGGCGGCGTCACAACGATGGTTTGCGACAGATCTGCCATGCGGCTAAACGGGAAACCGGCGTTAGCAAAGGCGCGCAGATCCGGCATCGCGAGGAAGTGGTAATACTTCGAGAAGTCGATGGTGGAGTCATCGCCAATCACCACGCGGTTCGGCACCTGCTGGAAGGTGACGCAGTTTTCAATCGTGCCGCCCGGCATCGGGTTCATATACTGGAAATCGAAGCGCAGCTGGTTCACTGCGCCCAGCTTCAGCGCCGGGATTGAGACATCGGTTTTGCTGTCGAGCAGCCCCTGCAGCACCGGCAGGCGCAGCAGCAGGTTGTTACTCTCCTGGTTGCCGGTCAGGTTGAAGTATTGCAGGTACTGGTTATTCAGGCTGATATCCATCCGCGAGCCATCTTTCGTCGGCGGCGCGGTGTAGCGATAGTTAAGGTTCATATCGATGCCGGTGCTGCGCAGCAGATAGAGATCCGGCGGCAGGTTCAACGACAGATTGATGGAGGACGGCTGGAGACCGGTCGCCTGTAACTGCTCTTCGTAGCCTTTCAGCTCGCCAAAAGTTACCGCACGGTCGGTGCGCACCCAGTTTGGCGCATCGTAAGGCTGGCGAGCCAGCAGCGGTTTCACCTCATCCACCGTCACGCTCTCGCCGCGGAACAGCACATTGCCCTGGGCAATGCCTTTCGCCGCCTGCAATAGATCCTTATCGTCACGCCCGCTGATCACCAGCAGCTTCAGGTAAGGGTTGTTCGGGTGGTTGACCATTGAGATGGTCGGCCCCTTCGCCGGCGGCAGATCCTTGAGGAAATCGGGACGCTTGTCGTTGGTGGCGAAGATAATGGCATTGCTCTGCGGCAGCGCGTTATAGGAGACCGGGAAGGTCTGCCCGCGCCAGCCGGTGCGTGAACCGAACCACGAGGCGACAATCGCCGCCGCCTGCTGCTGAGTGATATCCGGCGCACTGGCGAAAACCATCGGCAGCGTCAGCGGGCGGTTATCACGTGCGTCGTAGAACGGGATCGGGAAGTGGGAGAGATCGTTTTTCACCGCCAGTTTCTGATAGGTGAGATCGAGCGAACTGCTGCGCCCGATATCGAGCCACAGCGTTGAGCTGGCCGGGTTCTCACACACATCGCGGTAGTGGCCGACAAACTCCAGCCGCACGCGGTTAAAGTCGGTGATAAACAGCGGATTGATCGGCATCTGCGCCTGGGTTTTCTTACCCAGCTGCTCTTTGGTCACCGGCAGCACGCCCATCAGCTCATCGTTGAGATAGACCTTCAGCTGCGACTGCACCGGTAACAGCGACGGCGACGGCGTGTACTCAAGGTTGAGCACCGCATTCGAGACCACTTCATCGCTGCGCGTACCGAACTCAATCCCGCCATTCGGGTTGATGCCGCGCAGCACCATGCTGCCCGGCGGCGGTGCGATCTCGGCGAAGGTGAGCTTCACATCGCGTGACGGCGCATTGGCTGCCACCACGGGTGCATTCGCCCCCTGCACGCCCGGCATCACCTGGCCGATGACGGTCTGCCCCTCTGTCGGCATGGTTGGCGTAACGGTTTCGGTCTCTCCCGGCGCAGGCGTGACCACCGGTTGAGTCGCTGGCGCGACGGCGGGCACGCTCGGCGCGGGTTGCGCCGGCGCTGCGTGGGTCATCATCGGGGCCAGCGTGCTCATCCCCACTGCCACTGCACACATCCAGGATAATTTTCTTTTCATCGCGTATTCATCATTGTTAAGCCAATCACGTCATCGGTTGCTGCACGGCCACATTCCGTTCCGGGCGGCGCGGAATAAATGACACCACCCAGGACACCAGCGCGGTGAGCGAGCGGAAAATCACTTTGACGGACGATGGAGCAAATTCCGCGAGATGGCGGTAGCCGCGGAAACCCAGTTTTAAAATATCCAGCAGGCTCTCCAGAGGTTTATCCTCCGGGAAGCTGTCCTGCCACAGCGCCCAGGTATCGGCGCGGGCGAAGGTACACTGCACGAAATCGATATGCTGTTTGGTGGTCAGCGGCAGCAGTTGCAGACCCACTTCATTGCCGTTGACGCGCGCCACGGTCGCCGGGAAGGCGTACTCCTGCTGGCCGCGTTTGAGCAGCAGGCTCACCTTCTGCCCTTCCAGCACCTGCGCCTGGCCGTTGATCTTGATGCCCAGGCCACCGTCAGAGAAGTCCTGTACGGTACAGGAGAAGAGGTGCCCATCTTCACGGGCGATAGCCGCAGGCATGGTCATCTCCACGCGGTGCGCGCGGCGCACCTGTTTGCTCTCCACCGACACCGCCACCGCGCCGCCGAGGATCACCATGTTGTAGAAGACCCACGCGATACTGACGAAGACGGTGAGAATTTCATTTTCCGGGCCGTAGAAGTAGCGCCAGATACCGACCGCCACGCCGAGCAGGTTGAGCAGCACCAGGAAGATATAGGGACGCGAGATCACCCAGTCGACATACTCCTCTTCGACCAGCCCGCCTTTGGCGGTAACGTTGAACTTCCCTTTGTGCGGGTTAATCAGCGCCACCAGCGTTGGCGGCGCGATATACCACGCCAGCACCGTTTCGTAGATCTCACTCCAGAAGGAGTGGCGGAACTTGCCCTGGATTTTCGAGTTGGTGATGCTGGCGTGCACCATATGCGGCAGCACGAAGAGCGCGATCATGATCGCCGGGGCATAGATGATGTAGGCATGCAGTAGCAGAAACGCCAGCGGCGCGGTCAGGAAGATAAGCCGCGGAATGCCCGACAGGAAGTGGAACATGGCGTTAACGTAGCAGAGCCGCTGGGCGAACTTCAGCCCTTTGCCCATCAGCGGGTTATCGAGGCGGAAAATCTGCACCATGCCGCGCGCCCAGCGGATACGCTGGCCGATATGCGCCGAGAGGCTCTCGGTTGCCAGCCCCGCCGCCTGCGGAATACGCATATACGCGGAGGTGTTGCCGAGGCGGTGCAGGCGCAGCGAGGTGTGCGCATCTTCCGTTACCGTCTCAACCGCAATGCCGCCAATCTGGTCCAGCGGCCCGCGGCGGATCACCGCACAGGAGCCGCAGAAGAAGGTGGCATCCCACATGTCGTTGCCATCCTGCACCAGGCCGTAAAAGAGCGTGCCTTCGTTCGGCGTTTTACGAAAACGGCCGAGGTTGCGTTCAAATGGGTCCGGCGAGAAGAAGTGGTGCGGCGTCTGCATCATCGCCAGCTTCTTCTCCTTCAGGAACCAGCCCATGGTCATCTGCAGGAAGGAGCGCGTCGGCACGTGGTCGCAGTCGAAAATCGACACGAACTCCCCTTTCGCATACTTGAGGGCGTTGTTGATGTTGCCCGCTTTCGCATGCTCATGGGTGGTGCGGGCGATGTACTCAACGCCAACTTGTTTCGCGAACTGGCGAAACTCTTCACGGCCGCCATCATCCAGAATCCAGACCTTGAGCTTATCTTTCGGCCAGTCGATACCCAGCGAGGCGTAGATGGTGTTTTTCACCACGTTGAGATCTTCGTTATAGGTCGGGACAAAAATATCGACCGATGGCCAGAGCGACATATCTTTCGGCAGCGGCACCGGCTGGCGGTTAAGGGGCCAGATCACCTGGAAGTAGCCGAGCACCAGCACGATCCATGCGTAAGTTTCAGCAAACAGCAGCACCAGGCCGCACACCAGGCTGACCGGGTCGTCCCAGTTGAGGGTTGAGGTATAGCGCCACCAGATGTAGCGGCAGGAGACCGTCAGGGAGAGCACCACCAGCATCAGCACCGAGAAGCGCCCCGGAATGCGCCGCACCAGCAGCGCCACGCCCCACAGCAGAATCAAAAAGACGAATTGCGACAGCGGGTTAAAAGGCTGGGTAATGCATAAAATGGCGAGCAGGAAAGAGAAGACCACCACGGTGCCGAGAATAATGCGCCGCACTTTCGGGTTGATGTGCCCCAGCTCTTTTTTATTGTCGAGATGACCCGTGCGCTGCGTCATGCGCTCAGGCAGCGTTTCAAGGAAGTTGTGCCAGCGCCCGCGCAGCACGCGCATACGGGCAACGTGTTGGCGACGCGGCGATCTCGGCGCGCCCAGCGGAAGCGTCACCATCAGCCACAGCGTTTGAATCAGGTAGCGCGCCGGGTCGAGCGGGCGCGGGCGGTCGGGATCGATATGCGGAAACCAGTGGTTCTGCTGCGCACGCAGCTGCTGCCAGCGCGGGTGCTCCAGCGGGATAAACATCCAGGCGAGGATCGCCCAGAAACAGCCCAACGCGGCGCTAAAGCGCGGTGCGCCATGGTCGCGATAATGCTGATAGCGCGCGTTCAGCCGCGCGCTCACCGGTGGAATAAGCAGCCAGGCGGCGAGGCGACTCATGCCTCACTCCCCTGTGCAGCAGGCGCGAAATGGAGCAGACACCAGTTGGCCAGCGTCAGGATCTCCTCTGCCGCCAGCGCATCGCCGCGGTACTCGCCGAGCGGCTGCTTGGCGGCCTGGCACTCTGCCATCGCCTCGTCGCGGTGGATCACCATCGGCATCATGCGCGGCTGGCTTTGTAGCCACACCTGCCAGAGATCGTCCTGTAACTGGCTACCAATGCGCAGATCGTTAATTAACAGATGCGCGCCGGTGGGCAGCGGCTGCTGGTGCAGGCGTACATGGCAGTTGGTATCGGGTTTGATAATGGTGAAGAGATTGTCGCAGAGATCGATAAAGTGCCGCGGCAGCGGAGATACGCCGTGCGGCAGGTCAATCAGCACCCATTGATAATGCTGCTGCGTCTTTACGCTTTTTAGCGCGGAGGTCAACTGTGCGGCCACGGCGTCAAGCTGCGCGGCATTCTCCCACTCGTTGGCTGCCAGGCGGCCAAACGGCAGCAGGTCGAGCTGCGTGGTGTAGCGCATGCCGGCGTCGCGCCACTCGTTGCCATCAAGCAGCGACCGCGCCCAGCCGGTTGGATTTTCATACTCGACATTAAATGAGAGGCGCAGAAGGTTATCCGGGCAGGCATCAATTACCAGCACCGACTCACCTAAGAGTTGCAGTGACCAGGCCAGAGCCGCGGTGATCGAGGTCGTCCCCACGCCACCACGGATCCCCTGTAGTCCCAAGATGGTCATCCACGGGTCCTTTATTGTTGACGGGCTAATTCAGCCAGCAGCGGCCAGCGCTTAATCGCAGCGGCCAGTTGTTCGCGCTGGGAAATATCGGCATAGTCGATTTCAGGCAGGGAAAATACCCGGCTAAGCACCAAAAAATCGTTCTGGAATGTGTAACCCAGAGTCGGGTCAGATTGCGTAACGGGTTCATTTTTTTTCATGTTGGCCCGATCCCAGTTGCATATAAAATGATGTAAGAAGTCACAAGGCATCGTGCCCAAGAAAATGCGTTTACATGCTAAATCTGATGTTCTTTAATTTCAATGTTAGGTTTATTTCTCGGCTTTCGCTAGTAAACTGAGTTACAGATAAATTCGCTGCAAGAGGGCCACCGTGAACCCCATATTTTCTATCGGCATCCAATCATTATGGGACGAATTGCGTCACATGCCTGTGGGCGGGGTCTGGTGGCTGAATACCGACCGCGAGCAGGACGCCCTGAGCCTGCTCAATCAAACCCTTGCCGCGCAGGATAAGGCGGCGAAAGTCGCGGTAGCGGGCATGGGTCACGACCTGCGAAACCTCATTAAATTAGATAAAAATCACGGTCCGGAAAAAGTCGAGCTCTTTTCCATGCCAAAACAGGAAAATAGTCTATACTTTTTCACCCGCGATTTACTCAGCTCTATTGACCCGGACAAATATTTAGTGTTGCTGCTCTGTGCGAATAATGCCTGGCAGAATATTCCCGCCCCTAAATTACGTAAGTGGTTAGAAAAATCTCAAGCCTGGGCGAAATATAATAACTGCACCCTGGTGGTAATTAACCCCGGCAGCAACAATGACAAGCAATCCTCGATTCTGATGAGTGAATATCGCTCGCTTTTTGGTCTGGCGAGCCTGCGCTATCAAAATGGTATCCCGCTATATGATGTAGCGTGGTGGTGTAATGAAAAAGGCATCAGCGCCCGTCAGCAATTGCTGCTTACCGAAGTTGAAGGTCAATGGCAATTAGCCAAACAGGAAGAGGCCTCCGTTCAGCCGCGCAGTGATGAAAAACGGGTTTTAAGTAATGTCGCGGTGCTGGAGGGTGCGCCGCCGCTCTCCGAACACTGGTCGGTGTTTGCCACCAACGAGGCGCTGTTTGAAGAGGCGCGCGCCAGCCAGGCGGCGACGCTGATTTTCGTCCTCGCGCAGAATAGCCAAATCGATGGCCTCGCGCGCCAGATCCACACCCTGCGCCGCCAGCGCGGCAACAATCTCAAAATCATCGTGCGTGAAACCATCGCCAGCCTGCGCGCCACCGATGAGCGCCTGCTGCTCGGCTGCGGCGCGAATATGGTGATCCCGTGGAACGCCCCGCTGTCGCGCTGCCTAACGCTGATTGAGAGCGTACAGGGACAGCAGTTTACGCGGCTGGTGCCGGAAGATATCTCCACCCTGCTGTCGATGACGCAGCCGTTAAAGCTGCGCGGCTTCCAGCCGTGGGAGGTGTTTTGCGATGCGGTGAGCAATATGGTCAACAACACGCTGCTGCCGCCGGATGGCAAAGGGGTGCTGGTGGCGCTGCGCCCGGTGCCGGGCATTCGCGTTGAGCAGGCGCTCACACTCTGCCGACCAAACCGCGTTGGCGATATTGTCAGCATGAGCGACAACCGGCTGGTGCTCTTCTTATCTTTCTGCCGGGTTAACGATCTCGATACCGCGCTGAACCACATCTTCCCGCTGCCGACGGGTGATATCTTCTCTAACCGCATGGTGTGGTTCGAAGATAATCAGATTGCCGCTGAAGTGGTGCAGATGCGCGCCCTGCCGCCGGAGCGCGCCTCGAAGCCGCTGCCCGCCACCCGCCAGGAGAAGAAGTTGATTAACGCCGAACACGATGGCACCAGCTGGCGCCGTATTCCCCAACCGCACCGGTTATTAGGTGATGTGACGGAGCCCTCCTCATGATGTCAGTCAGCGATATTATTCAGCTTATCGTGCTCTGCGCGCTGATCTTCTTTCCGCTGGGCTACCTTGCGCGCCACTGGCAGCGCCCGTTGCGTACCGCGCTCCGTTTAACTTTTACTAAACCCCGCTATGTAAAACCGATTGGCGTTTTACGCAGGGATTCGCACGCCAAGGCAGACCGTAAACATGACAAATAATACGATCCCCTCTTCTGCGCCGTCGCCGCTGTGGCAATACTGGCGCGGCCTTTCCGGCTGGAACTTCTACTTTCTGGTGAAGTTTGGCCTGCTGTGGGCAGGCTACCTCAATTTTCACCCGATGCTTAACCTGGTATTTATGGCGTTTCTGCTGGTGCCGCTGCCGCGCCTGAGTCTGCATCGTCTGCGCCACTGGGTGGCTCTCCCGCTTGGCTTTGCGCTCTTCTGGCATGACACCTGGCTGCCGGGGCTTGAAAGTATGATGAGCCAGGGCACGCAGGTGGCGGGCTTCAGCGCCGATTACCTGCTCGATCTGGTGACGCGCTTTATCAACTGGCAGATGATTGGCGCGGTGTTTGTGCTGCTGGTGGCGTGGCTCTTCTTGTCGCAGTGGATACGCGTCACGGTGTTTGTGGTGGCGATCATGATCTGGCTGAACGTGCTGACCTTAACCGGCCCGGCCTTTACGCTGTGGCCCGGCGGCCAGCCGACAACCACGGTCACTACCACCGGCGGTTCGCAAGCGGCGACGGTTGCGGCGGCGGGCAATACCCCGGTTGTCGGCGATATTCCGGCGCAAACGGCACCGCCAACCTCGGAGAACCTCAACGCGTGGCTCGCCAGCTTCTATGCGGCGGAGGAGAAGCGCCAGAGCACCTTCCCGACACAGCTTCCTGCCGATGCGCAGCCGTTCGATCTGCTGTTTATTAATATCTGCTCCCTGTCATGGGCCGATATTGAAGCCGCCGGTCTGGCGTCGCACCCGCTCTGGTCGCACTTCGATATTGAGTTTAAAAACTTTAACTCGGCGACCGCCTACAGCGGCCCGGCGGCGATCCGTCTGCTGCGTGCCAGCTGCGGCCAGCCGTCGCACAAGAATCTCTATCAGCAGGCGAATAATCAATGCTACCTGTTTGATAACCTGTCGAAACTCGGCTTTACCCAGCAGTTGATGATGGATCATAACGGCGAGTTTGGCGGCTTCCTGAAAGAGGTGCGCGACAATGGCGGCATGCAGGCACCGCTGATGAACCAGGCAGGGCTGCCGCCGACGCTGCTCTCCTTTGACGGCTCGCCGATTTTTGACGATACCGCGGTGCTGAACCGCTGGATGGAGTCAGACAGCTTTAAACAGGGTAAACCGACCGCCACCTTCTATAACCTGCTGCCGCTGCATGATGGCAACCACTATCCGGGCGATCGCAAAACGGCGGATTACAAACTGCGGGCGCAGAAGCTGTTTGATGAGCTGGATGCCTTCTTTACGCAGCTTGATAAGTCCGGGCGCAAAGTGATGGTGGTGCTGGTGCCGGAGCACGGCGCGGCGTTGCAGGGGGATAAGATGCAGGTCTCTGGCCTGCGCGATATTCCAAGCCCGTCGATTACCAACGTGCCGACGGCGATTAAGTTTTTCGGCATGAAAGCGCCGCATCAGGGCGCGCCGCTGGTGATTAACCAGCCGAGCAGCTTCCTGGCGGTGTCGGAGATTGTCACCCGCGTGCTGGATGGCAAAATCTTTACCGAGGATAGCGTCGACTGGGATAAGTTGATCGGCAACCTGCCGCAAACTGCGCCGGTCTCGGAGAACGCCAACGCAGTGGTGATCCAGTACCAGAACAAACCGTACGTGCGGCTTAACGGCGGCGACTGGGTGCCCTATCCGCAGTAACACCCTTGCCTGATGGCGCTGCGCTTATCAGGCCTACGAAAACCGCTCCGGTGGTATTTGCAGGCCCGGTAAGGCACCCGCCATCAACACCGCACTTTCCGTAGGCCGGGTAAGGCGTAACCGCCCCCCGGCATCAGGCGTTAATGCTGCTGCGCAAGCCAGACCAGCATCTTCAGGCTGGCGGAATAATAATCATCCTGGGCGGTGATCTGCGGCTCGCCCGTCGCCTCGCCAACAGTTAAATCCCGCACCGCCAGCAATCCCTCATTCATGTTGTAAGGCGCATTCTCGTTGCTGGTTACATTGACCCACGCGGGCGTCTGGCTGCGCACAAATCCCTGCCACCAGCTGCGCCACGGCGTTAACAACGCGCTCTGCGGATTGTGCCAGGCGATGTAGAGCGGCACGCGAATAGCGTCGTAACTCATGCGCGGCGGCCACTCCGTTGCCGGGCTAAAGGTGCCGTCCGCCGAGAGCGACACCCAGTCGGTCGGCAGGTGCGGTTTGCCGAAGGCCATCTTGCCCACCATTTTTTGCCCGTCATCAATCAGTTGCTGCCAGATCACCCGGTGGCTGCGGTTGGCGAAATCCTGCCACGCCGGGAAGATGAAGTAGGAGGGGTTCAGCGTCACGCGGCTGTGAAGATTAAAGCCTTTCGCCCCCGGCAGCATCACGTGATAGCCAGCAAAGGTGGTCACGGTATGTTTCAGCACCGCCTGGGTAATGGCGTCCGACGCGGCGGTGTACTCGGGCAGATCCCAGCGCTCACCCGCCTTCAGCAGCGCCCATGCAATAAGGATATCGCCATCGGTGGCATCGTTTTTATCGGCGATCGGATCGGCCTCCACCGGGTTATAGCGCCAGTAAAAGAGGCCATTCTCTTTATCTTGCAGCGTGGTGCGCGTCCAGTGCCACATGCTGTCGAACGCCGCTTTATCGTTATTGCCGACCGCCATCAGCATGGCGAAACCCTGCCCTTCGGTGTGGGAGACGTTATTATTGCCGGTATCGACAATGCGCCCGTCGGGCATTAAAAAGCGCGCTTTGTAGCTCTCCCAGGCGGTCGCGGCCTGCGACACGGTGGAAAAAAGCAGGCTGATGAGCATTACCGTTGCGGTAAAGAGGGGTTTAAACATAGCGAATCTCACTCTGGGTTGGCGTAGCGAAAGAGAACATCCGAGACAGAATAGAGCGCTTCCCGGCTAAACACGAGCCGCGCATCGCCGCCCTGATCCTGCATCCAGCGGCCATAAAGCCCCTCCAGCACGGCGCAAAAAGCGTGGCACCAGCGCGTCTGCTGTGCTTCATCGCGGGCGACGGGCAGCGCGCGGTGGCGAAAGGTCATGCCGCTGTCGCTGGCCGCAATATCAATCACCCCCCAGTTAAAGGCGGCGAGTCTGGCGTTGATCGCCGCTTCCAGCTCGCCGACGGTGGTCGATGCCATAAGCGGCGTCTGCGCGGCCAGCGTCTCGCCCATCTGGCGTAAAAACGGCAGACTCTGCGCTTCGCCGACGTTTCTCATCATGCCATCGACCATCACGTTAAGCAGATCAAACCAGCCCGGCGGCGTCTGCTGTTGCTGATGCCAGGCCAGCTCAGGGGACAGGTTGGTGGTCATTATTTCTCTCCCAGCATGTACCGCAGCCAGAGGCCTGCGGTGCTTTCGTTATAACTGCCGAAGGTGTCGTACCCGACGTTGCCGCCCACCGACATGTTTTTATTCACGTTGTAATCCAGCCCGGCGCGGAAGTTGTAGCCGATGCCGTTTTGCGACGAGCCACGGTACTGCGCCTCTTTGATAAAGCCGAGCGCCGCCAGCTGCTCCAGCATCCCCTGTGCCTGCGAGGAGGTCGGGAAGTAGTCGCTCTTATCCTGGGTGTAGGATTGATACCCCACCGCGCCGCCGAGGCGCACTCTCCAGTTATCGATCTTCTGCGTGAAGTCCACCGGCAGCGAAACGCTGACGTAGTTCTGCGGGCTGAAGTAACCGCCCTGGCCGAAGGTGAAGTAGCTGAGGTTTTTCGCGTAATCCATCCAGCTAATGCTCAGCCCGGTCTGCAACTGACGGAAATCATCATGCAAGGGGCGTAAATAGACCCCGGCGTTAGCGTTGAGGCTGCTGTTGCTGGCGACGTTTTCGCCGAGATAGCTGTAGCCACCGCCGCCGACATAGAACCCGGCATCGCCATCATCGTAACTCAGCTGCGCGCTGCCGCCGTTTTTGGTCACCCGCCCCCAGCGCTCGCCGGAGAACTTATCCTGCAAGCCGACGTAGGAGAGCAGGCTGTCGGTCACCGCGCGCCGTTCGCCGGTGAGGATCAGCGTCAGGTAGTTGGTCAGCTTCGGCGACCACTTCACGCCGCCCACCAGCGTGCTGAGATCCTCCCCCAGCGGCGTGGTGCCGATATCGAGCTTATAGCCCTCGCCGCTCAGCGCCATATTGAGCTCAACGCCGCTGCCGTTCTGCGCATCGGTCGAGGCGCGGATCGGGTCGTTATAATTTTTCTTGTAGGTCGACTCGCTCAGGCGCTGTAAACGGCTCGAGCCGAGCAGCGTGCTGAGGTTATCGAAGCCCTCTTCGGTAAAGGGCGATAATTTCCCGGCGTCGGCGTAGCGGGCCAGATCGGTGAACTTATCGCTGCCGTCGATGGCGGTTGAACTGTTCGCCGTTTTGATGGAAGTCGCCAGATTGGTCGCCGCATCCGCCAGCGGGTTACTGCCGTAGCGCCGCCAGGCATCGCCCGACGCACTGCCGGAGCTGAGGGAAACCGGCGTGGCGGTCAACTCAAAGCGCGACTCGCCAAACGGCGAGCTGGACCAGGTAAGCGGCGCTTTCGCCTCCGTCAGCTTGCTGGTGCCCGTCTCGCCATCGCGCCCGCGGATCGCCACCCCGCCCTGCAACCACATACCGGTTTTCTCGTTCATCTGCTGCATCATCTCGTCCACCTGGCGCAGGGTGCGGCTCTGCGTGGTCTCGATCGGCAGATCGGTTCGCGCAGTGCCCGGCAGTTGGCTCCCCGGCTCGCGCGCCGTCTGCGCCACCTGCCACGGCATAGCTTGCCCGTAAGGGGACGGCGTTTTACTGGTGGTGGTGAAGGGGTTATCTGCCAGCAGCACGCCGCCGAGGGTTGGCGTGCCGGTGCCGTTGCTCTCCTCCAGCCCGACCAGCTTGCCGCGCGCGCTGCGTAAATAGGTCATCGCCTGCTGATGATTGCCTTTCGCCTCCTCCAGCCGCGCCAGTAACAGCAGGCGATCCGGCGAGCTGTCGCTGCGCAGGCCGCTGGCGAGAGTTTGCGCTTTCTCAACGTTGTTCACTGCCAGCGCGACATCAATCGCGCCGACGCGCGCCGCCTGATCGTCGCTGTCGCGGGTCATCAGGTAGTCATAGAGCACGCCCGCCTCTTTGTTCATCTTGCCGGACTGGTACAGCCGCCCCATGGCGAACATCAAATCGGTGTTCTGCGGGTCGTTTTGCAAGGCGCGGATCAGCGTGTCGTATGCGGCAGCGTAGTTCCCCTGCTCGCGCAGCCTGTCGGCTTCATTAATCACATAGCCGTTGCGTACCCCGGCAAGCTGCGCTGGCGTGCTGCGCGCCTGCATCTCGGGGCTTTCGACAAACGCCTGCGCTTCGGCGTTGAGTCCCGCCTGGTTGAGCACGGCAATCTGATCGGCATAATCCCCGGCGTTGCCCTGCACGCCCTGGCGCATATTGCCGCGCACCAGCGCCACCGCAGAAGTAAGATCGCCGCTGCGCGCCAGCATACGCGCCAGTTTTCCGGCATCGACCGGGCTTACGGGCGAGGTTTGCGCCAGCGCTTTCAGGGTGTTGGCGGCAGCGGTCATATTGCCCTGCGCCAGATAGCGCTCGGCGGTGACCATCTGTAAGTTGTAGTTGGCCCGCTGCGCCAGCTCGCGCATCTGCGTCGTCTGGCTGGCTGGCGAAATACGCCCCAGCAAGGCGCTGGCCTGCTGCCAGCCCCCCTGCTCACTGACAAACAGCGCGGCGGCATAGAGCGCACTGGCCCCTGCCCCCTGACGCTGCGCGGGCAGCATCACATTCGCCGCCTCGTTCTCCTGCCCGGCCTGCACCAGCAGACGCGCCAGATCGAGACGCAGCCAGCCATCATCCGGTAAGCGCGCCACGCCCTGGCGCAGCACGGCAATCGCCTGCTCACGGTTGCCGCTGCCCGCCAGCTGTTGCGCTTCGCGGCGCAGCGGATCGCCAGGCGTGCCGCTTACCGTGCGCGGTTGCAGCTTTGCCTGTAGCGCGGCGGGCAAGGTTCGCAGAATAGTTTGCGCCTCGGCGGTTTTATTCTGCTCACGCAACACGTAGTAGAGATTTTCCCGCGCCGGGGCGTTTTGCGGCTCGCTATTCAGCACGCCGCGCAGCGCCTGCTCCGCCTGCGGGTAATCTTTGTTCTGGCGCAGAACATCGGCACGAAACAGCTTCGCCGCCGTGCCGCGATCGCCGTTCTGCTCCGCCAGCGGGGCGGAGATGGCCAGCGCCTGGCTGAGGTTCCCCTCTTTCAGCGCCTGCTGCGCCTGTGCCAGTTGGCCATAAAAGGCGGCATCTTCCGCCTGTGCCCGACGCTCGTCGGAGGCCTCGCCGCCCTGGCTTGCCGCCCGGCTCAGGTACTGCGCCGCCGCCTGGTAATCACCGTTGCGCTGGGCGATATAGCCCATCCCCGCCAGCGCGTCGGCATCCTGCGGGTTGGTTTGCAGCACCTGGGCAAACTGGCGCTTCGCCGCGCTGCTGTCACCGCTGTTGAGCGCCTCAAAACCTGCGCCTTTCGCCCGCCCGCCAATGCTTTTGCGATACCAGGCCTGCATTTCGCTGTCGTCCGGGTGGCGCTGCAACCAGGTGTCATAAAAACGTTCATCGCCCGCCTGCGGCGCGAGCCATAACAGCGCCTGGCGCAGCCCCTCATCGGCCTCTTTGCTGCCGCCCGCCATTGGCTCCAGCGCCAGCATCCCTTCGCGCCGCGTCGCCTCCTGCCAGGTGAGCAGTTTGCCCAGCGCAATGCGCGCGGCGTTATCCTGCGGATGTTGCTCAACCAGCGCGCGCAGCTGCGCCAGCGCCTGCGGGTAGAGGCTTTTGTCGCTCGCCATGGTGAGGTAATACTCCGGCGCCAGGCTCTGCGGCGGCGTATCGCCGTTAAACAGGCCGTGCCAGGTCTCCAGCGCCGCCGGAATATTGCCGCTGCGCGCCTGCTGGCGAGCGAGAGTTAACTGCCCCTGCGGCACCTGCGCCAGCGCGTTGGCGTTATCGAGTGCTTGCAGGCTGCCATCGGCCGGGGCGGTTTGCGCCAGCCGCGCGCGCCACTGCGCAGCGCTTTTCAGATCGCCATTTTGCTGCGCCCACAGCGCCAGTAAGTAGAGCGCCTGCGTATTGTTGGCATCGACCATCAACACCTTTTGCAGCGACGCCGTTGCCAGATCGTCGTGGGATTTTTCATGCCAGTAGTTGGCCTGATCAAACAGCGCTTTTAGCGCCGCCGGGTTAGGCGCGGCCTGCGCCTGGCCGAGCGCCGCGAAGCTGAGCGCGCCGGAGAGGCAAAATAACGCGGTGACCTTTTTCATTTCTGCTTCTCCGGGTTGAGTCGTTTACGCTCGCGCTGTTTCAGAGTGCGGTAGAGCAGCCCGCCCACCAGCGCGCCCAGCAGCAGGCCGAGCAGCGCCAGCAGCGCCGAGTGCTGGTTGGCGTACCAGATAATCATCATCTGCGGCGGCATTTCGCCGCTCGGGAACTGCTCGCCCACGCGGAAACTGCGCACGCCGTTCTCATCGGTGATGATTGCCGCATCGCCGCGAATGCCGGCGTTAATCGTCGCCGAGGAGAGATCGTTATGCAGCTGCGCCAGCTGGGCGTCGCTGCTGCCGAGCGCCAGCACCACCAGCCGTTTGCTGCTCCACGGTGAACGGAAGCTGACAAACCCGCGCCACGCTTCGTTGGAGGAGAAGTAGCGATCCGCCTCCAGCCCGTCGGCGGCCCAGTCGCCAGTCATCCAGCGCTGCGCCTTCTGCCAGGCGCTGGGTTTACGCACGCCGAGCGTGCTGTCATGGGCGGTGAAGGGCGAGTCGGCGAGCAGCGCGCGGTTAAACTCATGCTGATCCATGCCGCTGATCGCCAGCACATCGCGCTTCTCCAGCAGCTCACGCGTCTCGTCGCCGGACGGCATGCCGAGCAGCACGCGATTGTGGGTTAATGCCGTGCCAGTGGCGTTACCGGCGCGCGCGGCCATATCCAGCAGCGTCGCCAGTTGCGTTTCGCTCGGCGCGGGCGGCAACATCAGCACCGTTTCGGCGTAGTCCGCCAGCCGGGTGAAGGGGAATGACGCACCAACGAAGTAGGAGAGATTGGGCAGCAGCGCGAAGTGGCGCGTATGGCTGAGATCGATCCACGAATGCTCGTCGATGCGGCTTTTGATGTTGTTGTTCAGCAAGGTGCTGCACGGCGCATCCGCCTTCGGCACGATATTGAAGTAGAGGGAGAGCTGGTTGTCGCCATAGATCATGTAGGGCTCAAGCGGCATATCAAACTGCTCCTGGCGGGCATCACCGCCGAGCTTGTGCCACAGCTTCTCCAGCGCGCCCTGCTTGTTTACCGGCAGGTTGTGCAGGAAGGTGTTGTTGAGCGTCATGCTCAGCCACGAGCGCTCTTCATCGATCCAGTTTTCGGTCGGGAAGCGATAACCGATATGCAGTGGAATGGTCTCGCCGTCCCACAAAAAGAGATCCGGCGCGGCGCGAAACGCAACCTGCAAGGACGGGTGCCAGATGCCGGTGGCAGTGAGGCTTTGATCCTTGCGGATCAGTTCCGAGAGCATCACCGGACGATCGGTGGCGATCCAGCGCGGCGCATCGTAGGGCTGGCTCAGCGGCAGCGTCTGCGCGGCGACGTCTGTGGCAGCCGTTTGCGCATTAAACTCGCCGCGCGTCAGCCGCCAGGCCGCCGCACGCAGTGCTTCATCATCTTTGCCCACCACCAGCAGCAGTTTATAGACCGGGTTCGCCGGGTTATCGATGATCTTCAGCAGCGGCTGTTGGCTCTGCGGCAGCATCAGGCCGCCGATCTGCTCGCCTGGGTGACCAATCAGAATGCCGTTCTTCTCCGGCAGCCGGTCGTGGTAGGCGGCAAAGGCGACGCCGCGATAATCGGCCTGAATGCCTAACCATGAGGCGATCAGCGCCCCGGCGCTAAGGGCATCAGGGCTGAGTTTTGCGGAAAAAGCGATGGCGATAGCGGCAGGCGTCATCTGCATGCTGTCGAAAAAGGGGCGCGGGAAGTGGCTGAGATCGGCCCCAATATCGAGTTGCTGCCCCTCCAGCTCAAAGCGCGAGTCCGGCAGAATGGTCACATACCTTTTGGTGTCGGCATCGCGCTGGCACTGCGCGGCATCACCGCCGTTGATTTTGAAGCTGAGGTTATTGCTCGAGACCATCAGCGCCGCCGGGACATCGAGCTGGTAGCGGGCGGTGTCGCCCTCGACAGCGCTCAGCGGCACGGTGCCGAGCGGTTGCCCGTTGAGCATCAGCTGTAGCGTGGCGTTCGCCGTCGCCAGCGCCGGGGAGATTTTCAGGCTCAGCGCCAGCCGCGCGTTAGTGACCACTTGATCGATCGGCAGCGTGAAATCGACACCGCCCTGGAACTGGCCGCCGCTGAGCGTCAGGCCCTGCGGCTGGCCCATCTGCGCCAGCGACACGCTCTCGACGCGCGAGGGGGCAAAGGCGGAGACCGCGGGCAGCAGCGCGTCAACGGAGGTCGGCTCGCTGTGCAGCGGCGCGGTAACCAGCGCGCTGGCGAACAGGGTTAATAAGGTGAGACGTTTCATACCCGGCTCTCCTCCTGCACTTTTTCGGCGCGCAGGCGGCGGTTTTCGCGCCGCGAGCGCCAGGTGAGCCAGAAGAGATCAAAGACGCAGCGCACAATGGTCAGCATCGAGCGGAATGGGTTGTCCTGCGGCTTCGGCGGGTGGAGCCACGCATCGGCGCGCGCCAGCACCACGCGCACCAGCTCGCGGCGGCGCGCCAGCGGAATATCATGGAACATTAAGCGGATGGACTTCTCATCGCTGGCAATGGTCTGCACCGGCAGGGCAATCGCCCCGGAGTGCAGTAGCAGTTCGATCTCTTCGATCCCATCGTTCAGGTGACGATCGTCCGGCGCGACAATACGGCAGCCGCCCATTGAGAGATCCGCCGTCTGGCTGCGGGAGACAATACCGCTGGCGTAGTGGATCAGCACCGGGATTTCGACCTCAATGCGGATGGTTTTACGGGTTTGCCGCGTTTCGCGCGCCACCGCAATCGCCGCCAGCAGGAAGATGAGGCTGTATAACCCCCAGCCAACGTTGAGGGCAATCACGCGCGGATCGACGCCGAAGTAGTCATGGGCGCAGGCGCGGACAATCCCGGCGATCACCCCTGCGCCAAGCAGCAGGGCGATAATCAGGTGCGGGCGCACCACGCTGAAATCGAAGTAGCCGACATTAAGCAGGCCGCCCTTGTCGGTGACGTTGAATTTGCCGCGTTTCGGAAAGAGCATGGTGACCGCCGTCGGCAGCACAATGTGGAAGGCGAGCACCAGGTCGTAAATCTCGCCCCAGAAGCTGTAGCGAAAGCGCCCATTGAGCCGCGAGTTAACATAGACCGCGAGAAAGAGGTGCGGCAGCGCATAGGCGAAAATCAGGCTCGCCGAGGAGTGAATGATGTTGAGGTTAAAGAGCAAGTAGGCCAGCGGCGCGGTTAAGAAGGCGATGCGCGGCAGGGCAAACTGGTAGTAGAGCATCGCGCTCAGATAGCAGAGCCGCTGTTGCAGGGTCAGCCCGCGCCCGAGCAGCGGATTATCGAGACGGAAGATCTGCGTCATGCCGCGCGCCCAGCGGGTACGCTGGATCACATGCAGCACCAGCCGCTCCGTCGCCAGCCCCGCGGCCAACGGGATATCAATAAACGCCGAGCCCCAGCCGAGCCGCTGCAACTTCAGCGCGGTGTGGGCATCTTCCGTTACGGTTTCGACCGCAAAGCCGCCAATCTGATCGAGCGCGCTGCGGCGAATCACCGCGCAGGAGCCGCAGAAGAAGGTGGCGTTCCAGTTGTCATTCCCCTGCTGGATTGGGCCATAGAAAAGTGCCCCTTCGTTGGGAATATTGCGCCCGACCGAAAGATTACGCTCGAAGGGGTCCGGCGAGTAGAAGTAGTGCGGCGTCTGTACCAGCGCCAGCTTCGGATCTTGCAGGAAACCACCGACGGTGGCCTGTAAAAAGATGCGCGTCGCCACGTGGTCGCAGTCAAACACACAAATTAACTCGCCGTGGGTCAGCTTCATCGCATGGTTGAGGTTGCCCGCTTTCGCATGGGCATTGTCATGGCGCGTGATGTAGCCGACGCCGACATCGGCGGCAAACACCGCGAACTCGCTGCGTTTTCCATCATCAAGCAGGTAGATCTTCAGTTTGTCGCGCGGGTAGTCGAGGCACTGCGCCGCCAGCACCGTGTCGCGCACCACCTCCAGCGGCTCGTTGTAGGAGGGGATATAGACATCGACCGTCGGCCACAGGCTGGTGTCATCCGGCAGCGGCACAATGTCGCGCTTCAGTGGCCAGGCGGTTTGCAGGTAGCTCAGCAGCAGCATCACCCAGACATACACTTCGGCCAGAAACAGCCCCATGCCGAGCAGCGTTTCAATTTCCGAGTTGAAGTGCAGCGTCTGGGTCAGGCGAAAGTACATGTAGCGGGTTGAGAGCAGCACCGACATCGCCACCATCACCAGCGAGACGCTGCGCTTTTTACTGATCGTCCCGGCGATAAACAGCGCGCCGATGCTGATGAGACCAAAAATATACTGCTTCTGGCTATCCATCGGCGTGATGATCACCAGCAGGGCGAGCGGCAGCATAACCAGCGCCAGCAGGAGAGAGAGGATTTTTTTCATAGTTGTCCTGACGCTTAGAGCCCCGACATGCGCGGCGAGCTGTGCAGCGTGCCGTCACCGATGTTCACGCCCAGCATGCCGGCGGCGCGTTTGGCGATAAGCTCAATATCAAATGCCGCAGCGGAGGCCGGGCTGAAGTCGAACACCGACTGCTGTGAAGCGTTGGCTTCCACCACGCTCTCGTCGCGATGCAGCACGCCGAGTAACTGGTTACCGAGGCGCTGCTCCATAAACGCGGTGACATCACGGCTGATTTGGCGGCGATTATCGCTCTGGTTGAGCACCACAAAGTGGCCCGCTTTCTGGTTCAGCGCTTCTCCGGTGAGGCGGTGGTTTTCAATCTGCGGCAGCAGTGAGAGCGAGGCGCTATCTGCCAGCAATGGAATCAGGTGCAGATCGGCCTGCCGCGACAGGGCGGTTAACGCCGCCGAGGGGCCTGTCGGGAAGTCAGCGACAATAATCAGCCCCGGGTAGTTAAGCAGCGTATTCAGCCCACGGGTGAGGAAGTGCTCGTCGTGGGTGAGGCGCTCTTCAAAGTCACGGCGCTGGGCGTCGGTGGCGTCGCCATAGGGCAGGACAAAAATGTTGCCGCCAGCGGTGAGGACAAACTGGCTCCAGTCGGAGGCATCCGCGGCGCGGGCGACATAGCCGCGCGTGTCGGAGAGCGGGACGCCGAAGTGCAGGCGCAGGCTGTTTTGCACGTCGAAATCGAGCGCCAACACTTTGCTGCCGTTGCGGGCCAGCGCATAGGCGAGGTTCGCCGCGAGGGTCGTTTTCCCTGTCCCGCCTTTCGGCGAGCAGACACAAATCAGCGGCATGCGGCAATCCTTTCAAGCAACGGTTGTAGAGGCTGGTTTTTCTGGCTGCGCGGTTTGCTCTGCGGAGGCTTCGCGGCAAACAGCTGGTCGTAGTGAATGCTGGCGTCACGCTGTGACGGCGCGGCTGCGCGCTGCGCGGAAGTGTGCCCGGGTTGGCTGGCGTTCGGGATTGGCGGGGCGCTTATGCGCGCCTCAGAGGCGAAGCGCTCGCTATCAATGGGTTGTGGAACAGAAGAGGCGATATGTCCGCCCAGCGCCAGCCCGGCGTTTTCATCGGCGGGGGCAAGCTGGTTGAGGATCGCCCAGTTACCCTGCCCGGCGGGAAGGGATTGGGAAGAGAGGTCTTTGAAGGCGTGATGCTGTTTGCCGCTCTTCTCCCTGAATCTCTGCAAATCATCATAGTGCTTCATGGTTGAATCCGTGATTTACGCAATAAACGAGTCCCCCCACCAGCAGGAGAGGCTCTTCTGCCACGCGTAGGGTGATAAATGTTTTTATTGGCGGTGCTTTTTATGAGGGTACAGGTGAATGTAACGGCGATGACCTGCGGCCTGCGGTTGCGCTAATGATTTTAGTAGTGCTAATTCGCGCTTTAACTGGCACTAAATATATAAACAATGCTGCTGTTTGCATCTTTTTTTTTAGGCACGAAGAGGGACGACAGCGTTAATCGCTGACAATAAATAAACGGGCGATATTTATACGAATACCAAAGGTAAATTAGTTTATTTAAACAGCACTTATTGGCGAGAAAAGAGCATAAACAGAATAATGCAGCACGAAGAGCTTCTGAAACCGCGTAGGCCTGATAAGCGAAGCGCCATCAGGCATTAACTCCGCCGCACCATTGCCGGATGGCGGCTACGCCTTATCCGGCCTACAAAAACCGCGACAACCCGTATCACATCCCCCGGCACCGATTGCCGGATGGCGGCTGCGCCTTATCCGGCCTACAAAAGCGAGCCTACAGCGACACCGGTGTAGCTTTTATCTGCGGTTTCACAGCGAGGGGTTGTGTCCCCGCTGAAATCGGCGAACCGAAGCGGGAATGACAAGGTCTGGACGCCATGGATGGCGGACAGAGGCGAACCGAGACAGGACAAAATTGCCGGGAGCAATTTTGAACAGCGCTTGCGCTGGCCCCGAAGGGGCGAGTCCCATGGATGGGACGAGTAAACCGAGTCCCGGAACGGGCGAGCAGGTCGAGTCGAGCCGGCCGCTCCCCTTGTCCCGTTCACCGCATAAGAGATTAATGAAACTCCCCAGCGCCTGGTGAACGGAACCCTTCCCCCAATGCTTCATGCAAGCCCATTGCCTGATGGCGGCTTCGCCTTATCAGGCCTACGAACCAGTGAACGGAACCATTCCAACGAGGTAATCTCATTGCCGGATGGCGCGTAAAACGCTTATCCGGCCTACAAATCAACCTACACCTGCGGGATCTCGCGGTTCTCATCCTTATCCACCGCAAAACAGGCCACCAGCTGACCGTTGTACTCCTTCAACTGCGGCTGCAACTGCGTGCAGGGTCCGAAGCGACGGCTGCAACGGGCATTAAAGGCACATCCCGGCGGTGGGTTGAGCGGGCTCGGCAGCTCGCCGGTAAGCTTAATGCGCTCGCGGCGATCGTCCGGGTTAAGGCGCGGGGTCGCGGAGAGCAGCGCCTGGGTGTAAGGGTGACGCGGGTTGGCAAAAATTTGCGCTTTGCTGCCCTTCTCCACGCAGCGGCCGAGGTACATCACCATGACTTCATCGGCAATGTGCTCCACCACCGACAGATCGTGCGAGATAAAGACGTAGGAGAGCCCCAAATCCTGCTGCAGATCCATCATCAGGTTCAGCACCTGCGCGCGTACGGAGACGTCGAGCGCCGAAACCGGCTCATCGGCAATTACCACGTCCGGGTCGAGCATCAGGCCACGGGCAATAGCAATACGCTGACGCTGACCGCCGGAGAACATATGCGGGTAGCGGTCGTAGTGCTCGGTTTTCAGCCCCACTTTCGCCATCATCGCCAGCGCTTTCTCGCGGCGCGCCTCTTTGTTGAGCGAGCTGTTAATCAGCAGCGGCTCTTCGAGGATCTGCCCCACTTTTTTACGCGGGTTCAGCGAGCCATAGGGGTTCTGAAAGACGATCTGGATTTTCTGCCGACGCAGCTTCTGCGCCTGCGGATCGTGCTTGAGCAGATCCTGGCCCTGGTAGTAGAGCTCGCCGCCGGTCGGCGTTTCAATCATTGTCAGCAGGCGGCCAAGCGTTGATTTGCCGCAGCCGGACTCGCCGACCACCGCCAGGGTTTTGCCGCGCTCCAGCGAAAACGAGACGCCGTCCAGGGCTTTGACCAGGCGCTCCGGGGCGAAAAAGCCCTTCTTCACCGGGTAGTGTTTTTTCAGGTCGATCGCCTGCAACAGCGGCTGCTGCGAAGTGGCCTCATGCGTACTCATAATTCGGCCTCCCGGCATCATCGAGTGGGTAGTGACATTTGGACTGACGGCCGCCATCGACGGTGTTCAGAGCGGGCTCATCGACGCGGCATTTGTCCGTCGCATAGGGGCAGCGCGGGTTGAGCAGACAGCCGCTCGGGCGGTCATATTTCCCCGGTACTACACCCGGCAGCGACGCCAGACGCGCTTTGTCCTGGGCAAACTCCGGCAGCGCGCGCAGCAGCGCCTGGGTGTATGGGTGACGCGGCGCGCGGAAGATATCCCGCGCTTCGCCCGCTTCCACCACCTGACCTGCGTACATGACGATGATTTTGTGCGCCGCTTCCGCCACCAGCGCCAGATCGTGCGTAATCAGGATCAGCGCCATGTTCTTTTGCTGCTGCAGCTCCAGCAGCAGTTCGATGATCTGCGCCTGAATGGTAACGTCGAGCGCAGTGGTCGGTTCATCAGCAATCAGCAGCTTCGGCTGGCAGGCAATCGCCATCGCGATCATGACGCGCTGGCTCATACCGCCCGACAACTGGTGCGGGTAAACGTCCAGCCGCGAAGCCGGGTCGGGAATGCCGACCTGGTTGAGCAGGTCGATCGCCCGCTGGCGACGGGTTTTCTTATTACCACCCTGGTGCACTTTGATCGCTTCCATAATCTGGAAACCGACGGTGTAGCAGGGGTTAAGGCTGGTCATCGGGTCCTGGAAAATCATCGCCACTTCCGAGCCGACCAGGCTGCGGCGCTCTTTTTCAGAAATCCGCGTTAAATCCTGGCCGTTGAACTCCAGCTTCTCTGCCATTACGCGGCCGGGGAAGTCGATCAGCCCCATGATCGCCAGCGAGCTGACCGATTTACCGGAGCCGGATTCACCGACGATGCCGATCACTTCGCCCTGGTTTACGCTGTAGCTAACGCGGTCTACGGCGCGGAACTCGGCGCCAACGTCGCCAAAGTGCACCGATAACTTATCTACATTTAATAACGCCATCTCGAACCTCTTACTGCTTCAGTTTGGGGTCGAGCGCATCACGCAGTCCGTCACCCATCAGGTTAAATGCCAGCACCGTCAGCAGGATCGCCAGACCCGGGAAGGTCACGACCCACCAGGCACTCTGCGCGAACTGCAACACGTCGGAGAGCATCGTGCCCCACTCCGGTGTTGGCGGCTGCGCACCCATGCCAAGGAAGCCAAGGGCGGCCATGTCGAGAATGGCGTTCGAGAAGCCCAGCGACGCCTGAACGATCAGCGGCGCGAGGCAGTTGGGGAAAATATTGACGAACATCTGGCGCATCGCGCCCGCACCAGCAACGCGAGAAGCGGTCACGTAGTCGCGATTCACCTCCACCAGTACGGCGGCGCGCGTGAGTCGCACATAGTGCGGCAGGGCGACAAACGTCAGCGCCAGCGAGGCGTTGACGATCGACGGGCCGAAGATAGCCACCAGCACCAGCGCCAGCAGCAAGCTCGGCAGCGCCAGCATAATGTCGACGACACGCATAATGATGCTGTCGATAACGCCGCCAAAGTAACCGGCCACCAGGCCGAGCACGATGCCCGCAATCAACGACAGCACGACCACCAGACAGCCCACCAGCAGCGACAGACGGGCGCCAAACATCAGGCGCGACAGCGTATCGCGGCCCACATCATCGGTACCCAGAATGTGCGTCCAGGTGCCGCCGTCCTGCCAGACCGGTGGCGCCAGCAGCGCATCGCGGAACTGATCGGCCGGGTTGTGCGGCGCAAGGAAGTTAGCAAATACGGCGATAATCAGCATGATCACCACGTAAGCCAGGCCAACAACCGCACCTTTGTTGCGTTTGAAATAGTGCCAGAACTCCTGCAACGGCGTCATTGGCACCGGTGCAGCAATAACTTTATTTTCAGTAAATTGTGACATGATGGCCCCTTACTTCTTATGCCGAATACGCGGGTTCACCACGCCGTAGAGCAGGTCGACCAGCAGGTTGACGAGGATAATCATCGTCGCGACCAGCAATACCCCGCCCTGCACCACCGGATAGTCGCGGCGTTGCAGCGCATCAATCAACCAACGACCCAGACCCGGCCAGGAGAAGATGGTTTCCGTCAGGATTGCGCCCGCCAGCAGCGTGCCGACCTGCAAGCCGATAACCGTCACCACCGGCAGCATGGCGTTGCGCAGCGCATGCACGATGATCACGCGCATGCGGGTCAGCCCTTTTGCGCGCGCGGTACGGATGTAATCTTCACCCAAAACTTCCAGCATAGAGGAGCGGGTCATACGCACGATCACCGCCAGCGGAATGGTGCCGAGCACAATGGCTGGCAGGATCATATGCGCAAGGGCATCGATAAAGTTGCCCTGCTCGCCCCAGATGGCGGTATCTATCAGCATAAATCCGGTTAACGGATTGCTGTCGTCAAGGAACACCATATCGCTGACGCGTCCGGAAACCGGCGTCAGGTTGAGCTGCACCGAAACCAGCATGATCAACATCATGCCCCACCAGAAGATGGGCATGGAGTAGCCGGTCAGCGCAAGGCTCACCGCAGTATGATCGAAAATAGAGCCACGTTTGACGGCGGCCAGTACGCCCACCGGAATACCCACAGCGACCGCAAAAATCATGGCGCAGATACCGAGTTCCAGCGTCGCTTTAAAACGCGGCACAAACTCGTCCCACACCGGAAGTCGGCTCTTCAGAGAGATGCCTAAGTCACCGTGCAATACGCCCCAAACATAGTGGACATATTGTTCCCAAAGCGGCTTATCAAGACCAAGCTCAGCCAGCAATTGAGCGTGACGCTCAGGAGAGATACCACGCTCACCCGCAATGATCATTACCGGGTCGCCGGGGATCATATGGACAAAGGCAAAGGTGAGAAGGGTGATACCGATAAACGTTGGGATAACCAGCCCCAGACGTCGGAGAATGAACTGCAACATAACCCGGATTCTCAGTAGTGACGCAGCGCCTGGCGGCGGCGCGTCTGTATTGCTCACAAACAGGAATTCCCTCCGCAGAGGGAAAACGCTTTACCCCCTCTCCCGGAAAGGAGAGAGGGTAGCTATCGTGCTTATTATTCGACAGACACGTTTTCGAAGTGGTGTTTGCCTAACGGATCAACAACATAGCCTTTGACTTCTTTACGCACCGGCTCATACACGGTGGAGTGGGCGACGATCAGCGCCGGAGCCTGGTCATGCATCACTACCTGAGCCTGCTTGTAGAGTTCAACACGCTTGTTGTGATCGTCGGTTGCGCGAGCCGGTTGAATCAGATCTTCAAACGGCTTGTAGCACCAGCGAGAGTAGTTAGAACCGTCTTTCGCCGCTGCGCAACTGAACAGGGTGGCGAAGAAGTTATCCGGATCCCCGTTGTCGCCGGTCCAGCCCATCATGACTGCCTGGTGTTCGCCCGCTTTCGCGCGCTTCAGGTATTCACCCCACTCGTAGGTCACGATTTTGGCTTGTACGCCGACTTTCGCCCAGTCAGCCTGAATCATCTCAGCCATACGGCGAGCGTTCGGGTTGTACGGACGCTGTACCGGCATCGCCCACAGTTCAACGGTAAAGCCTTTATCCTGACCGGCTTCTTTCAGCAGCTGTTTCGCCTTCTCCGGATCGTAGGTGTAGTCTTTAACGTCGTCGTTATAGCCCCACATGGTCGGCGGGATCAGGTTTTTCGCCGCCACGCCAGCGCCCTGGTATACCGCTTTGATGATCGCTTCTTTGTTCACCGCGTAAGTCAGCGCCTGACGCACTTTCACGTCATCAAACGGTTTCTTCTCGGTGTTGAAGGACATGTAGCCAACGTTCAGGCCAGCCTGCTCCATCAGCGTGATGTTTTTGTCCTGCTTCATACGAGCGATATCCGCCGGGTTCGGGTACGGCATAACCTGGCACTCGTTTTTCTGCAGTTTGGCATAACGTACGGAAGCATCCGGGGTGATGGAGAAGACCAGACGATCGATTTTCGGCTTGGTGCCCCAGAAACCGTCAAACGCTTTGTACAGGATGCGGGAATCTTTCTGATATTGCAGCAACTGGAACGGACCGGTACCGATCGGGTCGAGGTCCACTTTCTCCGGCGTACCGGCTTTCAGCATGTTGTCCGCGTACTCTTTGGAGAGAATAGAAGCGAAGTCCATTGCCAGGTCGGCCAGGAACGGCGATTCCGGACGGGTCAGCACGAACTGAACGGTATTGTCGTCGACTTTCTTCACTTCGCTAATCAGGTCAGGCAGACCCATGCCTTCGAAATATTCGTAGCTGCCGCCAGAGACTTTATGGTACGGGTTCTGATCGTTTTTCTGACGGTCAAAGGAGAACACCACGTCATCCGCGTTGAAATCGCGCGTCGGTTTGAAGTCTTTGTTGTCCTGCCACTTCACGCCTTTACGCAGGTGGAAAGTGTAGGTTTTGCCATCAGCGCTGATTTCCCACTTCTCAGCCAGGCCAGGAATCACTTCCGTGGTGCCGATTTTGAATTCCACCAGACGGTTATAAATCGGTACGGAGCTGGCATCATAGGTGGTACCAGAGGTGAAAAGCTGTGGGTTAAAGCCTTCAGGCGAGCCTTCAGAACAATAAACCAGGGTTTTAGCCTGCACGCTTGCCGCGACGGTCATGGCCACCAGGCTAAGACCGAGCTTCAGCATCCCTGACTTCTTCAAGGAAATACTCATTGATTCTGCTCCAATGTGATATGTGTTGTTACCCATGCAGTGGGTATGTCCGACAGGCCTTTTTTAGTTTTTTACCCGGTCTGGTCGGTTGTGCCCGCAGGCGTTATGAGAGATGGGGATTCCTTTCACAAGGTTGACTGAGTTGCAGTACAGATTCTCCATGAAATGCCCCTCATGCCCTACAATCTGTCAACAGAATGTCAAAACGTCAATACAGGTAACCGGGATTTACAACGACGGTGAGAATCGGCAAACAAAGTTAAAAAAAAGTTCAAGCCGCCATATTCAGCAGGGAAATTTATGCTAGGGGCGCGGAGGCAGAATATTCCCCTTATAAAGCGCCCTTACCCAGTGATTAACATTCATGCAGATTATGAAAAATTTCTATCACAATGATGATTATCTGAGCGGTATATCCCGCGAACGCTAAAACGCACAGCGCAAAATGCTGCCTTTATCCATAAGCAACGCGAAAAAAGATCGTTAGATATATAAATAAATACGATGGAATATCGCAAAAAATAGCCATCAGGCAGCGGGAAGCAGGGATAAGGGGAATTTCAGCCGGTTTTGCGTTTGCCGGATGGTATTGGCTGCGGAAGTGGCGGTTTGCCGGATGGCGCGTGAACGCTTATCCGGCCTACGGAATTGATGATTTTGCTGGATCGCGTAGGCCTGATAAGGCGAAGCCGCCATCAGGCAATGGTGCGGACGCAGAAAGCAAAAAACCCAACCTTGCGGTTGGGTTTTTCTAAATTTGGTCGGTGATAGAGGATGACTCGCCACTGCGTGGCTCGCCCTGCGGGCCGTTGCTGCGCAACGTTCTCTCGCTGCGCTCGAGTCGAACCTCCACCCCCGGAGGTTCTCATCCTCTTTCGGACGCAGAAAGCAAAAAACCCAACCTTGCGGTTGGGTTTTTCTAAATTTGGTCGGTGATAGAGGATTCGAACCTCCGACCCCTTCGTCCCGAACGAAGTGCGCTACCAGGCTGCGCCAATCACCGAATGCGGGGCGCATCTTACTGCCGCCGACATGCCCCGTCAATCCTTTAATCGAAAAAAGCTAACTGACTGGCGAGAAAGCCAGCAGCGCGTTACTTCGCGCCCTGCGCCGGCAAACGGCACCAGTTGTTGTTCTCGTTAATCCCGCCATCCGGCGAGGTATAACCGAGGCAACCCATAATGGTGTCGTACAGCTCAACGTGGCGGCGCGGCGTTTTATAAGCTGCCTGCTGCTTAAGCTGCGCCAGCATCTGCGCCTTCTGCGGGTCTTCAAGGTACTTATCAGACATCCACACCATCATTGGCACACGGAACTGCTCCGGCGGTGCCATATGGCGCGGCGTGCCGTGCAGGTGCTCCTGCTCATTGATCGACTCGCCATGATCCGCTGCGTAAAACACAATCGCTTTACGGTCGCGCATCTTATCGATCACGCTGTCGATAAAGTGATCGACATAGGTCACCGAGTTGTCGAAGGAGTTGATCATCTCCTCTTTACTGCACTTGCGATCGACGCCCATGCACTCCGGTTTCCACTGCGCGAAGCTGCGTGGATAACGCTGCGTATAGTTAAAGTGCGACCCTTTGGTGTGGAGAATAATCATATGCTTACCGTTGGCGTTATCCGCCAGCGAGCGATCCATCTCATCGACCAGCAGCATGTCATCAACATGCTTGCCGCGGTTGCGCGGCTCGGCACCAATCTGCTCGCGGTAGGCAATATTGTCTGCCATGGTGTTGCTGTAGAACCACATTTCGCTCTGCATGGCGTAGAGATCGCTGGAGAAGCCGAGCTGCTTGAGCACCGCAAAAATATTCTGCTCTTTCAGCGTACGCTGCGGGTTGGTCTCCGCACCGCCTTCGCGCACAAACATACAGCGCAACGAGAGCTTGGTCGCGGTATCGCACGAGTAACCGCGGAAGGCGACGAGGTTCTTCTCCTGCGCCAGCTTCGGCGTAGTGTTGCGTTCATAGCCGAGCATGCCCATATGGTCCCAGCGCGTGGTCTCGCCGATGATAAACACCACCCAGGTGTCATCGATATCCTTCGGCGCGACGTAGGTAAACTTCGTCGCCGGGTTCACCAATGAACTGTTATCTGAAGACTCATCAACGCGCGCCCAGGCATAGAGCCCCAGCGCAGAGAGCCAGTTAGAGGGCAGATAGGAGTTAGCGACCACGCCACCGTAGCTTGGCAAATCCACGCCCGAAGCGCGTTCGGTCTGCTTCTGTTGCACATCCATCAGGCGAATCGGCCCCCACACCAGCAGCCCGGCTAATACCACCAGCCCTGCGCTGCGAATGCGCGCGCCAGGCTGACGCAGCTGGCGCAGCAGGGTGTCGCGGCAGCGGTTGTGCCAGATAAAGAGCAGAGGGAGCGCGCTCACCGCCACGATCCAGACGAACAACTGCCAGCCCACCACCTCTTTGGAGAGGTCAATGTCCGTGGTCATCACCGAGGCGATAATGCCGTAGCCAATCACCACGTTAAGGAACGTCATGTAGTAGCTGGCGGCGGCCGAGAAGACCACAATCAGCGAGGTAAGGATACGCCAGACGCGTCGGCCAAACAGCGACAGGACACGCAGCAAAAAGAAGGTGACCAGTACGGTCGCGACCAGCTCAACGGCAGCGGAGAGCCCTTTCAGCGGGGTGAATGCGTGCGCGTAACCATCGAAGCGACGGTAAAACACAGCGCTATTCATAAACAGACCGATATACAACGCAAGCAGGAAGCTCAACTTCTGCTGGGTAATCGTTTTGATATAGTTCATGCAAGCAACTCAAAAAAGAGGAAAAAGCTCCTGAAAGCGAGAGTCATTCACGCGTCAGGCTAAAAAATTGCGAAGGAAGTTAGTACGTGAAACTTCTGAAGCGCGCTAAGTAGACCATAGCGGCAGAGAAAAGTGTCAATAGGAAGTGAGATTCGGCCATATATTTACAAAAAATAGATGGCCGATGACAAAAAATGTTAACCGCGCTGGGTTATCAGGAGGTGATTACATTGAGTTTTACATCAATGTTGCCGCGGGTGGCATTGGAGTAAGGGCAGACAATATGTGCTTTTTGCACCAGCTCTTCCGCTTCTTTGTGATCCATGCCCGGCAGGTGGATATCCAGCTGCGCTTCGATACCAAAACCGGTTGGCAACGGCCCAATGCCGACCTGACCTTCAATGTAAGCATCCTGCGGCACTTTCTTCTTCTCGGTCGCCGCAACGTGTTTTAGCGCGCCGAGGAAACAGGCCGAGTAGCCCGCTGCGAAAAGCTGTTCCGGGTTGGTCACTTCGCCGCCAGGGCCGCCCATCTCTTTCGGTACGCCCAGTTTGACATCCAGCACCCCATCAGAGGAGGTTGCACGGCCATCGCGTCCCCCGGTTGCTTTCGCTTTAGCACGGTAAACCACTTTCTCTAAAGACATTTGTGACTCCTTCTGTTGGATGAACCTGATTAATAAGGATAGTCGCTTTGCGGAAAGTGTGGAGCGCAGAGAATGAAAAGCCCCGCGAAAGCGAGGCCAGGCATTAAAGATTTACGTAGTGGTAGCGGCAAGAAACGATAATCAGCAAGTCATCTTTTATGTAGTAAACGAGACGATGCTCTTTGGTGATGCGGCGCGACCAGAGCGGCTTATGGTGCTTAAGCGCTTCCGGCTTTCCGAGCCCCTGAAAAGGGTGCTCAAGCGCATCCCTGACGAGGGTATCAATCTTCTGCTTTACCTTAGGGTCGTTCTGCTTCCAGAAATCTATATCAGCTTGCGCTTCCGGCGTTATGCTGGGCGTCATTCAAATTTATATTCCTGTAGGTCGCCGCTTTCCGCCTGTTGGATGCTGCGCTCAATATGCGCGGCGTTGACCGGATTACTGAACAGATGAAGCGTCTCTTGCATAGAGGCAAACTCCTCGGCATCGATAACCACCACGCTTTTAGCACCTTTGCGGGTGACAAGGATCGGTGCCAGCTCGTCATTTGCCTGCTGCATCAGCGAGGCCAGGTTCTGGCGGGCGTCGGTGTAGTTAACATGTTGCATATTCATCTCCCAGGTTCTGTTACGCGAGACACTATAGCTCACGTACAAGTACCTGTACATATAGAACCCCACCCCCTTTACGTAACGGATGGCAGCGCGAAATCATAGCGGGCCGTCAAAGTGAGCATTGCGATCGCCCGCAACAATTCTTGATGGCGTGAGAAATTCAGAAAACAACAAGGCCACGACGATTGTCGCGGCCTGCAAAGGTATAGCCAGTTCGTTATTACGCGTGCGCTTGCTGGTAGACCTCGCGCTGCGGCTGGCGGATGGTGGTGGAGAGTGCCAGCGAGAGGATCAGCAGGGCGAAGATGACACAGAAAGTGACATAAAAGCCGCCGAACAGTGAGGCGATAATCGAGCCGCAGATGCTGCCGATACCGAAACCGAGGTAAATCACGCCGTAGTTTTTCGCCAGGTTGTTGAGGCCGAAGAACTCACTCACCAGCGACGGGAAGACGGTGATGGTGCCGCCGAAGTTGAAGGCGACGCAGGCGATGGCAGCAAAGAAGCTCACGGCGTTCAGCGGTGCGAAGAGCAGTGCGGCCATACCGACTAATGAAATTACCTGGCCGATGGTAATGACGCGGATGCGGGCAATCTTGTCAGAGAGGATACCCAGCACCAGGCGGCCGCTAAGGTTGGCAATCGCAATCACTGTTACCGCATTGGCCGCAGTGGCAATATCCAGATGCACCATCCCCTGCGCGATATCCTTCGCTACGCCAATCACATACAGGCCGCTCATGCAGGCGGTCAGGAACATTACCGCCAGCATCCAGTACTGCGGTTTACGCATCGACTGCGCCAGCGTGAAGTCATTTTCCACCACGCCGTTAACGGTAGAGGCTTTCTGCAGCGGCGCATCGGTCATCAGCATCGCGCCCAAGACAATCATCACCAGCGTGATCGCGCCCCAAATCATAAAGGTCTTTTCCAGGCCGACGGTCGCCAGCAGGTGGCTGTCGATAAATTTAAAACCGAGGCTGCCAAGGCCGTAAGAGCCAATGGAGAAGGCGGAAATCAGCCCTTTGCGCTCCGGGAACCACTTCACGCAGTTAGAGAGGGTTAACAGGTAGCCCGCGCCATCTGCCAGGCCAACCAGTACCCCGGCGCTGAGCCACAGCATCATCAAATTGGTCGCGTGCGCGGTGAGGAAGAAGCCGAGCCCGAGCAGCAGGCCGGAGGCGATGGTGACGCGCTTCACGCCAAAACGCTCCTGCAATTTACCGGCTACCGAGGAGGAGAGAGCGAGGCCAAGGCTCAGCAGGCCAAAGGAAAATGCGACCTGGCTTACCGGCTCGCCCAGTTTTTCCGCCAGCGAACTATTAAACAAACTCCAGGTATAAACCGACCCTAACGCAAACTGCGTGATGATGGTGCCGACCAGCGTCAGCCAGCGAGTGTGTTGAGCAAAGGAACTATTCATGGCAGTTGTCCCGCAGAAGAATAAAAAGGAATTCACTGCCGACAACCATAACGAAGCGCATTTCATGCCTGGGTAAAAAAGGCATGAAATGCAGCGAGAGAGGAATGAAATGCCGCTGAGCGGGAATGAATGACCGCGCAAAATATCACTGCGGCGAATACTAAGTGTGAGTTAGTACATACTATCAATACAAAACGCGCCGCTATTGTTTCCAGAGTGTAAAAAGATTGTTTTAATCGAGCTAAAAACGGGCGCTGACTCCCATGCTGTAGAGGTAGTTTTGCCCCCAGGTCTCGTTTTCCGATTGCGACATTGAGGCGTAGGCCGCGAGGTGCGGGTTGAGCAGCATATCGGCCCCCAGCGTCACATCCATCCAGTTACCATACTGGTTGGCGGCGGTAAGGCGATAGAGACCCGACTGGCTCTTCCAGACGTTTTCGCCAAACTGCTGGTTAACGCTAATTTGCGCCCACGGCCGCAGATCGCCAAAGCGGCTATCGACGCGCCAGCCCAGCGAGCTGACGCTGGCGTGCCACAGCGGATCGCTGTACTGCACGTTGGTCGCACTGTCGCCAAATTCGTTATACATTGAGGTCGTTGAGCCATCGTAGTGCCACACCGCCACCGGGCCAGTGGTAATGCTGCTGGAGAGCGGAATATTCCAGCCAAGGCTCATGGTGCTAATCGTATCGAGCGGCGACGTGTCGGGGAGGTTAATCGCCAGCCCCGGCGAGTTTTGCGTCGAACGAATGCGCTCTTCAAGAATATCGTTATAACGGGGTTGCCGTTCGCTATCCCAGCGATAGCGTCCATCGGTGTCATCAGCACCGACATACTCTTGCTGCCACGCCGCCGCCGTCTGGGTAAAAAGCAGACAGGCAGGCAGCAGCGACATCATCAGGCCACTGCGGGTTGTTTTCATTATTTTACGACTCCAGAGAAGAGCCGAACTCGGCGTAATTGTTATCGTTGTTAGAACGGGCAAAAGCCCTGTAATAAATATTGTCTTTCTGGAGTTTACGTCAAGGCAGGCCGACGTTTATTTTTCCTTCACAAACGGAGTATGGATATGCAGCGTTGTGGTTGGGTTACGCAGGACCCGCTCTATCTCGATTATCACGATAACGAGTGGGGTGTGGCGCAAAGGGACGGTAAAAAGCTGTTCGAGATGATCTGCCTCGAAGGGCAGCAAGCGGGGCTGTCGTGGATTACGGTGTTGAAAAAACGGGAGAATTACCGTCTCGCCTTCCATAACTTTGACCCGCAGCGCGTCGCCGCCATGACGGCGCAGGATGTCGATAATTTACTGCAAAATGCCGGGATTATTCGCCATCGTGGCAAGATTGAAGCGATTATTGGCAATGCCCGCGCCTACCTGGCGATGGAAGCCAACGGCGAGTCATTTTCAGATTTTATCTGGGGGTTCGTCGATAACCAGCCACAGATCGCGCACGCCGCCCTGCTCGCAGAAATCCCCGCCTCAACACCCGTTTCCGACGCCTTATCAAAAGCGCTAAAAAAACGCGGCTTCAAATTTGTTGGTTCAACTATCTGTTATGCCTTTATGCAGGCCTGCGGTCTGGTTAATGACCACGTCGTCGGCTGCATCTGTTACCCGGGAGGAACGCATGATTCGCGCATGGAACAGTGAAGATTTAACCCCGCTGCTGGCGCTGTGGCTGGAGAGCACCACCCTCGCCCACCCCTTTATTCAGGCCAGCTACTGGCAGGAGAGCGAAGCGCTGGTGCGCGACGCCTACCTTCCGTCGGCGAAAACCTGGGTGGTTGAGCAGGAGGGAGAGTTGCAGGGCTTTGTCAGCGTGATGGATGAGCAGTTTATCGGCGCGCTGTTTGTTCGCCCGCAGGCGTTTAGCAAGGGGTTCGGGAAAGCGCTGATTAACCATGTTAAACAGCACTTTCCCCGATTAAGCCTTGAGGTTTACCAGCAGAATGAGCGAGCGGTGAACTTCTACCATGCGCAGGGCTTTACCATTACCGAGCGCGCATGGCAGGAGGAGACCGGTCATCCAACATGGATCATGAGCTGGCAGGCGGATCAAACGCCGTCAGCGTAAGCGCCGGGCCGCGATACTTCTCAACCCACGCCAGCGCCGTATTTCCCGCGCAGCCATTGCCCAGCCGCGAGCTGGGCAGATCTTTAGTCAGCACGTTCACCGCGCCGTTTTTACACAGCCCATCCGCCGTTGGTTCAAGATCCGGCCATGCCCCTTCATGAATGCAGATCACGCCAGGCTTAATGCCGCTGCTCACCACTGCGCCCGCCAGCACCTGCCCGCGCTGGTTCCATACCCGCACCACATCGCCCGGCGCGATACCGCGCGCTTGCGCATCCAGCGGATGGAGCGTAATTGGCTCGCGCCCGGCAACCGCATACTCTTCGCGCAGACGGGTAAAGTTGAGCTGGCTGTGCAGGCGATGCGCCGGGTGCGCAGAGAGCACCTGCAGCTGCTCCGGCTCGGCGTTGCCGTGCCACTCATCCGGCTCCAGCCATGTCGGATGCGGCGGGCAGTCGGCATAGCCAAAGCTTTCAATGCGCTCAGAGAAGATTTCGATTTTACCGCTCGGCGTTTTCAGCGGGTGCGTCTGCGGATCGCGACGGAAATCGGCGTAACGCACAAAGCGCGCGTTCTGCTCGCTCTGTGGCATCTCAATCAGCTGGTTCGCCTGCCAGAACTCAGCAAACGGCGGCAGCGTCACCTGCTGGCTCGCCCCACGCTCGCCGGCGATGGTGTAGAAAGTCTCCAGCCACTGCAGATCGCTCTTCCCTTCGGTAAAGCGTTCACGGCCGCCCGCTTCCCAGCGTTCGCTTAAATCAGCAAACACCTCGAAGTCATCGCGCGCCTCAAATTGCGGCGGCACGACGCGCTGCATCGGCACCAGGTGCTGGTTGCTGTAATCCCCGGTCATCGTCAGGTCGTTACGCTCAAACGAGGTGGTAGCGGGCAGCACGATATCGGCGTGTTTCGCCGCCGCCGTCCAGAAACACTCGGAGATCACCACCAGTTCCGGCTTCTGCCAGGCGCGGATCAGGCGGTTGGTATCCTGATGATGGGTAAAGTTTGCGCCGCCTGCCCACCAGACAAAGCGGATATCCGGGAAGTGCCCGTTAATGCCGTTATGCTGGTAAGGCGCACCGGGGTTCTCCAGCGCTTCAACGATGCGCGCGACGGGGAATTTATGTACTGCGTCAGTACCGCCTTTGACCAGCCCCTGCATTGAGGCGAGCACCGCCGCGCGGCGTGTCGGGTTGCCGCCGTTGGCAAAGTGATAAGAAAGCCCAAACCCGCCGCCCGGCGTGCCGATTTGCCCCAGCATCGCCGCCAGCGTCACCAGCATCCAGTGTTTTTGCTCGCCAAACTGCTGGCGCTGCATCCCCCAGCCTGCCATCAGCATGGTGGTATTTTTATGGAAAACTTCTGCCAGTTCGCGGATTTTAGCCGCTTCAATGCCGCAGATGCCTGCTGCCCACTCTGCCGTTTTCGCCACGCCGTCGCTTTCGCCGGTGAGGTAGGCGGCAAAAATTTCATAGCCCACGGTGCAACGGGAGAGAAAATCATCATCCTGCCAGCCGTTTTCCACCAGCGTATGGGCGATGCCGAGCATCAGCGCCACGTCGGTGCCCATATGCGGCGCGATCCACTCCGCGCGGTCGCCGAGGAAATCAACGGTCTCCGATCGCATCGGATCGATACAGATCACCCGCTTGCCGCTGTTGCGCAGCGCGTCAAAGTAAGGAATGCCCTGCTCATCCGAGGCGTTCCAGGCGATCTTCAGGGTGTTCAGCGGGTTGGCACTCCACAGCACCACCACGTCACTGTGCTCAAGGATCAGCGGCCAGCTGGTCTGCTGCTGGTAAACTTCGTTGCCGCCAACCACATGCGGCATGATCGCCTGCGCAGCGCCGGTGGAGTAATCCCCCAGATGGCCGGTATAGCCGCCCGCGAGGCTCATATAGCGCTGTAACAGCGTGGCGGCTTTGTGCAGCACGCCGTTGGAACGCCAGCCGTAGGAACCGGCAAAGATTGACGAAGGGCCATAACTGTCACGAATACGTTTGTGCTGCTGATGGATCAGATCCAGCGCCTCATCCCAGCTGACGCGCACAAACTCATCCTGCCCGCGCACGCCCTGCGGGCTGTCAGGCGAGGCGAGAAAGCCTTTACGCACCATCGGGTAGCGTACGCGCGTTGCGCTGTGAACCTGCTCCTGCACCACGCTTTGCAGCGAGTTGGGGAAAGGGGTCGGCAGCGCGCCGCGCGAGGCGAGCACCTTTTCACCGTCGGTGTCGACCAGCATCGGGCCCCAGTGGGCCGCCGTAAGAACTGTTTTGATAGCAGAGTTTGCCAAAGCGCGCTCCTGAATAGCTTGCAGGTGGTGTCGGATGTGTTGTTTGCGCTCTATCATCCACGGCGGGGCGCGTTTGGCAAAGAATTAAACGTCATTACCGCCGCGCAGCGGGTGATAAGCGCAGGTTAGTGCTTGATTGCCCGCGATTTCGCGCTAAGGTGTGGGCAACCAGTTACGGCGAGGGAAGCAACAATGGCGAAAACGACGCGCCCAACCATCAGCGATGTGGCGAAAGCGGCCAACACCGGAAAAACCAGTATTTCACGCTATCTCAATGGTGAAAAACATCTGCTTTCAGATGCCCTGCTGGCGCGCATTGAGCAGGCCATCGCCGCACTCGATTATCGCCCAAGCCTGATGGCGCGCGGTCTTAAGCGCGGGCGCACCCGGCTTATCGGGCTGATTATCGCCGATATTACCAACCCCTACTCCGTGCACGTGCTGAGCGGCATCGAAGCCGCCTGCCGCGAAAAGGGGTTTACACCGCTGGTCTGTAACACCAATAACGAAGTCGATCAGGAGTTGCACTACCTTGACCTGCTGCGCAGCTACCAGGTAGAAGGGATTGTGGTGAACGCTGTGGGCATGCGCGAAGAGGGGCTAAACCGCCTGCAACAATCCTCCCTGCCGATGGTGCTGATTGACCGCAAAATCCCCGATTTCGCCTGCGATGTCGTCGGGCTGGATAACACCCAGGCCGCCACCACCGCCACCGAGCACCTGATCGAACAGGGCTTTGAAGCGCTGCTGTTCCTCAGCGAACCGCTGGGCACCGTCAACACTCGCCGCGAAAGGCTAAACGCTTTTCACTCCACCCTTGCCCGCTATCCTGGCGTGGGAGCGGAAGATGCGGAAGTGGTGCTGCACGAAGCGGCGCAGCTGGATAACACCCTGCGCCAGTTCCACGCCCGCCACCGCGGCATGCGCAAAGCGGTGATCTCTGCCAACGGCGCGTTGACCCTGCAAGTGGCGCGATCGCTTAAGCGCATTGGCCTGAACTGGGGCAGCGATATCGGCCTGCTCGGCTTTGATGAGCTGGAGTGGGCAGAACTGGCTGGCGTCGGCATTACCACACTCAAACAGCCGACCTGGCAGATCGGTTTTGCCGCCGTTGAGCAGGTGGTGCGCCGCATTGAGGGCCACATCGACACGGTGCACGAGCGGGTTTTCTCCGGCGAACTGATCGTGCGCGGCTCCACGTCGCGTTAATTCTCCCCTTCGTGATGCCGATCATAAATTCGACACAGTGAACTTTTCTTTGGAACCGGTTCCATCTAGCGTTAATGGAAGCTACTCACCCTGCCGTTATCGGGGAACCGGAAGATGGAAAGAAAAATTATTGTTGTTACCGCCGCCTACGGTCATGACCAGGTGGCGGCGCTGGGCGGCCAGGTTGGCACGCTGCCGATCATTGCCGATGCCGGTGCCGACGGCGTGGAGATTCGCCGCGAACTGCTGAACGACGAAGAGTTGTCGCATCTGCCGTCGCTGGCCTTCGCCATTGATATGCACAACCTGCTGGTCTGCTACTCCGCGCCGGAGCCGCTCTGTCTGCAAGATGGCAGCTTAAACCCGCGCCTGCCTGCCCTGCTGGACGAGGCCCGCACGTTAAAAGCGCTGTGGCTGAAGGTCTCGCTGGGCCATTTCAAAGATAACGCCGTGCTGGAGACCCTGCGCGGCTGGCTGGCGGCAAGCGATGTGCCGCTGGTGGTTGAAAACGATCAAACCGAGTGCGGCAAGCTCGCGCCGATGCTGCGCTTTAAAGCCGCCTGCCACACTGCGCATCTCCCCGTCACGCTCACTTTTGATACCGGCAACTGGCTGTGGGTTGGCGATGAGCCGGAAGAGGCCGCGCGCCAGCTCGCGCCCGCCGTCAGCTATGTGCATGTCAAAGCCGTTGAGCGCGCAGGCGATAAACACTGCGCAACACCACCGAATGCCGAAAACCCGCGCTGGCTGGCGCTGCTTGATGCATTGCCTGGCGATGTGCCACGGGGCATCGAGTTTCCGCTTGAGGGCGACGATTTGACTGCCGTCACCCGCCACTATGTCTCTCTGCTGCGTAAGGAGTTCAGCCATGCATAACGCGCTGGATGTCATCACCCTTGGCGAAGCGATGGCGATGTTCGTCGCCACCGAAACCGGCGATCTCGCCGAGGCCGGGCACTTTATCAAACGTGCGGCCGGTGCCGAATTAAATGTTGCCACCGGTCTTGCGCGTCTGGGGTTGAAAGTGAGCTGGGTCAGCCGCGTTGGCGATGACAGCTTTGGCCGCTTTATCCTCAACACGCTGCGCAAAGAGGGGATTGATACCTCCGGCGTGACGCTGGATACCCGCTACCCGACCGGCTTTCAGCTGAAATCGAAATGCGATGATGGAACCGATCCCATTGTGGAGTATTTCCGTAAGGGCTCTGCTGCCAGCCATCTTTCGCCGGAGGATTTTAACGCCGCGCTGTTCAGTGATGCCCGCCATCTGCACATGAGCGGCGTGGCGGCGGCGATCTCCACCACCTCTTACGCCCTGCTCGAGCATGCGGCGAAGGCGATGAAATCGCAGGGCAAAACCCTGTCGTTTGATCCCAACCTGCGCCCGGTGCTGTGGAAGAGTGAAGCAGAGATGGTCGAGAAGCTCAACGCCCTCGCCTTCCAGGCGGACTGGGTGCTGCCGGGGCTGAAAGAGGGCGTGATTCTTACTGGTCAGCAGACGCCGGAAGGGATTGCTGATTTCTATCTGCAACGCGGCGTGAAGGCGGTCATTATCAAAACCGGCCCTGACGGCGCGTGGTTTAAAACCGCCGATGGCGAACAGGGGGCGGTTGCGCCGGTTATTGTCGAGAACGTCGTCGATACCGTTGGCGCAGGCGATGGTTTTGCCGTCGGGGTGATCAGCGCCCTGCTGGAAGGAAAAACGCTGCATGATGCGGTGCGCCGGGGCAATGCCATCGGTGCGCGGGCGATTCAGGTGCCCGGCGACAGCGAAGGATTGCCAACCCGCGCGGAGCTGGGCGCGCTGTAGCGCCCGTTTCGCCGATACTCAAACCGCCTGTACCCTACATGACAGGTGGAAAATAACCTCAACCATAGAGGCAACCTTATGAGCAACGCCACCAACTCAGCCAAACGCTGGCTCTATATCATGCCGATTGTGTTTATCACCTACAGTCTGGCCTACCTCGATCGCGCGAACTTCAGCTTCGCCTCCGCGGCCGGGATTAACGAAGATCTCGGCATCACCAAAGGCGTCTCTTCGCTGCTGGGCGCGCTCTTCTTCCTCGGCTACTTCTTCTTCCAGATCCCCGGCGCGGTCTACGCTGAACGGCGCAGCGTACGCAAACTGATCTTTATCTGCCTGATTTTGTGGGGTGCCTGCGCGTCACTGACCGGCGTGGTGAGCAATATCCCGATGCTGGCCGCCATCCGCTTCATCCTCGGCGTGGTCGAAGCGGCGGTGATGCCAGCGATGCTGATTTATATCAGTAACTGGTTTACCAAATCGGAGCGCTCGCGGGCAAACACCTTTTTAATCCTCGGTAACCCGGTCACGGTACTGTGGATGTCGGTGGTCTCCGGCTACCTGATCCAGTCCTTCGGCTGGCGTGAGATGTTTATCATCGAAGGCGTGCCGGCGGTGATCTGGGCCTTCTGCTGGTGGGTGCTGGTAAAAGATAAACCGAGCCAGGCGAAGTGGCTGAGCGAAGATGAGAAGCGCGCGCTGCAAACGCAGCTTGATAAAGAGCAGCAGGGCATCAAAGCGGTTCGTAACTACAGCGAAGCCTTCCGCTCGCGCAATGTGGTGCTGCTCTGCCTGCAATATTTCGCCTGGAGCATCGGCGTATATGGCTTTGTGCTGTGGCTGCCGTCAATTATTCGCAGCGGCGGCGACAACCTTGGCATGGTGGAAGTGGGCTGGCTCTCTTCCGTACCTTACCTGGCGGCGACCATTGCGATGATCCTCGCCTCCTGGGCCTCCGATAAGCTGCAAAACCGTAAACTCTTTGTCTGGCCGCTGCTGCTAATTGGCGCGTTCGCCTTTATCGGCTCGTGGGCGGTGGGCGCGAACCACTTCTGGATCTCCTACACCCTGCTGGTGATTGCCGGGGCGGCGATGTACGCGCCGTATGGCCCCTTCTTCGCGATTATCCCGGAGATGCTGCCGCGCAACGTTGCAGGCGGCGCAATGGCGTTAATCAACAGCATGGGCGCGCTCGGCTCGTTCTGCGGCTCGTGGTTTGTCGGCTATCTTAACGGCGCGACCGGCAGCCCCTCCGCTTCGTACATATTTATGGGGGTGGCGCTTTTCGCCTCTGTATGGCTTACTTTAATTGTTAAGCCTGCTAACAATAAGCAGATTCCGGCAGGCGCACCGTCACAAGGGAGAACCGCATGAAGCCATCTATCATCCTGTACAAAGCCTTGCCCGATGATCTGCTCGCACGACTGGAGACGCACTTTACCGTGACCCAGGTTGCTAACCTGAAACCAGAAACGGTGCAGCAACACGCCGAAGCGTTTGCCAACGCGCAGGGGCTGTTAGGCTCCAGCCAGACGGTGGATAGCGCGCTGCTGGAGAAGATGCCGCAGCTGCGTGCCACCTCGACCATCTCGGTAGGCTATGACAATTTTGATGTGGATGCGCTGAACGCGCGCAAGATTGCCCTGATGCACACCCCAACCGTGCTGACCGAAACCGTGGCCGACACCATTATGGCGCTGGTGCTGAGCAGCGCCCGCCGGGTGGTGGATGTGGCTGAGCGGGTCAAAGCGGGCGAATGGACCAAAAGTATCGGGCCGGACTGGTTCGGCATTGATGTACACCACAAAACGATGGGCATTGTCGGTATGGGGCGCATTGGCCTGGCGCTGGCGCAGCGCGCGCACTGTGGCTTTGGCATGCCGATTCTTTACCACGCCCGCCGCCAGCACGCCGAAGCGGAAGAGCGTTTTCAGGCGCGCCATTGCGATCTGGAAACGGTATTGCAGGAGTCCGATTTTGTCTGTGTCGTGCTGCCGCTCACTGAAGAGACGCAGCATCTGATCGGTAAAGCGCAGTTCGCGATGATGAAAAAATCCGCCATCTTTATTAATGCCGGGCGCGGTCCGGTAGTGGATGAAGCAGCGCTGATTGAGGCGCTGCAAAACGGCGAAATCCACGCCGCCGGGCTGGATGTATTTGAGCAGGAGCCGCTGCCGGCGGACTCACCGCTGCTGTCGCTGCCCAACGTCGTGGCACTGCCGCATATCGGTTCTGCAACCCATGAGACGCGCTACAACATGGCGGCCTGCGCGGTCGATAACCTGATTGATGCGCTGAATGGCAAGGTGGAGCAGAACTGCGTTAACCCGCAGGTCGTCCGCTAATCTCCATTCAGCAATAAAAAAAAGGCGACAAGGTCGCCTCTTTTTTATTGCCTGCATCCGCTTACTGCTGGGTTGCGGAGACGGTTGCCGTCCAGGCCTGGGTAAACGCCTGATGCTGCGCCGCCAGCGGCCCAATCAGCGCGTTATACTGGCTGGCCTGCTCGGAGGTCGGGAACTGAATGCCGTTCGCCGTAAAGCTTACCTGCGTGCCCTGTTGCGCGATAAAGTCGCCCACCTGCACCAGCTGCTGGGTAAAGACCTGCGCCGCCGGGATCAGCGGTTGCAGCGCGTTAGCCGGGTTGGTCACCACTTTGGTGTAAACCTGGTCATAGACCGGTTTCAGATCGTCTGCCTGCTTAAGCGCGGCATGGGAAGCATCGGCCTGCATTTTTGCGTTCTGCAACTGCTGGCTCAGCACGCCGAGCGAACCGTTGGCCTGGCGAAGCGGCTCGCGCTGCGTCATATAATCCTGCGGCACGCGGATGGCGTTAACGCTATCAACGACCGGGCGCAGACCGGAATCCATCGCCTGGTTTACCTGCTGGGAATAGCCATAGATAACCGCATAATCAGAGACAAACGGGCCGAACTGTTTTTTCTGATCCGCCGTCAGCGCTGGCAGACGTTCGCTGCTGCGCATTGCCGTATTCTGCAGGAAATCGATAAACGCTTTACGTTGATCGCCTTCTTTATCAAAACACCCGCTCAGGCTTACCACCATCAATAGCGCCGCAAGAGACGCAAACCAGCGAGAGCAGGACTGTCCTGTCGCCATTTTATTACTCCTTTCACCCATAAAACCGCTTCTCGGCACACGCGTGCCCAACGGCCTACAAGGATAGTCCAGGTCAGCCTCGCAAGATACCCCTTCATTACACACAAAAGCGCGCGGATCCGTTTTGGCACGATATTTTCCGTGATCCCGGTCGGATTATTCTTAATCCAAATTTTTGCTGACGATTTACAAATTTATACCGAGCAAAATCGCTCTCTTATTAATCAATCAATTAAACAAAACTTAAGCGGCAGAAGGTGCATTTTGCGCGCATCTACCCCGCTTACAACGTAAATAATCACTGGCGAAATCATACGCCAGGTTTTTTTCCGACTACTCTTATCAGGCTGTATCACGATATCCGCTGTGTGATTTTATGAGGAGTGCTCAATGGAGTACAAAGACCCGATGTTTGAACTGATGAGCAGTCTCGAACAGATCGTATTTAAGAAAGATGTTGCGCAGACGGGAACCCTGAGCAAGAAGCCGAATTCCTTTAGTGACTTTGAACAATTGCGACGTGGAACCGGTCTGAAGATTGATGACTTCGCTCGTGCGATGGGAGTCTCGGTCTCAATGGTGCATGAGTGGGAATCACAACGTATAACACCCACCGCCACCGAGATTAAACTGATGCGCCTGATTCATTCGAATCCGATGCTCAGCAAGCAGCTTATTGACTAAGCTGCAACGGTCAGAGCCCCCGCCACGCCGGGGGTTTATGTTTTTCCCGCCTTAACGAGACTTCAACCGCAAATCCCTCGCCACTTTGGTCAGACGCGCTGTTCGACAGTAGAGCGCAAACACCACAAACCCTTCGCCATTAAGCAACCGCCGACACCCGACTAATGCCGCCAGCGCAATCAGCAACGGTATCGCCGCGCCGCCGCCCGTCAGCAGATTAATCACCAACTGCGCCACGGTTACCAGCAGCAAGCCGCTAAAGAGATACGCAAAACCAGCAAGCCCGGCGCTAAAGCCGCGCGCCAGCATAAACATGCTGCTGAGGGTTGTCGCCAGCACCACCAGCGCAGGGGCAAAAAAGGCGAGTGCGTGCAGCGGCGGCGTCAGCCCAGGCAAGAGGCGCAGCAGAGTCAGCAGATTGAGCGCAAACGCCACCAGCAGCAGCAGGATCACAAACGCCACCGGAAAGCCGTTCTGGCGCGGCTGTTCGGTGGCGGTTTTGTCAAAGTAGCGCTCCAGCCCGGGCGTGGAGCGCGACAGGACGCGTTCATCTTTGCGCGCGATCAGCGGCTCGATTTCGCGCCCGTGCTGCCATAAATCGTAAAACACCGATCCCGTAAGCCAGCTAAACAGCGACATCAGATCACCGCCAGCGACTGAATGGTGCCGACGATATAGCGCCCGGTGCGCGGCACGTTGCCCGGGGCGGCAATCACGCCACTCACCCCGCTGCCGACCAGTGCCGCTGCGCTGGTCACCACCTGGCCTAGCTGGCGGGTCAGCTCAACCTGTACCGGCTCGACGGGGAAGCGTTTCGGATAGAGACCGGCGCGGATGGCGGCCTTGATGCCTTTATTGCTGATACCGGGGTTCTGCGCGCGGATAATCAGCTCCGTCAGACGGGCGCGATCCTGGCGCGGGTACTCTTTCAGCCACTGCGTCGCTTTCAGCGAGGAGACCGATTTCATCGCCTTCCAGGTCGCCAGCGCCTCTTTCAGCGCGCCACCGGCACTCGCCAGTGAGATAAGATCCAGCGAGGTTGAGGTGGCGACATACCACTCCTGCGAATCGAGCCAGGCGACGTTTTCACCGCCATTCTCCACCAGATCGTACACGCGATAGATACCGTTAAGGCACTGCAAACCGGTCGCCGCCGTGCCCGCATAGCCAATCGCCACCAGCACGGTGCTGCCGCCCGCGGTGAGCGGTGTTGCGACGGTACCGGCGGCCATCACGCCTGCGGTGATGAGCATTGCGCCGCAAGAGAGCACCGTCGAGGCGATCTCGGTGCCCATCGACGTTGCAGAGACCGCTTCCGTCAGCGCTTTCCCGTTACTGGAGTTGGTCGGCTGGGCGGCGGCTTTGGTGACGATAACATGGGTGACGATGCCGCTCTGCCCGTTGGGGTGGCGTTTACTCGGACGCACCAGGTAACGCTCGGGACCATCGGCATAGATGATGCCCGCCTCGGCAAATTCACGGGTACAATCCATTGCGGCACCGAGGGCTTTAAAATCAAAATCACTCGCTCCTGCACCGGTCATACGGGCAAATTCATACCCCGGCAGATTTCTTTCGGGGTTCATTCCTGGCAGATTCATCATCGTTTCCTTGTGGCGGTGGCGTAGCAGAAGCTGTCCAGCCGGGGCTAAACAGCGTGAGCCTATCTATCGCTTTCACTTATGTTACTTCTTGTTAACAGCAGGCAACCGTATCGCGTTTATTTTCATCACTCAAGTTTAGAGCAGGATTGACTACGAGAATTGGTTGCCCGCTCACGCTTGCTGCCAGCGCCACCCGCTAGCGTGCCACGTCAGGCTGTGCGTCAGCCCAAGCCCGGCAAGAAACGCCTCATCGTGTGAAACCACCAGCATCGCGCCGGGAAAATCCGCCAGCGCCGCTTCAATCGCGCGGGTCGAGGCAAGATCGAGATGGTTGGTCGGCTCGTCGAGCAGTAACAGCTGCGTGGCATCACGCTGCCAGAGCACGCAGGCAAGCGCCGCCTTCAACCGCTCACCACCGCTCAGGACCGCCAGCGGCAACATCACCTTCTCGGCGCCCAACTGTAACTGCGCAAGGCGGCTGCGTAGCACCCCCTCCTCCAGTAATGCGTCGCCCCGCTGAAGGTGCTCAAGCACCGATAACGTCAGATCGAACCGGGAGAGATGCTGATCGAGCCAGGCGCAGCTGACCGAGCGGTGGCATTCACCTGCCAGCGGCAATAGCTCGCCGAGGATCACCTTTAACAGTGTCGATTTACCGCAGCCGTTTGGCCCACGGATGGCAACGCGCAGCGGGCCGTCGATGCGCAGGCTCAGGGGAGGAAGCGCGATGTGCGGCAGCACCACCTCATCGAGCACCAGTACCTGTTTGCCCGGCGGCACCTGGCTGCCGGGCAGCGTAAACAGCACCGGCATCTCCTCCTCAACCCGCTCCCGCGCCTCGGTGACCGCGGCGTTAAGTGCCTCATTTTGCTGCTGATGCTGCCTGCGCCAGCTCGCCGGGCGCTCTTTGGCGAGGTTTTTATATTTCACCCGCTCAAAGGAGGCGATGTTGAGCGTATCGACAGTGCGCAACGTTTTCGCCGAACGCCGCAGGCTGGCGTCATGCTCCTTCTGCATCCGGCTGCGCGCACGCCTGCGTTCAACGGCGGCATGATCCAGCATCGCGCGGGCGGCCTGCTGCTGTGCGTCGCGCTGCTGCTCGTAATCGGCGTAATTGCCGCCGTAGCTGCGAAGCCCGGCGGGCGTCAGTTCAACAATGCGCGACATCTCACCGAGCAGCTGCCGGTCGTGAGTGGCGATCAGCGCCCCGCCTTTATGCTGCCGGAGCTGGTCGCTAAACCATGCCTGCCCTTCACCATCAAGGTGATTAGTCGGTTCATCCAGTAACAGGTAATCCGCGCCGGTCATAAACGCGCCGCAGAGCAGCGCCCGAACGCGCTCGCCGCCGCTCAGTGCGGCAGCCGGTTTGTCCGGCGCGAACGGCGGCAGGTTAGCGTGCTGAAAGGCGGCCTCAAGTCGCTCAGGCAGATCCCACTGACCGTCGAGTAACTCCAGATCGGCGGGCTGATAGCCCCCCTGCAACACGCGCTCCAGCGCCGCGAAGATCTCGCCATAGCCAAGCAGCTGCGCAAGGGTAGTCTGCGCCGAGAGGGTGTGTTGCTGCGCGACATACGCCCAGCGCACTGCGGATTCGATATGCCCGAACGCGGGCTGAGATTGCCCGGCAAGCAGGCGTAGAAGCTGGCTTTTGCCAACGCCGTTACGCCCGACCAGCCCGCACAGCGAGGCGTCGAGGGTTAAATTGAGCGGGCCGAACAGGGTCTCGCCCGTCACAAACTGACAGGTGACCTGATGCAAAATAAAGGCGGGTGACTGCGCACAATGAGCCATAAGCACTCCTGAATGAGATCGTTAACGGCCTTGCCAACGCGCGAGCGTTTAACAAGGTAGTGGATTCATCAGTCGTGTTTGTTCATTTTCCGGGTGCGCTCCAGTGAGACGAGGCGTTCGTCGCCGCACAGGATAGCCAGAGCGCCAGGCCGGGTTCAAGGTTAAATTTTCATCTTTACGTTGCGGTGCGCAAAATTGAGGGCTAATTGTTTGCGCAATATTGCCGATGAATAAGGTGACTTAACTGAAAGTAGCAGGCCATGCGTGCAATCCAGGATCGCCATTTCAGAAAGGAGACGATAAACCGCGCGTTACCCCAAACGCATAACGGTGGCATATCGTTCAGCACTGCTCAGGGAGGAGGTCCGGAAGTAAAGCATTGTTCTGGTTTCAGGCCCTGAATCCTAAAATGAGAATGAATGATGTCCAGATATATTCTGATTGTCGATGACAGCCGCCTGTCACGCATGATTTCCCGCCAGTATGTTCTTAATTTGCACAGCGACTGGAGCATTGATGAGGCCGGTACGGGCGAAGAGGCGATTGCCCATGCTGCGGCGAACACCCCCTACCTGATTCTGCTTGATGTGAATATGCCCGGTATTGGTGGTATTGAAGCGGCGTCACGCCTGCGTCAGACGCACCCGCAGACCCACATTGTGCTGCTCACCGCGAACGTGCAGAACTCCGTGCAGGCTGCCGCCGAAGAGATGGGCCTCGGCTTTCTGCCGAAACCGCTGAAAGAGCCGCAGCTGCACGCCATGTTGAAGAGCCTGGAGAGCCAGCCATGACCGAGTTGCCCGATATCAGCGAGATCGAAGCGGACAGCCTGATGGAGATCTTCAACATCGGTGTCGGCCACGCAGCGGCGGCGATGAGCAACATCGTCAACGAAGAGGTGCGCATGTCGGTGCCGACCATCCGCTTTACGCCGCGCTCGAAAGCGGCCGACGAGATGGGTGCTGGCGTATCGCTGTTCGGCATCAGCCAGCATTACGAAGGGGCCTATGCCACCGAAGCGATTCTGATGTTCCCGGAAGCCGCCAGTTTCGAAATCGTCCGCATGATGGTCGGCGATCTGATCCCGGCACATGAGCTGGGGGAGATGGAGCGCGAAGCGATGAGCGAAATTGGCAATATCGTGCTCAACGCCTGCGTCGGCACGCTGGCAAATATGTTCCAGAAAGAGTTACAGGGATCGCTGCCGGTGGTGCGAGTTGGCAGCAGCGAAGAGATCCTCAACCCGGAAAAGGATGAGAACGATCCGCTGGTGATGATGCTGCGCATTGATTTTGCGCTCGAACGCCAGCAGATCCAGGGCTATCTCGCGTTTATCCTCGATATGTCCGCGCTGTGCGACTTACGCGAGCAGGTTCGGCTTTATATCAGCCGTTTAGAATCCGGTAGTGTTCCCAGCGGAATGCATTAATCATGAAAGATAAGTTGTTATTGGATGCGTTTTCAGCCCTCAGCCTCGGTGTCATCCTTGTGGATGCGCAGTACCGTATCGCGCTGTGGAATGCGTGGTTAGAGACGCATACCGGGCGGGCGGCCAGCGACACCGTTGGCGAAGACTTTTTTTCCGTCTTCCCGGACCTGACCTATCACCGCGTTGGCGATGCGATCCGTCAGGCCATTGGTCACAATTTATCTTCCCTGCTTTCGCAATCGCTACACCGTTCGCCTTTTCCGCTCTATGCGGAACCGGCGCGGCCAACCTCCCGTCTCAGCCAGGCGGTGACCATTGTTCCACTCGGCGATGCCGAGCGTTACTGCCTGATTCAGATTGTCGATGTCACTGCGGCAGTACGCCGTGAGTCGCTGCTGCGCGATCAGGCCCATGAATTGTTGTCGCAATCCCTGTCGGATGGCCTGACGGGCGTCGGCAACCGCCGCTATTTCGATCTCTGCATTGAGCGCGAGTGGCGCGCCAGCAAGCGTAATAACAAACCGCTGTCGCTGCTGCTGATCGATGTGGACTACTTTAAGTCCTACAACGACAGCTATGGTCACCAGCACGGCGATGAGTGCCTGCAACAGATCGCGGCGGCGATGCGCGGCGCGCTCTGCAACCCGAATGAGATCCTGTTTCGCTACGGCGGCGAGGAGTTTTGTGCCCTGCTGCCGGAAACGCGCTCGGCAGATGCAGTGGAGCTGGCAGAAAAGCTGCGCACCAGCGTGCAGCACCTCGAGCTTCCCCACGCCAGTTCACCGGATGGCTGCGTCAGCGTCAGTATCGGCGTCGCCAGCCTCTGTCAGCAGAACCACACCGAATATGGGCAGTTGATCCAGAGCGCGGATAACGCGCTCTACGAGGCGAAACGCGCCGGGCGCAACACCGTACGCGTCAGTACCGCCTTTCGCCGATTCAGCCACGCGCCACGCCGTTGAGTTGGGTGGTGTTGCCGGATGGCAGTTCCGAACCGTCTGCTTTGCCGGATGGCGCTTCGCTTATCCGGCCTACAAGGGACATCAGCCGCGCTAAATCGTAGGCCGGATAAGGCGTAGCCGCCATCCGGCAAAACCAACTCCCGGCAACATCGGGGCATAAAAAAACCCGCCGTAGCGGGTTTTTTATCGACTGAACGATTACTGCAGCAGCGAGATATCCGCCACCTGCAGGAAGAGCTCACGCAGTTTCGCCAGCAGCGTCAGGCGGTTGATGCGCACCTCTTTATCGTCGGCGTTCACCATCACGTTCTCAAAGAACTCGTCCACCGGCTCGCGCAGCTGCGCCAGCTCAATCAACGCTTCCTGATAGCGCCCTTCGGCAAAGAACGGCTGCAGGGTATCGCGCAGAACCACCACGTTGCCTGCCAGCTTGATCTCTGCGGCCTCTTTCAGCACCGCCGCCTGCACGTTCTCATTCAGCGTTTCGTCAGATTTCGCCAGGATGTTGGAGACACGCTTGTTGGCTGCCGCCAGCGCCGCCGCTTCCTCCAGCGTACGGAAGTGGGAAACCGCCTTCATACGCGCGTCGAAATCAGCCGGTTTGGTCGGACGGCGCGCCAGCACCGCCTGAATGGTATCAACACTGTAGCCTTCGTCCTGATACCAGGCGCGGAAGCGGCCCAGCATAAAGTCGATCACATCGTCGACCACTTTAGCGTTCGTCAGCTTATCACCGTAGAGACGCACCGCCTCTTCGGTCAGGGTTTGCAGATCCAGCGCCAGGTTCTTCTCAACGATAATACGCAGCACGCCCAGCGCGGCACGGCGCAGCGCGAACGGGTCTTTATCGCCTTTCGGATGCTGGCCAATACCGAAGATCCCCGCGAGGGTATCCATCTTATCGGCAATCGCCACGGCGCACGCCACCGGGTTAGACGGCAGCTCATCACCGGCAAAGCGCGGCTGATACTGCTCGTTCAGCGCAACGGCAACGTCTTCCGCTTCGCCGTCGTGACGCGCATAGTGCATGCCCATCACGCCCTGGGTGTCGGTAAACTCGAACACCATGTTGGTCATCAGGTCGCACTTGGAGAGCAAGCCCGCGCGCGTGGCGTGGTTCACATCTGCGCCAATCTGACCGGCAATCCAGCCCGCCAGCGCCTGAATACGATCGGTCTTGTCGCGCAGCGTGCCGAGCTGCTGCTGGAACAGCACGGTTTGCAGACGCGGCAGGTGATCTTCCAGGCGTTTTTTACGGTCGGTATTGAAGAAGAACTCGGCATCCGCCAGACGCGGGCGCACCACTTTTTCATTACCGGAGATAATCTGTTGCGGATCTTTCGACTCGATATTGGCGACGAAGATGAAATTTGGCAGCAGTTTGCCGTCGTTGCCATACACCGGGAAGTACTTCTGGTCACCCTTCATGGTGTAGACCAGCGCTTCTGCCGGAACGGCGAGGAATTTCTCTTCGAACTTCGCGGTCAGCACCACCGGCCACTCAACCAGAGAGGTGACCTCTTCCAGCAGGCTGTCGCTCAGATCGGCAGTACCGCCAATCTTACGCGCCGCTTCTTCGGCGTCCGCTTTGATTTTGGCTTTACGCTCGGCGTAATCCGCCATCACTTTGCCGCGCTCCAGCAGGATCTGCGGGTACTGATCGGCGTTGTCGATGGTGAACTCCGGCTCGCCCATAAAGCGGTGGCCGCGAATGACGCGATCGGAGTGAATGCCAAGGATCGTTGCCGGCACCAGTTGATCGCCCAGCAGCAGCGTGACGGTGTGAACCGGACGCACAAAATGCACGTCCGACGCGCCCCAGCGCATCAGTTTCGGGATCGGCAGTTTGCTAAGGGAGGTGGCGATCATGTTCGGCAGCAGCGTTTCGATGCTTTCGCCTTTAACATGGGCGCGATAGAGCAGCCATTCGCCTTTGTCGGTGGTCAGACGCTCGGCCTGATCAACGGTGATACCGCAGCCGCGCGCCCAGCCTTCAGCCGCTTTGCTCGGTTTGCCTTCCGCGTCGAACGCCTGGGCGATGGCCGGGCCGCGTTTTTCAACTTCGCGATCCGGCTGCGCGGCGGCAAGATTAGCCACTTTCAGCGCCAGACGGCGCGGCGCGGCGAACCACTTAACCTCGCCGTGGGCGACGCCTGCCGCATCCAGCTCAGCGGTAAAGTTAGCAGCGAAGGACTCCGCCAGGCTGCGCAGCGCTTTTGGTGGCAGCTCTTCGGTGCCGATTTCCACCAGGAATGTTTTCTCTGACATGGCCGCCTCTTATTTATTTCTGTTGCACATCGGGAAGCCAAGGGCTTCACGGGAAGCGTAATAGGCTTCAGCGACTGCTTTGGTCAGCGTACGGATGCGCAGGATGTAGCGCTGGCGTTCGGTGACGGAGATGGCTTTACGCGCATCAAGCAGGTTGAAGCTGTGGGCGGCTTTCAGAATGCGTTCGTAAGCCGGCAGCGGCAGCGGGTTTTCCAGCGCCAGCAGCTGCTGAGCCTCTTTCTCATACTGCTCGAAGCAGGTGAAGAGGAAGTCGACATCGGCGTATTCGAAGTTGTAAGTGGACTGCTCCACTTCGTTTTGATGGAACACGTCGCCGTAAGTGGTTTTACCCAGCGGGCCGTCGCTCCAGACCAGATCGTAGACGCTGTCTACGCCCTGAATGTACATCGCCAGACGTTCCAGACCGTAGGTGATCTCACCGGTGATCGGCTTGCACTCAAGGCCGCCAACCTGCTGGAAGTAGGTGAACTGCGTCACTTCCATGCCGTTAAGCCACACTTCCCAACCAAGACCCCAGGCGCCCAGCGTCGGGTTCTCCCAGTTATCTTCCACGAAACGAATATCGTGAATGGTCGGGTCCATACCCAGCTCTTTCAGTGACCCGAGGTACAGTTCCTGAATGTTGTCCGGAGAGGGTTTAATCACCACCTGGAACTGATAGTAGTGCTGTAAGCGGTTCGGGTTTTCGCCGTAGCGACCATCGGTCGGGCGACGGGAAGGCTGAACGTAGGCGGTTGCCATCGGCTCCGGGCCCAGCGCGCGCAGGCTGGTCATCGGGTGCGAAGTACCGGCACCCACTTCCATGTCCAGAGGTTGAACGATGGTGCAGCCCTGACGAGCCCAATAATCCTGTAAGGTCAGGATCAGACCCTGAAAGGTCCTGGTATCAAACTTTTGCATATTATTTCGTGCTGGATACGTGTGGATTTAAAGGAAGCGACCAGTATACCCGCTGACTGCAAGATATACAGTACGAAACGGGGTTGTTTACGGAAAATTGGGAAATAGCGGCGGCATTGGCGCGTATTATGGGGCTTAACGCATCGAAAGATGCAAAAACTGCCCTTCAGCGTCAAAAGTGCAGACAAACGCTTCATGACGCGGCGTCACGCCATGCATTTCATAACTCCCCTGATACTGCTCGAAGCCGGTCACGTTCACTTTTTCCGCCCCGGTGTTATAGCGGTGCGCGGCGTTTTCCCGGCAGAGCTGCTCCATATCGAGGGAGCGTGTCGGCCCAGGCCGCGCCGTTTGCGCCTTCTGCTCCGGTATTTTCTCGGGCGCACTGCAACTTGTCAGCAGCAACATCAGCATCGGCAGAGTAAACTTCATCATTTTCTTACGCATTTCCTTGCGGGCTGATAGGGTAAACGGCCAAAAACGCCATTGTGCAGCACGGCGTTGAGTGCACAACCACGCGTGGGAAAACTCAGAATTATCCAAAGAGATACGCAGGTAAATTACCAGTCTCAGGATATTTGTCGACAATAAGAAATTGAGGAAGTGATGCCGTCAAAAATTCACTGGATAGATAATTTACGCGGGATAGCCTGTTTAATGGTGGTCATGATCCACACCACCACCTGGTACATTACCAATCCGGCCACGGTGACCAGCTTCGACTGGAATGTTGCCAACCTGCTCAACTCTGCCTCGCGGGTCAGCGTTCCCCTCTTTTTTATGATTTCAGGCTACCTCTTTTATGGCGAACGCAGCGCCCAGCCACGCCACTTTTTGCGCATCGCCCTCTGCCTGCTGTTTTATAGCGTCATCGCCCTGCTCTACATCGTGCTGTTCACCTCGATTAACAGCGACCTGTCGCTGAAGAACATCCTGCAAAAGCCGATTTTTTACCATCTGTGGTTCTTCTTCGCCGTCATCGTTATCTACCTGCTATCGCCCTTAATTCAGGTCAAAGCCCTGAGCGGCAAGATGCTGTTGGCGCTGATTGCGGTGATTGGCATCGTCGCCAACCCTAATCTGGTGACGCTAAAAAGTAACGGCGTGGAGTGGCTGCCGATCAATCTCTACATCAACGGCGACACCTTTTACTACGTGCTCTACGCCATCCTCGGGCGCGCCATCGGCATGATGGAGACGCAAAAACGGGCGCTAAACTGGCTGAGCGCCGCGGTGGTGGTGCTGGCGGTGGTGGCGATTTCACGCGGCACGCTGCATGAGCTGAGATGGCGCGGTAACTTCGCCGATACCTGGTATCTCTACTGCGGCCCGATGGTCTTTCTCTGCGCTATCGCACTGTTTACGCTGGTAAAAAATACGCTTAACAGCCGCACTCTGCCGGGGCTAGCGCTAATTTCGCGCCACTCACTCGGTATTTACGGTTTCCACGCGCTGATTATTCATGCGCTGCGCACGCGCGGCGTTGAGGTGCAGAGCTGGCCGCTGCTCGACATTTTGTGGGTCTTCAGCGCGGCGCTGGCGGCAAGCCTGGCGCTCTCCATGCTGGTGCAGCGCATCGACCGGCGGCGATTTGTCAGCTAACGATTCGCGCCCGCGCCCGGTGCAGCTGGCGCGGGGAGGAGAAACCGGCGGCGAGCGCGGCCTGCTCCGCACCCTGGCCCTGCAACAGCGCCTGCTCGGCAATCACCAGCCGCAGCTGCTCCAGATAGTCACGTACGCTGATCCCCAGATGCTGCTGAAAAAGACGCGTCAGATGCCGGGCGCTGACGTGTGCCTGCGCGGCGATCTCCGCCAGTTGCCAGGCTTTTTGCGGCTCTGCGGTCAGCGCATCCTGCGCGCGGTGCACCGCCGGATGGAGATGGTTGCGATAGCGCAACCATGGTGAAAGCTGCGGGTCATCGCCGGAGCGGCGAAACCAGACCACCATTTCGCGCGCCACCGCCAGCGCACGCGCCGGCCCGCATAAACGGTTGATAATGTGCAGGGCAAGATCGATACCTGAGGTGATACCCGCACTGGTCCAGATACCGCGATCCTCAATAAATATCCGGTTCTCTTTGACCAGCGCCGTCGGTACGAGCGCCTGCAAGCGGGCAATCACATTGTGATGGGTCGTACACTGAACCCCGTTAAGCAGCCCGGCTTTCGCCGCCAGCATCGCGCCGGAACAGACGCACATCAGCGTAATCGCCCGGCGGTGGAGCAGCGGTTGCAGGCGCATCAGCCAGTTGCGCACCTGCGTTGCCTGCGGCGTATCGAATAACTGCGACGAATCGCTGACGCCGGGCAGTACCAGCAGGCTCCCCTCCGGTAACGTCTCCGGCAGTGGCGCGATGTTGCCCATCGTTAAGCCAAGGGAGGTGGCTACCTCCGCTTGCGGACCGATGTAGTGCAGGCGAAAGGTCTCCTGCGCCTGCGCGAAGGTCTCTGCCGGACCGGCCATATCGAGCGCCAGCACGCCGGGCAGCATCACAAACCAGACATCACACATTTATTGTTCCAGCGTCTCCTGGACGGTTTTAATGGCGGCAAAGCGCCCGACGAGCACGGTTTCCGTACGGTGGCGCAGCGTGTGGCTATCCAGCGTCACGCCATTGTGCGTCATCGGGAAAGTGAGCGTCGCTTCGCTGACAAAGGTCACGTGATAGCCCAGATCCGATGCCACCCTGGCGGTCGTTTCACAGCACTGCTCCGTACGAATACCACAAATGATCAGATGATTGATATCGCGCTGACGCAGCCAGCGATCGAGGCCGGTATCGGTAAAGGCGTTGTGGACATGCTTATGGAAGGTGACATCCGGCTGATGCTGCAAAAACGGCATCGGTTTTACGAAGCCGCTCTCCAGCGAGAAGGGGCCGCTGTCGGCGACGTGAAAGATATCCACCAGCGGAATACCGCGCGCCTGGCAGCCGGTAATCAGCGTCAGCATCGCCTGCTGGAAAGCGGGAAAGTCGTTATCCTGCCAGAAGTCACGGTGGAAAAAGGATTGCTGGGTGTCGATGTTAATCAGGGCGGTACGGGTCATTTCAGGACTCCTTGCTCAGTGGGGTTAACGCTATTCTGGCAAGGCTTTACGCTGCTGCTAAGACCAAAAAAGGACAACTTCAGGGTGATTACGGCCCACCGTTGCCAGCGGGCCGAAAAGGTTATGACATCAGCGGCAACAGCTGCTGATAGATGCGGCGGAAGGTGTCGCGCTTCGCGGCATAGTGCGCGTGGCGCTGCGCGTCCGGCTGATGCTGCTGCTCCACCGGGAGCTGCGGCAGCAGCGTTGCCAGCGGTACGTCGGGATTAACGGCGATTTGCGCCAGCCGCGCCGCGCCGAGCGCCGGGCCAACATCCCCGCCGGTGCGGTAATCAAGCTGCAAGCCGCTGATATCGGCCAGCATCTGCCGCCACCAGTCGCTGCGTGCGCCGCCGCCGATAAGGGTAATGCTTTGCGGCGTCACGCCGCAGGCGTGCACCACATCCATTCCGTCTGCCAGCGCATACCCCACCCCTTCCAGCACCGCGCGCGCCAGCTCCGCCGGGCCGTGTTGATGGGTCAGACCAAAGAAGACGCCTTTTGCCTGCGGATTGTTGTGCGGTGTGCGCTCGCCCGAGAGATAGGGCAGAAACCAGATATCGCCCGCGTTCTCGTCCGCCTGCTGCGCGGCGCTAATCAGCGCCTGCACCGATTCCATGCCGGTCAGTTTCGCCGCCCAGTCCAGACAGGAGGCCGCGCTCAGCATCACCGACATCAGATGCCAGCGCCCCGGCAGCGCGTGGCAGAAGCTGTGCACCGCGCTTTCCGGCTTGCTGAGAAACCCTTCGCTGACGGCAAAGTAGACGCCGGATGTGCCGAGCGAGAGCATCGCCTGCCCCGCATCTGCCATGCCGACGCCGACCGCGCCAGCGGCGTTGTCGCCGCCGCCAGCAACAATCGGCACCACCGGCATCGCCCAGCGCCGGGCAATCTCCGGCAGCAGTTCGCCGGTGATTTCACTGCCTTCAAACAGCGTTGGCATATGGCTGCGTGACAGCGAGCAGGCGGCGAGCATCTCGTCGCTCCAGTCGCGCTTCGCCACATCGAGCCACATGGTGCCCGCGGCATCGGACATATCGCTGGCAAAGAGACCGGACATCTTCAGGCGCAGGTAATCTTTCGGTAGCAGCACCTTCGCCACCTTAGCGAAGATTTCCGGTTCATGCCGCTGCACCCACAGCAGCTTCGGCGCGGTAAAGCCCGGCATCATCAGGTTACCGGTGATCGCACGGGCGTTAGCCACCCGCGCCTCCAGCAGCCCGCACTCCTCACCACAGCGACCATCGTTCCAGAGGATCGCCGGGCGCAGAACGCGGTTCTCACTATCGAGCAGCGTCGCGCCGTGCATCTGCCCGGCAAGGCCGATGGCCTTCACCTGCTGCAACGAATGCGCCGCGCCGAGCGCCTGGATGGCGCGATCCGTCGCCTGCCACCAGCTTTCGGGATCCTGTTCCGACCATAGCGGGTGTGGGCGTGAGACGCTGAGTTTTTCCGTCCAGGAGGCCAGCACCTCGCCCTGCTCACCGAGCAGAATCGCCTTCACGCCAGAGGTACCGAGATCGATCCCGATATACATAGTGACTACTCCTTGTTGAGTGTGCCGCGCAGAAGCCGGTTACTTATCGAAGAGATAGGCGTTGACCAGGTTCTCCAGTTGCTCCTGGTGGCCGCTCTGGTGACGCGGCGCCAGGTTCTGCTCTTCAGCGTACTTCGCCAGCTCCGCAAGGCTAAGCTGCCCCTGCAAAATTTGCTGGCCCAGCTCACCATTCCAGCCTGCGTAACGCTTGGCGACGCGTTTATCCAGCTCGCCCTCTTCCACCATGCGGGCGGCGATTTTCAGCGCCAACGCCATGGTGTCCATCGCGCCGATATGGCCGTAGAAGAGATCGTACTTATCGGTGCTCTGGCGACGCACCTTGGCGTCAAAGTTGAGGCCGCCGGTGGTGAAGCCACCCGCTTTGATGATTTCATACATCACCAGCGCGTTCTCTTCGACGCTGTTCGGGAACTGGTCGGTATCCCAGCCGAGCTGCGGATCGCCGCGGTTGGCGTCGACGGAGCCAAACAGCCCCAGCGCAATGGCGGTGGCGATTTCATGATGGAAGGAGTGGCCCGCGAGGGTGGCGTGGTTGGCTTCGATATTGAGCTTGATCTCTTTCTCCAGCCCGAACTGTTTCAGGAAGCCATAGACCGTCGCGGCGTCGTAGTCGTACTGGTGCTTGGTCGGCTCCTGCGGTTTTGGCTCAATCAGCAGCGTGCCGCGAAAACCGATTTTGTGCTTATGCTCGACCACCATGTTCATAAAGCGGCCAATCTGCTCGCGCTCCTGGCGCAGATCGGTGTTGAGCAGGGTTTCATACCCTTCGCGTCCGCCCCACAGCACGTAGTTTTCGCCGCCGAGTTTATGGGTGGCGTTCATCGCGCTTACCACCTGGGTTGCCGCCCAGCTGAAGACTTCCGGGTCCGGGTTGGTGGCCGCGCCCGCGCCGTAACGGGGGTTGGTGAAGCAGTTCGCCGTGCCCCACAGCAGCTTGACGCCGCTCTGCTGCTGTTTTTCACCCAGCACATCAACCATTTCGGCGAAGTTGTTCAGGTACTCTCTCAGTGAGGCGCCTTCCGGGGAGACATCGACATCATGGAAGCAGTAGTAGGGCACATTGAGCTTATGGAAGAATTCGAAGGCAACATCGGCTTTGCGTTTTGCCAGCGCCATCGCCTCGCCCGGCTGCTGCCAGGGGCGATCGAAGGAGCCGACGCCAAACATATCCGCGCCGTTCCAGCAGAAGGTGTGCCAGTAGCAGGCGGCGAAACGCAGGTGATCTTCCATGCGTTTACCGAGCACCAGCTCATCCGGGTTGTAGTGACGAAACGCAAGCGGATTCGTACTCTTTGAACCTTCAAAACGAACCCGATCCAGCTGGTCAAAATAAGCGTGCATAATGAGCTCCATTGGCGAGTGAACATATCTGAGTTAATACTGGATTCTCTCTGCGCCTTGCTCAATTACGTTATTTCACACTGCCATTGAGAGAATACGCAAACGTGCGCTGGCTCGCAAAATAACCGCAAAAGTTGCTGCGATATACTTTCCTGTTTTTTATGCAACGCCAGTTTTATTTTTTTTAAAATAAGATCGAGGTCATAAATCAGCAAATAAACGAAAAAACGTAACCCGCCTATTAAAATCTGTAATTGCCACTATTCCATTCTGCGTTAAGAATTTGCTCGTTCTAAGCAGTGCACGTTTCTTTTATCTCGCACACCACCCTACGAAAGGTATTCCTATTATGAAGATAAAGAATCTCTGCCTTACACTCTGCGCCACCCTGCTGCTTGCCAGCACGTTCGCTCACGCCAAAACGATAAAAATCGGCATGGCAATTGACGATCTGCGTCTTGAACGCTGGCAAAAAGATCGCGACATTTTTGTGAAGAAAGCGGAATCCCTCGGCGCCGATGTCTTTGTCCAGTCGGCGAACGGTAATGAAGAGACCCAGATGTCGCAAATCGAAAATATGATCAACCGCGGCGTCGATGTGCTGGTTATTATTCCCTACAACGGTCAGGTATTAAGTAACGTTGTGAAAGAAGCCAAACAGGAAGGAATTAAAGTTCTGGCCTATGACCGCATGATTAATAATGCGGATATCGATTTCTATATCTCCTTCGACAATGAAAAAGTCGGGGAATTACAGGCGCAAAGCCTGGTGAATAAGGTGCCGCAGGGTAATTACTTCTTAATGGGCGGCTCGCCGGTGGATAATAATGCCAAGCTGTTCCGCGCCGGACAGATGAAGGTGTTAAAGCCTTATATCGACAGCGGCAAAATTAAAATTGTCGGCGATCAGTGGGTCGACGGCTGGCTGCCGGAAAATGCGCTGAAAATAATGGAGAACGCGCTGACCGCCAACAACAATAAAATCGATGCCGTGGTTGCCTCGAATGACGCAACCGCCGGTGGCGCTATTCAGGCATTGAGCGCGCAAGGGCTGGCGGGCAAAGTTGCCATCTCCGGCCAGGATGCGGATCTCGCCGGGGTCAAACGTCTGATGAACGGCAGCCAGACGATGACCGTCTACAAACCTATCACCCAGCTTGCCAACACCGCGGCGGAGATCGCCGTCGAGCTTGGCAACGGCAAGCAGCCGAAGGCCGATGCCTCACTCAATAACGGTCTGAAAGATGTGCCTGCCCGCCTGCTGACGCCGATTGAAGTCACCAAAGAGAATATTGACGCTACGGTGATCAAAGACGGCTTCCACCAGAAGAATCAGCTCTGAAAACGACGGCGCGCCTGAGTTCAGAATCAGGCGCGCCGCCGCACTCGTTTCAGGCGCTGTCTGATTAGCGATCGACGTGGAGCAGCCATGCCTTACTTACTCGAAATGAAGAACATCACCAAAGCCTTCGGCGTCGTGAAGGCGATTGATAACGTCAGCCTGCAACTTAACGCGGGCGAAGTGCTCTCCCTGTGCGGCGAAAACGGTTCGGGTAAATCGACCCTGATGAAAGTGCTGTGCGGCATCTACCCGGCCGGCAGCTATGAGGGCGAAATCTACTTTGCCGGCGAGATTCTGCAAGCGAGCCATATCCGCGATACCGAACGCAAAGGGATCGCCATCATTCACCAGGAGCTGGCGCTGGTGAAACATCTCACGGTGCTGGAGAACATCTTCCTTGGCGCGGAGATCACCCGCCACGGCGTAATGGATTACGACCAGATGACGCTGCGCTGCGAAAAGCTGCTTAAACAGGTGAGCCTCGCCATCTCGCCCGATACCCGCGTCGGTGACTTAGGGCTGGGCCAGCAGCAGCTGGTGGAGATCGCCAAAGCGCTGAACAAACAGGTGCGGTTGCTGATTTTAGATGAGCCGACCGCCTCGCTGACCGAGCAGGAGACGGCGGTGCTGCTCGATATCATCCGCGACCTGCGCAATCACGATATCGCCTGCGTTTACATCTCCCATAAGCTTAATGAAGTGAAAGCGATCTCCGACGTCATCTGCGTTATCCGCGACGGGAAGCACATCGGCACCCGCGATGCGGCGGGGATGAGTGAAGATGACATCATCACCATGATGGTGGGCCGCGAGCTGACCGCGCTCTACCCCAATGAACCGCACACCCACGGCGAGGAGATCCTGCGCGTCGAGCACCTTACCGCCTGGCATCCGGTTAACCGTCATATTAAACGCGTCAACGACGTCTCCTTTAGCCTCAAGCGCGGCGAGATCCTCGGCATTGCCGGGCTGGTCGGGGCCGGGCGCACCGAAGCCGTGCAGTGCCTGTTTGGCGTCTGGCCGGGGCGCTGGGAGGGGAAAATTTTTCTGGATGGCGAACCGGTTGAGATCCGCAACTGCCAGCAGGCAATTGGCCACGGCATCGCCATGGTGCCGGAGGATCGCAAGCGCGACGGCATTGTGCCGGTGATGGCGGTGGGCAAAAACATCACGCTGGCGGCGCTTAACCAGTTTACCGGCAGCCTGAGCAGCCTCGATGACGCCGCCGAGCAGGCGTGCATTTTGCAGTCCATTCAGCGGCTGAAGGTGAAAACCTCGTCGCCGGAGCTGGCGATTGGCCGGCTGAGCGGTGGCAACCAGCAGAAAGCGATTCTCGCCCGCTGTCTGCTGCTCAACCCGCGCATTTTAATTCTCGATGAGCCGACGCGCGGCATCGATATCGGCGCGAAGTATGAAATCTACAAACTGATTAACCAACTGGTGCAGCAGGGGATCGCGGTGATTGTCATCTCCTCCGAGCTGCCCGAAGTGCTGGGCCTGAGCGACCGCGTGCTGGTGATGCACGAAGGGAAGCTGAAAGCCGATCTTATCAACCGTCATTTGACCCAGGAGCAGGTTATGGAAGCGGCGCTGAGGAGCGAACATCATGTCGAAAAGCAACCCGTCTGAAAGTCAGTTATCCACCGCGTCGCCGGGCCCCTTCTCCGGACTGAAATCACTCAACCTGCAGGTGTTTGTGATGCTTGCGGCGATCGTTGTGATCATGCTCTTTTTCACCGGCATGACCGACGGTGCCTACCTGAGCGCGCGTAATATCTCTAACCTGCTGCGCCAGACCGCTATCACCGGCATCCTCGCGGTGGGGATGGTGTTTGTCATTATCTCGGCGGAGATTGACCTCTCGGTAGGCTCAATGATGGGCCTGCTGGGCGGTGCGGCGGCTATTTTTGACGTCTGGCTCGGCTGGCCGCTGCCGCTCACGGTGGTGGTGACGCTGCTGCTTGGCCTGCTGCTCGGCGCGTGGAACGGCTGGTGGGTGGCCTACCGCAAAGTGCCGTCGTTTATCGTCACCCTCGCCGGGATGCTGGCGTTTCGCGGCGTGTTAATCGGCATTACTAACGGCACTACCGTTTCACCCACCAGCGCGGCGATGTCGCAAATCGGCCAGAGCTATCTGCCGGACGGTGTGGGCTTCGGCGTTGGCGCGCTGGGGCTGGTGGCGTTTGTGCTCTGGCAGTGGCGCGGGCGGATGCGCCGCCAGTCACTGGGCCTAGCCACCTCCTCCTTTGGTCATGCGGTGGGGCGCCAGGCGCTGATCGCAGTGATTGTGCTCGGTGCCATCTGGCTGCTGAATGATTACCGCGGCGTGCCGACGCCGGTGCTGCTGCTGGTCTTTCTGCTGCTGGCCGGGCTGTTTATGGCGACGCGCACCGCTTTTGGCCGCCGCATTTACGCCATCGGCGGCAACCTTGAAGCGGCGCGGCTCTCCGGCATTAACGTTGAGCGCACCAAACTGGCGGTCTTCGCAATCAATGGCCTGATGGTGGCGATTGCCGGGCTTATCCTCAGCTCGCGCCTTGGTGCCGGTTCGCCGTCGGCCGGGAACATTGCCGAGCTGGATGCGATTGCCGCCTGCGTGATTGGCGGCACCAGCCTGGCAGGCGGGATCGGCAGCGTGGCGGGCGCGGTAATGGGCGCTTTCATTATGGCCTCGCTGGATAACGGCATGAGCATGATGGATGTTCCCACCTTCTGGCAGTACATCGTCAAAGGGGCCATTTTACTGCTGGCGGTGTGGATGGACTCCGCCACCAAACGTCGTGCCTGAGTCGGGCGAACCGAGGCGCGATCACACTGCCGGATTATTTTTGTCCGGCAGTATGTTGAATATGGTAATCAGAACTGATGAATAGTCAGGAAGCGAACCACTATGTTTGAAAAGCGCCATCGCATCACGCTGTTATTTAACGCGAATAAAGCCTACGACCGCCAGGTGGTTGAAGGCGTTGGGGAGTATCTTCAGGCGTCGCAATCGGAGTGGGATATCTTTATCGAGGAGGATTTCCGCGCCCGCATTGAGAACATTAAGGAGTGGCTCGGCGACGGCGTGATCGCCGACTATGATGACCGGGAGATTGAGCGGCTGCTGGCGGATGTCGATGTGCCGATTGTCGGCGTCGGCGGCTCTTATCACACGCCGGAGCACTACCCGCCGGTACACTATATCGCCACCGACAACCATGCGCTGGTCGAGAGCGCATTCCTGCACCTTAAAGAGAAAGGGGTGCACCGCTTCGCCTTTTACGGCCTGCCCGCCTCGAGCGGCAAGCGCTGGGCCGCCGAGCGGGAGTATGCTTTTTGCCAGCTGGTAGCGCAGGAGAAGTATCGCGGCGTGGTTTACCAGGGGCTGACCACCGCGCCGGAAAACTGGCAGCATGCGCAAAATCGCCTTGCCGACTGGCTACAAACGCTGCCGCCGCAAACGGGGATTATTGCCGTTACCGATGCGCGGGCGCGCCACGTTTTGCAGGTCTGTGACCATCTGCATATTCCGGTGCCGGAGAAGCTGTGCGTGATCGGCATCGATAACGAAGAGCTGACCCGCTACCTCTCCCGCGTCGCGCTCTCCTCGGTGGCGCAGGGCACGCGCCAGATGGGCTACCAGGCCGCGAAGCTGCTGCACCGGCTGCTCGATAACGAAGCGATGCCGTTACAGCGCCTGCTGGTGCCGCCGATGCGGGTGGTTGCCCGCCGTTCAACGGATTACCGCTCGCTGAACGATCCGGCGGTGATTCAGGCGATGCACTACATCCGCAACCACGCCTGCAAAGGCATTAAGGTCGATCAGGTGCTGGATGCGGTCGGTATTTCGCGCTCCAATCTGGAGAAGCGCTTCAAGGAGGAGGTGGGCGAAACCATTCACGCGGTGATCCACGCGGAGAAGCTGGAGAAAGCGCGCAGCCTGCTGATCTCCACCTCGCTCTCCATCAATGAGATTTCGCAGATGTGCGGCTACCCGTCACTGCAATACTTCTACTCGGTTTTCCGCAAGGCCTACGACAGTACGCCGAAGGATTATCGCGATCGCTACAGCGAAATCCTCATTTAGGCGCAAAGAAAAACGCCTTCCGGGTGGAAGGCGTTTCAGCACGCGGGGTTACATGTGGGCGGCAATTAACTGCTGATTGTCCTGATACATGGCAAACAGATAGTTGTTGTAGCTCGCGCCGCGGGTGGAGTAGCCCTTCAGCTTGTGGATCATTGCCGTCGCCGTCACTTCCTGGTCCGCTTTACGCAGCTGCGCACGGGATTTACGGAATGAGGCATAGGCCGCGTGTGTATTCAGGTTGGTGACATAGGCGTCTACCGACTCCTGCACCGAGCCAAACTGCGAGTAACCTTTCACTCTGCCCGAGCCGCTTTTACAGGCGCCTTTCGCACACTTCATGCCGAACAGGTTGTTGTTACTGCGCGCCAGCTTAGAGGTGCCCCAGCCGCTCTCTGCTGCGGCCATGGTAGCGACCATGCTGTCCGGAATAATGTCAACGCGCTCCAGCAGCGTATTCCACGGAATACGGCGCGTATTCCCGGACCAGCTTACCTTGTAGCGTTTGGCAATATCCTTCATACGCGTGCGCTCAGAGGGCGACCACTGGCTGTCGTACTGTTTTCTGAGCAGCCAGTTACGCTCCGCGGTGATCGCAGCGTTTTTGCTGGTGATGTAAGGCATTACGGTCCGGAGAAACGCTCTCTTTCGTGGTGTCCCGGAAGGGTATTTTCGCAAATCAGGAAGTGAACGGCTTTTTACACTATTGCGAGAATACTCTTTCTTACTGCTTGCCTGTTTTTTTACGCTTGCCTTAGTGACGTGGGCTTTGTGACTCGCTGTTTCTGTGTGCGTTTTTGCCAGCACTCCACCTGAAAACATCAAGGTGAAAAACATGAGTATCGTCGCCCCACTTCGTCGCATGGGTATCGATATCATTAGGTCTCCTGGTCGGATATAAGCATTCCAACGCCTTCTTTTATGCACGATTTTGCGGGCTGAATCGCAAATCATACCAAAATTAACCTTATCGGGCACGTACAGAAATAATCCAATTCTGAAACTATGTCACCGGTAAACTGCATATAAAGCGCACAAGTTCTTAAAAATGCGGTGATTATCGCAATATTGAAAACCGCACGTTTTACGCATTTTCTCAACCCTCGCCCTCCTCCCTGGCGAACCGGCGATGGGGAGGAGTCACCCGCGCCAGCAGACGGGCACACTAAGGAAAATCGCTATCACGGGGCTTATTGATGAAACACGCTGCCTTACTTCTGCTGTTACTGCCCGCCGTCGCCTGCGCCAACTGGACAGCGGCCGGTTTTCCCGCGTTAACCGACGACGGTACCGGCGTCTGGCGCAGCCAGGCAACGCTGAAAAAGGGTGAGATGCCCGTCACCGTGCAGCAAGGCGACGCGTGCTGGCAGCCTGCCGGTGCCATCAAGCTCAATCAGATGCTGTCGCTTATGCCGTGCAGCGCCAGCGCGCCGCAGTGGCGCATCTTCCGCGACGGCGACTATCAGCTCCAGCTTGATACCCGCTCCGGCACGCCGACGCTGTTAATCAGCGTAAAAGCGCCCGCAGAGAAGCAAGCGGTGGTGGCGCGCCAGTGCCCGGTGCGCAGCGATAAACCGCTGACCATTCCGGTTGGCGACACCTTCCCGGAAGGCAGCGAAGTGCGGGATTTCTACAGCCAGCAAACCGCGACGGTGCGCGAGGGCAAAATCACGCTGCTGCCCGCGAAAGAGAGCAACGGCCTGCTGCTGCTTGAGCCAGCGCAAACGCGCGGCGCGGCAGCGTTTCAGTGGCATAACGCCACGGTATACTTCGTGCTGACCGACCGCTATGTCAACGGCGATCCCGCCAATGACAACAGCTACGGGCGGCACAAAGATGGCATGCAGGAGATCGGCACCTTTCACGGCGGCGACCTGAAGGGACTCACCAGCAAGCTCGACTATTTGCAGCAGCTTGGCGTAAACGCCCTGTGGATCAGCTCGCCGCTGGAGCAGATCCACGGCTGGGTCGGCGGCGGCACTAAAGGGGATTTCCCCCACTACGCCTATCACGGTTACTACACGCTCGACTGGACGCGCCTCGACGCCAATATGGGCGATGAAAACGATCTGCGCACGCTGGTTGATGAAGCGCACCGGCGCGGCATCCGCGTGCTGTTTGATGTGGTGATGAACCACGCAGGCTACGCAACGCTTGCGGATATGCAGACCTACCAGTTCGGCGCGCTCTACCTGAAAGAGGAGGAGCGCAAAAAAATCCTCGGCGAGCACTGGACCGACTGGAACCCCGCCGCCGGGCAGAGCTGGCACAGCTTTAATGATTACATCAACTTCAGTGATAAAAGCGCCTGGCAAAACTGGTGGGGCAAAAAGTGGATCCGCACCGATATTGGCGATTACGACAACCCCGGTTTCGACGACCTGACGATGTCGCTGGCCTTCCTGCCGGATCTGAAAACCGAATCGAAAGAGGCTTCCGGGCTGCCGCTCTTTTATCGCCATAAACCGGACACCGCCGCGCGCGAGATTGCCGGTTACACGCCGCGCGACTATTTGACCCACTGGCTGAGCCAGTGGGTGCGCGACTACGGCATTGATGGTTTCCGCGTGGATACCGCCAAACACGTTGAGCTGGAGGCGTGGCAGCAGTTAAAAACCCAGGCAACGGCGGCGCTGGCGGAGTGGAAACAGGCCAACCCGCAGAAGAAAATCGACGATGCGCCCTTCTGGATGACCGGCGAGTCCTGGGGGCACGGCGTGATGCAGAGCGCTTACTATCAGCACGGTTTCGATGCGATGATCAACTTCGACTACCAGCAGCAGGCCGCAGATGCCGCCAGTTGCCTGGCGAATATGGACAGCGTCTGGCAAGAGATGGCGGAGAAGCTGCAAAGCTTTAATGTGCTGAGTTATATCTCTTCCCACGATACCCGCCTGTTCCGCGAAGGCGGTACGCAGTCGGCAGAGCTGTTGCTGCTCGCCCCTGGTGCGGTGCAAATTTTCTACGGCGACGAATCCGATCGCCCCTTTGGCCCGACGGGTTCGGATCCGCTACAGGGGACGCGATCGCAGATGAACTGGCAGGATCTTGATGGTAAAGCCGCCGCCAGTCTGCGCCACTGGCAGACGCTCGGGCAGTTCCGCGCCCGCCATCCGGCGCTGGGCAGCGGCAAGCAAACATCGCTCACGCTGCCACAGGGTTACGGCTTTGTACGCACCCAGGGCGAGGATAAAGTGATGGTCGTCTGGGCTGGACGGGCGCAGCAGAATTAATACCAGAATATTGTGCTGACAAAGCACTACTGTTAAGAGCAAACGTCGATAAACTGCGGCGAAGGGAGATTTGCACCTCGCGGGTGAGAGCGTTATGGTTAGCCACTTTCACCCGCAGCCCGACAGAGCAGTAGCGATGACATTTTCACTTTTCGGCGACAAATTTACCCGACATTCAGGCATTACGCGTCTGATGGAGGATCTTAACGACGGTTTACGCACTCCAGGCGCTATCATGCTCGGCGGTGGCAACCCGGCAAAAATCCCGGCGATGACCGACTACTTCCAGCAGCTGCTTTCCGAGATGCTGGAGAGTGGCAGCGCCACGGACGCCCTGTGTAATTACGATGGTCCGCAGGGTAAAACCGAGCTTCTGACGGCGATGGCCGCGATGCTGCGTGAAGAGTTAGGTTGGGATATTGAACCGCAGAACATTGCACTGACAAACGGCAGCCAGAGCGCGTTTTTCTACTTGTTTAACCTCTTTGCCGGCCGCCGCGCCGACGGCAGCACGCGCAAGGTGCTTTTCCCGCTGGCGCCCGAGTATATCGGCTACGCCGACGCCGGGCTGGAAGAGGACCTCTTCGTCTCCACGCGGCCCAATATCGAGCTGCTGCCGGATGGGCAGTTTAAGTACCACGTCGATTTCGAGCACCTGCATATCGGTGAAGAGACGGGGATGATCTGCGTCTCACGCCCGACCAACCCGACCGGCAACGTCATCACCGACGAGGAGCTGATGAAGCTGGACGTGCTGGCCAATCAGCACAATATCCCGCTGGTGATTGATAATGCGTACGGCGTCCCCTTCCCCGGCATCATCTTCAGCGAAGCGCGCCCGCTGTGGAACCCGAATATCATCCTCTGCATGAGCCTGTCGAAGCTGGGCCTGCCGGGCAGCCGCTGCGGCATCATTATCGCCAATGACAAAGTGATCTCTGCCATTCGCAATATGAACGGCATTATCAGCCTCTCACCGGGCGGCATTGGTCCGGCGATGATGTGCGAGATGATTAAGCGCAAAGACCTGCTGCGCCTCTCAAACGAGGTGATTAAGCCCTTTTACTACCAGCGCGTGCAGGAGACCATCGCCACGCTGCGCCGTTATCTGCCGCCGGAGCGCTGCCTGATCCACAAACCGGAAGGGGCGATTTTCCTCTGGCTATGGTTTAAAGACCTGCCGATCAGCACCGAGTTGCTCTACCAGCGCCTGAAAAAGCGCGGCGTGTTGATGGTGCCGGGCGATTACTTCTTCCCCGGCCTCGATAAGCCGTGGCCGCACACCCATCAATGCATGCGCATGAACTATGTGCCGGAGCCAGAACTTATCGAAGCGGGCGTTAAAATTCTCGCCGAAGAGGTGGAGCGCGCCTGGCAGGAGCACAGCGCCTGACAACGGTTTACGCGGGCAGGCTTTTTAGCCGCGCTTCGCGTAACCGCGCCGGATCGACACAACTCAGCGCACTCGTCGGGCAGGCCTCAACGCAGGCTGGTCCGCCATCGCGGTGCTGACAGAGATCGCACTTCAGTGCCTGTAGCGGCGCTGAAGTCACCTCCATGGCGCCAAACGGGCAGGCGATCATGCAGCTTTTGCAGCCAATACAGCGCGACTGCTCCACCAGCACTGCGCCCTGCGCGCGGGAAATGGCACCGACCGGGCAGGCTCTGGCACAGGGCGCTTCCTCACAGTGATGGCAGGTGACCGCCGTGGAGAAGTCGCCGGTTTTGACCACGCGAATACGTGAAGAGAAACGGGCGGTGTTAAGGCCCGAGCAGTCCTGCTCCTGCTGATGCGATACCGCGCAGGCCACTTCGCAGGTGCGGCAACCGATGCATTTTGCCGCATCGGCGATGATAAATCGGTTCACACGTCCTCCCGCCTGAGGCTGAAAAGAGCGAGAGTGCCAGAAGAGAGCGCCTGCGTGCTTTGATCGCACCCGGCAGATCGGCAGATTTCTCCTCTGCGACGTGCCTTACCCCTTCTCGTTAATAAAGAGCGCCTTGTCGCGCAGAATATGGTCGTTGCCCCGACGGCGGGTAAAACCAATGCGATCGAAGTACTCGAGGATCTGAATCGCCAGCTTGCGCCCGACATTGAGCCGGTCGCGAAAATCCGCCGCGCTGGTGGAGCCGCGCCCCTGATCGAGATCGCGGATCATGCTGGCAAAGGTGACAATGCGATCGTTACGATAGTAGCGGTCTTTGACGATGGCGGTGATCAGCCCCTGCTGCGCCGCCTGGCGCAATACGCCGCGCATCACCTGCTCATCAACCCCCGTTTCACGCGCCAAATCACGCACCCACCAGGGCTCATCGCCGAAGAGCGGTGCGGCTTTCTGCCACAGCTGCGCCTGTTCCTCGTTAAAACCGGCTTTATGCTCCGGCAGATGCAGCCAGCCGTGATGGCTCTGGATATCGCCGCTCTCGCGCATACGCTCAATCAGCGTTAAGACCAGCGCTTCATCCTCCATCGGCAGCGCCATGCGGCGCAAACGCTCGCGGCCAGGGCCGGGCTCGTCATGATGTTGCTGATGATAGGTTGCCAGCGTCTCCAGCAGCTTGCGCTGCCAGCGGGCGGCTATCGGCGCATCGAGCAGGTTATTACCGGCACGAATAAAACAGGGATTTTCCAGCAGCAGATTCAGGCCGCTGGTGCTGAGCTGGCGCGCCCAGCCAAAGGCGGTGAGATCCACCGCACCGCGCGACAGGTGCGCGTTTAACGCCTGGGTATCATCTTCTGCACGCGCAAGGGCGGCGATCCACGCCAGATAATCCGCTTTGCGCTTGCCGCGCCGCGGCGAGTTCAGCGTCACCACGCGAGCGCCCGCAAGCGTAGTGCGCGCGGAGATATCACGCAGCACCAGCCGGTCGTTATCTGCCAGCCACAGCGGCGTATCCAGCACCAGCTCGGCTAAGCCATCCTCCAGCAGCGAGACGCGCCCGGTAACATGGCTGGCAGCGTGATGGATATGCAGCGGCTGCCACTGGGTGAGCGGCGTATGGTTATGAAGAGCGACAATCACCCGCTCCGTTGGCGCAGGCGGCTGTTGCGACAGCAGCCAGTCGCCGCGACTGAGCGCCTCTTTCTCCGCATCCCCGGCGATATTCAGCGCAATACGCTGCCCGGCGTGGGCATGCTCAACGGGTTGATTCTGCGCATGCAGACCGCGCACGCGCATCGGCTTATTAACGCCGGTAAGCCACAGCGTATCGCCGATACGCACATCGCCAGAGAGTGCCGTGCCGGTAACCACCAGCCCTGCGCCTTTCACCGTAAAGGCGCGATCCAGCGCCAGCCGGAAGCACTGATGCTCCGGGTGCGCCCGCTCCGGCAGCTGCAACAGGTGCGCGCGCAGCGCATCAATGCCGCGCATTTCGGCAGCAGCGGTGACAAACAGCGTCGCCCGCGGGTAGCCAAACTCCTGTAAGGTCTTCTCCACCTCTTCGCGCACCTCGGCGATGCGCGCTTCGTCAACGCGATCGGCTTTGGTAAGCGCAACGGTGAGCGCCGGGTTGCCAGTCAGTTGCAAAATCGCCAGATGTTCACGGGTCTGCGCCATCACGCCATCGTCGCAGGCCACCACCAGCAGCGCGTGATCGATGCCGCCAACGCCCGCCAGCATATTACTGAGGAATTTTTCATGCCCCGGCACATCAATAAAGCCCGGCACGCGGCCATCCGGCTGCGGCCAGTAGGCGTAGCCCAGATCGATAGTCATGCCGCGCCGCTTCTCTTCCGGCAGGCGATCGGCGTTGACGCCGGTAATGGCTTCGATCAGGGTGGTTTTGCCGTGGTCGACATGCCCGGCAGTGGCAATAATCATTTCAGCAATATCTCCAGCAAGCGGGATTCATCATCAAGACAGCGGCAATCGAGCCACAGACGGCCCTCATAGATACGGCCAATCACCGGCTGCGGCAGCCCGCGCCACTCGCTTGCCAGCGCTTCCAGCCGACGGCCGCTACCGTCATGCGGGGTAAAGGTTAGCGCCGCGCCCGGCAGCCGCTCGACGGGCAGCGATCCGCTGCCAATTTGCGACAGACAGGGCTCGACGCGCAGCGCAAACTCGCTGTAGCGGGCGGCAAGCGCGTCGCACAGGCGCTGCGCCTGGTCGCGGATCTCCGCCTCCGGGCGGGTGAGGTAGCGCAGCGTCGGCAGATTTTGCATCAGTTTTTCCGGGTGCAGATAGAGGCGCAGCGTCGCTTCCAGCGCTGCGAGGGTCATTTTATCCGCCCGCAGCGCGCGTTTCAGCGGGTGGTTTTGTAGCTGCTCAATCAACGCCTTTTTACCGACGATAATCCCCGCCTGCGGCCCGCCGAGCAGCTTATCGCCGGAGAAGCTCACCAGGCTGACGCCCGCGGCAATCAGCGCCTGCGGCATCGGCTCTTTCGGTAAACCGTAGAGGCTTAAATCGACCAGCGAGCCGCTGCCGAGATCGACAATCACCGGCAGGTCCGCTTCCTGCGCCAGTTCAACCAGCTCGGCTTCCTCCACCACTTTGGTAAAGCCTGCAATGTGGTAGTTGCTGGTATGGACTTTCATCAGCGACGCGGTGTTAGCATTGATTGCCTGGCGGTAATCTTTGGCGTGGGTGCGGTTGGTGGTGCCCACTTCATGCAGCATGCAGCCCGCCTGGCGCATCACATCGGGAATACGAAACGCGCCGCCAATCTCCACCAGCTCGCCGCGCGATACCACCACTTCCCCGCCGGCTGACGTTGCCGCCAGCATCAGCAGTACCGCCGCGGCATTGTTGTTGACGATGCAGGCATCTTCCGCGCCGGTTAACTGGCAGAGCAGCGCTGCGATGGCGCGATCGCGATGACCGCGCCCGGCACCGTCGAGATCGTACTCCAGCGTCACCGCCGAGCCCATCGCCGTCGTCACCGCCTCTATCGCCGCCTGTGACTGCACCGCGCGCCCGAGGTTGGTGTGCAGCACCGTGCCGCTGAGGTTAAACACCGAACGCAGCGCGCGGCTGTTCTCCTGCTCCAGGCGATGCAGCGCCGCCTGGGCCCAGTTTGCACACCATGCGGGCAAGCGCTGGGCGTCGCGGATCGCTGCGCGCGCGTCGTCCTGCAACTGACGCAGGGTTTGCGTGACGCGGCTGTGGCCATACGTGGTTAACAGCGACGCGAACGCCTCATCACGTAACAGGCGATCGGTCGAAGGAATCTGGCTGTAAAGAGTTGTCATGAAAAGGCCCGGCTGTGGAGTTACCCCTCCCGTCAGGGGGGTTGACGTGAGGGGGATTGTACAGCGATTTTCTCAGGCGGGCATAACCCCGATCATGCCTTGGGCGGTTCCGTGCGGGCAAAGCTTTCACGCTGGAAGAGATTTTCCACCAGCTTAACCAGCAGCGGGCGATTGACGTTCCAGCCTGGCGAGACGCGGCGGAAGTTGAGGTAGCTAATGGCGCAGGCAATGGCGATGGTGGCCAGGTTGAGCGTGTCGACGTTGAGTTCGCCCTCTTGCAGACACTTCTCCAGCGCATCCAGACCGCGAGAGACTTTTTCCCGCTGGCGCAGCAGCTCCGCTTGCGACTGCTGCTCTACCGGGCGGGCTAATTCACGCACCGAGACCAGCGCGGCATCCATAATGCCGTCGGCCAGCGCTTCCAGCTGGCGGGTTTTCAGCGCCGCTTTCGGGTCGTCCGGCAGCATCGGCGGCTCTGCACCCAGCAGGTCAATGTATTGCGCAATGATCGGCGAGTCGTACCACACCTCCCCCTCATCGGTCACCAGCGCCGGCACTTTACCGAGCGGATTGTAGTGACCGACGCCGCTGTCGGCGCTGTAGGGCTGCTCGTTGATAAATTCGAATGTGATACCTTTTTCCAGCAGTATGACGGAGATTTTGCGTACAAACGGGCTGGTATAGCTGCCGATCAGTTTCATTGCCGTGTCCTTTTGAAATTTGCCGCAGGGATAAAAAAGAGTGTACGTCACGTGCAGGGGTTGTACAGCGCTGACCCGAGCCTCTCAACATCACCTGTAGTTAACAAAATAGTCCTTTTAAATCGTGTTGGAATATCAGGCCACTAAATCAGGAACCCGATCCTGAATAGCCGCGCCTCTCTTAAAGGGTAAAAAGTGCGTGCTGGCGCACATTGCTTTCATCATGGTGTCAATTTTGCCCGGCACGATTAGCGGCTGAAGGGTGAAAGGGAGTTACATCGGTGGGCTTTCAGCAAGGCGCACCTTGCGATCGATCACGTTCGGAATTTTCCGGGAAAAATATCTTGTGATTCACGTCACAAATAACCAACAAACTCGTGACAGATAAATGTGATTTAAATCACATTTATTGCCCATTGACGCGCAAATTATGCGCGCTGTGCTTTTTTTACACTCATTTTTTGTGACTCAAGTCACTATTAAGGGTGGATAACCCCCGGGCTCAGCGTGATCAAGATCACATAAAAGTGTGTCATCTGGACAGGTTCGCGATTCAGTGCCAGATTCCGCATCACAGACAATTCAGGTCCGGCTACCTCTGCCGCCACATTAACAAAAAAACCTCGGGCTTCCGGCCTGTGCGCTAGCAAACATAAGAAGGGGTGTTCTATGTCATCCGATATCAAGATCAAGGTGCAAAGCTTTGGTCGTTTCCTGAGCAATATGGTGATGCCGAATATCGGCGCCTTTATCGCATGGGGGATTATCACCGCCCTGTTTATTCCGACAGGATGGTTACCTAACGAGACGCTGGCGAAACTCGTCGGCCCGATGATTACCTATCTGCTGCCGCTGCTGATCGGCTTTACCGGTGGTCGTCTGGTAGGCGGCGATCGCGGCGGCGTGGTCGGCGCTATCACCACCATGGGCGTGATCGTGGGCGCGGATATGCCGATGTTCCTCGGCGCGATGATTGCAGGCCCGCTGGGCGGCTACTGCATCAAGAAATTTGACGCGGCCGTCGACGGCAAGATCAAGTCCGGTTTTGAAATGCTGGTGAACAACTTCTCCGCTGGCATCATCGGGATGATCCTCGCCATTCTGGCGTTCCTGGCGATTGGCCCGGCGGTAGAAGTGCTCTCGAAAGCGCTCGCCGCAGGCGTGAACTTTATGGTGGTTCACGACATGCTGCCGCTGGCCTCTATCTTCGTTGAGCCGGCGAAAATCCTCTTCCTTAACAACGCTATCAACCACGGCATCTTCTCGCCGCTGGGGATTCAGCAGTCCCATGAGATTGGCAAGTCCATCTTCTTCCTGATTGAAGCAAACCCGGGTCCGGGTATGGGTATCCTGCTGGCCTATATGTTCTTCGGTCGCGGCAGCGCGAAGCAGTCTGCGGGCGGCGCGGCGATTATTCACTTCCTCGGCGGGATCCATGAGATTTACTTCCCGTACGTGCTGATGAACCCGCGTCTGCTGATTGCGGTGATCCTCGGCGGTATGACCGGCGTCTTTACCCTGAGCGTGCTGAACGGCGGCCTGGTCTCTCCGGCTTCTCCGGGTTCTATCCTCGCGGTACTGGCGATGACGCCAAAAGGCGCCTACTTCGCTAACCTCGCGGCGATTTTCGCAGCCATGATTGTCTCCTTCGTTATCGCGGCCATCCTGCTGAAAACCAGCAAAGTGAAAGAGGATGAGGACGATATCGAAGCGGCAACCCGCCGTATGCACGATATGAAAGCCGAATCCAAAGGCGCTGCGGCTGCGCAGGGCACAAAAGATGTCACTAACGACCTGAGCCACGTGCGCAAAATCATCGTCGCATGTGATGCAGGCATGGGCTCCAGCGCCATGGGCGCAGGCGTGCTGCGTAAGAAAGTGCAGGATGCGGGTCTGAGCAACATCTCTGTTACTAACAGCGCAATTAACAGCCTGCCGTCCGATGTCGATCTGGTGATTACGCACCGTGATCTGACCGAGCGCGCCATGCGCCAGGCACCGCAAGCGCAGCATATTTCGCTAACCAACTTCCTCGACAGCGGCCTTTACACCGGCCTGACCGAGCGTCTGGTGGCCGCTCAACGCCACACGACTAACGAAGCGAAGGTGAACAGCAGCCTGCAGGACAGCTTTGATACCTCCAACAGCCATCTGTTTAAGCTGGGCGCGGAGAATATCTTCCTCGGTTGCAGCGCAACGCACAAAGAGGAGGCGATTCGCTTTGCCGGTGAGCAGTTGGTCAAAGGCGGCTATGTACAGCCAGAATATATTGACGCAATGCTGGAACGTGAAAAACTGACCCCGACCTACCTTGGTCAGTCTATTGCGGTTCCGCACGGCACGGTGGAAGCGAAAGATCGCGTCCTGAAAACCGGCGTGGTCTTCTGCCAGTATCCGCAGGGCGTGCGCTTCGGTGAAGAAGAGGATGAGATTGCGCATCTGGTGATCGGCATTGCCGCGCGCAATAACGAGCACATTCAGGTGATTACCAGCCTGACCACTGCGCTGGATGATGAGACGATTGTCGAACGTCTCACGCACACCACAAGCGTTGAGGAAGTGCTGGCATTGCTGAACCAGTAATCCGCTCCACGTTCTCTCCTCTGCGGAGGAGAGGGCTTGGGTGAGGAGAACCCGCTGACGTTCCTCACCCCAGCCCTCTCGGGTAAAAACATTGATTAAGGGTCATTCTATGAAAGCATTACATTTTGGCGCAGGTAATATCGGACGTGGCTTTATCGGCAAGCTGTTGGCCGACGCGGGGATTGAACTGACGTTCGCCGATGTGAATCAGGTGGTTCTGGACGCCCTCAACGCCCGTCATAGCTACCAGGTTCACGTAGTCGGTGAACAGGAGCAGGTGGATACCGTCTCTGGCGTCAATGCGGTGAGCAGCATCGGCGATGAGGTTGTCGACCTGATTGCGCAGGTCGATTTAGTCACCACCGCCGTTGGCCCGGTCGTGCTGGAGCGCATCGCTCCGGCGGTCGCCAAAGGGCTGGTAAAACGTAAGGCGCAGGGCATCGATACGCCGCTGAACATTATCGCCTGTGAAAATATGGTGCGCGGCACCAGCCAGCTGAAAGGGCACGTTTTCGCCCAGCTGGCAGAAGAGGATAAAGCCTGGGTTGAGGCGCATGTCGGCTTTGTCGACTCCGCCGTCGACCGCATTGTTCCCCCTTCCGCATCTGCCAATAACGATCCGCTGGAAGTGACCGTCGAGACCTTCAGCGAGTGGATTGTTGATAAAACCCAGTTTAAGGGCGCGCTGCCGACCATTCCGGGTATGGAGCTGACCGACAATTTGATGGCGTTTGTTGAGCGTAAACTCTTCACGCTGAATACCGGGCATGCTATAACCGCCTACCTTGGAAAACAGACCGGCCATCAAACCATTCGCGACGCGATCCTTGATGAGAAAATCCGTGCCGTGGTGAAAGGCGCAATGGAAGAGAGCGGCGCGGTGCTGATCAAGCGTTATGGCTTCGATGCTGACAAGCACGCGGCCTATATTCAGAAAATCCTGGGTCGTTTTGAGAACCCCTATCTGAAAGACGATGTGGAGCGCGTAGGGCGTCAACCGCTGCGTAAACTGAGCGCGGGCGACCGTCTGATCAAACCGCTGCTCGGCACGCTGGAGTACAACCTGCCGCACGCCAACCTGGTGCAAGGGATCGCCGCCGCGATGCACTATCGCAGCGAAGAGGACCCGCAGGCGCAGGAGCTGGCTCAGCTGATTGCTGAGAAAGGCCCGCAGACGGCGCTGGCGCAGGTTTCCGGCCTCGACGCCGACAGCCCGGTGGTACAGGAAGCCGTTAACGCTTATCAAACCCAGGCATGATGCCGATATTGGCGCGGAACACCCCGCGCCAGCTAACGAAGTTGTCAGATATGCAGGCAATAATGGAACACACCCAGGCTTTCGAAAACCGTGTACTCGAGCGTCTGAATGCGGGAAAAACCGTGCGCAGTTTTTTGATTGCCGCCGTTGAGTTGCTCAACGAAGCGATCAATATCCTCGTGCTGCAGGTGTTTCGCAAAGATGACTACGCGGTGAAATATGCCGTCGAGCCGCTGCTGGACGGCGACGGTCCGCTGGGCAATTTGTCTGTGCGTTTAAAGCTGATTTACGGCCTCGGGGTTATCTCGCGGGCCGAGTATGAAGATGCCGAGCTGCTGATGGCGCTGCGCGAAGAGCTGAACCATGATGGCACCGAGTACGCCTTCACCGATGATGAGATCCTCGGGCCGTTTGGCGAGCTGCACTGCGTGGCCGCCCTGCCGCCGCAGCCCGTGTTCGATACCAGCGATGCAGATTTTTTCGCCATGCAAAAACAGCGTTATCAGCAGGTGGTGCGCTCCACCATGGTGCTTTCGCTGACCGAGCTGATCTCACGGATCAGCTTAAAAAAAGCATTCCAGAAGTAATCCCCTCCTGAAGTGTTGTATCCTTGCACTTTGTTCCTGAAGAAAATGCCTATCATGAAAGAAGTCGAAAAAAACGAAATTAAGCGTCTGAGCGACCGTCTCGACGCGATCCGCCACCAGCAGGCGGAGCTCTCTCTGGTTGACGCGGCTGAGAAGTACGCCGAACTGGAAAAAGAGAAGACCACGCTGGAGACTGAAATTGCCCGTCTGCGCGACCAGTACAGCCAGAAGCTGAGTAAAGAGGCGCAGAAGCTGACGAAAATGCGCTACAGCCGCCCGATTACCAAGAAAGAGCAGGCCGATCTCGGCAAGCTGAAAAAGAGCGTGCGCGGGATTGTCGTGGTTCACCCGATGACGGCGCTGGGCCGTGAAATGGGTCTCGATGCGATGACCGGCTTCGCCAACACCGAATTCTGATACTCTCTCCGCCCCGCCTCCCTTGAGCGCGCGGGCGGCCTTAATTGGCCCTACCAATTCCACCTGCTTTTTCTCCGCGCTTCACAGTTCCATTAAATCTCTTCACAGCCCGATTGCCACGCCGCAACATTTGGATAACCATTCGTTATCACAAACCCTACACAATCGCATTGGCAGGACCACTTTTACAAAACTTGTGAGACAGAGCTAAGCAGAGACTTATCGCTCGCGGTTTTGCCGTGGTTCTCAGGAGACCTGCATGACGCTCTGGCAACAGAACTATGACCCGGCTGGCAATCTCTGGCTTTCCAGCCTCATCGCATCGCTTCCGATCCTGTTCTTCTTTTTCGCGCTGATAAAACTGAAGCTCAAAGGCTACATCGCCGCAAGCTGGACCGTTGCCATCGCCCTTGCCGTTGCGCTGCTGTTCTACAAAATGCCGGTGGATCGCGCGCTGGCCTCGGTGGTGTACGGCTTTTTCTATGGCCTGTGGCCCATTGCGTGGATCATTATCGCCGCCGTCTTTGTCTATAAGATCTCCGTCAAAACCGGCCAGTTCGACATTATTCGCTCGTCGATCCTCTCCATTACGCCAGACCAGCGTTTGCAGATGCTGATTGTCGGCTTCTCGTTTGGCGCGTTTCTGGAAGGGGCCGCTGGCTTTGGCGCGCCGGTGGCGATTACCGCCGCCCTGCTGGTGGGTCTGGGCTTTAACCCGCTCTATGCCGCCGGGCTGTGCCTCATTGTCAACACCGCGCCGGTGGCCTTCGGTGCGATGGGGATTCCGATTCTGGTTGCCGGCCAGGTGACCGGGCTGGACAGCTTTGAAATCGGCCAGATGGTGGGCCGCCAGCTCCCCTTCCTGACCATTATTGTGCTCTTCTGGATCATGGCGATTATGGATGGCTGGCGTGGGGTGAAAGAGACCTGGCCTGCGGTAGTGGTTGCCGGGGGGTCATTCGCCATCGCGCAGTATCTTAGTTCTAACTTTATCGGCCCGGAGCTGCCGGACATCATCTCCTCACTGGTGTCGCTGGTCTGCCTGACGCTGTTCCTGAAGCGCTGGAAACCAGTGCGCATTTTCCGCTTTGGCGATATGGGCGCGTCGCAGGTCGATCTTGATCTCTCCCGCACGAAATACAGCGCCGGGCAGATCCTGCGCGCCTGGTCGCCGTTCCTGTTCCTGACCGCAACCGTGACGCTGTGGAGTGTTCCGCCCTTTAAAGCGCTCTTTGCACCGGGCGGCGCGCTCTACGACTGGGTGTTTAATATCTCCGTGCCGCACCTCGATAAGCTGGTGGCGCGCATGCCACCGGTGGTGAACGCCGCCACGCCGTATGCGGCGGTCTATAAGTTTGACTGGTTCTCTGCCACCGGCACCGCCATTCTCTTTGCGGCAATCCTCTCGATTGTGTGGCTGAAGATGAAACCGAAGGATGCCATCACCACCTTCACCGGTACGCTGAAAGAACTGGCGTTACCCATCTACTCTATCGGTATGGTGCTGGCCTTTGCCTTTATCTCTAACTACTCCGGCCTGTCGTCGACGCTGGCGTTAGCGCTGGCGCATACCGGCAGCGCATTTACCTTTTTCTCGCCGTTCCTGGGCTGGCTGGGGGTCTTTTTGACCGGCTCCGACACCTCATCAAACGCGCTGTTTGCCGCGCTGCAAGCCACCGCCGCGCAGCAGATTGGCGTTTCAGATGTGCTGATGGTGGCGGCTAACACCACCGGCGGCGTCACCGGGAAGATGATCTCACCGCAGTCCATCGCTATCGCCTGTGCGGCGGTGGGGCTGGTGGGCAAAGAGTCCGATCTCTTCCGCTTTACCGTTAAACACAGCCTGATATTCACCTGCATGGTCGGGGTGATCACCACCCTGCAGGCTTATGTGCTGACCTGGATGATCCCATGAATACCTTTCACAGACGCCTGGCTGACGAGGTCGCTGACCGCGTACGGGCGTTAATTGCAGAACAACAGCTGGAGGCGGGCATGAAGTTGCCCGCCGAGCGCCAGCTTGCCGTGCAGCTTGGCGTGTCGCGCAACTCCTTACGCGAAGCGCTGGCAAAGCTGGTGAGTGAAGGCGTGCTACTGAGCCGCCGCGGGGGTGGAACCTTTGTGCGCTGGCAGCATGAGGCCTGGTCGGAGCAGAATATCGTCCAGCCGCTGAAAACGCTGCTCAATGACGACCCCGATTACAGCTTTGATATTCTCGAAGCCCGCCACGCGATTGAGGCCAGCACCGCCTGGCATGCGGCGATGCGCGCGACCGACGCCGATAAAGAGAAAATCGTGCTCTGCTTTGAGGCGTCGCAATCCGATGACCCGGATCTCGCCTCGCAGGCGGATGTGCGTTTCCATCTGGCCATCGCCGAAGCCTCACACAATGTGGTGCTGCTGCAAACCATGCGCGGTTTCTTCGACCTGCTGCAATCCTCGGTCAAGCAGAGCCGCCAGCGCATGTACCTTGTTCCGCCGGTTTTCGCCCGGCTTACGGAGCAACACCGCACGGTAATGAATGCCATTCTTGCGGGCGATGCCGAGGGAGCGCGTCAGGCGATGATGGCGCACCTCGCTTTCGTCCACACCACGATTCGCCAGTTTGACGAAGACCGGGCCCGCCAGGCGCGCATTACCCGCCTGCCCGACGAGCAACTGATTCATTTAAGGGAGAAAAAAGCATGATTATTTCCGCAGCAAGCGACTATCGCGCCGCGGCAAAACGCACTCTGCCGCCGTTCCTGTTTCACTATATCGACGGTGGCGCTTACGCCGAATACACCCTGCGCCGCAACGTCGAGGATTTATCGCAGGTCGCGCTTCGCCAGCGGGTGCTGAAGAATATGTCCGACCTGAGTCTTGAGACCACGCTGTTCAAGGAGCAGCTCTCGATGCCGGTGGCGCTGGCACCCGTCGGGCTGTGCGGCATGTATGCCCGTCGCGGTGAAGTGCAGGCCGCAGGCGCAGCTGATGCCAAAGGCATCCCCTTTACCCTGTCGACCGTCTCCGTCTGCCCGATAGAAGAGGTGGCGCCAACCATTAAGCGCCCGATGTGGTTCCAGCTCTACGTGTTGCGCGATCGCGGGTTTATGCGTAATGCGCTGGAGCGGGCAAAGGCAGCGGGCTGTTCCACGCTGGTGTTTACCGTCGATATGCCGACGCCGGGTGCGCGTTATCGTGATGCCCACTCGGGGATGAGCGGGCCAAACGCCGCACTGCGCCGCTACTGGCAGTCGGTGATGCATCCGCAATGGGCATGGGATGTGGGCGTCAATGGCCGTCCTCATGACCTGGGCAATATCTCTGCCTACCTCGGGAAGCCAACCGGGCTGGAGGATTATATTGGCTGGCTGGCGAACAACTTTGATCCTTCCATCTCCTGGAAAGACCTGGAGTGGATCCGTGAATTCTGGGATGGCCCGATGGTGATCAAAGGGATCCTCGATCCGGAAGATGCCCGCGATGCGGTGCGTTTTGGCGCGGATGGGATTGTCGTCTCTAACCACGGCGGTCGCCAGCTTGATGGCGTGCTCTCTTCGGCGCGCGCGCTTCCGGCCATTGCCGATGCGGTGAAGGGTGATGTTGCCATTCTTGCGGATAGCGGGATTCGTAATGGCCTTGATGTGGTGCGGATGATTGCGCTCGGTGCCGACACCGTGCTGCTTGGCCGCGCCTATCTCTATGCGCTGGCGACACATGGCCGACAGGGTGTGGCAAACCTGCTGGATCTGATTGAGAAAGAGATGCGCGTGGCGATGACGCTGACTGGCGCGAAATCGATTCGTGAAATCAGCAAGGACTCGTTAGTGCAGGCGCAGAGCGAGATCCCCGCCGCGCTGGCACCGCTGTCGCACGGCGATGCGGCGTAGTAAAAAATGCTCTCCCCGCCCTGGGGAGAGTGCTATCCTGCCCCCGCTATTAAGGGGGCTGCATGCTGAACATTGTCTTATTTGAACCTGAGATCCCGCCCAATACCGGGAACATTATCCGCCTGTGCGCTAACACCGGCTTTCGTCTGCATATCATTGAGCCGATGGGCTTTACCTGGGACGACAAGCGCCTGCGCCGCGCCGGGCTGGATTACCATGAATTCACCGCCGTGCAGCGCCACGCCGATTACGACGCGTTTCTGGCCGCCGCACAGCCTCAGCGCCTGTTTGCGCTGACCACCAAAGGGACGCCCGCGCACAGCGCCGTGTCGTTTGCGGATGGGGATTATTTAATGTTCGGCCCGGAAACCCGCGGCCTGCCCGCCACCATTCTTGATGCGCTGCCGCCGGAGCAGAAGATCCGTATTCCGATGATGCCGGACAGCCGCAGCATGAACCTTTCCAATGCGGTGTCGGTGGTGGTGTATGAAGCCTGGCGCCAGCTCGGATATCCCGGCGCGGTGTTGCGCAGCTGAGAAGGTAGCTGGAATGCATTGCCGGATGGCGGCTACGCCTTATCCGGCCTACGGGTAGCGGGTAGCGGGTAGCGGGTAGCGAGCATCAACCTACCGCACTTCTGGCGTTATTGGCGAAGGCAGGCTGGAGACGGACAGCGCGGAAAAACCGGAGCGTACACGTAGTACGTGAGGATTTTGAGCACTGCCCGGGTTCAGGCTGGCGAGTAAAATAGCCAGAAATTAGATACCGTCGCCGTACTCAAACCCGTGATTGGCTCCATTGAAATGCTGATCCATATCCATTGCCGGCTTATCGCTCTCGGGCTTGCCGACGATGCGCGCCGGAACGCCTGCGGCAGTGGTATGCGGCGGCACGGGCTGCAACACCACGGAACCGGCACCGATTTTCGCGCCGCGCCCCACTTCGATATTGCCGAGGATCTTCGCCCCTGCGCCAATCATCACCCCTTCACGGATCTTCGGATGGCGATCGCCGCTGGTTTTGCCGGTCCCGCCGAGGGTAACCGACTGCAGGATCGACACGTCATCTTCGATAACCGCCGTTTCACCCACCACAATGCCGGTGGCGTGGTCGAGCATGATGCCGCGCCCGATGGTGGCTGCCGGGTGAATATCGACCTGGAAGCTCACCGAGACCTGGTTTTGCAGGAAAATCGCCAGCGCCTGACGGCCCTGCGTCCACAGCCAGTGACCAATACGGTGCGCCTGCAGGGCGTGGAACCCTTTCAGGTAGAGCAGCGGCGTTGAGTATTTATCCACCGCCGGGTCGCGGGTGCGCACGGCCTGAATATCACAGGCGGCAGAAGCGATCATCTCCGGGTCTGCGGCGTAGGCCTCTTCCACCACTTCGCGAATGGCGATAGCGGGCATAATCGGCGACGCCAGCTTATTCGCCAGCATATAGCTCAGGGCACTGCCGAGGTTTTCATGCTTGAGTAGGGTTGCGTGATAAAAACTGGCCAGCATCGGTTCACAGTCCGCCAGCGCGCGGGCTTCGGCTTTGATATTTTTCCAGACCAGATCCAGTTCTTCACACGGCATTGCTTACTCCAGACGAAATAAAAGCAAGGCCGGACTCAGCCAGCCTTGACGTGATAGTGGTGAGAATCCCTGCGATTAGCCGCTTATTGCTCATCCTTGCGGGCGCGGCCCAACAGCGTTAATGCTGCCTCGCGCGCATTTTTTCCGCAATACAATACCTGATAAATTTCCTCGGTTATTGGCATTTCAACGCCGAACCGGTGCGCCAGCGCGCGCACTTCTTTGGTATTGCGATAGCCCTCGACCACCTGGCCTATCTTCTCCTGCGCACCTTCGACATCCATGCCCTGACCGAGCATCATGCCAAAACGGCGGTTACGCGACTGATTATCGGTACAGGTCAGCACCAGATCGCCCAGCCCCGCCATGCCCATAAAGGTGGCAGGATCGGCACCCAGCGCCGCGCCAAGCCGCGACATCTCCGTCAGACCGCGCGTGATAAGCGCCGTGCGCGCATTCGCGCCAAAGCCGATGCCATCAGACATACCTGCGCCAATCGCAATCACATTCTTCACCGCGCCACCGAGCTGCACGCCAATGAAGTCCGGGTTGCTGTAGACGCGAAGGCTCTTGCCGCAGTGCAGCAACTGCTGCAGATCGTCAGCAAACTGCGGGTCGGTGGAGGCTAAAGAGATCGCCGTCGGCATTCCCGCCGCCAGCTCTTTGGCGAACGTCGGGCCGGAGATCACCGCCAGCGGAATAGCGGAGCCTAAGACTTCACGCGCCACGTCCTGTAACAGACGCCCGGTTTCCGCCTCCAGCCCTTTTGTCGCCCAGACAATGCGCGCATCGCTGCGCATCAGCGGTTTGATCTGCGCCAGCACCTCGCCAAAGACGTGGCTCGGCACCACAACCAGAATGTCGCGGCTGGCGGCCAGCGCGCGGGCAAGGTCGCTCTCAAGCTCAAGCGTGTCGGGGAAAGGTACATCGGGAAGGAACGCCACGTTGCAACGGTCGCGTTGCAGCGTCGCGATATGTTTCGGGTCATGGCCCCACAGCACAACCGGGTGGCCATTTCTTGCCAGCGTGATGGCAAGAGCGGTGCCGTAAGAGCCGGCACCGATCACAGTCATTGCAGCATTAAGTGCGTTCATCAGGCATCCTGATGTTGTTCGGCACCTTCGCCAGTCTGCTGTTGCAGGTAGTTCATGAACAGCGCATCAAAGTTGACCGGCGCAAGGTTCAGTTGCGGGAATGTACCGCGGGAAACCAGGCTGGTGATACATTCACGGGCATACGGGAACAGAATGTTCGGGCAGTATGCGCCCAGGCAGTGCGCCATCTGGGTGCCTTCGATACCGTCGATAGAGAAGATGCCGCCCTGCTGTACTTCGCACAGGAAACCGGTCTCTTCGCCCAGTGAGGCGGTTACGGTTACGCGCAGAACCACTTCATACACGCCGTCCGCCAGCTGCGTTGACGCGGTGTCGAGGTCCAGTTTGACTTCCGGCTGCCACTCTTTCTGGAAGATGTGCGGTGCATTCGGCGCTTCGAAAGAGATATCTTTCGTGTAGATACGCTGAATCTGGAAAGTCATTTCGGTGTTGTTTAGCTCAGACATGAATAAGTAACCCTTAAGTGTTGTAGTGCTTAGAAAGCATTAACCTAACAGCGGATCCAATCCGCCACGCGCATCCAGCGCAAATAAATCGTCGCAGCCGCCGATATGCTGTGCATCAATAAAGATCTGCGGAACCGTGGTACGGCCACTACGTTGAATCATCTCTTCACGTTTTACCATGTCGCCGTCGATCGGCAGCTCGGCAAAATCAACGCCTTTGCTGTTCAGCAGCGCTTTTGCGCGGTGGCAAAACGGGCAGGTTGCTTTGGTGTAGATCTCAATATTGGCCATATCTCTTCTCCTGGTTTTACCCTGTGAGCCAAAGCCCACCGGGTAAATTATTTACCGCGTACTAACGGCAGATTTTCGCCGACCCAGCCGGAGACACCGTCTTTGAGCACAAAGACTTTCTCGAAACCGGCTTTTACCAGCTCGTTTGCCGGGGTCTGCGCCTGCAGGCCGGTACCGTCTACAACAATAATCGGCGTGCTTTTACGTTTTTCAAGCTCACCTACATTATTGGCTTTGATCTCGCCTGGCAGCAAATTCACCGCGCCGGCGATATGACCTTTACGGAAATCATCGCGCTGACGTAAGTCCACAACCACCGCATCTTCTTTGTTGATGAGGCGTGTGGCTTCGCCACGGGAAATCACTTTCACTTTCGACGCGACGCCTTTGAAGGTCGTGTATAACACCGCGGCGAACAACGCAAGCCAGCCGATACAGAGTATCGGGTTGCGTCCAATAAATTGCATAATTTCTTGCATCTGGGGTAACAGCTCCCGACTAAGTGATTAAAAACCAGCAAGGAGTATACCTGCGCAGTGGGGCAAATACAGCCAGCGAGCACGATGGATTGCATTTTCTGCGGCGTGTTACGAAAAAAATAAACAAAGCGGTGCAAAACGCCCCCTCACGCGACCCCTTTCTTTGATCTTCTGCGGCTATTTGATCGATTCAGCTGTAGTAAAATTACGCAAATTTTTATCTTCAGAGCATGAGGTTGTCGCAATGTCGGTTTCAAAAAAACCTATGGTACTGGTGATTCTCGATGGCTACGGCTATCGCGAAGATCAGCAAGATAACGCCATTTTCAACGCTAAGACCCCGGTGATGGATAGCCTCTGGGCCAACCGTCCGCACACCCTGATTGACGCGTCCGGCCTGGAAGTGGGTCTGCCGGATCGCCAGATGGGCAACTCCGAGGTAGGACACGTTAACCTCGGTGCCGGGCGTATTGTCTACCAGGATTTAACCCGTCTGGACGTTGAAATTAAAGAGCGCACCTTCTTTACTAACCCGGTGCTGCGCGGCGCGGTGGATAACGCCGTTAGCGCGGGCAAAGCGGTGCACATTATGGGCCTGCTCTCCGCAGGCGGCGTGCACAGCCATGAAGATCACATTATGGCGATGGTCGAACTGGCCGCCGAACGCGGCGCAGAAAAAATCTACCTGCACGCCTTCCTGGATGGCCGCGATACGCCGCCGCGCAGCGCGGAATCCTCACTGAAAAAGTTTGAAGAGAAATTCGCTGCCCTCGGCAAAGGCCGCGTGGCGTCGATTATTGGTCGCTACTTCGCCATGGATCGTGACAACCGCTGGGATCGCGTTGAGCAGGCGTATGACCTGATGACACAGGCTAAAGGCGAGTTCACCTTCGACAGCGCCGTTGCCGGGCTGCAGGCCGCTTACGCCCGCGACGAAAACGACGAGTTTGTGAAGGCAACCGTGATTCGCGCCGCCGGTCAGGCCGATGCAGCGATGGAAGATGGCGACGCGCTGATTTTCATGAACTTCCGTGCCGACCGCGCCCGCGAAATCACCCGAGCCTTTGTTAACGCCGATTTTGACGGCTTCGCGCGCAAAAAAGTGGTGAAACTCGATTTCGTCATGCTGACCGAATACGCCGCCGACATCAAAACCGCCGTGGCCTACCCGCCGACCTCTCTTGCCAACACCCTTGGCGAGTGGATGGCGAAGAAAAACCGCACCCAGTTGCGTATCTCCGAAACGGAGAAGTATGCCCATGTCACCTTCTTCTTTAACGGTGGCGTCGAAGAGCCGTTCCCGGGCGAAGACCGCATCCTCATCAACTCGCCGAAAGTTGCCACTTACGATCTGCAGCCGGAGATGAGCTCCGCCGAGTTGACGGAAAAACTGGTCGCCGCCATTACCAGCGGCAAATATGACACCATCATCTGTAACTACCCGAATGGCGATATGGTCGGCCATACGGGCGTGTTTGATGCGGCTGTCGCTGCCGTGGAAGCACTGGATAACTGCATCGCACAGGTCACCCGCGCCGTTGAATCCGTTGGCGGGCAGTTGCTGATTACCGCCGACCACGGCAACGCCGAGCAGATGCGCGATCCGTCAACCGGTCAGGCACATACGGCGCACACCAATCTGCCGGTTCCGCTGATTTATGTGGGTGAGAAAAGGGTGAAAGCGCTCTCCGGTGGCAAACTTTCCGACATCGCGCCGACCATGCTGTCGCTGATGGGCGAGGAAATCCCGCAAGAGATGACTGGTAAGCCGCTGTTCATCGTGGAATAATCGCTCCCCATGAGGGGAAAGGCGATTTTTTCAATTACATGGGTCGGGCTCCGACCTCTGCTCTGCGCCAGCGCACTCAGCGCTGGCGCTTTGCTGTGCGCCGTTCCCGCCCACGCGGATGACCGCGATCAGCTCAAATCCATCCAGGCCGATATCGCCGCCAAAGAGCGCGCGGTTCGCCAACAGCAGCAGCAGCGAGCAGGCCTGCTCGCGCAGCTGAAAGCCCAGGAGGAGGCCATCTCCGCCGCCGCCCGCCAGCTGCACGAAACCGAAAACACGCTGGCTGTTCTCAATAAACAGATTGATGAGATGAACGCCTCCATCGCCAAACTGGAGCGTCAGCGCGCATCGCAGGAGCGCAATCTTGCCGCGCAGCTCGATGCCGCGTTTCGTCAGGGTGAGCACAGCGGTATCCAGTTCCTGTTGAGCGGTGAAGAGAGCCAGCGCGGTCAGCGTTTGCAGGCTTACTTTGGCTATCTCAACCAGGCGCGCCAGGAGACTATCGCGCAGCTTAAGCAGACGCGTGAAGAGGTCGCCTCGCAAAAAGCCGAGCTTGAAGAGAAGCAGAGCCAGCAGCAGACCCTGCTCTACGAGCAGCAGGCACAGCAGGCGAAGCTGGAGCAGGCGCGAAACGAGCGTAAAAAGACCCTTGCCGGGCTTGAGTCCTCTATTCAGGAAGGTCAGCAGCAGCTTAGCGAGATGCGTGCCAACGAATCACGTCTGCGCGATCGCCTTGCCCGTGCGGAAGCGGCAGCGAAAGCCCGCGCCGAGCGCGAAGCCCGTGAAGCGCAGGCGGTGCGCGAGCGGCAGAGCGAAGCCAGCCGCAAAGGCACCACCTATAAGCCGACCGAGAGCGAACGCTCGCTGATGTCCCGTACCGGCGGCTTAGGCTCACCGGCAGGCCGCGCGATCTGGCCAGTTCGTGGCCCGTTACTCCATCGTTATGGCGAACAGCTGCAGGGTGAGCTACGGTGGAAAGGGATTGTTATCGGTGCGTCTGAAGGCAGCGAAGTCAAAGCCATCGCCGACGGGCGCGTGATCCTCGCCGACTGGCTGCAGGGCTATGGCCTGGTGGTTGTCGTTGAGCACGGCAAAGGCGATATGAGCCTTTATGGTTATAACCAAAGCGCCCTTGTCAGCGTCGGCGCCCAGGTGCGCGCAGGCCAGCCGATAGCTCTCGTCGGGAGCAGTGGCGGTCAGGGCCGGCCTTCACTCTATTTTGAAATTCGCCGTCAGGGCCAGGCGGTCAATCCACAACCGTGGTTGGGAAGATAGGTTTGCTTCAACTTCGCCGCATCGTGATTACTCTTGCCAGCGTGCTGGCGCTCTCCTCGCCGGTGCTTGCCGGCAAACTGGCCATCGTTATCGACGATTTTGGCTACCGACCCCAGACAGAAAACCAGGTGCTGGCCATGCCGCAGGCGGTCTCCGTCGCGGTGCTGCCCAATGCCACGCATGCCCGCGACATGGCGACCAAAGCGCACAATAGCGGCCACGAAGTGTTGATCCATCTGCCGATGGCGCCGCTCAGTAAACAGCCGCTGGAAAAAGATACCCTGCGCCCGGAGATGAGCAGCGCAGAGATTGAGCGCATCATCAGTGACGCCGTCAATAAGGTGCCCTATGCCGTCGGGCTGAATAACCATATGGGCAGCGCCATGACCTCCAGCCTGTTTGGCATGCAGAAAGTGATGCAGGCGCTGGAGCGCTATAACCTCTACTTCCTCGACAGCATGACCATCGGCAATAGCCAGTCGATGCGCGCAGCCTCCGGCACCGGAGTGAAAGTGATTAAGCGCAAAGTGTTCCTCGACGATACGCAGAATGAGGGTGATATTCGCCGTCAGTTTGACCGTGCCGTCGCGCTGGCGCGCCGTAATGGCTCGGCTATCGCCATTGGACACCCGCACCCGGCGACCGTGCGCGTGTTGCAGCAGGCGCTGGCAAACTTACCCTCTGATATTACGCTGGTGCGACCGAGCGACCTGCTTCATGAACCGCAGGTCGACAACTCAACGCCAGCCAAACCTGACGCGCCGCAACAGCCACCACGTAATCCGTTCCGCGGCGTGAAAGTGTGTAAAGCGAAGCAGAAGCCAGAGCCAGTGAATGCCAGCCGCTTCTTTAGCGTGGTGGGAGAGAGTATCAGCGAAAGTACGCTGGTGCAGTACTTCCAGCACCAGTGGCAGGGCTGGGGCCGGAAGTAAGCAGCATCAATAGATTTTCACTGCTTTACGGGCAAGACGATGGTGTGACGTCGTCTTGTCCCGCCATTTGTACAGACGAAGTGACCACAGCAGCGCCTGATAAGCGAGTTTAGGGCTGCGGACATTAGTGACCATCCGTTTAAACATTCCCGATGCATATATTTCGGCAATCATGCGCTTGCGAATTATTTCATCCGGCTCTTTTCGCACGGCGTGACATACGCGGAGTGCTTCATAAGTAATTTGTTGATGGAATTCGGGATATATCGTAATACGGTCCGCGTAATCACGATTCAATTTCTCCAGCAGGCGCGTAATTTTCATGTAATGACGCTGATAGGCGAGGTTTTTTAATCCCTGGCGCTTCTGACGACTGACCGAGCAGCCATGGAGAAAATATTTATATAACGATTGTTCGGTATAACGCACGCGTTTGGCGTTATACATAAATTCGGTGCTCCAGATAATATCCTGGTGATGCAGTCCGGGCACAAATGCAATGCGATTTTGCTTAATCACATCGTGGCGATAAACGCCCATCCACACTACGTGCGTCCAGCGGCGGCTTGCCAGTGCCATTCTTAACCAGTCAGGTCCGCTAAGCACGCCGGTGGAGCGAATACGGTCCAGCGGAATGGATTGCCAGGTGCTGCCGTTCTGCCGATCGCACCAGTCGGAGTTACACTGCGCGACATCCAGATCGTCTTCCTGCGCCATTTTCATCAGCGTTTCATACATTTGCGGATAGACAATATCATCGGCATCGACAAACGCGATGTATTCACCTGTGGCATACGTTAAGCCACGATTACGCGCCACCGAGGCACCGGCATTACACTGGTGAATAAGCTGGATATGCGGATACTTCTTTGCATAACGCTCTGCTATTTCAGCAGAATGATCGGTGGAACCATCATTAACAATGATGATTTCAAGCGCCGTCCAGGTTTGCGCTAACAGGGATTCCATGCAAGGTACAAAGTCATCGCCCGCATTATAGAGGGGGATAATAACGCTAAGCTTACCAGGGCTATTCATCATTAATTACCTGATTCATTGTCATTACAGTGACTATTTTTAAATTGTTTTAATTAAGAAAAAATTAAGGTCGCTCAGATTGATTAGGTAAATTCTCAGACACAGCGGTTGCGATTAAGTTTCATCGTCAATGCGAACTAAGAATATTCAGAGTAGCCAAGGGAATTAGAGGGCGTAATAAGAGTATGGCGTAATTGCGAAGAATTTATGACACTGACAAAAGTTTACATTTAATAATGTGCTTTGAGATTTATCGCAGAAAAAAGGGCCATTATCTGGCCCTTGCTATTTTAATCCCAGTTCAGCACCACTTTGCCGGACTGACCCGAACGCATCGCGTCAAAGCCCTGCTGGAACTCATCAATTCCGAAGCGGTGAGTGATGATCGGTGAGAGATCGAGGCCGGACTGGATCAGCGCCGCCATTTTGTACCAGGTTTCGAACATCTCACGGCCATAAATCCCTTTGATAAACAGCCCCTTGAAGATGACTTTGTTCCAGTCGATCGACATCTCCGACGGCGGAATGCCGAGCATCGCAATGCGTCCACCGTGGTTCATGGTGTCGAGCATGGTGCGGAACGCCGCCGGCGCGCCGGACATCTCCAGACCGACGTCGAACCCTTCCGTCATTCCCAGCTCCGCCATCACCTCGGTGAGGTTCTCTGTGGCGACGTTGACCGCGCGCGTGACGCCCATTTTGCGTGCCAGTTCAAGACGGTATTCGTTCACATCGGTGATCACCACATGGCGCGCGCCAACGTGTTTCGCCACCGCAGCCGCCATAATGCCGATGGGGCCTGCGCCGGAGACCAGCACATCTTCGCCCACCAGATCGAAGGAGAGCGCCGTATGCACGGCGTTACCGAACGGGTCGAAGATGGAGGCCAGTTCGTCGGGAATATTGTCCGGGATTTTGAAGGCGTTAAAGGCCGGGATCACCAGATACTCGGCAAAACAGCCCGGACGATTGACGCCCACGCCGACAGTATTACGGCATAAATGGGTACGACCCGCGCGGCAGTTACGACAGTGGCCACAGGTGATATGCCCTTCGCCGGAGACGCGGTCGCCGATTTTGAAGCCTTTCACTTCCTGGCCGATACCAACCACTTCACCCACATATTCATGACCGACCACCATCGGTACCGGGATGGTTTTTTGCGACCACTCATCCCAGTTGTAGATGTGAACATCGGTGCCGCAAATGGCCGTTTTGCGGATCTTAATCAGCAGATCGTTGTGCCCAACTTCCGGTTCCGGCACATCGGTCATCCAGATACCCTCTTGCGCTTTCAGTTTGGATAACGCTTTCATTTCACGTCCTCAGATCACACCCAGTTGTTTACCAATGCGGGTAAAGGCTGCTACCGCGCGTTCAATTTGTTCCGGCGTATGGGCCGCCGACATCTGTGTACGAATGCGCGCCTGGCCTTTTGGCACGACCGGGAAGAAGAAGCCCGTGACGTAAATGCCCTCTTTTTGCAGCTCACGGGCAAAGTTTTGCGCCACCACGGCATCGCCGAGCATCACCGGAATAATGGCGTGATCGGCACCCGCCAGCGTAAAGCCCGCAGCGCTCATCTGCTCGCGGAACAGACGGGCGTTGGCCCACAGGCGATCGCGCAGTTCGCCACCGGACTCCAGCATCTCCAGCACTTTTATTGAGGCGCTGACAATCGCTGGTGCCAGTGAGTTGGAGAAGAGATAAGGGCGCGAGCGCTGACGTAGCCACTCCACTACCTCTTTACGCGCGGCGGTATAACCGCCCGATGCGCCGCCGAGCGCTTTGCCAAGCGTGCCGGTAATGATGTCGACCCGGCCCATGACGTCGCAGTATTCGTGCGTTCCACGGCCGTTGGCACCGACAAACCCGACGGCGTGGGAATCATCGACCATCACCAGCGCATCATATTTATCCGCCAGGTCGCAGACGCCCTGCAGGTTGGCGATCACGCCATCCATTGAGAAGACGCCATCGGTGGCGATCAGCACGTGGCGAGCTCCCGCTTCACGCGCCTCTTGCAGGCGCGCTTCCAGTTCCTGCATGTCATTGTTCGCATAGCGATAACGCTTCGCTTTACACAGACGCACGCCGTCAATGATGGAAGCGTGGTTGAGGGCATCCGAAATAATGGCATCTTCCGCGCCGAGCAGCGTTTCAAACAGCCCGCCGTTCGCATCGAAGCAGGAGGAGTAAAGAATGGAGTCCTCCATGCCGAGGAAGTCGGCCAGTTTCTTCTCCAGCGCTTTGTGGCTATCCTGCGTGCCGCAGATAAAGCGCACCGAGGCCATACCGAAACCATGGCTATCCATACCGGCTTTCGCGGCGGCAATCAGCTCCGGGTGGTTGGCGAGGCCAAGATAGTTGTTGGCGCAGAAGTTGATGACGTGGCTACCATTCGCCACGGTGATATCAGCCTGCTGCGCTGACGTGATAATGCGTTCCTCTTTGAACAACCCTTCCGCACGTGCGGTTTGCAGATCGTTCGTTAACTGTTGATAAAAATCCCCACGCATCGCAATTCTCCAGACAGGGCAAATTTCGGCACATATTACCCAAAGCTATACGTTGATACGAGATGACGCTTCACTGCTTATCCGTTTTGCAGCATAAATCACGCATAGCCCTCCCCTTTCCCGGCGAATGGCTGAAGGGGCAGCAATGTGATGGTATGATAAAGTTATTCGTGTCTGAGATTGTCTCAACGCTTCATTTTGCAAAGGTACAGTTATGATCATCGTCACTGGCGGCGCGGGTTTTATCGGCAGCAATATCGTTAAAGCCCTGAATGACAAAGGCATCACCGATATCCTGGTGGTGGACAACCTGAAAGACGGCACTAAGTTTGTCAATCTGGTCGACTTGCATATCGCCGACTATATGGATAAAGAGGATTTTCTGATCCAGATTATGTCTGGCGAAGAGTTCGGCGAGATTGAAGCGGTGTTCCATGAAGGTGCGTGCTCCTCCACCACCGAGTGGGACGGCAAGTACATGATGGAGAACAACTATCAGTACTCGAAAGAGCTGCTGCACTACTGCCTGGAGCGTGAAATCCCCTTCCTGTACGCCTCATCTGCTGCCACTTATGGCGGCCGTACCTCTGACTTTATTGAATCGCGCGAATATGAAAAGCCGCTCAACGTCTACGGCTACTCGAAAATGCTGTTCGACGAGTATGTGCGCGGCATTCTGCCGGAAGCGAACTCGCCGATTGTCGGCTTCCGCTATTTCAACGTCTATGGTCCGCGTGAAGGGCACAAAGGCAGCATGGCGAGCGTCGCTTTCCATCTCAACACGCAGTTGAACAATGGCGAGAGCCCGAAACTGTTCGAAGGCAGTGACAACTTCAAACGCGATTTCGTCTACGTTGGCGATGTGGCAGCGGTGAATCTCTGGTTCTGGGAAAACGGTGTCTCCGGCATCTTTAACCTCGGCACCGGTCGCGCGGAGTCCTTCCAGGCCGTGGCAGATGCCACGCTCGCCTTCCATAAAACAGGCAGCATTGAGTACATTCCCTTCCCGGACAAGCTGAAAGGCCGCTATCAGGCGTTTACGCAGGCCGATCTCACCAACCTGCGCGCGGCGGGCTACGACAAGCCGTTTAAAACCGTGGCTGAAGGCGTGAGCGAATATATGGCCTGGCTGAACCGCGACGCGTAAGTATGAAAATTCTGGTCATTGGACCCTCCTGGGTGGGCGACATGATGATGTCGCAGAGTCTCTACCGCACGCTGAAGGCGCGCTTTCCCCAGGCGATAATTGATGTGATGGCACCCGCGTGGTGCCGTCCGCTTTTATCGCGCATGCCGGAAGTGAATGAAGCGATCCCGATGCCGCTTGGTCACGGCGCGCTGGAGATTGGTGCTCGCCGTAAGCTGGGACACAGCCTGCGCGAACGACGTTACGATCGCGCTTACGTGCTGCCAAACTCCTTTAAATCCGCGCTGGTGCCCTTCTTTGCCGGCATCCCACACCGTACCGGCTGGCGCGGCGAAATGCGCTATGGCGTGCTTAACGATGCGCGAGTGCTGGATAAGCAAGCCTGGCCGCTGATGGTAGAGCGCTATGTTGCGCTGGCGTATGACAAAGGTGTCATGCACTCGGCGAAAGATCTGCCGCAGCCGCTGTTATGGCCGCAGTTGCAGGTGAATGAGAGCGAAAAGCTACAGGTTTGTGCGACCTTCTACCTCGTCTCTGAACGTCCGATGATCGGTTTTTGTCCCGGCGCAGAGTTTGGCCCGGCAAAGCGCTGGCCGCACTATCACTACGCTGAGCTGGCGAAGCAGCTTATTGATGAAGGCTATCAGGTGCTGTTGTTCGGCTCGGCAAAAGATCGCGAAGCGGGCAACCAAATCCTCGCCGCGTTGAGCGTTGAGCAACAAGCGTGGTGCCGCAACCTGGCGGGAGAAACCCAGCTGGAGCAGGCCGTGGTGCTGATTGCCGCCTGTAAAGCGGTGGTAAGCAATGATTCAGGCTTGATGCACGTTGCCGCCGCGCTCGATCGTCCGCTGGTTGCGCTCTATGGCCCCAGCAGCCCCGATTTCACGCCGCCGCTCTCCCATAAAGCGCGCGTGATCCGCTTAATCTCTGGCTACCACAAGGTGCGCAAAGGCGACGCCGCTGAAGGGTATCACCAGAGTCTGATCGATATTACGCCGCAGCGCGTGCTGGATGAGTTGAATGGCTTGTTGCTGGCAGCAGAGGGATAAGCGATGCGGGTTCTGATTGTGAAAACCTCGTCAATGGGCGATGTGCTGCATACGCTGCCTGCGCTGACCGATGCCGCACAGGCCATTCCAGGTATCCGTTTTGACTGGGTGGTGGAAGAGGGTTTTGCCCAGATTCCTTCCTGGCACGCCGCGGTTGATCGCGTTATCCCGGTGGCTATCCGGCGCTGGCGCAAAGCCTGGTTTTCCGCGCCTGTTACGGCAGAGCGCCAGGCGTTCCGCAATGCGGTGACGGAGAAGCAGTACGACGCCATTATTGACGCGCAGGGGCTGGTGAAGAGCGCCGCGCTGGTCACCCGGCTGGCGCATGGCGTGAAACATGGAATGGACTGGCACTCCGCGCGCGAACCGCTGGCGAGCCTGTTCTACAACCGACGTCACCCTGTGCCGAAACAGCAACACGCGGTTGAACGTACGCGCGAGCTCTTTGCGAAGAGCCTGGGCTATGCCAAACCGCAAACGCAGGGCGACTACGCGATTGCGCAGCATTTTACCTCCGCCGCTGCGCCAGCCTCCTCCTATGCCATCTTTTTACATGCCACCACGCGAGATGATAAACACTGGCCGGAGAGTCACTGGCGGGAGCTAATTGATTTATTAAAAGATCACAATGTGCAAATAAAATTGCCATGGGGAGCGGCGCACGAAGAGGAACGTGCAAAACGCCTGGCTGAGGGTTTTGATTATGTAGAGGTATTGCCAAAACTTAGCCTGGAAGACGTAGCGCACCAAATAGCAGGTGCAAAATTCGTTATATCCGTTGATACAGGGTTAAGCCATCTGACTGCGGCTCTGGACCGGCCGAACATAACGCTCTACGGGCCGACCGATCCCGGTCTTATTGGAGGCTATGGTAAAAACCAACTAGCTTGCCGGGCTGAGAAAGAAGATCTTTCAAATTTACATGCAAAGTATGTCTTTGATGTATTACAGAAAAATAATATCGTAGTAGCGGAGAAATAATGCCATTAGCAAAAATATTTTCTAAAGATGGTGAAAAATGGAAGGGCTTGTGGAACAGAACACTGGTCTTTCTATTTATTGCCACTTATTTTTTAGATGACATAACTCGATATAAACATTTAATCTTGATATTAATGGCATTCACTGCAATTTATTATATTGCAAAAGCGCCATTAGAGAATTTAGCAACTCTTCGCTCGCCTGTCTTTTATGCTGTTTTATTATTATCATGTGCAGTCGCATTATCCCTGGCGATATCGCCCGATGCCCAGGCTAGTTTCCGAGAATTTAAGAAGTCAATTCTGGAAGCGATGCTATTATATGCTTTTCTTATACCGATTATTTTGAGGGACGAAGATAGAGACAGCGTAGCAAAGATAATATTTTATTCATTCCTTACTGCAATAACCCTGCGTTGCATTATTACGCTAGCGTACTATGTAGTAGATTACAAAAACGGAATAATGCCATTTAGCAACTATCAGTACAGAGGCGTTTCTGACTCTCTGGTATATCTTTTCCCTGCATTATTGAATTTGTGGCTGCTTAAAAAATTCAAACATCGCTTAGCATTTGTGGTCATAAGTGCCGTATTTTTGTTTGTACTACTCGGCACACTGTCGCGGGGCGCATGGTTAGCTATCGTGATTATGGGGTTAATCTGGATTGCAATGGCAAGGCAATGGAAGGTGTTGATCGTCGGGCTTCTGTTCGCCGTCATTACTGGCGCAGTAATCTACTCTCATCAGGATATGTCAAAACGACTGATCACTAAGCTTGAGCAAACTGATGGCTCAAGTCGTTATAAAAATGGGACACAGGGTAGCGCAGTAGAACTGGTACTTGCCAAGCCGGTGATAGGATATGGCTACGGCAATAAAGTTTATAGTCAGATATATAATCAGCAAGTAGCGCACCATCCAGAATGGCTTGCAAGAAAATCCTTGGGTCCACATAATCTTATTTTATTTGTATGGTTTGGTGCAGGCATATTAGGTTTAGCGACTCTACTTTTCCTTTATTATATGATAGGAAAAAACTGTGTTGCTAATAAATGCGAGTTTTCCAACAAATCGCCTTATAACGCCTATATCATGCTGTTATTAACGCTAATTGGGTATTACCTGATCCGCGGCAACTTAGAGCAGATTGAGCTAAATCATCTCGGTATAATCACGGGATTATTGCTGGCGCTAAATAAACGCAAATGAGTCACATGAGGATCCTTGTATAGTGAGACAGGATCCTCAAAAATCTTCTCTTATTTTATTTCCCTAATAGGCGTAAGCGTAAGCCATGAATTTTTGAGCCTATTCTACTTCTCCTAAAACAGCGAAATAAATCAAACCATTTACCACGACCCAGATAGTTGAGTTTAAAAAGATCGGGGCGTTTAAAATAACACATAAGAAAAATGCCCTGATCATCATCTACGATGTTATTTTGCAGAGTCATCTTTTGTGATTCAAAGATTAAAGGAGCAAGCTCTTGCCATTTTTCCCTGGCGCCAACTACCGCACCGCCAATAATATAAACATGGTTCCCAACCATATAATCAAAGGCTTGCTGCTGAGATTTAATACTCAACCCATTTTTGATAGTAAAGAAATGCATTCTCTCACGATCAAAGGGATAGTCCCAAACTTTTAGGCCAGCGGTTACTTTAGTCTTCCGGCAATAACCAAAGTCAACCCAAGCAGCCATTGGTGTGGTAACGAGCCCCAAATCTATCGATTTTTTAACAAAATAGGTTTTTAAATTGCAGACCAACACATAATCTGGCGACCAGTATTCAGGATTTTTAAGCTGTTGCTCCTCTAACTGGCTTCTGAAATTTTCATCCTGTTGCACTGTTTCTATTTTTTTTCTTATACGCCGGAATTTTTTATGGATATCGATAGCGATGACAGTTGTTGGTTTACCCTGCCGTATAGCCTCAATTTTTGGCTTCAAGTCGGCAGACGTATAGATAACCATCTCATTTTCGAGCGCAGCCAGATTTTTGAAATAATCGAAATAAGTATCGGTCGAGCGCGCCAATTTGTCGCGAAAGCCTTTGTTAGCCGTCCAGTCACCTCGCCCGATATCAAAATACGCTGTCACAATCGTGATAGAAGAAGCCATAATCGATGAGAACCATATGAGTAAAAGTTAAAAAAAAGAAGTTAGAGAAAATTATTAAGAAAGTATTATTTATCAAACATTAATTCACCGGTCGAACCACTCTTTTATTAGCTGTTCAAAGTGTGATGTGACGGCCTCCCAGCTGTAATGCGCGAAGACAAACTCCTTCCCGGTATGCCCTATCTCTTTCAAATGAGGATGCACGAGCGCGGTTTCAATATCATTAATAATACTCTGCGTAGTCATTGGTTCGCTAAGATGTAGCCCGGTAGCATCTGCTTTAACAAATTCTGTCATCCCTCCGCGCGTACTAACGAGGACAGGCTTTGCCGCCCCCATCGCTTCGATAGCAACCATACAAAATGGTTCTTTAAATTGAGAAGGGATGACGACTAAATCAGCAAGGTGATAGTAATGATGCATCTCTTCTGGCGCCACACCGCCGACCATAATGCAACGTCCGGTAAGCCTGTCGGCTATCTCACGCACCTGCCGCTGGTAGGCTGCGATTTCGCCTTTTTGATCAGAGTATTGGTCACCAATGACCACCAATTTCAGGTCACTCCTCTTTTGAGCGAGACTTTCAAAAGCCTGCATCAATAACAGGATGCCCTTATCTGGAACAATACGTCCTGCATAAAAGATAACCGTGTCCTTACTGCTAATACCAACCGCCGCTCGGGTAATGGCACTTTTACTCTCTTGATAAGATGCTAAATCTATGCCGTTCGGAACGATTTTGATATCGGCCTGAGGAAGATAAGCCTGGTAAAACTCTTTTAAATAATTACTAGGAACAATAATTTTTGCATCGGGGGCAATATCCTTTGGTTCGAACGCATTATGCATATGCAAAACGAGATTAGTAGAAGGCGCTCGCTTACTGATTTGGCGAAAAATTTTTAAATTATTATGAACGACAATGACGCTCTCATTGTCCTCAGCGAATTTATTTTTTATATTTAAGATACGCTGTGAATAAGGTACTGGATCGAGACGCGTCCATTTTTGGAAGATACGTTTATATAAGCGGCTAAAACCAATACGATGAATTGAGCATTTTTCACTTACTTGGCTATATTCTTCATAGCCATCGTTTCTGATACAAACGATTTTGTTTTCGTAAGACATCCTTTGCGCGACATTATACATCCAGGATTCAACGGCAGCAGCCCCCCTAGGTGGAATGGAGTAAATAGGGGTGACGGTGAGAACAACTTTCCTGATCATTATCGCTCGCTTAGTTCTTGAAGATCTTTTTTACGTTGTATTTAACCGCTGTAGCAAGGCCTGCCATAGTTTTACCTTGATGGAGAAGATGCTTATACTTCTCTTTTAATTCATAGACCTTGGTCGCATGAACATACTGAATATCCGACCAGGGACTAATTTTATATATATCGCGGAAAAAGCGAGCAGACGCATAGTCAGCCCAATCATGCCAGGGCTTAGTTATACCTGTATAATGAATAAAAACAGTGTCATCGCGAATGATCTGTTTATATGCATCCGGGTTTTTGCCTTCAAATTCTGATTTCAGTGTAAAGACGGTATTAAATTTGCGTGGAAGAAGAAGAGCATGCCCGAGCAACAAGATGTTTAAAATGTCTTGATCGGGATATTTCAGCCGAGAAACAATTTTTTCATCAGATAACAAATCAAATGATTTTTGCGTCAACCTGTTGGCTCGCCACTCAAGCATATTAATAAGCATGACGCCAGAGTTAAAATATGTCCCATGAAAAGCTGCGTTACCTAGCCTTTCCGCGCTTTTTTCCTGCATTGATTCGACATCAACTACAACTGCACCATACTTCCCTTCCAAATTGAGGTGCAACAGCTCACCTACCTCAGACTGGCAGACGATATCCGCATCTAAATAAAGAAGCGTATTTAACTTATCTGAAAAATAATCGAAAGATATGAGTCTATAATAGATTGATATCGGCCAAATATCCGTCTTAGGCAACTTCTTAAGCGGATTAGGGTCAATCTCGTACAGTTTAATAACGGTTCTGTACTGTGTCGCAAGTTTACTTAATCTTGATTGATATTCATCACTAAAATCATCAGCAATAATATGAAATGTAAACTCTTTTTCCTGCTCTTTATTCTTCTCAAGGATCGATGCAATAGAAATAGCTACACCGATCTGATAATTTGTGTCAACCCCCCACGAGACATTAAACGTCTCACGGTCGTCGCAGGCAACGCCACGCTTATCAATTATCGTGATTTTCTTAAAAACAGAGTTTGCTGAGATAACCAATTTATTTCCCTTGATAATGCTCGTATTTGAAAGTATTTTACGTCTACAGATACCATGTTTTTCTCGCTAAAGAGTAAATGAGGCATCAAACATTACTATCAAAATCAATCCGCTTTCTTTCTTAATCCTAATTTATGCTTGGTCCTTTTCATAAATCGTCGCAGCTTGCGCTTATAAAGAAAGCGATAGTAGGCAAAATCTTTAATCTCATTTTTTATCGCATAATGTTTCTCTAAATCGAGGCGGTCTTTTGCTTTTCGTAATGCGCTGGATTTTTTTCCAGAAAGATCAATAAGCCGTATACCTTGCTCGGTCACAATAAAGTTACCTTTATGCGGATCACCGGAAACCATATCATGTTGATGGAGTTCATCAATAGATGCACGAATTTGCTCTTTAATACCAGCACTGATGGTATCTAATCGCTCAAGCTCTGTGCCTTTGATGTACTCAATCAACATGATAAAAACATGGGCGTAATTAAGTATTTTCGCCTCAGCCAGCAAGTACTGATCGTTAACAGATCTTACGCCTTCATTCCAGACACGATCTGTTTGATAGATCAGATTTTCGTAATAATCTTTCTTGAAGAAAGATTTTAAGAAACGTTCAAGCTTTTTGGTTTTAGGGACAAATACTTTAAGTACCATGGGTCCGCGCGCAGTATCGATTAACACAACCTTTGTATCTTCGATGGTCCTGAAAACTTTTAGCACCTTTATTCTATTGCTGAGAAAATCGAGAAATATATTTTCATAAAAAGGATCCCCATCTTTAATGAAAACAGAGTAACCATGTACGTTTTTTTTAGTAATCATGCTATTTCTTTAATGCCTTTTGATGATATCGTTATTTTATTTTTCAGCGAGCTTAAATTTATAATAACAAATATAATTCTTAATCCATGAAAGATATTTCTTTTGGTTAAAATTATGTTTAGCGCAATAACGTGACTGGTTACTATTAGTTGGTGATAAAAGATTGTCTTCCTTCCAGGGTGAGGCATCTTTAGCTGCGATAAAGCTCTGAGATACGGCATAGTCGCTCCAGTTGTGCCAGGGTTTTGTCGGCCCGACATAATGGATTAAAACCGTTTTCGCATTTATTGGGCTAACGAAATCTTTTTTCAATTCATAATTGATACTCAGCCTGGTATTATACTTTTTATCTAAGAACCTGACTTTATTAACCAGCAGAATATTTAAAATATCCTGATCAAGATGCGTTATAACTTCGGCCACTGCGGGATCGGCCAACAACCTCATCGCTTCAGCTGAGATAGCGTTAGCTGCCCATAATTTCAAATTAATCAGTAAAAAGCCTGCGTTAAAGTATCCTGTTGCCAGATCAGGCGTGGACAGTTTTTTTGCTCTGTTTTCCCACCACTCTTTCTCATTTTCGAGGACAACGGCTGCAACTTCGCCCGCTGCAAACGTCAAATCGACTAACTCCTTAATGCTACCTTTACAAAAAATATCAGCATCAAGATAGAGAATACGATCCAGCTTACCTGCAAAGTGATCGGCAATAATAAAACGAAAATAGGTCGCATAAGACCAGTTTTTTGTGGTGGGGAAAGTCTTTAGTTTTTCGCAATCAATAACGTAAATAATAATTTGTGTTTTATATTGCTGCGCTAGCTTTTCAAATTTTTCTCTTTCATATTGCGTGAAATAATCGGTGAAGATATGAAAAGTAAAACTCACATCAGGATTATTCAACAGAAGTGACGCAACAGAAACACCACAACCGAAAAGGAAGTGTCTATCAATCCCATAACTTATATCAAACGAATCATCTTGCTTATCTTTATAATTATAGTCGGTGACAGATTTAATCGTTTCTGCTTCGTTAAAATCCAATGCTACCATTTCTATTCTCTTTTGAATTAGTAGATAAATTGTTCATCAGTTAATAATTACAGCGATTTGCGGGCGGTTCTTTCACGGATGCGTTCGGCTTTTTGCTGTGATTTTTGCAATAAATCCGCTTCCTGTATCATTACATCACGCAACGTTAGCGCAGTGTAAGTTTTCAGAAAACGCCAGATATCCCGCTGGGTAAGCCCGATATTGAGGGAAGAGAAGTAGAGCCCAATCAGATCTTTATCGCGCCAGCGCGTCGGAACATGCGCGCGCATTTGCGCACGATGCAGATCGATAACCGAGATTTTCAGGCTCTTTTCGTTGCCGTCAAAAGGCAGATGGAGCAGAAAATGGCAGATATAGCAGTCGCGGTGGTTAACCCCGGCCTGATGCATCTTGCGCACCATGGTCGCAACACGCCGAATGATCATCCGTTTGACGCGCGGTTCTGGCGGCGTCGTCAGCCAGTCGGCGCAATAGTCTTCGAGGCTAATGGTTGGCGTCAGATCTTCAGTGATAATAAAGGAGGTTTTATTGATAGGGTTGGCACCCTTTTCGCCGAACCCAACGCCGTGCATGGTATCAACACCTGCATCATGCAGCCGATGAATAGCTTTCCACTCACGATCGGCACCCAGCACCGGCAGGCGCAGCGAAAGCAGATTTTTCACCACCTCTTTAAACGCGGTGCCCTGGTGCCATTTCAGGAAATAGCTTTTACCGGCCAGTTCAAAACGCAGAGTGCGCCGCGTTTCGAGTTGACGAAACACCTCTCCCTGTAACTTTTCGACTTCGGCAAACGCATCTTTACCCCGCCAGAGTGTCGCCAGCGGCTCTTTCAATTCAACCATTCACTTCACCCGTAATAATGTCCGCCGCTCTCTCCGGCAGGCTATAAAGATCTTCTGTATCCGCGAAGTGGCGCGCCCGCTCTGCCCACGCTTCGCGCAAGGCAGGCTCTTGCAATGCACGCTGTAGCGCCTCGTTTAACGCGGCCTGAGACCATGGCTCCTCTATCACCACGCCACACTGCGCACGGGCAATATAGTGCGCATATCCACAAACGGCGCTGACAATCACCGGCAAACCTGCGGTTATCGCTTCGAGCAGCACAATGCCCGCCGCTTCCTGGTAGGCGGGATGCATCAGCAGATCGGCACCCGCCATCAGTTCGGCCACATCGCTGCGCCCTGAGAAGAAATGCACGTTATCTTTGATACCAGCCTTCGCCGCCTGTGCGGCAAAGCGCCCGGGTTTGTCCTGGCCGACCACAAACAGTGTCGTCTTCTTTCTTAATGCTTCTGGCAGCGCGGCGACAGCGGCAAGCGTACGATCAACGCCTTTCCTGCTGAAATCGGATCCGACCTGTAACAGCCAGAATTGATCGTCCGCGATGCCATTTTTTTCACGGTAGATCTGGCGGGCATTGGCGATCTGTTGGCTGTATTTACGATCGGGATAGATCCCCGGCGGCAGGATGTGAAACCTGTCGCTTTCGGTATGGTAATGCCGTTGAAAATCGCCAATCTGCTTATCCGTTAACATCAGCAGCTGCGTCGCTTTCCCTTGTTCAAAGGTCGCTTTCTCAAAGGCGGCATAATGGCGGTAACGGGCCGTCAGACGGTAGAAGAAACCCTTCTCCTGCGCCACTTTTTCGGCGTAACAAACGTCGGCCGCATAGTAGACATCAAGGCCCGGCATTTTATTAAAGCCGACTACGCGATCTGCGGGATGCTGCGCCAGATGCGCCACTACCCAGGTATGATATTCAGCGTTACGCCCGTGGTTGGTGCGCGAAGTGACCGGGACGCGGATCAGCTCAAACTCTGCGGGTAGATCACCTTTCCAGGACTGGACGTAGACCCTGACATGATGCCCACGCCCGGCAACGGTCTGCGCAATACGCATAAAGTCGCGCTGCAGGCCGCCGAAGGGAAAATATTTGTATAAGCAGAAAGCGACAATCATCAGCAGATGCCTTCTAAAGTGGGCAGCATCTTCTCTGTCGCCGCGATGACATCCTCTGCCGGAATAACAGAGAGGTATCTCTTGTTTCTGTCCAGCTGGCTGCGCGCTGGCATCGGCTGATAATTACCGGCCCAGAACTGGATAATATTGTCGCTCCACGGACGCCAGAAAACGTGGTCGGTGGCACCAAAGAGACAGATAATTGGCGTCTTCACCGCGGCGGCGATATGGCCCGGTGCGGAATCCACGCCGATAAACAGCGCGGCGTGGGCGATTAAGGCTCCGAGTTCAGGAAAACGCGTTTTACCCGCCAGAGAAGTGACGGGCCTGCGCGCGCATCCGCGGGCGATCTCCTCCACACAGGCGAGATCGTCCGCGCCCGGGCCGGAAGTCAGCACAACGTCATATCCCCGGGCTTGCAGCGCATCAATCACCTGCGAGAATTTTTCATTGTCCCAGCATTTAAACAGCTGTCGGGCAGTCGGCTGTACAACAACATAGTGTTCGCCAACGCCCGCCTCATTCAGCGCGCTGCGCATACTCTCCCAGTGTTCGGGCGCGTAGCTCATGGTGGTATCACGGCAGAAGTCGGTGATACCCAGCGGAACAAGGGTCGATAAGTTACGCTCTACCGCGTGCTCACCGGCAAACGGCGCGAGATGGGTAAAACTTTTTTTCCAGAAAGCGGACTGACGATTGGCGTAATCCTGCGAAATTTTCACTTTTGCCGGCAGAGAACGTACCAACGGCGCCACGATGTGCTGATCCGTCAGATTCACGATCAGATCGTAGTTATTCTTACGTAATTGACTCACCAGACTGAAGAAATTCCCTATCTTTTCCTTTAATGAGGCCCCCTTATTGCTCATGCCATAAAGAGCATGAATTTCAGGGTTTTCGGATAAGATTGGCATTGTGTCTTTGTAAAGCAGCATATCAATGCGCGCATCAGGATAGTTGCGTTTTAACGTACTGACGACCGGGGTGGTCAGCAGCATGTCTCCATGAAAACGCATTTTTATGACCAGAATTCGGTGAAATCGCTTTTCCACAATCGGCTCTTCTTGATGTATATCCGTGAAAAATTACAGGCACGCTACCGCCCCAGGCTCGACAGCTACCTGAACACTGATATTGCGCACTTATAGATCTTTTATTGTACCACTTCTTTACCACCAATCCGACCCGAAGCACTTTTCAACAAAGCCATATAAATAATCATAAAAATCAAAAACCTAAACAAAATGCATCGTTACGCGCTGATAATGGGTCCGTTCTGCAACTTTCAATAAAATAGATAAAAATGAAAAAAAATTGATAAGACTGATACTAATGACGTGATAAGAGGTGAATTTGGTCGATTTCAGCAAAAGTAATAGCAATGGCGGTACTAAATACATAAAATCCCCAGCACATTCCTAAGCCTGCAACGTACTATGCTCCAATTGCTCTACACCACACTGCTGTACATCATTCAGCCGCTGATTTGGGTGCGGTTGTGGGTGCGTGGTGCAAAAGCTCCGGCTTACCGCAAACGCTGGGGCGAGCGCTATGGCTTCTACAATAAGCCGTTAAAAGCAGGCGGCATCATGCTGCACTCCGTCTCTGTCGGCGAAACGCTGGCGGCCATTCCGCTGGTGCGCGCCTTACGCCACCGCTATCCCGATTTGCCCATTACCGTCACCACCATGACGCCAACCGGTTCCGAGCGCGTAATGTCAGCATTTGGTGGCGACGTTCAGCATGTCTATCTGCCTTACGATCTGCCCGGCGCGCTAAACCGTTTCCTTGATAAGGTCGACCCCAAGCTGGTGTTGATTATGGAGACCGAGCTGTGGCCTAACCTGATTAGCGCGCTGCATAAACGAAGCATTCCGCTGGTGATTGCGAACGCCCGCCTCTCGGCACGCTCTGCCACTGGCTATGCGAAGCTGGGTAAATTTATTCAGAAATTGCTGCGCAAAATTACGCTGATTGCTGCGCAAAACAGCGAAGATGGCGACCGTTTTATCGCACTTGGCGCTAAACGCAATCAGCTTACCGTAACCGGTAGCCTGAAGTTTGATATCTCCGTCACACCGCAACTCGCCTCCCGCGCTGTCGCGCTTCGTCGCCAGTGGGCGCCGCATCGTCCGGTCTGGATTGCTACCAGCACCCACGAAGGCGAAGAGAGCATCATGCTGCTCGCGCATCAGGCCTTGCTAAAACAGTTTCCTGATTTACTCTTGATTCTGGTTCCGCGTCATCCTGAACGCTTCCCTGACGCCGTGAATATGGTGCGCGAGGCGGGTTTGAGTTTCATCACGCGCTCTTCCGGCGAGATCCCCTCTGCCAGCACCCAGGTGGTGGTTGGCGATACGATGGGCGAGCTGATGCTGCTTTATGGCATTGCCGATTTGGCGTTTGTCGGCGGGTCGCTGGTAGAGAGAGGCGGACATAATCCTCTTGAAGCCGCCGCACATGCGATCCCGGTATTGATGGGGCCGCATACGTTCAACTTCAAAGATATCTGCGCGCGGTTGACGCAGGCCGATGGGTTGATCACCGTAAACGACGTGGATGCGCTCATCAAAGAGATCACCTCTTTGTTGACCGATGAAGATTACCGGAGTTTTTACGGTCGCCACGCAGTGGAAGTGCTCTACCAGAACCAGGGCGCTCTGCAGCTTCTGTTGCAACTGCTGGAACCCTATCTGCCACCTAAAGCGCAATAAGGTCGATTATGCAAAAGCGGGCGATCTACCCAGGTACGTTTGATCCCATCACTAACGGGCATATCGATATTGTGACCCGTGCCGCCGCGATGTTTGATGAGATGATACTGGCGATTGCTGCCAGCCCAAGCAAAAAGCCGATGTTCAGCCTTGATGAGCGCGTTGCGCTGGCGAAGCAGGCAACAGCGCATCTGCAAAATGTTACGGTAGTCGGTTTTAGCGATCTGATGGCTAACTTCGCGCGTGACCAGCAGGCCACGATTTTGATCCGCGGTCTGCGTGCGGTGGCGGATTTTGAGTATGAGATGCAGCTGGCGCATATGAACCGGCATCTGATGCCGGATCTGGAAAGCGTCTATTTAATGCCGTCGAAAGAGTGGTCATTCATCTCCTCTTCGCTGGTCAAAGAGGTGGCGCGCCATCAGGGCGACGTCGCGCATTTCCTGCCGCAGCCGGTTCACCAGGCGCTGCTTAATAAGCTGAAGTAAGCTTCGAAGCCGGATAGCTTATCCGGCTTTACTCCACACCTATTTCTGACACTGGCGGCAGTAGAACGTCGAGCGCTGCGCATGTTTTGCCGCCACGATTGGCGTACCGCAGATGCGACACGGCTGCCCTTCTCGCCCGTAAACCTGCAACTCCTGCGCGAAGTAACCCGGTTTGCCGTCGCTTTGCAGGAAGTCTTTCAGCGTCGTTCCGCCCTGCTCAATGGAACGTAACAGCACCGCTTTGATCACCCGTACCAGCAGTTCGTAATCCTGCTGCGAGAGGGATGAAGCAAGCCGATCGGGATGGATCCCGGCGGCAAACAGCGATTCGCTGGCATAAATATTCCCGACGCCCACCACCAGCTTGTTATCCATCAGCCAGGGTTTAATCGCCGTTTTCTTCTTCGCGCACTTCTCCCGCAGATAGTCGGCATTAAACGCATCGCTCAGCGGCTCCGGGCCGAGATGCGCCAGCACGTTATGCCCTTCCAGCTCTTTGGTCCACAGCCAGGCGCCGAAACGACGCGGATCGGTGTAACGCAGCACTTTGCCGTTGCTCATCACCAGATCAACATGGTCATGTTTTTGTGCGGGAAGCTCATGGGGAAGAATGCGCAGACTGCCGGACATACCGAGGTGAATGATGATCCAGCCATCCGGCAGCTCCAGCAGCAGGTATTTAGCGCGTCGCTGCACGCTGAGCACCGGTTTGTCGCTCAGGCTGTGGATCTCTTCGGAAACAGGCCAGCGTAAACGGCCGTTACGCACCACTGCATGCAGGATGGTTTCACCGACCAGGTGCGGCTCAATGCCTCTGCGGCTGGTTTCAACTTCAGGTAATTCAGGCATCTCATCTCCGGCTTTTGCGGGCTATCAGAAATGCAAAAACCCCGACAGTGCGGGGTTTTTGTTCAAGAAAACTAAAATTATTTAATTTTAGCTTCTTTGTACAGCACGTGCTGACGGACAACTGGATCGAACTTTTTCAGTTCCAGTTTTTCCGGCTTAGTACGTTTGTTCTTCGTGGTGGTGTAGAAGTGACCAGTACCAGCGGAAGAAACCAGCTTGATTTTCTCACGAATACCTTTAGCCATGATTTTTATCCTTTAAGTACTTAGTACTTTTCGCCACGGGCACGCAGTTCAGACAGAACTGTATCGATGCCTTTCTTATCAATTACACGCATACCTTTAGCAGATACACGCAGGGTGACAAAACGCTTTTCGCTCTCAACCCAAAAACGGTGAGAGTGCAGGTTCGGCAGGAAACGGCGTTTAGTCGCGTTCAGTGCGTGGGAACGGTTATTACCGGTCACCGGACGCTTGCCAGTAACTTGGCAGACTCGGGACATGTCTATTCTCCAAAAATCAAATTAGCTCGAGCTTCGTATGGGGTATTGGCGCCTCGTCAGGCTTTACAGCCCGGTCATCGCAGTTCTATGTGAACTCTCGATTGCCAGGCCCAAATGCCAAACCCGAGATTCTCAAAGGTGGCGTAGTATACGCTGACTCGGCGGTGTGCTCAAGTCCCGAACAGACAAAGATCCCGATGGATCGCGCAAAGTGGTCTAAATCCAACCGCGTTCCGCAAAAGAAATGCACTCGCCGCGACCAATGACCAGATGATCAAGAACGCGAATGTCCATGAGTTGGCAGCATTTTATCACTCGTTCGGTGATGGCCTTATCTGCTCTGCTGGGCTCAGCATTACCCGAGGGGTGATTATGCGCGAGGATCACGCCGACCGCATTGAATTTTATCGCTTCGCGTAAAATTTCTCGCGGATGCACCTCAACATGGTTAATCGTGCCGGAAAATAGCCGGGCGTGTTTGATAATGCGATTGCGGTTATCAAGCAGGATCACCATAAAGACCTCCCGCTCTTCGTTTGCCAGCTGGCTCTGCAAAAATTCCCGCACCATCTCCGGGCTGAGCAGAGAGCTCTCCTCAGCAATTCGGGCGTTGTAGGAGCGTCTCGCCAGTTCGCCGATGCCCCTGAGCTGCGCATATTTGGCGATGCCAATACCCGAGATGAACCGGAACTCATCATAGTCGGCACAGAGCAGAGAGTGGAGCGAGCTGAAGTGGTTTAACATCTCACGCGCCACGGTAAGTACGCTTTTTCCGCACGCGCCGGTGCGTAAAAACAGCGCCAGTAACTCAACGTCCGTAAGGGACTCAACGCCCAGCTGCATCATCTTTTCACGCGGCTTTTGAGGAATTAATACAATCGCCATATCCATACCTCCCTGTCTGGTTCTTATGCTGCCACATCCAGTGATGCTCATCGAATGGCACTTTTCAACGCTGCGTAGCACCTCGCAAAGTGGTACACGGCCATAGGCACGACGACATCAGGATTGTGATAAAATCCCCAGCCTCTGGCGAATCCAACAGGAAAGAATCATGACAACTCTGGCGGGTAAAAAAATTGTCCTCGGCGTAAGCGGCGGTATCGCGGCCTATAAAGCGCCTGAGCTGGTGCGTCGCTTACGCGATCGCGGCGCGGAAGTCCGCGTGGCGCTGACCGAGGCCGCCAAAGCCTTTATCACACCGCTGAGTCTGCAGGCCGTTTCCGGTTACCCGGTCTCCGACAGCCTGCTCGACCCCGCAGCGGAAGCGGCAATGGGGCATATCGAGCTGGGTAAATGGGCCGATCTGGTGATTCTGGCGCCCGCCACCGCTGATTTAATCGCCCGCGTCGCGGCGGGGATGGCGAATGACCTGGTCACAACCATCTGCCTGGCCACGCCGTCACCGGTTGCGGTTGTTCCGGCAATGAACCAGCAGATGTACCGCAACGCTGCCACCCAACACAACCTGCAGGTGCTGGCTTCGCGCGGCCTGCTATTGTGGGGGCCAGACAGCGGCAGCCAGGCGTGCGGCGATGTCGGCCCGGGCCGTATGCTTGATCCGCTGACCATCGTTGATATGGCCGCGGCTCACTTCTCGCCGGTCAAGGATTTGCAACATCTGAACATTATGATTACCGCCGGTCCGACCCGCGAACCGCTGGACCCGGTGCGTTACATCACCAATCTCAGCTCCGGCAAAATGGGCTTCGCCATTGCTGAAGCGGCCGCGAAGCGCGGCGCGAACGTGACGCTGGTTTCAGGCCCGGTATCGCTGCCTACGCCCGCCTTTGTTCAGCGCGTGGATGTCACCACCGCCCTTGAGATGGAAGCGGCAGTACAGCAGCGCGCCCAGCAGCAGCATATTTTTATCGGCTGCGCGGCGGTCGCGGACTATCGCGCCAGCGAGATCGCGCCGGAGAAAATTAAAAAGCAAGGCGATGAAATCACAATAAAAATGGTGAAAAACCCCGATATCGTCGCCGGCGTTGCGGCGCTCACCAGCCATCGCCCTTATGTCGTAGGGTTTGCCGCGGAAACGAATAATGTGGAAGAATACGCCCGGCAGAAACGCGCCCGCAAAAACCTCGACCTGATTTGCGCCAACGATGTTTCGCAATCTAATCAAGGCTTTAATAGCGACAACAACGCATTACATCTGTTCTGGCAAGATGGCGATAAGCGCTTGCCGCTGGAGCGCAAAGCGCTGCTGGGACACCTATTACTGGACGAGATTGTTACCCGTTATGATGAAAAAAATCGACGTTAAGATTCTGGACCCGCGCGTGGGTGAGCAGTTCCCGCTGCCGACCTATGCCACTTCCGGCTCCGCCGGTCTTGACCTGCGCGCCTGTCTGGATGACGCCGTAGAGCTGGCACCGGGCGCCACCACGCTGCTGCCGACCGGTCTGGCGATTCACATTGCCGACCCAACGCTTGCTGCCGTGATTCTGCCGCGCTCGGGCCTGGGTCATAAACATGGTGTGGTGCTGGGCAACCTGGTTGGGCTGATCGATTCCGATTACCAGGGGCAACTGATGGTCTCCGTCTGGAACCGTGGAAATGAGAGCTTCACCATTGTGCCTGGCGAGCGTATCGCGCAGATGGTCTTTGTACCGGTGGTGCAGGCTGAATTTAACCTGGTGGAAGAGTTCGATGCCACCGTGCGTGGCGAAGGCGGTTTTGGCCATTCCGGGCGTCAATAATCCGCGCTATTTAACGCATTACACAACACTATAACGCGATAAGATGACCGCAAATGCCAGGCATTTGCGGCCGTTGTGTGGTTGCTCGCCTGACAAGTGATTATTTTCTGGGGTTTTTTAGAACATGGCAGAAAAACAAACTGCGAAAAAGAATCGCCGTGAGGAAATCCTTCAATCTCTGGCGTTAATGCTTGAATCCAGCGATGGAAGCCAACGTATTACCACGGCGAAACTGGCGGCCTCTGTCGGCGTCTCTGAAGCCGCGCTGTACCGTCACTTTCCCAGTAAAACGCGCATGTTCGATAGCCTGATCGAGTTTATCGAAGATAGCCTGATTACCCGCATCAACCTGATTTTAAAAGATGAAAAAGACACGACCGCACGTTTGCGTCTGATTGTCTTACTGATTCTGGGCTTCGGCGAACGTAATCCCGGCCTGACCCGCATCATGACTGGCCATGCGCTGATGTTTGAGCAGGATCGCCTGCAAGGGCGCATCAACCAGCTGTTTGAGCGTATCGAAGCGCAGCTGCGCCAGGTGCTGCGCGAACGCAAAATGCGCGAAGGCGAAGGGTATGCAACCGACGAAACGCTGCTGGCAAGCCAGCTGCTGGCCTTCTGTGAAGGCATGCTGTCCCGCTATGTGCGCAGCGAGTTCAAATATAGCCCGACCGAAGATTTTGACGCGCGCTGGCCGCTGTTACTTCTGCAATTACAGTAATCACCTTATGCAGCCTCTGTGGCTGCATTCGCATTTCCCGCCATTCTGTGTAAAAGCCCAACGTAATTCGTAACAATGCCAGATGTGGCACCCTTCCCGATTCTCTACGCTCCTTCAGGCACCTGGTTATTCCTAAAACAAATTACCGCTTCGATACCCTACAAAAACATGAAGGAGAGACCGGATGGCAACATCTCGTCGGGAACTGTTAAAGCTGAGCGGTATCGCTACCGCTTCCCTGTTACTGAGTCAAAAAAGCTTTGCTGCCTGGGCACCTGCACCGCGCTACCCCGATCCGCGCGTAGTCGCGCTCGATAACGCATTTCGCGGATATATGGTCTCCAGCGCGAAGGTGGAGCAACTCGCCACTGGCTGTCGCTGGGCGGAAGGGCCGGTATGGTTTGGGGATATGCGCATGCTGCTCTGGAGCGACATCCCCAACAATACGGTAATGCGCTGGGATGAGCAGACCGGCGAAACCGCTGTTTTTCGCAAACCGGCGAATAATGCCAATGGTCATGCCCGCGATCGCCAGGGGCGATTGATCAGCTGTGAGCACGATACGCGGCGCATTACGCGCACGGAGTACGACGGCACTATTACAGTTCTGGCGGATAGCTTCGACGGCAAACCGCTCAATTCACCGAACGATATCGCGGTTAAATCAGACGGTTCGGTCTGGTTTACCGATCCGCCGTTTGGCATTGCCGGTTTTTATGAGGGGCATAAAGCCGAGCCGCAACTGCCGCAGAATGTTTATCGCCTCGATCCGCAGACCCGCAAGCTGGAAGTGGTGCTGGGCGATGTGCGCGGGCCAAATGGCATCTGCTTTTCACCGGACGAGAAGATCCTCTATGTGGTGGAGAGCCGCGCTACGCCTAATCGTTTAATCCTGGCGTGGGATATTATCGACGGGCAGTTACAAAACAAGCGGGTGCATATTGATTGTGGCAACGGCACCGCGGACGGTATCGCCTGCGATGTTGACGGCAATTTATGGTGCGGCTGGGGAATGGGCAGCGACGAACTGGATGGTGTCCGGGTGTTTAACCCGCAGGGTAAAGCGATTGGCATGATTCATCTGCCCGAGCGCTGCGCTAATCTCTGCTTCGGCGGTGAGCAGCGAAACCGGCTCTTTATGGCAGCCAGCACCTCGATTTACGCCCTGTATGTCAACACGCAGGGCGCGCAGCTTCTGTAAGGTAAGGCGACACCCGGCAGACCTGCTGCCGGGTAGCAACTCAGACGCCGTACTCTTCGCGATACGCACGCACAGAGGCGACCAGATCGGCTAATTCCGGTTTCTCTTCCAGATAGTCCACCAGGTCATTCAGCGTAATGATGGAAATGACCGTGCAGCCGTAATCACGCTCAACTTCCTGAATCGCCGAGATATCTGCACGCCCCCGCTCCTGGCGGTCGAGCGAGATCAGTACACCAGCGAGCGTCGCGCCGTTAGCCTGAATAATCTCCATCGACTCGCGGATCGCTGTCCCGGCGGTGATCACATCATCCACCAGCATCACACGGCCCTGCAGCGCGCTGCCGACCAGGTTACCGCCTTCGCCATGATCTTTGGCTTCCTTACGATTAAAGCAGTAAGGCACATCGCGCTCGTGATGCTCCGCCAGCGCCACCGCAGTGGTGGTCGCAATCGGGATACCTTTATAGGCCGGGCCGAACAGCAGATCGAAATCAATCCCGGAATCCATTAACGCTTCAGCGTAAAAACGGCCTAACAGCGCCAGATCGCGCCCGGTATTAAACAGCCCGGCATTAAAGAAATAGGGGCTTTTGCGCCCGGATTTCAGCGTGAACTCGCCGAACTTCAGTACCTGTTTGTTAAGCGCAAATTCAATAAACTGACGCTGGTACGCTTTCATGGATCCGCTCCTCTTCCTGTTTTGATGATTTAAAAATTTAGCAAAGTGCGTTGCGCAGGCCACCGGGCCGAAGCGCGTATGTTGCGCAAAAAAAAAGGGCGACTCATCGTCGCCCTTAAAATCAATTTTCTAACGCCGCTTTTTGCGCCGCGACAATGGACTCAATGCCCCCTCGGGCTAGCGCCAGCATCGCGAGCAGCTCTTCATGAGTGAAGGGCTCACCCTCTGCGGTGCCCTGCACTTCGATCATGCGGCCATCTTCGGTCATCACGACGTTCATGTCGGTCTCAGCCGCTGAGTCTTCAACATACTCCAGATCGCATACCGCTTCGCCATTAACGATGCCCACTGAGACGGCTGCTACCATGCCTTTCATTGGGTTGGTCTTCAGCTTGCCTGCGGCAACGAGTTTGTTCAGCGCATCGGCCAGCGCTACGCACGCACCGGTGATCGATGCGGTACGGGTACCGCCATCGGCCTGCAGAACATCGCAATCGAGGGTGATAGTAAATTCGCCAAGCGCTTTCAGATCGACCGCCGCGCGCAGTGCACGCGCGATCAGGCGCTGGATCTCCATGGTGCGTCCGCCCTGCTTGCCCTTCGCCGCTTCACGGGCGTTACGGGTGTGGGTCGAACGCGGCAACATACCATATTCGGCAGTGATCCAGCCCTGGCCCTGGCCTTTAAGGAAGCGTGGAACACCTTCGTCGATGGAAGCGGTGCAGAGCACTTTGGTGTCGCCAAATTCCACCAGCACGGAACCTTCTGCGTGTTTTGTGTAGTTACGGGTCAGGGTGACGGGGCGCACTTGAGTGGCGCTTCGGCCTGCTGGACGCATGATGATTTCTCCGGCTGTTACGAATGTGGCTGCGCATTATACTGGCTAACCCTGGTTATTCCTATCCTGATAAGGCCACCAAAGCTATAATCCCCCGCATCTCTCCTTCAAAACGGGAACGACTATGATCCGCAGTATGACCGCCTACGCCCGGCGTGAAATCAAGGGTGCATGGGGCTCCGCCTCCTGGGAACTGCGCTCGGTTAACCAGCGTTATCTGGAAACTTACTTCCGCCTGCCGGAGCAATTCCGCAGCCTTGAACCCGTTGTCCGCGAGCGTCTGCGTACCCGTCTGACCCGCGGTAAGGTGGAATGCACCTTACGCTTTGAGCCGGACGCCAGCGCGCAGAGCGAACTGATCCTGAATGAAAAACTGGCTAAGCAGCTGGTCACCGCCGCAAACTGGGTGAAAATGCAGAGCGACGAGGGCGAAATCAACCCGGTCGATATTCTGCGCTGGCCTGGCGTGATGGCAGCTCAGGAGCAGGATCTCGATGCGATCACCGCTGAAATCCTCGCCGCGCTGGATGGCGCGCTGGACGACTTTATCATCGCCCGCGAAACCGAAGGCCAGGCGCTGAAAGCGCTGATCGAGCAGCGTCTGCAAGGCGTCAGCACCGAAGTCAACAACGTGCGCGCCCATATGCCGGAAATCCTGCAATGGCAGCGTGAACGCCTGGTCAGCAAGCTGGAAGAGGCGCAGGTACAGCTGGAAAACAACCGCCTCGAGCAAGAGCTGGTGATGATGGCGCAGCGTATCGACGTTGCCGAAGAGCTGGACAGGCTCGAAGCGCATGTTAAAGAGACCTATAACATTCTGAAGAAGAAGGAAGCTGTGGGTCGCCGCCTCGACTTTATGATGCAGGAGTTCAACCGCGAGTCGAACACGCTGGCCTCTAAATCGATCAACGCGGAAGTGACCAACTCGGCTATCGAGTTGAAAGTGCTTATCGAACAGATGCGCGAGCAGATTCAGAACATCGAGTAAGCGCCACATCCTATCAAAAGGCCCGTCAGGGCCTTTTTAAGCACTCAGCCACCTGCATTTTCTTTATTGATAATGGCGTTACGACCCCGACAAAAATCGCAACCCTATTCAATATAAATAGTTTAAAATCAAAAAAATAAATAAAATACCCTGCCATACAAAACATTATAAAATCTAATCCGAAACACCTCACCCCAGAAAATCTCAATCGCCCCTTCCCTGCTTAAACGTTACCCTGCCCGCACTGATTTTATGGGGGCGGCATGCTGTTACACATTCTTTATCTGATCGGCATTACTGCCGAAGCGATGACCGGCGCGCTGGCGGCAGGGCGGCGGCGTATGGACACCTTTGGCGTCATTATTATCGCCACTGCGACCGCGCTCGGCGGCGGTTCGGTACGCGATATCCTGCTTGGCCACTATCCGCTCGGCTGGGTAAAGCACCCGGAGTATGTGATCATCGTTGCTGTCGCCGCGGTGCTGACGACAATCTTTGCCCCGGTGATGCCCCATCTGCGCCGCCTCTTTCTGGTGCTGGACGCACTCGGCCTGGTTGTGTTCTCCATTATCGGGGCGCAAATCGCGCTCGATATGGGGGAAGGCCCGATCATCGCCGTGATTGCGGCCGTCATCACCGGCGTTTTTGGCGGCGTGCTGCGCGATATGTTCTGTAAACGTATTCCTCTCGTATTTCAGAAAGAGCTCTATGCCGGCATCGCGTTTGCTGCCGCCGTGTTCTACATTGCGCTGAGCCATGTTGTCACAAACCATGACATTGTGGTGATTACCACCCTGCTGTTTGGCTTTACCAGCCGCCTGCTGGCCATACGCTGGAAGCTGGGCCTGCCGGTGTTTCACTACAAGCATAATGCTCACTGAAAAGCTTTTACGCCCTGCTTCGCAAGCCACGCCGTGAGCTGCTCAATCGCCGGCTCGCGGATAAACGCGACAACCTGACGCGCTTTCTGTGCACCTATGGCAGGCAGCTGTTGCCAGGCCAGTTCATCCCGGCTTCGCATCTGTCGCCATGAAACATCGCCCGCCGCATTGATCGCCGATTGCGGCAGCGGTGTACCAAGCGCGTGAAGCCAGCGACTTAGCGGCCTCTCCCGCGTTAAGGAAAAACGATGCCAGAGTTGCAGCCCGCGCGCGGGCGACATTCCAGGTGTCGCCTGCAACTGCTCTTTTGACAGTGCCAGCCAGGAGAAAAGATGCTCAAAATGGTGTGCCTGATGCAGCGTACGCCAGCTGCTCTCACTCAATCCGTCTATGTCGAGCGCCTTATCCGAGCTGAGCCAGGAGAGGCGGGCAATGAACTGTTGTTGGCAATCCGGCGTGGCATAAAAGCAGCTCAGCGGTGTAAAGCGAGCCTCCGGTGGCGTGGGCGGCTGCCGAATAAGATTGCGCCAGACCACACGCTCTACGCGCGGAATACCCTGCCCGGCGAGGGTAACGGCAATATGATCGCCCGGTGCAATATCTAACGCCTGCCAGCGCTGAACGGAGCCAATATTGACGCGCTGCACGCGCTTATCATCCAGTCTCACCGGCTCCAGCAACGCGACAACGGAAATTTTCCCGGTACGCCCGATAGCAAACTGTATATCCTGTACCGCAGCCACCTCTTCTACAGGCTCATACTTCCAGGCCACCACCCAGTCGCTTTGACCAGGTAGCCACTCTTTGCCCGCAGGCTCTACACTGGTACGCACAATTACGCCATCGGTGACGAAGGGCAGCGGCGAAGTGAACCAGTGCTGGCGTAAACGATCCACCTCCTGCACGCTGTTGACCGGCGCGCTGTAGTAGTGCGCCTCTTCAAAGCCCGCCTTTTTCAGTGCCACCAACCGCTGCGCTAAGGTGGCAGGGCCATCGGGCCAGGCCCAGACAAAGAAAGCAAGCTCATTAAGCAGTTCCGGGTTGTCGTGCCGCATCATCGCGCCGGCGACTTTTGCTCTGGCATTAAGCCCCCCGGCCTGTTTTTGGATATGCCCCTTGCGGCGTAAATAGAGCTCACCCTGCAAGACGCTATTCGCCAGCGCGCCGGTGACCGTTTTAGGGATCGCGGGAATGGCCTGCGCCTTTGCTGTCCACTCCTCGCCCGCCAGACCATTACCCCGGCTGATCGCCTGCGTCAGTCTGCCGTTGCGATAGACCAGCGTGACGGCAACGCCATCCACCTTCGGCTGCACCCAAAGATCCTGCTTCCCCCTCATCCACCGCTGCAGCGCCCATTTATCCGCCAGCTTGCGTACCCCGGTATGGGCAACCGGATGAGCGATATTGCCGCCGGGTAACGCTGGCGCAAGGTCTGCGGATGTCATGTTGAAACAGCGCTGCCAGTTCGCCAGACGCGCGCTCATCCGATCGTAAACATCGTCGCTCACTTCACTTGCGCCTCTTGACCAGTAATCATCGTTCCATCTACTGAGCTGCTGTTTCAGGCGCTTTACCTCATCCTGCGCCCGTGATGGCGACCAGACCGGGCAAGCTGCCAGGCTAAACGCACTCCATAGCAGTAGAAAAATGGTGACGCCAACTCTTTTCCACATCATGCCTCTCCCTTGTGATTGCAGATTGGTTATAGCGCTGCGGTTGAGGGCTTTCGAGTGGGAAAAAAGCAGGATGCGAGCTGGGTTCCGGGAAACTTACATAGCAATGAAAACGTGCATAAAAATCAGGAAAGCAGTACGCAAAATCGAATCATTGATGGGAAAACGGGTGACAAAAGCTACGTCGCGTAGCGGCGATGTGTATAATAGGCACGTATGTAAGTTCCTATCGCATTCACATACAAAAGACTCTCATGGCTCAAGGCACGCTCTATATTGTTTCCGCCCCCAGCGGCGCGGGTAAATCAAGCCTCATCCAGGCTTTGCTGAAAACCCAACCGTTATACGACACGCAAGTTTCTGTTTCGCACACCACGCGCGCACCGCGCCCGGGTGAAGTACACGGTGAACACTACTTCTTCGTTAATCACGATGAGTTCAAGGCGATGATTAGTGAGGATGCGTTTCTTGAGCATGCCGAAGTATTCGGCAACTATTACGGCACCTCGCGCGCGACGATTGAGCAAGTGCTCTCAACGGGCGTCGATGTGTTTCTTGACATCGACTGGCAGGGCGCGCAGCAAATTCGTACCCGCATGCCGCAGGCGCGCAGCATCTTTATTCTGCCGCCGTCGAAGCTGGAACTGGATCGCCGCCTGCGTGGTCGCGGCCAGGATAGCGAAGAGGTGATCGCAAAACGTATGGCCCAGGCGGTTGCCGAAATGAGCCATTACGCCGAGTATGATTACCTGATTGTGAATGATGATTTCGATACCGCCCTGGGCGATCTTAAAACCATTATTCGTGCTGAACGTCTGCGCATGAGCCGCCAGAAGCAGCGACATGACGCTTTAATCAGCAAACTATTGGCAGACTGAGCCTGGTTTCAGTATCATGCCCAGTCATTTCTTCACCTGTGGAGCATTTTAAGTATGGCACGCGTAACTGTTCAGGACGCTGTAGAGAAAGTAGGTAACCGTTTTGACCTGGTGCTGGTCGCCGCGCGTCGCGCTCGTCAGATGCAGGTTGGCGGTAAAGATCCGTTAGTACCGGAAGAAAACGATAAAACCACCGTTATCGCGCTGCGCGAAATCGAAGAAGGTCTGATTAACAACCAGATCCTTGATGTACGTGAGCGCCAGGAACAGCAAGAGCAGGAAGCCGCAGAACTGCAGGCCGTCACCGCCATTGCTGAAGGTCGTCGTTAATTAACCTGCAGGTCACCCTTGTATCTGTTTGAAAGCCTGAATCAGCTGATTCAAAACTATCTGCCTGAAGACCAGATCAAACGTCTCAGGCAGGCGTATCTCGTTGCACGTGACGCTCACGAGGGTCAGACACGTTCAAGCGGTGAACCTTATATCACGCACCCGGTAGCGGTGGCCTGTATTCTGGCCGAGATGAAACTCGACTACGAAACGCTGATGGCCGCGCTGCTGCATGACGTGATTGAAGATACCCCCGCCACCTACCAGGATATGGAGCAGCTCTTTGGCAAAAGCGTTGCCGAGCTGGTGGAGGGTGTCTCCAAGCTGGATAAGCTCAAATTCCAGGATAAAAAAGAGGCGCAGGCGGAAAACTTTCGCAAGATGATCATGGCGATGGTGCAGGATATCCGCGTCATCCTTATCAAGCTTGCCGACCGCACCCACAACATGCGCACGCTGGGCTCTCTTCGCCCGGACAAGCGTCGCCGCATCGCCCGTGAAACCCTCGAAATCTACAGTCCGCTGGCGCACCGTTTAGGTATCCATCACATCAAAACCGAGCTGGAAGAGCTGGGCTTTGAGGCGCTCTACCCGAACCGCTATCGCGTGATCAAAGAAGTGGTAAAAGCCGCGCGCGGCAACCGCAAAGAGATGATTCAAAAAATTCTCTCTGAAATCGAAGGGCGTTTACAGGAAGCGGGTATTCCCTGCCGCGTCAGCGGGCGGGAAAAGCACCTTTACTCCATCTACTGCAAGATGGTGCTGAAAGAGCAGCGTTTTCACTCGATCATGGATATTTACGCCTTCCGCGTCATTGTTCACGATCTCGATACCTGCTATCGCGTACTCGGTCAGATGCATAGCCTCTACAAGCCGCGTCCCGGTCGCGTAAAAGACTATATCGCCATCCCCAAGGCGAACGGCTATCAATCCCTCCATACCTCAATGATTGGCCCGCACGGCGTACCGGTCGAGGTGCAGATCCGTACTGAAGATATGGATCAAATGGCGGAGATGGGGGTTGCCGCGCACTGGGCTTATAAAGAGCACGGCGAAAGCAGCACCACCGCGCAAATCCGCGCCCAGCGCTGGATGCAAAGCCTGCTGGAGCTGCAACAGAGCGCCGGTAGCTCGTTTGAATTTATCGAAAGCGTTAAATCTGATCTCTTCCCCGATGAGATTTATGTTTTTACCCCCGAAGGCCGCATTGTCGAACTGCCTGCTGGCGCGACGCCGGTGGATTTCGCCTATGCGGTGCATACGGATATCGGTCACGCCTGCGTGGGTGCGCGCGTCGATCGTCAGCCTTACCCGCTGTCGCAGTCGCTCTCCAGCGGCCAGACGGTGGAGATTATCACCGCGCCGGGCGCCCGCCCGAACGCCGCCTGGCTGAACTTTGTCGTCAGCTCGAAAGCGCGCGCCAAGATCCGCCAGATGCTGAAAAACCTCAAGCGCGACGACTCCGTAAGCCTCGGCCGTCGTCTGCTGAATCACGCGCTGGGTGGAAGCCGCAAGCTGGCAGAGATCCCGCAGGAGCATATTCAGCGCGAGCTGGAGCGTATGCGGCTGGCGTCGCTTGACGATCTGCTGGCAGAAATCGGCCTCGGCAATGCGATGAGCGTTGTGGTGGCGAAGAATTTACAGCAAGGGGAAGCCACGCCGGGTACCGCAGCACCAACCGGCGCAAACACGGCGCATCTGCCGATTAAAGGCGCAGATGGCGTGCTGATCACCTTCGCCAAATGCTGCCGCCCGATCCCTGGCGACCCGATTGTCGCCCACGTCAGCCCTGGTAAAGGGCTGGTTATCCACCATGAGTCCTGCCGTAATATTCGTGGCTACCAGAAAGAGCCAGAGAAGTTTATGGCCGTGGAGTGGGATAAAGAGACGGCGCAAGAGTTTATCACCGAGATCAAGGTGGATATGTTTAACCACCAGGGCGCGCTGGCGAACCTGACGGCGGCCATTAACACCGCCACTTCCAATATTCAGAGCCTGAATACGGAAGAGAAAGATGGCCGCGTTTATAGCGCGTTTATCCGCCTGACGGCGCGCGATCGCGTTCATCTGGCGAATATCATGCGTAAAATCCGCGTGATGCCGGATGTGATTAAAGTCACCCGTAACCGAAACTGATTGTATGAATGCTCAGCGTTATGCGCGAATCCGCGAGATGCTCGCCAGGCGTCAGCCGGATCTGACGGTCTGCATGGAGCAGGTCCACAAACCTCATAACGTCTCTGCCATTATACGTACTGCGGATGCCGTCGGCGTGCATGAAGTGCACGCCGTCTGGCCGGGGAACCGCATGCGCACCATGGCCTCTTCCGCCGCGGGCAGCAACAGCTGGGTAGATGTCAAAACTCACCGTACCATTGAAGACGCCGTCGGCGTGCTCAAGCAGCGCGGCATGCAGATCCTTGCCACCCATCTGTCGGACAAAGCCGTCGACTTCCGTGAAATCGACTATACCCGTCCGACCTGTATTTTGATGGGTCAGGAGAAAACCGGGATCACCCAGCAAGCGCTGGATCTCGCGGATCGGGATATCATCATTCCGATGATTGGTATGGTGCAGTCACTCAATGTCTCCGTTGCCTCGGCGCTCATTCTCTACGAAGCGCAGCGCCAGCGGCAAAACGCCGGTATGTATAAGCGTGAAAACAGCATGTTGCCAGACGCCGAGCAGCAGCGCCTGCTGTTCGAAGGTGGCTACCCTGTGCTCGCCCGCGTCGCGAAACAAAAAGGCCTGCCTTACCCTCGTGTCAATAATGAGGGGCAGATTGAAGCCGACCCGACGTGGTGGGCCACCATGCAGGCTTCGAGGTAACCGATGAAAGGGAAGCTGCTCGATGCGGTGCCACTGAGTTCATTGACCGGCGTTGGCGCGGCGCAGAGCAGCAAGCTGGCGAAAATTGGCCTGCATACCGTTCAGGATCTGCTGTTACACCTCCCCCTGCGCTACGAAGATCGTACCCAACTCTACCCCATTGCCGACCTGCTGCCGGGCATTTACGCCACGGTAGAAGGCGAAGTGCTGAACTGTAACGTCACGTTCGGCGGTCGCCGGATGATGACCTGCCAGATAAGCGACGGCTCCGGCATGCTGACCATGCGCTTTTTCAACTTCAATGCGGCGATGAAAAACAGCCTGGCGGTTGGCCGCCGCGTGCTGGCCTATGGCGAAGCGAAACGCGGAAAGTATGGCGCGGAGATGATCCACCCGGAGTATAAGGTGCAGGGCGATCTCAGCACCCCGGAGCTTCAGGAGACGCTGACGCCGGTCTACCCGACGACCGAAGGCGTTAAGCAGGCCACGCTGCGCAAATTAACCGATCAGGCGCTGGAGCTGCTGGCCACCTGTGCCATCAGCGAACTGCTGCCGCCGGAGCTGGCACAGGGTTTGATGAGCCTGCCGGAGGCACTGCATACGCTGCATCGCCCGCCGCCGTCGCTGCAATTAAGCGAACTGGAGAGCGGGCAGCATCCCGCCCAGCGCCGACTGATTCTCGAAGAGCTACTGGCTCATAACCTGAGCATGCTGGCGCTGCGCGCCGGTGCGCAGCGTTACCATGCGCAGTCGCTCGCCGCTAACGATACGTTAAAAGAGCAACTGCTCGCCTCCCTGCCCTTTAAACCCACCGGCGCACAGGCGCGGGTGGTGGCGGAAATTGAACGCGATATGGCGCTGGATATGCCGATGATGCGTCTGGTCCAGGGCGACGTGGGCTCGGGTAAAACGTTGGTGGCGGCGCTTGCGGCGCTACGCGCAATTGCCAATGGTAAGCAGGTGGCGATGATGGCACCGACCGAACTGCTGGCAGAGCAGCACGCTAATAACTTCCGTGCCTGGTTTGCACCACTCGGGATCGAAGTCGGCTGGCTGGCGGGCAAGCAGAAGGGCAAAGCGCGCCAGGCGCAGCAGGAGGCGATTGCCAGTGGTCAGGTACAAATGGTGGTTGGCACGCACGCCATTTTCCAGGAGCAGGTGCAGTTTAACGGCCTGGCGCTGGTGATCATTGATGAGCAGCACCGCTTTGGCGTCCACCAGCGGCTGGCGCTGTGGGAAAAGGGTCAGCAGCAGGGCTTTCATCCCCATCAGTTGATTATGACCGCCACGCCAATCCCGCGAACGCTGGCGATGACGGCCTATGCCGATCTCGATACTTCGGTGATTGATGAACTGCCGCCGGGCCGTACGCCAGTGACCACGGTCGCCATTCCCGATACGCGTCGCAGCGAGATTATCGATCGCGTCCGCAGCGCCTGCACCGGCGAAGGCCGCCAGGCCTACTGGGTCTGCACGCTAATTGAAGAGTCGGATCTGCTGGAAGCCCAGGCGGCGGAAGCGACCTGGGAAGAGTTAAAGCTGGCCCTGCCGGAGCTGAATGTCGGGCTGGTGCATGGCCGCATGAAGCCGACCGAGAAACAGGCGGTGATGCAGGCGTTTAAACAGGGCGAGCTGCACCTGCTGGTCGCCACCACGGTGATTGAAGTTGGCGTGGATGTGCCGAACTCCAGCCTGATGATTATTGAGAACCCCGAACGTCTCGGCCTTGCGCAACTCCACCAGCTGCGCGGGCGCGTCGGACGAGGCGCGGTGGCCTCACACTGTGTGCTGCTCTACAAATCCCCGTTGTCGAAAACCGCGCAAAAGCGCCTGCAGGTGCTGCGCGACAGCAACGACGGCTTTGTGATTGCGCAAAAAGATCTCGAAATCCGCGGCCCGGGCGAACTGCTGGGCACCCGCCAGACCGGCAACGCCGAATTCAAAGTCGCCGATCTGCTGCGCGACCAGGCAATGATCCCCGAAGTTCAGCGCGTTGCGCGCCACATTCACGAACGTTACCCGCAGCTGGCAGAAGCGCTGATTGACCGCTGGATGCCGGAAACGGAACGCTACTCCAACGCCTGATTTTTAGAACCTGATGGTGTGAGATCAACCTCCGTTAGAAAAGTATGCTTCCAGCCCAAGCAACCGTTTGCTTTTACCCTTCAGTCCGATAAAATCAGCGCTTTTCCATCAGGGGATAGCTTGAGATGTCCGTAAACACCATCGAGTCGGAAAATGCGCAACCGGTTGCGCAGACTCAACCCAGCGAACTGATCTACCGCCTTGAAGATCGTCCCCCGCTGCCGCAAACGCTGTTTGCTGCGCTGCAACATCTGCTGGCGATGTTCGTTGGCGTCATCACGCCCGCGCTGCTGATCTGCCAGGCGCTGGGTTTACCGGCTCAGGACACTCAACACATCCTCAGCATGTCGCTCTTCGCTTCCGGCGTCGCATCCCTGATTCAAATTAAAGCCTGGGGCCCGGTCGGCTCCGGCCTGCTCTCAATCCAGGGCACCAGCTTTAACTTCGTGGCACCGCTGATTATGGGCGGCACGGCGCTGAAAACCGGCGGTGCCGATGTGCCGACAATGATGGCGGCGCTGTTTGGCACCTTGATGCTGGCAAGCTGCACCGAGATGGTTATCTCGCGCATTCTGCCGCTGGCGCGCCGCATTATCACCCCGCTGGTTTCCGGCGTGGTGGTGATGATCATCGGCCTGTCGCTGATTCAGGTTGGGTTGACCTCCGTTGGCGGCGGCTTCGCGGCCATGGGTAACCACACTTTCGGCGCGCCGAAAAACCTGCTGCTGGCAGGCGTGGTACTCGGGCTGATTATCTTGCTGAATCGCCAGCGTAACCCCTACCTGCGTATCGCTTCACTGGTGATCGCGATGGCGGTCGGCTATGTGCTGGCGATGTTTATGGGCATGCTCCCGGAGTACAACGCGCCGGAGAGTACCTTTATGGTGCCGACGCCACTCTATTACGGCCTGAGCATTGACTGGAGCCTGCTGCTGCCGCTGATGCTGGTCTTTATGATCACCTCACTGGAGACCATCGGCGATATCACCGCCACCTCCGACGTCTCTGAACAACCGGTTACCGGCCCGCTCTATATGAAGCGGCTGAAAGGCGGCGTACTGGCAAACGGTCTCAACTCCTTTGTCTCTGCCGTGTTCAATACCTTCCCCAACTCCTGCTTCGGCCAGAATAACGGCGTGATCCAGCTGACCGGCGTCGCCAGCCGTTATATCGGCTTCTTTATTGCGGTGATGCTGATGGTGCTCGGCCTCTTCCCAGCGGTGAGCGCTTTTGTGCAACAGTTACCGGAGCCGGTACTCGGCGGAGCCACGCTGGTGATGTTCGGTACCATCGCCGCCTCCGGCGTGCGCATCGTCTCCCGCGAACCGCTCAACCGCCGTGCGATCCTGATTATCGCGCTGTCGCTGGCGGTGGGGTTAGGCGTCTCGCAGCAGCCGCAGATCCTGCAGTTTGCCCCGGACTGGCTGAAAAACCTGCTCTCATCAGGCATTGCGGCAGGCGGGATTACGGCGATTGTCCTGAACCTCATCTTCCCACCGGAAAAAGAGTAACTTTCTGCACGCGGCAACGGAGGAGCTTCTGTTGCCGCAGCAATTTCCTTTCATCATTCCTCCCTTGAGCATCGCGCGCAATTCGTGCATAACTCCCTTACGGTCACGCGAGGGAGGAAGATGATGAAATTTCTTGGGAAGCTGCTGTTAGCGGTCGTTATTATCCTGTTTGTGCTGCTGCTGGCGGCCTACTTCCTGCTGCAAACCCGCTGGGGCGCGACGCAAGCGAGCCATTGGATCAGCGACAACAGCGATTATCACCTCACCTTCGACGCCGTTGACCACCGCTTCTCTTCTCCTTCTCATCTGCTATTGAAAGGCGTGAACTTCGGCCGCAAAGGCCAACCAGCAACGCTGGTGGCGAAAATGGTTGATATCGGCCTCAGCAGCCGACAACTCACCGACCCGCTGCATGCCGACACCATTCTGCTACAGGACGGCACACTCAATCTCTCCCCGACCGCCGCGCCGCTGCCTTTCCAGGCCGATCGCCTGCAATTACGTAATATGGCCTTCAACAGCCCGGCAACCGGCTGGGAGTTGAGCGCCCAGCGCGTTACCGGCGGTGTTTCACCCTGGCAACCCGCGGCGGGTAATGTGATCGGCAGTAAAGCGCAGTTGCAGATGAGCGCCGGTTCGCTGACGTTAAATGGCGTTCCCGCCAGTAACGTGCTGATTCAGGGCAGTATCGATAAAGATGTGGTGACGCTAACCACTATTGGTGCCGATATGGCGCGCGGCTCGTTGACGGGTGATGCAAAGCGCAGCGCCGATGGCAGTTGGGTGGTGAATAATCTGCGTCTTAACGATATTCGTCTGCAAAGCGATAAATCGCTACAGGATTTCTTTGCCCCACTCATGACCCTGCCTTCGCTGAAGATTGGCCGTGTCGATGTTACCGACGCCACATTGCAGGGGCCTGAGTGGGCGGTGAGTGACCTCGATCTCAGCCTGCGCAACCTGACCTTCAAGAAGGGAGACTGGGAGAGTGAAGAGGGCAAACTGTCGATGAATGCCAGCGAGTTTATCTACGGTTCGCTGCACTTCTTCGACCCGATCCTTAATGCCAGCTTCTCCTCGCAGGGCATCGCGTTGCAACAATTCACCTCCCGCTGGGAAAACGGCATGGTGCGCACCTCCGGTAACTGGTACCGGACAGGCAAAGCGCTAGTGCTGGATGATGCGGCGTTTGCCGGGCTGGAATACACGCTGCCTGCAAACTGGAAACAGCTGTGGATGGACAATCTGCCCTCCTGGCTGAACAGCCTGGTGCTGAAAAAATTCAGTGCCAGCCGCAACCTGGTGATTGATATCGATCCGACGTTCCCGTGGCAGCTCACCGCACTGGATGGCTATGGCAACAATTTGCAGCTGGTGCGCGAGCGCAAATGGGGCATCTGGAGCGGAAATGCGAAGCTGAACGCCGCCGCTGGCACCTTTAACCGGGTCGATGTCCGCCGCCCGTCGCTGGCACTGAATGCCAACAGCAACACGGTCAATGTCACTGAGCTAAGCGCCTTTACCGGCCAGGGGCTGCTGGAAGCGAGAGCGGTGGTTGCGCAAACGCCGGACCGCAGCGTCAATGTCAGCCTCAACGGGCGCGGCGTACCGATTAATGTGTTGCAGGCGTGGGGCTGGCCCGCATTGCCAATTGATGGTGAAGGCAACTTGCAGTTAACCGCCAGCGGCCAGGTGCGCGCCGAAGCGCCCCTAAAACCCTCCGTCAGCGGCGAGTTACAGGCGGTCAACGCGCAAAAGCAGCAAATTAAGCAGAGCATGCACAGCGGCACGGTGAGCAGTATTGCGCCAGCCGCCGCGCCGCCGCAGGCGACACCATAAACTTGTGCCGGATGGCGCTGCGCTTATCCGGCCTACGTTTGACCTTCGCTTTTTGTAGGCCCGGTAAGCGTTCGCGCCACCGGGCGATTCCCTTAGCTAATGTCTCTCCAGCCGCTAAATATCGTAACAGTTAAAGAAATAACGCTTTTACGCCCTCGTTTTACGCATAAAAACGACGATTTTTTAAATTCGATAAAAATGTAACCAATGGAAAAGATAGAGATTTATCTCAAACGGTCGGAGAAGACGGCAGCATAATGCGAAAATTTAGGGTGGAGGGATGTGGTAAATCACTGAAAGTAGCTATAATGCGCCCCGCCTCCATGTAGCAATGCAGGCGCGGAAGATCGTCATCTCCGGTGAGGTGGCTGGACTTCAAATCCAGTTGGGGCCGCCAGCGGTCCCGGGCAGGTTCGACTCCTGTGATCTTCCGCCAAAATTAAGCCTCTCTCTGGCACACCTCCCAATATCACATCTTTATTACGTCCCGCTTTTTGCCACTCTGTTCGTATAGTAAATATGTGGCTAGATTTTGCAGAAGATCAGGCCCGTCGTCGTAAGCAAATATTCCTGAGAGACTGGCAAGATAAGCTAGATCAATTTTTGCAATTTAACGATCGGGAGGTTTTACATGACGCAGGCAAAATCACTAAAAAAATAGCTGATGAGAAGCGCTGGCTGAATATTCTCGCTTCACCGAACAGCAACGCCGCTTAAAAGAGGCGGAGGGCGAAAAAGAGATTCTCGAGCTGATGCGTTGGGGAAAGCGGAGTGACGATCCATCCTGAAGCCATTATTTTTAAAGGAAATATACGTAAATCCACTTAGCAAGCTTGATGCTTCCTTTGCAAAATGAAGAGAGAAACAAACATTAAAATAGTTAAATAAAGCGATAAATCCCTCTGTTGGTTCGCTTATTTTTAATCTTTTGAATGTAAACACACCCGCCTTTTATTTGAATAAAACAACAACTCCACAATAACTATTTTCCTCAATAGCAACATCTGCTCGACTAGTTTATTTTCGGATGTTTCGCCGCCCCCACATTTATTAATCATGATATCGTTTTGCGCCATACCACCCCCTGAAATTAATTACGATTCATTAATAAAGCATTTATATCAATCCAACCAATCGAGGAAAAATAATGAATGTAAGGGATGCTAACTTTTCTGATATCGAGCTGATATGCGACCTGCTTGCCGAGGCATTTTATGACGACATTCTTATTGAGTCAGCCTTTCCGGCACCTGAAAGGCGAAGAGAGGCGCTGCGCAGCTTCTTCAGGATCTATGCCGAAGTCGCGTTACGAAAAGGCGGCGTTATTATTGATGAAGATAATGTCGGTGCGCTGATGTATTTTCATTATGACTCAGAAAATATTACTGATGAGATCCTGTTCAAACAGTTACGGGATGAATATAGCGCCGATTACGCTACTATGGCCTATTTAATGCATAAACTTAGCGCTTATCATCCAAAAACTCCCCATTTCTATATTTTCGTGCTTGCTATTCCGGGCAAGGATCGTGGCATGGACGTCATTAACGCATTAATGTACCGGTTAATTCAACTGCAGGATGAAGCAGGCGTTCCTTGCTATGCCGAATGTACGGCTGCGCGCGTGCAACGTCTTGCTGGGCGGCTTGGCTTCAAACCCGCAGATTTCAAACTCTGCATCGACGGTTTCCCTGAACTTTATCCTATTTTAAGAGAACCGCAAAAACCGCACCTTTAATACCACTCCACGCGCAAAGGATTGTGATGAATACTATTAATAAAAATCAACCCAAAAGAGCAAGAAAATATCAGGAAGTAGCAAGTTCATTATTTCCTTCAGCATTTTCTGATAACCATGACGCCCTTTCTGAAAACGTTACGCGTATTTCAGAGCATATAAACAGATTACGTCCGGAAAATAATGGCCCGGCGTGGCTAGGTAACAGCGGTGCACTTAACGTTGATTACAAGAGCGTCAAAGCGGCTGAGATGGCCGATCATTTACGCCAGTGTGAGGACGTTATTAGCGAGACGGCATCACTTTTTCAGGGTATGCCGAACTGGGGGCATCCATTAGCGATGTGCAATACCATCCCACAGGGAAATACAGCATCGGTTATTGCAGGGATGATTGCGCAGGTATTCTCCCCCAATATTGTATCGGGGGAGTACTCCTGGAACGTTCAGCGCGCTGAGCTGGAAAGCGCCGGGATGTTGGCAAACCTGATTGGCTGGGATGCGCCGCGCGCTGGCGGGCTCTATACCTACGGCGGCTCTGGCTGCTGGACCTATCACGTTAAATATGCCCTGACGCGCGTTCTGCCTGGCTCCAGGCGCGAAGGCGTACGCACCAACGCAAAAGTTCTCTGCTCCCAGCAGGCGCACTACACCATGCTGAACAGCACAGACTGGACCGGCCTCGGGACGGATAACATTATCTGCATCAAAACCGATCCGAAGACCAACGCAATGGATCTAAAAGATCTGGAAGCGGTGTTGATCGCGCTGCGGATGCAGAATATCCCGGTTGCGTCAGTAGTCTGCACGATGGGGACGACCGATGCCAACGCCTTCGATCCGGTGGCTGACGTGCGCCGCTTACTGGATCGCTATCGCAACGCCGCGCCATACGGCAAGGCGCTTCTCTACTGCGATGCGGTGACCAGCTGGTCATGGCTGGCCTTCCAAAAATATGACTTCACCACTAACCCGCTGCAGTTCACCGAAGCGCTACTGCCGATGATGAAGAGCAACGCCCGGGAACTGGAGAAGATGAAATACGCGGACGCCATTGGCATTGATTTCCATAAAGCGGGCTTTGCGCCCTACACCAGCAGCTTCTTTGCTTACCGCGATGCCAGCGAGTTTGAAGCGCTGTTTCAGCGCCCGGGTTCGGCGTATCTGCAATCCCGTACGGATTACAATCCTTACCACTACACGCTTGAAGTCTCGCGCGCGGCAACCGGCGCAGTCGCGGGCTGGGCGACGATGAAATACTTTGGCTATGAGGGCTTCCAGGCATGCCTGGGCTCGATCCTGGAAAATCATCTTGTGATGCGTAATCTGCTGCAAGCGGAGCGATCGACGATATGCGTTAACCCACAGGATAATGGCATGGTCACCCTGCTTCGCATCTATCCGGAAGGCGTTGACGCGCAGGAGCAGTATCAACATGAACTTACCGACCCCGCTTATAAAGCGCAGCTGTCGGCGCATAATCAGTTAACGCTGGCGATTGGCAATAAACTCTACGCGTGGTACCGCGCGGGCAAGCAAATTAACGGGATGTATACGCCCTATATGAGCTTTACCACCGGCTTCTGCGTAACAGAGTACAACCGCGATGCGACCGATCCTGATGCCAAAGTTTTCGCACTGAAAATCTACATTATGAACATGCACCTGACGCCGGAGCTGATGAAGCACGTGCTGGATTGCATTATGGCGGCACGGGACGAGGTCGTGAGCGAAGCGGATAATTCATAAGAAAAAAGAGGGGGGAGATCCCCCCTTTCTTCAATACAGCAGCGCTGAGGCTTAACCAGAAAAGGCTCTCACTCTCCACCCAGCTGTGAATTGAGCTGTTTTACTACGTTGTTACTCATAGAGATGATGTCTATGCAGCGTTCAGCGAACGCTTGCGCATCACTTACCTCACCTTTGCAGAGCGCTTCCAGATCTTTTACATCCCCATCCATCCCGCTTTTATAGTCTGGCGTCTTCTCCAGGAAAGTTGCGACATCCGTTTTCCCGGCAGCAAGTTCAGCTACATTAGCTAATGAATCCTCAAAAGAGAGGGCCTCGCGTAACTTCGTTTTTTTCGCTTTTATTGCCGCATACATGCCCAACAAGCGGTTCCAGAAGTCATGGTTACGCGCCTGCTGTTTTTCCATCTGCGTAATCAAATCAGCGGAAGGGAAATCCGCCGGCATATAAACCTTCGCTCGTTTGAACAGATTCCGGGTATCCCTCACTGCATTGCTGAACTTCAACGGATAAGCCGTCACCTTCTTACCGAGAATATGCGCGAGGGCTTTGCCGGTGGGCAAGAACCCGAAGGCACCAAAGCAAGACTCGAGTTTTATCTTACGGATCTGGCCTAACTTCACAGGCGGAGTCTCACGCAGACCGAGCCCTTTAATCACCTCTGAGAGTTCATAGGCATCCATAAAGTTAACGATACCGGCTGCACCATGGAGCCTGACCGTTAAAACCGGGCCATTTACAAAGAAGGAGGCATCACGCCCCAGAAGTGAGGCTAAACGCAGCCTGCTGAGAGAAATATCGCCTGAAAGAACGCCATACTTCGTGAATAACTCATCCGGAAATTGGCTGGCGTTGATAATGCCATTTTTACTGACCAGACTTTTATCAAGAAGATGTGGGTTGACCATCATAAAGTCGCCATTCCCGAGGCTGTACATAAGGTGATGCACAGCAAACGAAGGGGATGAAGTATTTCCGAACAACACCAGTTTGCCCTTCTCCATCGCCTGTAATGCGGCGCGGTCAGTCACTTTTACCGCAGAAGATAATAGACTCTCAGCCGTTGCGCTGATCGCCGTTCCACCTTTCGCGGCTTTAAGCAATGTCGTTAACGACTCCTGCAGTGCCGCGGCCTGTTCGGTTGCCAGCTCACCCGCCTGTTTCAGCAACTCGGTGCTTTTAGCGGCAATGTCGACATCATCCGGCAATCCGTGAAGATTTTCGGCAAGGGATTTCAGCGAGGGGTATTCAGGGCGAAGGAAATTTTTGGGTTCGCCAGCAATAATCTGCAGCGTAGGCAGGCTGTCGTCGCCCCGCCGTTTAAAAGCATTGTTGCTGAACTCACCCAGCTGTTCGGCGGTCAGGATGCTTTTACTGTCGTTAAGCGTGGAGCCTAATACACTGTTTTTGACACCGGCAAAACGCCCATTGCCAAGGCTGACCATAACGTGAATATGCCGCGTAGCGTTGCCATCTGCGCCAACCTCACTGAAAAGGAGTATCTCACCCTGCTTCACACGCAATAACTTCTCTTCACTGTCAATAATTTTGCGAGAAGAGAAGAGTTCATCAATCTCTTTCGAAGGGTTAGACAGCGCCTGTTTTAGCCCCTCTTTCAGGGCGGTCGCCGACTCGCTGCTGAGTAATTTCGCATCTTCCAGGAGCTGAGCGGCATACTCTCCGCTCTCCTTGACGGGACCCTGTGCATAACGGCTGCGACGGGCGGCGGCGCGCACCGGATTTTCAGGCGCCAGCCCGGCGAACATCATCGTTTTGTTTGCACCAGCATCACCTGCTTTTTCCATATCAGATGCCGCGTCAGGTAAAGTATCTTTTGTCGCAGCGGGCCTGGCGTTATCGGCATCGCTTACAACCCATACATCATTCTCCTGCTTCACCGACACCCCATAGCTCAGCACATCAGGGTGTTCCGGATCGACTGTCCGCCAAGTCTGGAAACCCTCATCCCAGCGCACCTCATACACATCTTTCTCTATTTTGATGAAAAAAGGTCCGGTACTGCCATTCCCGGCCGAAGAGTAAACGGTGGCACCATGTAGCGTATGTGCTTGCATGTTCTCTAGAGAGAGAGTGGAGCGAGCATGTTTACTGAGAAGGCTCTGCTCTGTACTGGCTGAAGCACTGAGAAAGAGTTTGCGAAAATTATTTGTATTACTGATACGGTTAATAGCCACTTGTGCAAGGCTTCTGGCTGAAACTGGATCGACTAAATCAATCGTGGCCAGCGCACCCACCTTAAGCATTTTTAACGCGCTAAAAGCCGACTCTTTTGCCAACTCCTGAACTGCATACACTCTTAACGTCTTACCGCTTAAGCCGTTTCTCGCGCCCTGCTGCATGATTTTGCCTAACGTCGACGTATTTTTAATAATTGCCGCCGCCTTCATGCCCGCCTGGGCAGCAACAGAAACCACGCTCACAACATCAAGAATGATCGAACCCACATCTGGCTGGTAATCTTTATCGGTGCTTGCGTGATATATCTCTTTATAAAAGGGGACAAGCGTAAATGCGACTTTTTGCAGCACAGAAGGCGTATAAAGATCGGATTTCAGCGCATTTGCAGACTGATTCAAAACGGCGCGCATACTATTATTTACGGCTGAAACAACCGTATCTGATGTTGACTCATTATCACGTGTATTATACGACACCGAATATGCCATGCCATTTTTCAGGAAATCGGGAACAGGCTCGCCATTGATAAGCTCATCTGTATAAAGAGCACCATACATTAATCCGGCATTAATATCATTCCAGCGAACATCACTATCTTTATAATTATTCAGTCTTTTAGCATTAAAGTTATACTTGCTGGCAAAAAAATCTGAATCATAAACTTCGCTGATCCCTTCACCCTCATTTCTTGTGTCCATAGTGGCGATAGCCTTTAAATAATCGTTCGCCATCATCTCGCTATGGGTAAAGATTTTAGTGGTAACAGCCCCAGGAAACAGCGAGAAAAATACCCACCGTGAATCGGGTAATTGTAAAAACAGCAACTCTCCATTTTCTGGTTTATCAATACTGTTTGAGTAACTGATCCTTAGCCGTACCTTTTTTGTGACACTTTGCGAAACTTCCTCTACAGAGAGCCCTGAAATCAGAAGAATCTCTTTTGTTCTTTCACTGGCATCATAAGCACTGAATTTATCTTTATAGTTACTGAACTGCTCATTAAATTTGGTCTGCAATTCAAAAAATTCACTGCCCATCATTCCGGATAGCGGTACGTAACCCTCAGGAACGGTTTTTTCCTGCGTAAGGGGATTAAATTTTTGTACATCAATACTGTACTCATCAATGATATCGTCAATATTTTTATCTTTGAGCTCCGCTGCTTTTTTTCCATGCTTAATGAGCCAGTACAAAATGGCCGATAGAAAGACATTTCTTTCAGCTGCGTTATCAGCAGACGCTACGGTCTCGCTCAGCTTTTCGCCTTGCTCATTAGCCCAACGGATATCCTCATAACTTCCTTTAGCATCAGGGAGTGGTATGTCACTGCTTTCAACCAGCGGAACGAGTGACTGGAAAAACTGCTGACGAACCAGTAACTGTTTAACCTCTGCCCTGGCGACACGTATCTTTTCGAGTTCACGCAGCTCACTTTCTGTATATTCAATGCGCACTTTGCTGGTGATGGCTACTTCTTGCAAGGCAAGTTCTATGAGTGACTTCACGGCCGCCTGAGAGAGATTGGCTTTGCCACCTGGCTGTGCGAGGTGGCGGTTAAAGACCTCTTTTCCTAATGCAATGCCTGCCCAATAATTACCATATTGCGCGGTATAATTCTTAATATCTCTTTGATAAGCCAGTTTTTTATCTTTTATATTATTCAGAACAGATTGTAACGCATCTCGTTTTTTTATGAATTCTGTATGCTGCTTTTCCAGCTTTTCTAACGCACGATTAAGATTAGTTTTCACCTCTTCTGCGCGAGCATTACTAATCGCAATTTTATGAAAATGGATGGCTGCGGCTTTTTCAGCGATCTCCGTATTCATCTTAGAGATACTTTTCTCCAGCGAGGTTGTACTCAGCGCCTTAATGTTATTCTCGATGTTACCTTTTAAGTAAAGGACTTGTTGAGCTATTGCCAGCTTAGTATTGTCATCAATATCTTTAGCAAAGGCTGTCTGGTAAAGCGACAGCAAAGAACTATTCCATACCAGCGATTCACTTTCAGACTCATGTTGAGATATAGCAAGTGAGTCCAGATAACCTGACACTACAAATCTCAGCCAGATAATATTTTCAAGTTTGCTGCCTGCGGGCTCGGTATAGAGTCGATTAAATTGTTTATTAATTGCATTATTTAATTTCCGCAGCATGTCTCCCCATGAAATGTTGTATTCCGCCAGAACATCACTTATTTCATCCTGGATATCCTGATCAAAATTATTTTGTTCCAGGGTTGAAATAAATAGCAAGAAATCTTTCGTTATATTTTCTCCGATATATTGCCAAGCCCCCTTATCTTTATAAATAATAATCGCTTTTTGCTGATTATTTTCAGTAACAAAAACAGCACCAGCTCTTTCCCCTATAAAAATGAAAGGCCAATATTTATCATTAATATAAATAACGAGCTCATCATTGTTCTTTTTATAAACGGCGCCTTCAACACCGGCTATGGGGTAGGCTTTTTGCAAGGGATCTGCCACTCGCCAATTTTCTGCGTGTGTTCTTAATGTAGCGCTCAATGTAGGTGCAGGGAGTTGCTCTTTATTCGCCGTCGCATCATCCGGCCTTACAGGCATTTTTCTCGGTTCAACCGCATGGACGGTATGAGGTATCTCCCGTTGACTGGCGTTGGTTTCCGTCTCTTTTTGACTATCTGTTGATGAGCCGGGTTTAGGTGCCGGGGTAAGTTTCTGTATCTGATAGGTATACATGAGCGGCGGCGTGCTTTCGGCCGGAATAATGAAAGTATCATTTCTGATGAATTTAATGGGCCAGTACCGCCCACCTAAGAATATGTATTTACTTTCACCATCATCATAAATCTGGCCCTCGAATCCCGGCTGCACCTGGGCATCAGTATACGCTTTCTCTGCCGGCATCTTTTCTGCCGCTTTGGAGTCTTCCGTGGTGAGCCATGTGACATACATGGTGGTAACAACGTCAGGATCAATCGTGACGTTACCTTCCGACTCGTCGGCCAGGTGCCATGTGTCATCATTGATATTGAATTTAATTTTTAACGCCTTGTTATCTGCACTTTCAGGCCGTTGATAGGGATAAACGTCGGCCTCCCATGCCCCATCCTCGCTCCTGGAAGTAATTTTGATATAGCGATAGCGTCCGCCGATATACAAATAATTATTGCCGTCGTGGTGGTAAACCTTCTGGCGATCAGCACTCAGCGTGGCGTCCTTTGCCGGGATGCGAAAGCCGTTCTTATAGGGAAATGTTTGCAGCACCCGCTTTACCAGTTCAGCATCGACCACGGTCTCGCGTACAGGTGCCGGGTAATAATAGCGTGATGGCGTAAGCTCCTCTGTTTCCGCCACTCGTTTTGCTCGGCTGCGCGACGTCTCATCGTCTGCTTCGTTCGTCGATTCTTGTGCTGACCGTGAGATGGGCGAAACAGCCGCTGTTTTACTACCGGCAAAAGATTTTACGCGAGGCTGGTTCAAAGCCACGCTACGCTTTTTACGCCGGGCAGGTTTTTGTTCATCGGAGGGCGCCGGGTCGTCAGTGGTCTCTGTCTGCTGGGCGTCATTCGCCGATTGCAAGGTTCCCTCAACGCTCCCTTCAATAGCCTCGACCTTCCTGATGGTGGTTATCTCCTTAGGTATTAACGCTTGTAGTACTGCTCTCTCCCCATCCTCCTTTTGCTGATCATCGTCTTCTGCGGTCACAGGCTCTTCATTGTTGCTCTCGGTCTGCGCCAGCAGAGATTGCAGATACCCTGCAGTATCAAAATTCGTTGCCCCCCGCACTGCCGCAGAGGCTCTGGCTTCAGTCAGCATTTTTTCTACCGCCTCCTGCACAGCCTGCTCGGTCCGCGCCCTGATTATCGCGCCGATCGCAGCCCGGGTGCCGGCATACCCTCCTGCCCACAGCCCCTCCTCCGGGATGTTGAGCGCGAACCGTTTCGCCATCTTCTTCAGCGCTTTCCGGTCATGCAGGTTTTTACCCGCTTCCGTCAGCGTGACGGTCACTGCCACGCCCCAGCCCGTCACGGGCGACAGGGAGAGCGCCAGCCGGATACCGATTTTCGCCATCTCCTGGCTGATGTACTGCCTTTTAACGAGCGTCGCCGGGCCTTCGCCCAGCCGCACCCGGTTCATCTGCCGCAGCCCGCCCGCCAGCGTGTACCCGGTTCGTGCCCCGCGGATCGCCACCCGCACCGGGAGCGACACCGGCCCGGTCACCAGGTTAAAGCCCCCGCGCAGCGCCGCCCACAGCGCCCCGCCCAGCACCTTCCGCTCCGCCCAGCGCCGCACATCCTCCGGCACGCTGCGCGACCCGGCGAGGATCTCCTCCGCCGTCGGCGGGTAGACCTGGCTGCCCGTGGCGGCATGCTGCAGCGCCAGCGTCAGGCGCTTCATAAAACCTTCCGCCTGCGGGTCGCTTTTACCGGCGAAGTGTTCCCGGTTTTCCGCCAGCACCGTCATCAGCGCCCGCTCAAACTGCACCCGGGCTTCTGCCCGCTGCGCCGGGGGCAGCCCGGCAAGCCAGGCCTGCTTCAGCGCTTCTGCCCACTCCGCCACGCCGCGCGCCAGCATGCCCCCGCGGGAGAAGTTCGCCAGCGACGACCCGGTGATGCCGGTCACCCGGGTTTTCACCTGCGCCTTCAGCTGATTAAGCTCACGCCGGTAGCTGCCCAGCAGGGCGTTCAGCTCCGCGCCCCCGGCATAGCCGTGCTCCGACAGCCGGATGACCGCGCTGTTCAGCCCGCGGACGATCCCTGCCAGCCCGTCCGCCACGCCGGTCATCGTTTCGGCCATGCGGGCAATATCCGGAAAACGCTGCTCTTCACTCAGCGCCCGCGCCTGCTGCAGCTCCTCACTCAGCTCACTGTAAAACGCCGTCTCCGTCAGCCGGGCAGAGCTGGCCAGCAGGGTTTCCAGCTGGGTGAGCGCCTGCTGCGCGATAAGCTGCCAGCGCACCGCCTCCTGCGCCAGGGCCGCATCCAGCCGCGCGGCGAGTTCCGGCTGCGTGACCGCCAGCGAGGCCGGCTCCTCCTCCACCCGCCACTGCTGCTCGGTCGCTTCCTGGAGCAGCCAGGCCTGGGTTGCCAGGCGGCTCATCTGCCGCTCCGTCTGCTGGATTTCATCCAGCAGCAGCAGGCCGGTGTTACGTACCGCCCGGTTGAGCCCGTCCGGGTCCGTGACACGGTGCAGCACATGCCGTGCCCGGAACGCACCGCGTACCGTCCGGTGTCCCGTTTTGCGCGCAAGGTTTACCGTGCCCGTCAGCACGCCGCGCCCGGCCGTGCGCACCTTCTGCAGCAGGGGCTCGTGCGGCTTCACGGTGATTTTTTTCGTCTCTGTTTCCGGGAGCGCCACCCGCTGCTGCGCCTGCACCAGCAGGGCGGTGGCCCCGCCCAGCGCCGCGGTGACCGGCAGCATCGCCCGCGCCAGCCTTACATGGAGGGGCTCGTCAGCGGAGGGCTTCATGACTGACGAGAGTGCCGCTGCCAGCGGATTCCCCGCCAGCAGGGCACTGTCAAAACTGTCGTCCCGCCCCGGCAGGTGGCGGGCATACTGCTGAAAGCGTGCCCCCCAGACTGCCAGCTGCTCCGGGGTGCCGGAGGGCTTCGCCGCCGACTGCGCCAGCAGCGTGTTAAGGGCATATTCGCGGACATCCCTGGCCCCCTCTTCGGTGCGCGCCGTTTTCTCCTCCAGATGCGCCGTCAGGCGGTGGCGCACGATGCGGCTCTCTGCCAGCAGGGAGTCACGCAGCTTCGTGAATTTCCGGTACTCGGGGGTGAGAAGGAAGCTTTCCGAAGTAAGGCTGAAGCCGGCCTGGCGGCGCGCCTCCTCGCCGGCATCGGGCAGGTCCGCAACCAGTCTGTCCCGCGCCTGGCGCGCCTGTTTCCGGGCTTCGGCCTCCCAGTCGAGCGGCCCGACCCGCGCCCCGGCGGCCAGCGCCTCGAGTGCGGTGACAAGCAGGTTCAGCAGCCGGTCGGCCTGCAGCACCGCCTCCTGCAGCACCGGCGACATATTGCGGTCGTTCAGCGCCATCTCCAGGAGGAAGGTGAGAAAACGCCGGGCTGGCTCTGCCAGCACACGGGTCTCCGGTGCGCGCGCTGTACCATCCAGCACCGCCTGTAGCTGTTTTAATGCCCCTTCATCCGGGCCGCTGAGGTTGTAGCCTTTTTCACGATATTCGGCGATCTGTGGCAATTTTTTGGCAAATGCTTCGCGGATATAGGTCTGTAGCCCGGTCTCATCACCGGGTTCCGGCGGCGGCTCCCCTGCTGGGGCCGCTGCATCACCGGCCAGGGCGTTCTGCGGCCCGCCAAGAGAGATCTCCGCCTCCAGCGCCTCATCGGCGAGGGCAGAAAAGGGATCAAGCCAGATATCATCGCGCCTGCTGTCGCCAGACTCCGGCACAATTTCCGCCTGCGGTTGTTTCTGGGGCAGCATTTCGTACAGGGACATAGCGCCTCCCGACAGGAAAAAGATATTTATTGGGAAAAGAGAAGAGCGTGGATTAATTATCCGCGCTTAAACGGCATTCATTTAATTACCTGAGCCGCCTAAAGCTTTATCAACAAGGCTCGCCGAGTAAGTACTGGTCATCAATATATCCCAGCAGCGTTGTGCGTATTCTACCGTGCCGCGGCTCACCTTATTACTGACTAATTCAGTAAACTCTTTCTCAGTGATATAAAGTTTGCTTTTGAATTCTGGCATATATTCGAAAAATTTCGTGGTGCTCATTTTGCCCTGCGCCAGCAATTTGACATTATCCAAAACGTCCATAAAATCCGTCGGCGAGCGATGCCCACCGATAACCAACGCTGGCGTATAAAGATGATTCCAGAAGTTATGGTTTCGACTATTTTGTCGCGTCATTTTGGACAATTCTGCAGGACCTAAATCCGTAGGTACAAAGGTCCTTGCACGCTGAAGGAAACTGGTATTACGGCGCATCATGTTATTAAACACAAAAGGATAAGCCGTCACCTTTGTCTTCAAAAGATGAGCCAGCGCCTTCCCTGTAGAGACAAACCCGAATGCACCAAAACAGGATTCAAGTTTGATCTCTTTAATCGTACTCAAATCTATATTGCTCCGCAGCGCCAACCCTCTTATCGCCTCAGAGAGTTCATAAGCGTCCATTCCGTGCGCCATCATGGGGGCACCATGCATGCGAACAATTAATTCACTACCGATTGCTTTAAATTCTGATTCACGCCCCAACAAGGAGGACATGCGCAAGTTGCCCAATGACACATCACCGCTCTTCATGCGGAATTTCGTAAAAAGCTCATCAGAAAACTGGCTGGCTTTAACAATTCCACTGCTTCCGGCGAGGCTTGCGTCAAGAAGGTGAGGGTTGATCATCATAAATTCGCCGTTCCCCAGGCCAATCATAAAGTGTTGAATGGAGAACGAGGAGTAAGGCTCAGTAATGACGACCAGTTGCCCTTTTTTCACCGCCTCCAGCCCGCTACGGTTGGTAATATCTACAGCAGAGTTAAAAAGATTAGCCACTGAGTGGTTTGTCGCGATAACCGTTCCCTCTTTTGGCCTGAAGAGCGCTCGTAGCTCCTCACCCAGTGCATTGGCCTGCTGCCAGTCGAGTTCGCCCGTTGCTTTCAAAATGCGCTTCGTTTCATCGATGGTATCCACTTTCTCTCCGGGGACAGAAAGCTCCGCAAGCGTACGCAAAGAGGGAGTTTGCTTGCGCATCATATCTTTAGGCTCGCCCGCGATGATGTGCAAATCTGTCAGGCTTTGATCGGAGCCTCTCAGTTTAAAAGAGCCCTCTTTAAACTCGCCCAGCTGTTCGGCGGTAAGAATTTTCTTCTCATCACTCAGGGAAGTATGCAGGATACTGTTTTTCATGCCTGCAAAACGCCCATTACCGATGCTCACCATCGCATGGATTGGGCGGGCACCTTTGGTTGGCGAATTGGGATCGGTGGCCATAAAAACAATAACTTGTCCCGGTTTTACACGTAGTAATGCCTCCTCATCAGTAATCGTCTCCGTGCTCTCAAAGAGTTTACTTATGCCACCAGGCGCGCTGGGATCGCCGCTCTGGTATCGGGAAGCGAGCTTTATGCCTTTGCGTAATTCCGTGGCTTTTTCAGGCGTCAGAAGTTTAGCGTTCTCAATTAAATCGACAGCGTAGTCCCAGCACACGCCTGATGTATCAGGTGAAAGCTGGCTTTGCCGCGCAACATCACGCATCGCATCTTTCGGTGTAAAGCGGGCGAACATATTTTTGTCATAGGGATTTAAATACTTAACTTTCCACTCCCCATTACTAAACTCTACCGGTTGTCCGTAGCTGAGTTTATTAGGATACCTGGGATCAACTGTTCTCCATGTCACATCGGCCGCATCCCAGCGCACCTGAAAAACTTCATCATCACTGGTTTTTATATAGTATTTTTTCGCCTTCGATTTTGAATCAAGCGTTGAATAAACCTCATTACCATGGACAACTTCTTTTTCCATCTCTTCGAGATTAATATCTTTTAATTTATGCTTACTGGAAATACGAAAATTATAAGCGAGCTTTGCGCCTCCTGGCGCAAGGCTGGCCAGTTGTGTTGCCGCTTTTGCGCCCTGTTTAAGGGAGAATTTGGCCACCTCTTTTACCATAAAGGGGTCAAGAATATCGACCGCGGTTGAGGCAGCAACTTTGGAAATTTGCAGCGCTTTAAAGTCAGAAAGTTTACCCAACTCTTTTGCAACAAAGAGCCGTAATGGCTGACCGGAGAGGCCGTTTTTAAGCCCTGTACGGGTTAACTGTACAATCCCCTTGGTATTCTTAATGATTGCCGCGACTTTCACACCCGCCATGCTGACCGCCGTCACCACTCCTAAGGCATCGAGTAAAATAGATGTTTCATCCACAGTAGATTCAGGATCGGTAATCGCTTTATAAATTTCGCCATAAAAAGGAACGATAAATACAGCAATTCTTTGTAGTAACGATGGCTTATAAAGATGCGTTTTTTTCTCATCGGCGCTGTAACCTAATACCGCCGTCATACTTTTATTTAAAACGTCGATAACGTTAGTGCCGCTTTCAACATCACCATTATCACTGTATTTAAATACGATTCTATGAATATCCAGGCCGGGTTTATCTCTACTGAAGGGGGGGGAATCATCATCGTCTCCGCTACCGGTATAGAGAATATTCTCCATTACTTTTGTTTTGATCCGATGCCATCTCACAGCAGTGGAATCATACGAGGCATAGACTTTGCTCCCGGGGAAATCATGGTCGTAAAAGAAGTCCATCGGAAACAGATCCATAATTCCAGAACGATCATACCCTTCCAAATCCTTTATATTAGTCAAACGGCTAAGATAGGCGTTATCGTTCACTTCCTGCTCAGTAAAAATTTTACTGAACATTCTCCCAGGAAATAGTGAGAAGAAAATCCAGCGACCATCGGCCAGCTGAATAAATACCATTTCACCAGAGTAAGCCTCACTCTTGTTCTCACCCGTAGTAATCCTTAACCGCACCTGTTTTCTAACAGGCTGCTGCATCTCTTCTAAAGAGAGCTGTGAGGCAGAAAGCAGATCTTTTACTATTTCGCTGGCTTCATATTCAGCAAAGTCAGTTTTATAATCAGAAAATTGTTTATTATAATCGGCCTGAGATTCAAAATACTCACTAGCCATCAGTCCTGACAAAGGAACAAAATCGGCAGGCATCTCCTTGTGTTGATTAAGGGGGTTGAATGCATGAAAATCGGTGTAGTAATTTTCAAGAACCTTGTTAACTTTAACCAGCTGCAGATCCGCTATCTTTGCATCTTTTTTCAAAAGCCAGTAACAAATAGCTGACGTGATCGCTTTCGCCTGGATATCATCATCGTCAGGGAATATTTTCCTGGCTAATATCTCTCCCTGCTTGTCTGCCCATATGATGTCAGAGTAGTTATTTTTTAGAGTAGGCTTTACTATATCACTATCTTTAAGGGAGCCAACGATCTCTGTATATTTTGATGATTGCTCCAGTCGAAACATCAAAAAGGATTTCGCTACCCTTATTTTCTCTAGCTCCTCCGTTTCTGCTGCCGTATATTCATATCTGTCTTTGCTGACTATCGATACTTCTTTTAAAGCCAGCTCAACAAATGCCGCTTCGGTCGCGATAATTTCATCTTTACTCTCACCTTGCAGAGAAAGGTTATCGCTTAACGTCTTTTCACCTAAAGCTATACCTGCAATAGCCACCTTATAGGTATCCTGCAGGGTTTTAATCTGCTGGTCATACTCTTTTCTTTGTTCTGTGATTTTATCCTTTAAGTCGCCCAGCATTTTTTTAAACTCTTGCGCCTTCGCCAGTTTTGCATTATATCCAGTTATCGTTCTATCCAGATGTGCTAAATCATGAACCGTTTTCGCCTCCTCTTCATCATTAAGCATATTGGTATGGGTGAATATTATAAGCTCATAATCTTCGATATCCCTTTCCACTTCGGCGAGGCGGTTATCGATATTAGTACTTGTTAGTTCATCTCTTTTTTTCTCTAACGCTTTTATTTGCGCTTTGGCTTCTTGCGCTGCGCCCAGAATCGCAGGGTTGGATGTCCCGCGTGACAGCGCATCTCGGTATAATGCCGCCAGAGGTTCTAACCAGTCGCGTTCAGGGCTTAACAGTGATTTTCTCTCCTCCTCATTTATCCATGCATCAATTCTGGACTTGGCTATTAAAAGATCTTTTAAATATTTATCCGCAGGATTAACATAGCGTTTATAAATCTCCTCCTCGAATATATTGAGTAGCTTGACAGAAATATTCTGCCATGAATTTTCCCCAGGAGTAGTAAGCAGATGCTGGAGTTTTTTGTGGATACCAGGCTCAACATCCAATCGCTTAATTAATCTGAGCGCGTCATCAAAGTCTTCATAACTTTGCGAAGCATTTTTCTCCAGAAACTCCCACTGCTGCTGTTTTTTATTAATAAATAATAGATGTGTTTTCCCAGACACAGTGTATTTAATCGCGGCGTAACTTTCGCTAATCCACTGAAAACTGTAGAATGCGCCATTGATAAAAATATAATTATCTTTTCCGTGCTTATATATAAAACCTGCCGGCGCCGTTTTCACAGAGGGGTGACTGAACTGGCTGTCTGCATCTGCATTTTTTAACTCATCACTGACCGCAGGGGAGACTGAACTCTGAATCAAGTTATCACCCACCCCCCTGCCTTCTTTAAACTTCCAGGTGCCATTGTCATAAAGCAAAATAAACTTTACACTCGCGCCCTGTTTGTCCGTCCGGATGGTCACTTCGCCTAAATTTCCCGACATGACCCTGACAGGCCAGTACTTTCCGAGCAAAAAAATATAATAATATTCCCCACTTATGTAAACGGCGCCCTCTATGCCGGGCTCCAGATTTCGGAAGGGATAACCCGCCCCCGGCGTTATACTTTTCAGTGCCATAGCGACAGCCGGTGATATATCAGCCTCTCTTTTAGCCGCAATCGTTTTTCGGGGCGCAACAGGTTTGTCATGTGGTTTGAGCTCTGTTGACAGGACATATTCAATTTTATTACCCAGTTTTTCATCCATTTCCGGAATGATAAAAAAATCAGGGCCCGGAAATTCTATATGCCAGTAGCGCCCGCCCAGGAAAATATAGTTCCTTTCACCGTCATCATAAATCTGGCCTTCGGTTCCGGGTAGCATCTGGTCATAGGTATAGGCTTTATTTTCCGGTAATGTTTTTGCCCTTTCATTAACTTCTGGATCTACATCAATTAAATAGGTTGTGGTGACAACATCAGGGTCGGGAGCAATATCTTTATTTTCCTCGCTTTCATCTAAATACCATTTATTATCCAAAGTATTAAATATTATTTTTATCGGCTGATTCTGCTCATCTTCCGCCCGCCGGTAGGGATAAACGGCTGCCTCCCATCCTCCGTCCTCACTTTTCGAAATGAATTTGATATAGCGATAGCGCCCCCCTATATATAAAAACTCATCCGTATCGTAGAGGTAAACTTTTTGTCTTGGTGCGCTTAATACAGCCTGGTCTGCCGGTAAACGATGACCATTCTTGATAGGAAATAGCTGCAGTATCCGCACTTCCAGAGCAATATCGATCGCTGTCTCACGATTCGGTGCCGGGTAGTAATAGCGTGAGGGCGGAAGTTTCTCCGTCTCTGCCGCTCTTTTTCCCCTGCTGCGCGGCGTCTCCTCCTCTGCCTCATCTGCTGGCTCAATGGCCGGCGTAGCCTGGCTGGCCGGAGCCAGAGAGGCCGCCTTCGGTGCCCCGCCGGCAAAAGATTTCACGCCCGATCGTGCTGACGGCGCAATACGGCGTGGCCTGTCGTCGGGCTTCTCCTGCTCACGGGCGCGGATCGCCACACCGGGCCTGCTTTCAGGGTTCTCTTGCGCCTGATCCCCACCCTGCGCATCTTCATCTGGCAGGAGCTGCGCAAAAAGGGAACCTTCAGCAGAAACACTTTCACTGCTCTCTTCCCCTGTTTCCGCATCTGTGCGGATCGCCGGTCCGGGATCGTACTCAGCCTCTTCGTCAGCTGTTTCCTCTTCGGTTATTTCCTGCTCATCGGCCTCATACTCCCCGACAAAATCATCCTCACTGTCCGCCTGCGGTGCCAGCATATCTGCCACGATCTCCTCAATCTTCTGGCGCATCCTGTATTCGGTCCAGGCCTGTACCGAGGCATTTATCCCCGCGCGCATCCCCGCATATCCCCCTGCCCACAGACCTTCCTCCGGGATGTTGAGCGCGAACCGTTTCGCCATCTTCTTCAGCGCCTTCCGGTCATGCAGGTTTTTACCCGCTTCCGTCAGCGTGACGGTCACTGCCACGCCCCAGCCCGTCACGGGCGACAGGGAGAGCGCCAGCCGGATACCGATTTTCGCCATCTCCTGGCTGATGTACTGCCTTTTAACGAGCGTCGCCGGGCCTTCGCCCAGCCGCACCCGGTTCATCTGCCGCAGCCCGCCCGCCAGCGTGTACCCGGTTCGTGCCCCGCGGATCGCCACCCGCACCGGGAGCGACACCGGCCCGGTCACCAGGTTAAAGCCCCCGCGCAGCGCCGCCCACAGCGCCCCGCCCAGCACCTTCCGCTCCGCCCAGCGCCGCACATCCTCCGGCACGCTGCGCGACCCGGCGAGGATCTCCTCCGCCGTCGGCGGGTAGACCTGGCTGCCCGTGGCGGCATGCTGCAGCGCCAGCGTCAGGCGCTTCATAAAACCTTCCGCCTGCGGGTCGCTTTTACCGGCGAAGTGTTCCCGGTTTTCCGCCAGCACCGTCATCAGCGCCCGCTCAAACTGCACCCGGGCTTCTGCCCGCTGCGCCGGGGGCAGCCCGGCAAGCCAGGCCTGCTTCAGCGCTTCTGCCCACTCCGCCACGCCGCGCGCCAGCATGCCCCCGCGGGAGAAGTTCGCCAGCGACGACCCGGTGATGCCGGTCACCCGGGTTTTCACCTGCGCCTTCAGCTGATTAAGCTCACGCCGGTAGCTGCCCAGCAGGGCGTTCAGCTCCGCGCCCCCGGCATAGCCGTGCTCCGACAGCCGGATGACCGCGCTGTTCAGCCCGCGGACGATCCCTGCCAGCCCGTCCGCCACGCCGGTCATCGTTTCGGCCATGCGGGCAATATCCGGAAAACGCTGCTCTTCACTCAGCGCCCGCGCCTGCTGCAGCTCCTCACTCAGCTCACTGTAAAACGCCGTCTCCGTCAGCCGGGCAGAGCTGGCCAGCAGGGTTTCCAGCTGGGTGAGCGCCTGCTGCGCGATAAGCTGCCAGCGCAGCGCCTCCTGCGCCAGGGCCGCATCCAGCCGCGCGGCGAGTTCCGGCTGCGTGACCGCCAGCGAGGCCGGCTCCTCCTCCACCCGCCACTGCTGCTCGGTTGCTTCCTGGAGCAGCCAGGCCTGGGTCGCCAGGCGGCTCATCTGCCGCTCCGTCTGCTGGATTTCATCCAGCAGCAGCAGACCGGTGTTGCGTACCGCCCGGTTGAGCCCGTCCGGGTCCGTGGCACGGTGCAGCACATGCCGTGCGAGATGTCCGGTACGGAACGCGCCGCGCGCCGTGCGGTGTCCCGTTTTCCGCGCAAGGTTTACCGTGCCCGTCAGCACGCCGTGCCCGGCCGTGCGCACCTTCTGCAGCAGGGGCACGTGCGGCTTCACGGTGATTTTTTTCGTCTCTGTTTCCGGGAGTGCCACCCGCTGCTGCGCCTGCACCAGCAGGGCGGTGGCTCCGCCCAGCGCCGTCGTGACCGGCAGCATCGCCCGCGCGAGGCGCACATGGAGGGGCTCGTCAGCGGAGGGCTTCATGACTGACGAGAGTGCCGCTGCCAGCGGATTCCCCGCCAGCAGCGTGTTATCGAAACTGTCGTCCCGCCCCGGCAGGTGCCGGGCATACTGCTGAAAACGTGCCCCCCAGACTGCCAGCTGCTCCGGGGTGCCGGAGGGCTTCGCCGCCGACTGCGCCAGCAGCGTGTTAAGGGCATATTCGCGGACATCCCTGGCCCCCTCTTCGGTGCGCGCCGTTTTCTCCTCCAGATGCGCCGTCAGGCGGTGGCGCACGATGCGGCTCTCTGCCAGCAGGGAGTCACGCAGCTTCGCGAATTTCCGGTACTCGGGGGTGAGAAGGAAGCTCTCCGAGGTGAGGCTGAAGCCGGCCTGGCGGCGCGCCTCCTCGCCGGTATCGGGCAGGTCCGCAACCAGTCTGTCCCGCGCCTGGCGCGCCTGTTTGCGGGCTTCGGCCTCCCAGTCGAGCGGCCCGACCCGCGCCCCGGCGGCCAGCGCCTCGAGTGCGGTGACAAGCAGATTCAGCAGGCGGTCGGCCTGCAGCACCGCCTCCTGCAGCACCGGCGACATATTGCGGTCGTTCAGCGCCATCTCCTGGAGGAAGGTGAGAAAACGCCGGGCTGGCTCTGCCAGCACGCTGAGATACGGATCGTTAACCGGTTTCTGTAACAGTGCCGCCAGTTTTTTCATCGCCCCCTCATCCGGGCCGCTGAGGTTGTAGCCTTTTTCACGATATTCGGCGATTTGCGGCAGCTTTACGGCGAAGGTCTGGCGGAGGTGCCCGAGCAGACTCTCTTCATCCCGGATATCCGGCGGCAGCCCGCCGCCCGGTGCTTCTGCGTCCCCGGCCAGGGCGTTCTGCGGCACGCCAAGAGAGATCTCCGCCTCCAGCGCCTCATCGGCGAGGGCAGAAAAGGGATCAAGCCAGGCGTCATCGTTGCGGGAATCATCGGAGTCAGGCAGTGATTCCGCCGGGGGTAGTTTCTGGGGCAGCATTTCGTACAGGGACATAACGCCTCCGGGGGTAAGAAGCAGTCAGTTGGTTGTTGCTAAACGGCAACAGGCTTGCCGCTGGCAGTGGCAGTAAACCACGCTGCGTTGATGCCTGTTTTGAGTAGTCGTTATGGCGAAGGAATGGAATTTCAAACCACCGCCGTTATGCCGGCAGTTCTGGCTTACTGGCTGCAGTCTGTTTTTCTTGCTCTTCAGGTTGCTGCTTAGGATCCTGGTAGGGCACGATGCCTAACAACTCGGTGGAGACATCATTGGTGGTCAGGTCAATAGTGACTTTATGATAGACCAGCGATCCATGGAATTTTATTTCCTTACTCTCCCCTGTAGCAGCCGGTGCGGTACCACCCGCCGTTGCTGCATCGACATCCGCCGGGCTTCTTGTCACATCGGCATTCGACGGCAACGATTCAAGCACCGTATCTGAATCATTGAATTTGATTTGATATGAGCCACCCAGACCGTAATTAACCACGCCGGAGCTTTTATCTTCGCGGCAGGCGACAAAGACGAGTTTTTTGTATTGCTTATACTCTTTGGTTTCGGATATCAGCTTCATCACATCCGAGAGTTTTTTGGTGCTGCCCGCGATTTTATTGACGGAAAGAATATCCACCTTTTCGCGATCCTTTTTCTGGCGGTTAAGCAGAACGGCGAGCGTCAGCTCCTCCTGAGGCGTTTTCTCATAATTTTGGATGTGGTAATCCTTCACATACGGCGCTCGTTTGGTTCCCGCATTCAGAAGATTAAACTCATCCGAAATATCCTTAAATTTATCGCCCCTGATTAAGCGGGCGTAGTGTATCGGCGTACTCTCACCGGCTAACAGGGTGGCGGAGGGAATATTTCCCGGGGCTTCAGAGAGCGTCTTGCCGTGAGGCCCGAGGAAAATCAGCTCAGTGGAGAAAGGTATGCGGAACTCAGGTGTTTTCTCATCAAACCAGCCGTGAGAGTTGAGATAGAGCGTATCGGCAGGCTTGTCCGGCATCGAGGTCAGGGAGAAGCTGGCATTCTCCTCATTAACAATCACTTTGGCGACCTGTTCCGGGTCCTGCTTGCCCAGCTCTTTCAGCGCGGCGGCACGCCGTGCAGCATTGTCATCATACTCAGGAATTTCATCCAGTTTCATATTTGAACGCCGCCCTTTTTCTGCCAGGAAGGCCTCAAGATCAAACTCACCATTAACCATAAAATCTTCTTTTTTAAGTTTAGGTCGTTTGGGTGCTTTAGTTCTGAGAGGATTAAGGAACCACTGCTCATTCACGTAAATAAGTGGCTGCCCATAACTGAGTATTTTCGGGTTTTCCGGGTCGACAGTCCGCCATACTGAATAAGCCTCGTCCCAGCGCACCTCGTAAATACCCTCTTTCCCTACCTTGATATAGTAAGTCTTGTCAGCTGAATCTGAATTCTGCGAACTATATACCTCTCCTCCGTGAACCGTTTCTCTCTTCATTGCATCCAGTTTCACTCCCACGGCTTGTTTTGGCTCATGAAGGCGACTACGAACCGTGGGAATATTAATTTTTGGCAGAGTATGACGCAGTTTGGTTATGGCTGAACGGGTGTTTTTCAGCGTAAAGCTGGCCACATCTTTCACTATAAAAGGATCGATCATTTCGACCAGCGCCGACGCGGTAATTTTCGCATACTTTAATGACGCGAAGTCCGCTGTATTCGCTAATCCTTTCGCCACAAATTTTTGCAGAGAAGGACCTGTTAATGATTTTTTCATCCCTTCGCGTGTTAATGCCGCTACCCTGGCGCTGTGTTTAGCAATGGTAGCAACTTTTATCCCAGCGGAGGCAAGCGTGGAAACCACGCCCAGGGTATCAAGAAATATAGAATCCGCATCGACGGTATACTCTTTATCCGTCACCGACTGATAAATCTCATGATAAAAAGGTATGATGGCGCTGGCAATTATCTGAGCAATGGAAGGTTTATACAGTTCTTTTTTCCTGACATTAGCGCTGTACCGCAATATGCCTGTCATACTCTCGTTTACGACATCGATAATATTAGTGCCGGGATCTACAGAGATATTATCATTATAGTTATAGACAATCCGATGCACTTCTTTATCGTCATCTTTGACGGGCGGCGCGTCATAATCTTCCCCTTTACCTTCATAAAGCGCACCTTTAATCAGATGTTCTAAAACATAGGGCCACCGCTCGCGTGGATCGTCATAGGGATAGGGTTTTTTATTAGCGTCGGAGAAATATTTTTTGAAGAAATCTTCTTCGTAAAGATCATCCACAGCTGATGAACTGAAAGTTTTTTTAGGTTCAAGGCTAGCAATCTCACGCAGATACTTATCATTATTCATTTCCGCGTCAGTATACGTTTTGGTGAACACCTTGCCGGGAAACAGCGAAAAGAAAACCCAACTGCCGTCTTCCAGTTGTATAAAAAGCATCTCACCGGAATAGGTTTCATGCAACCTGCGCCCGATGGTTAATCTTAGACGAATACGTTTTTTGATGGGTTGCATCATTGTCTTCAGGGTCAGCGGCGAGGCAAGAAGAATATCTCTGACACTTTCACTGGCTTCATACTCGCTGTAATTATTTTTATAGTTTAAGAATTGCTCGTTATATTCCGTCTGAGAGTAAAAATACTTACTCTCCAGCATGCCTGACAGAGGCGTATAGCCTTCCGGCATTGTTTTAACCTTTGTAAGGGGATTCAGCGCCTGCGCATCTTTATAATATTCATCCAGGATAGTATCCACTTTTATTTGCTTGAGTAATTCAATGCTACTATTTTTCTTCAACAGCCAGTAACAAATCGCAGCCATCATATTATTTACTTCATCATTTTCATCCGTGGAGAATATTTTCTGGGTAAGTTTTGCGCCCTGCTCATCCGCCCAGATAATATCCAGGTAACTGTTTTTAAGTGCGGGCTTATCAATATCACTCTCTTTAAGCTGAGATACGATTTCATCATAAGTCGCCTCCCTGGCCTGCTTAAACAGCAGCAACGATTTGGCGATACCAATTTTTTTAAGCTCATTCAACTCCTCAGCCGTATAAGCAGATCTCACCTTACTGGTAATAGCAACCTCTTTGAGCGCGAGTTCTATAATAGCGGCCTCAGTCGCGATTCTTACATCCTTCTGCGCTCCCTGTTGCGCCAGATTATTTTTTAGTGCCTCCTCACCTAACGCGATACCGGCAAAAGGTATTTGATAAACACTTTTCAGCGCCTGGATTTGCTGGTTGTATTCACTGATTTTCGCCGTAATGCTACTGCGAACTTGTTGCATGGTCTTCATTCTTTCTTCGGCAGTACGGACTATTTTCTCATGATGGCGAATATACTCCCCGTTTCGTCTTGCGGTCTGATAAGGAATCGCAGAATTATTGATTTCCTGCTCTAGTCTGGCTATATCTTTCTTATTAGCAGTAATAATCGATTGCTGCTCTGCTAACCTTTTATCAATATCATCTGTTGACAGTAAATCTCTTTTTTTCCCTAAATCTTTTATCTGCGCTCTGGCACTCTGCGCGGCCGTAAATACACCCGTATTAGGTGTACCTTGCGTCAGAGCAGCCTCGTACAAATCGAGCAGCGGTTCATTCCATTCACGCTCGGGAGCGGCAGAATCGGGTTTCTCGTTATCAGTGTCACTGCTTATCCATAAGTTAACCTGGGTTTTAATAACCATCAGATCTTTCAGCAGAGGATCGTCAGGATTGATATAGCGTTTAAAAATTTCTTCATCAAGAATATTACGCAGATTGGTTAAAATAGATTGCCAGGATTCAAAAGCATTTTCTGACAGAAGATTCTTTAATTGTTCATGTATTGCAGGCTCCACATCAATAGATTTAATTCTTCTCAAGGTGTCATCAAATGAGGCGTAGTTCTCAGACGTTGTTCTTTCCAGAAATTCCCATTGCTGTTGCGATCTTTTAATAAACACCAACCGTTCAACACCTGCAACAGTAAACTTGATCGCCCCCAAGTTCTCGCTGATCCACTGAAAGTTGTAGAATGCGCCATTGATAAAAATATAATTATCTTTTTTATAGTTATGAATGAAACCTGCCAGAGTCGTTTTTACATCCGGGTGAATAAATTGACTGGATGCATCTGCGTTTTTTAGTTCATCACTAACAGCAGGGGATACCGAGCTCTGCATAATATTTGCCCCTAATCCCCTGCCGCTTTTAAATTGCCATAGATGCGCATCAAAAAATAAAAGAAAAGATATACTCTCGCCTCTTGTTTCTAAATTAATTGTAACTTTAACTGAGTTGTCCATGAAAATTTTGACAGGCCAATACTGCCCTAAGAAAAACACAAAGATATTGTCCCCACTTACATAAATTGCACCTTCCTGTCCGGGAAGTGCATTTTTAAGAGGATAACCAGCTCCTGGCTTTATGCTTTTCAGTGCCATGCTAACAGCCGGCGATATTTTAACCGGTATATTATTAGCGATGGGTTTTTGAGGGGACTCGGGTTTACTTTGAGGTTCTAAATCTTTAATTTGATATATTTTTTTCGGCCCAAACGTTTCATCTATTACTGGAATTCTAAAAACATCATCACTACCAAACTCGATCTCCCAGTAATGTCCTGTCAGAAAAATATATTTTTTCTCTCCGTCATCATAAATCTGACCTTCGGTTCCGGGCAGCATATTTTCATAGGTATACGCTTTATTTACAGGTAATAATTTTGCATCTTCGCTAACCTCTGATGGAATAGTGGTAATATAGGTTGTGGTAACAACATCGGAGTCGGGAACAATGTCTTTATTCCTCTCACTCTCATCTAAATACCATTTATTATCCAAAGTATTAAATATTATTTTTACCGGCTGATTCTGCTCATCTTCCGCCCGCTGGTAGGGATAAACGGCTGCCTCCCATTCCCCGTCCTCACCCTGATAAGTGATTTCGATATAACGATAGCGTCCTCCTATATATAAAAAATTATCGCTACCATAACGGTACACTTTTTGTCTCGGTGCGCTTAATACAGCCTGGTCTGCCGGTATACGAGAGGCATCTTTGATGGGAAATAGCTGCAGTACCCGTACCTCCAGAGCAATATCGATCGCTGTCTCACGATTCGGTGCCGGGTAGTAATAGCGTGAGGGCGGAAGTTTCTCCGTCTCTGCCGCCCTTTTTCCCCTGCTGCGCGGCGTCTCCTCCTCTGCCTCATCTGCTGGCTCAATGGCCGGCGTAGCCTGGCTGGCCGGAGCCAGAGAGGCCGCCTTCGGCGCCCCGCCGGCAAAAGATTTCACGCCCGATCGTGCTGACAGCGCAATACGGCGTGGCCTGTCGTCGGGCTTCTCCTGCTCACGGACGCGGATCGCCACACCGGGTATGTTTTCTGGAGTCTCTTGCGCCTGATCCCCACCCTGCGCATCTTCCTCTGAGCGGAGCCCTTGCTCTAAAAGAGTCTCTACAGCGGAAGTGATTTTACTCTCCCCCTCCCTCACATCCTGATTTTGTACATCCGCATCTGTGCGTATCGCCGGTCCGGGATCGTACTCAGCCTCTTCGTCAGCTGTCTCTTCTCCGGTCTCTTCCCCTTCATCAGCCTCATACTCCCCGACAAAATCATCCTCACTGTCCGCCTGCGGTGCCAGCATATCTGCCACGATCTCCTCAATCTTCTGGCGCATCCTGTATTCGGTCCAGGCCTGTACCGAGGCATTTATCCCCGCGCGCATCCCCGCATATCCCCCTGCCCACAGACCTTCCTCCGGGATGTTGAGCGCGAACCGTTTCGCCATCTTCTTCAGCGCCTTCCGGTCATGCAGGTTTTTACCCGCTTCCGTCAGCGTGACGGTCACTGCCACGCCCCAGCCCGTCACGGGCGACAGGGAGAGCGCCAGCCGGATACCGATTTTCGCCATCTCCTGGCTGATGTACTGCCTTTTAACGAGCGTCGCCGGGCCTTCGCCCAGCCGCACCCGGTTCATCTGCCGCAGCCCGCCCGCCAGCGTGTACCCGGTTCGTGCCCCGCGGATCGCCACCCGCACCGGGAGCGACACCGGCCCGGTCACCAGGTTAAAGCCCCCGCGCAGCGCCGCCCACAGCGCCCCGCCCAGCACCTTCCGCTCCGCCCAGCGCCGCACATCCTCCGGCACGCTGCGCGACCCGGCGAGGATCTCCTCCGCCGTCGGCGGGTAGACCTGGCTGCCCGTGGCGGCATGCTGCAGCGCCAGCGTCAGGCGCTTCATAAAACCTTCCGCCTGCGGGTCGCTTTTACCGGCGAAGTGTTCCCGGTTTTCCGCCAGCACCGTCATCAGCGCCCGCTCAAACTGCACCCGGGCTTCTGCCCGCTGCGCCGGGGGCAGCCCGGCAAGCCAGGCCTGCTTCAGCGCTTCTGCCCACTCCGCCACGCCGCGCGCCAGCATGCCCCCGCGGGAGAAGTTCGCCAGCGACGACCCGGTGATGCCGGTCACCCGGGTTTTCACCTGCGCCTTCAGCTGATTAAGCTCACGCCGGTAGCTGCCCAGCAGGGCGTTCAGCTCCGCGCCCCCGGCATAGCCGTGCTCCGACAGCCGGATGACCGCGCTGTTCAGCCCGCGGACGATCCCTGCCAGCCCGTCCGCCACGCCGGTCATCGTTTCGGCCATGCGGGCAATATCCGGAAAACGCTGCTCTTCACTCAGCGCCCGCGCCTGCTGCAGCTCCTCACTCAGCTCACTGTAAAACGCCGTCTCCGTCAGCCGGGCAGAGCTGGCCAGCAGGGTTTCCAGCTGGGTGAGCGCCTGCTGCGCGATAAGCTGCCAGCGCAGCGCCTCCTGCGCCAGGGCCGCATCCAGCCGCGCGGCGAGTTCCGGCTGCGTGACCGCCAGCGAGGCCGGCTCCTCCTCCACCCGCCACTGCTGCTCGGTTGCTTCCTGGAGCAGCCAGGCCTGGGTCGCCAGGCGGCTCATCTGCCGCTCCGTCTGCTGGATTTCATCCAGCAGCAGCAGACCGGTGTTGCGTACCGCCCGGTTGAGCCCGTCCGGGTCCGTGGCACGGTGCAGCACATGCCGTGCGAGATGTCCGGTACGGAACGCGCCGCGCGCCGTGCGGTGTCCCGTTTTGCGCGCAAGGTTTACCGTACCCGCCAGCACGCCGCGCCCGGCCGTGCGCACCTTCTGCAGCAGGGGCTCATGCGGCTTCACGGTGATTTTTTTCGTCTCTGTTTCCGGGAGCGCCACCCGCTGCTGCGCCTGCACCAGCAGGGCGGTGGCCCCGCCCAGCGCCGTCGTGACCGGCAGCATCGCCCGCGCCAGCCTTACATGGAGGGGCGACTCGCCCGGAGAAGTAAGGACAGAGGAGAGTGCCGCTGCCAGCGGATTCCCCGCCAGCAGCGTGTTATCGAAACTGTCGTCCCGCCCCGGCAGGTGCCGGGCATACTGCTGAAAGCGTGCCCCCCACACTGCCAGCTGCTCCGGGGTGCCGGAGGGCTTCGCCGCCGACTGCGCCAGCAGCGTGTTAAGGGCATATTCGCGGACATCCCGCGCCCCCTCTTCGGTGCGCGCCGTTTTCTCCTCCAGATGCGCCGTCAGGCGGTGACGCACGATGCGGCTCTCTGCCAGCAGGGAGTCACGCAGCTTCGCGAACTTCCGGTACTCGGGGGTGAGAAGGAAGCTCTCCGAGGTGAGGCTGAAGCCGGCCTGGCGGCGCGCCTCTTCACCGGTATCGGGCAGGTCCGCAACCAGTCTGTCCCGCGCCTGGCGCGCCTGTTTGCGGGCTTCGGCCTCCCAGTCGAGCGGCCCGACCCGCACCCCGGCGGCCAGCGCTTCCAGTGCCGTAATGAGCAGATTCAGCAGCCGGTCGGCCTGCAAGACCGTCTCCTGCAGCACCGGCGGCATATTGCGGTCGTTCAGCGCCATCTCCTGCAGAAACGCGAGAAAACGCCGGGCTGGCTCTGCCAGCACACCCGGGAGAGGCTCTTTAACCGCAGCCTGTAACAGTGCCGCCAGTTTTTTCATCGCCCCCTCATCCGGGCCGCTGAGGTTGTAGCCCCGCTCGCGGAACTCGGCGATCTGCGGCAGTTTTGCGGCGAAGGCCTGCCTGATGTGCCCGAGCAGGCTCTCTTCATCCCGGCTATCCGGCGGCAGGCCGCCGCCCGGTGCTTCCGCGTCCCCGGCCAGCGCATTCTGCGCCCCGTCAGACAGCATCTCTCCGGTCAGCTCCAGCGCCTCTTCCGCCAGCAGCGAAAAGGGATCAAGCCAGGCCTCATCGCGCCTGCTGTCGCCAGATTCCGGCACAATTTCCGCCTGCGGTTGTTTCTGGGGCAGCATTTCGTACAGGGACATAGCGCCTCCTGGAAAGAGAGGTGAATAAAGAGACCGGATAAGAGAGGAGATAACAGGAACGGATCAGGAGGCTTTTTGCACCGGGCAGGAGGTCATACCGTCAGCCACCACGCGCAGCTCGTTACTGCCCATACGCGGAAGAAATTTGGCGTGCGGCACCATCCTGCCATTCTCGTAACAGAAGCAATCGTTCCAGGTATTGTAAATATGAATAAGCTCCGCCAGGCTGCTTATGCCTAATTTACGCAGAACGATGTTCTTGTAATTACTGACGATCTTACGATCGAGATGCAGGGAGTGAGCCACGTACTCGCTGGACTGTAAATCCAGAAACTTGACCAATATTTTATATTCCACGCCGCTCAGGCGAATCTTACGAAAATGGTGCGTACGCTCATTATTTTTCAGGATGCGGAAGATGCGCTCAACCTCATTTTGCATTAAGTCCAGCGGCATCGATTTTTCAAGCTTGAAATAACGCATACAGATAAAGGATTGAAACCCCATCTCTTCATCTAATACGGAAAGTAGCGATCCCATGCTGGAAAAAATCACTTTCCCATCACCACGATCGAAGGCAACAAGCGTATGCGTGGCATGTGGATTGATCGTTTTAAGCAGGCGGTCCATACCCATAACAAAATAGTTATCCTGAGAGATGACATACATATTCAACCTCCAGACGGTATTAATGACTTATAAAACAACGCTGAAAAAGCGATAGCTATCAAGGCTATTCAAGCCCCTCATTTGATGTAAATAGTCTGCCTGGTGCAGCGTGTACGCCGTTCGCCTAGGGTGTTGTTGGCGGTGTTAGCGCAACGGCGGCAAGCGTACTGGTAACTTCACTCAGCAGCAGCGTTTGGCCATCCTGGTCCACGCTTTCACCTTCCCAGGCGGTTATGGCGGTATTAAGCGGGTCGATATTCGCCTCCAGCGTCACACCGGAGACGATCACCTGCATATTTTGCACCGTGGTATCGTCTGAAGCGGGTAACGGGGCAACATGTACGGCGACCTTTGCCAGCTGCATACGTGCGGCGCTGGTATTGCCGAGCGTTGCGACCAGGCGAGTAAACAGGAGCTGCTCGAGCTTCTCCAGCGCCGCGCCGGTCTGCTGCGTGGACTGCATAATCGTTTCCAGAATCGGTTTCCCGGCTTCGGCTGCGGTATTGGGATGCTCAATACTGACCGGTAGCGTGACGGCAAAATTGATAATCGCCCGGGGTTTATTATCCAGCGCCTGCCAAAAATTGCCGAGGCTGTTCAGCGCTTCAGGCTCGATAACGCGAATCTGGTAATTTTTGAAATCATCATGACGCCGCATACAGAGCAACGCGCGCAACGTTTCCGTAAGTTTAAGGATAGTCTGGCTGCTGGCCTGGGTATCGGGCGACGTGCTGTCGCCGCTGCTGCTCCCCCAATAAGTCGCCAGATAGAGGCAGCGGATGCGGGCCTGAGGAGTGTCATAGGACGCCTTTTGGGGGTTATAGCTGTTCTGCATGCTCTGACGGATCGATAAATCTTCATGTATCAGATACATAAACAGATGTAGCGTCGGTGATGTGGGGGTTTCCTGCGCATTTGGCGCATCGAAGCGGATATCGACATTCGCCACGTGCTCGCCAATATGTTTAGCGATCAGTTCATTGAGTGCGGCAATTTCAGAGGTTACGACAGTACCGGTATCGTCAGCCATGGTGATCCTCCCGATTAAAAGCGTAGTACGCGACCAATCTTCGCTAATTCGCGTTTGATGGCGCGCTCGATATGGTGAAGTTGAATAGGGGAAACGCCCTCGTCCGCCGCCAGCCAGCTGGCGAGCAGCGCGGCGTTACGGATATTGGCGCCGGTCATTTCTGCCCGCTGTGCCAGCAGGTGAAAATCGATATCCTCCGCAAGCTGAACGGTAGCGGGCCAGATCGCCCGCCACATCCGCTCCCGTAGATTCACGTCCGGGAAGGGGAAGCGGATCATAAACGTCAGCCGGCGGCTAAAAGCGGAATCAAGGTGATTGCGGTGGTTAGTGGCAAGGATCACCAGGCCCGGGTAGTTCTCCAGCCGCTGTAGCAGATAAGCGACTTCGATATTGGCGTTGCGATCTTTCGCGTCTTTCACTTCGCTACGTTTACCAAACAGCGCGTCGGCTTCATCGAAGAACAGCACCCCTGCGTCCTGGCCTGCAATATCAAAAATACGCGCGAGGTTTTTCTCCGTTTCACCAATGTATTTATTCACCACGGCGGAGAGATCGATTTTTATCAAATCGACGCCCAGCTCGCCGGCCAGCACTTCCGCCACCATGGTTTTACCGGTGCCGGAGTCGCCATAAAAGAGCGCGCTGATGCCGGTACCGTAGGCAAGCTTGCGGGAAAAGCCGTTATCCAGCACCGCTTCACGCTGGCGAACCGCCGTCAGCAGCTCCTCGACATGCTGCCGGGCTTCCTCATCAATCACTAAATCATCAAAGGTGCGAACCGGCGTGTAGCGCTGCGCCAGCTTGCCGTAAGACTGTTGGGTATGAAGCTGAAATGCGCGGCGCAGATCCTCGCTGTTAAGGCGCGCGTCGGCATAACTCTCCTCCTGCAGCCGCCGATAGAGCTGGGCCTCTTTAATCAACCGTGGAATGGAGGGGCGATCGGGATTAAAGCGCAGCAGCAACGGCGCGATATCCAGATCCGGTGCGGTCTCCACGTCACTGAGCTGGCGCAGCCACAGCTGTAGCGTCGCGGCGCTGTTCTCCAGCGGCATCGCCACCTCAATCTGGCTGACGCCCGCCAGGCGCGGCAATGTCCCGGAGGGGGGCATCAACAGCATCAGCGGCAGATGGAGTTCGCTTAAGGTGTGCGCCAGCCACTCCCATACCAGTGGATAGAAGGTGACTAGCCGGTCCGCAGACTCCAGCGCCAGGCAGCCGTTATTAAGCCGCGTTTCGCGGATTGCCAGGCGCAGGATTTTCTGCACCATGTCTGTCCGCATCCCTTCCGCGAGATGGGTCAGATCAAGTTTCAGCACCCGCTTGCTGCGCATGCCGACCGCGCGGGCAATCGCGGATACCTGCTCCTGCGTATTATGTCCACGCAGCACCGTGACTACCGGCGCCGCTTCGCTTTCAAGGCAACATTGCAGCAGCTTTTCTGTCAGTTCGGGGCTGAGATCCGGCAACACGGGCTCATCAAACCATCGGCTATAAAGCGCCAGTTCGGGCGGGAACGGTTCGTGCCCCAGCAGCCAGAGATAGAGGGCGTTATCCGCCAGCGCAATCGCTTCAGATAGCGTGGCATGCTCTTTTTGCTGCAGCGCCAACAGGCCGGAACGTATGAGCCGGGAGTCAGGCAGAAAAGAGGTATGAAGCTGCGCGCGCGTCGACCAGTCCGGACAGAGAACACCCATCAGTGTTGCCACGCAGGGACGAAGCCCGGGGCTACCCGGCTGTACTCTGGCATAGATTTCGCCATACAGAATGTCGTACTCCGGCAGCAGGCTAAGCAGCAACACGTCACGATCCAGGGCGGAGAGGTGAAAGCGGTCAATCAGTTTACCTAAGCGGCTATCGGACGAAATTCGCCCCGCATCGTCCACATCGAGAGCGCCGGTGTCGCCCTCTTCCATTTCAATATCATCGCTCTCGCCGAAAATGGGATTAGCCATCCGCTGACTCCAGGCGACCAGCATTTTCGCCACGCGCTCAAACTGCACGCGCAGCACATCGTTATCGTCGTCGGTCCAGGCGGGCGGGTTGTCAAATAGTGGGGATAGAGTCAAAGGCGTGCTCCTGCTGGCTCGCTGCCAGGCCACTCAATGATTAACGGAACGTCAAACCAGGGAAAATAGGCCAGGTTCAACGGCCACGGCCATTTCGTCAGTAAGACGTCGAACGGTTGCGGCTCAATGTTCAGCACCGCTGGCATAAGGTCATTAAACAGTTCACCGGGGCGCTGCAAAAAAAGCAGGCGGATATCGGCCAGGCTCATCTTTTCAAAGGCGGCCAGCTGCTGGCTTACTGCCTCTATCCACGCCAGCGTGCGCTGCTGAAGTTCAGGCGAAAGTGGAGCCAACGGTGCGGGCGGCTCGCTTAACGGCAGCCCACAAAGAAACTGGTTTATCACTAACCGCTCGATATTTGGCGTCTCCTGCTCCCACACTAACCAGTCCATCGCCACCACCGCCTGCCAGCGCGCGTCCTCACTGACAAACTGCCTCTCTTCCATCAGCCCCAGCGTCGTAAACCACTGGGTAAAGAGCGGCCAGTAGAGAACGATCCCGGCGTTGGTAACGGGCAGACCCGGCGGAGAGGTCTCATCCGCGAGCTGATAACCCTGCCTGGGCCGCACGCCCGTTTTCTGCTGGCTGGAAGAGCCCCTGGTCGCCAACGGTATCTGCCTGGGACTCAGCGGGTGCGAAGCCGGTGTTATCTCGCCTGCCGCTAAGCGTTCGGTCATGGTTTCAGCCAGCAGATAAGGTGTTGACGCGCGGCCAGGCAGTAACGATGCCAACAGGTGCTCGACCTGCTGCCTCGCCGCTTTTCCGGCCTGCTGCTGCACTTGTTGCGCCACGGAGGGGTAGCGCCACAGCGGAATTATCCAGCGCCCGGCAATGGCGCGCGCCTGCGCTGGGGGCAACGGCTCCAGGCACGCGATACAGCGCAGCAATGGTTCTGCCGCGATTTCACGCCGCACAATTGCCGCCGCCAGCGCATCGCGCTGCTCATGGGCCAGGCTATGCTGGCTGAGCCAGCGTTGGCCTTCACTCTCCAGTAGCAGATAGTGCAGCGCCAGCAGGGTAATGTGCTGCGGCGTCTGGCGCGCTGTTGTAGTGCTCGACCGGTTTTCCTGCTGCGCCGATGGGGAAGACGTAGTCGGATGATGTGAAAACGCAGCATTAGCACTAGCCGTGTTAGCGGCACTGCGTGTATCGATCGCCTGCTCAAGCAACGAGTAGAGCATCACTAAGGGTATATCAGGCGCAGGTGAGCTTAACGTCGCTGCCTGCAGCCAGCCGATGGCGCGATCCAGAAGCGGCCTGTCTGCTTGCTCCTCGATACGTTCACTTTTCTCGCGCACCGATATTGGCGCATTACGCGTCGCGGCCTCCAGCTGTAAAAAAAGTTTCACCAGCGCGGAATGCAAACGCTGATGAAAATGAATAGAGAAGTGCTGGCGCGATATAAGACCTAAATCCAGCACCACACGCTGAATAATCAGATCGTCCCTGACTAAATAGTGTCGATAAATGTTCTGCACCAGCAAACTGAGTGCAGACTTATTTAGCCCCTGCTGGCTGCTGACACTTTTTTGCGTTGCGGATGAATCAGCCGCAAATTCCACCCGAATAACCTTCACGCAGATATCAGGCTTAGTCATGGTGTCGCCTTATTATCGGTGTTAAGGAAAAAGCTTAGAGCTTCATAATAAAAGCGACTACGAAGAACTGCGGTTCGTTATCCTGAATATAATCTGCACCACTAAATGTAGCTGTGTGACTATGACCCTGGCCTCCTCCGGTATTTTCTGTATGTGCCGTTGTGTAAGTCAACATTGATGGTTTTACCATCGTAAACGTTGCAAGACTTCCGGACACTTCAGTTTTTGATCCGGAAATACTGTGTTGATGCTGCGGTATTTGATCAACTGTAAGGGTATGAGAATTAACAGTAACTGTCCCGGTTGGATAATACTTGTTTGTTTTATGTCCCCCAGCAAATAAGGATGAGGCAAAATCGTTTGCGCCTTTAACAAACCGGTCGCGTAAATCCGGCGTGCCGTTTTTCCCATCACAGAACGCCCACCCAGAGGGCGCTGAACTTCCACTAAACATCACGATAACGCCACGCGGCACAACATAGGCCATATCGACACTGACGCCATTGGCATCCACTTTGATGCCGGTCGAAGCTTTTACTTTTAGTCCCGATGAATCCTCCTCCAGACCATAATGCAGGTCTATAACTGGTACATTCGTCGAAGTGTTTACTTTTAATGGCATTGACCCTTGGGCATCGTTATTAAAATTGTAAGTATCAACGTTAAGTTCGAGCCTACCCTCTGTTGTCCGTCGCATACCCCGGCCAACCGAACCATCCATCCCAGTGAATAAACCTACTGCTTTGGCTCCGGCTGCCGCATTGGCGATAATGCCCGAATCGACACTGACGCCGTAAGAGTTAACAACAATGCCGGTTGAGGCTTTTACACTTAAACCATTAGACGATCCCGTTAACCCATAAGCGAGATCGATAACGGGTTTATTATTTGAAGAGTCCACAACCACGGGTGTGGAGGTAAAAATATCTACACTACTATTAAAATTGAATGTAGTTGCATTAAGTTCAAGCTTTCCGTCCGCACTGAGCTTCATACCCAAACCGGGCTTCCCATTCTGATCTGACGCAGCGCCCGTAGCGCTGGCACCCGCCGCCGCCATATCGATCAAATCAGCAAAATCACTCTGCAACGGAATGCTGCCAGCCTTAAACCGATCTTTTAAGGCATCGGTCGCAGGTAAGTTTTTTTTATCGGCCATAATCTTCTCCCGTACTCAGTTATTAAGCAGTGGTTGTCTCTTGCGGAACGTAAAACAGCTGTTCGTGCACAATCACGCTGGTGTTCCACTGGCTACCGTCAGCGCCGATAACCGCCGTTCTTTGCGCATCGGTGGCGACACGCATTAAGCCAATCCCCAGCGTCGTCGCTGGCAGGTGACCGAGGGTTAACATCTCCAGAATGCGCCAGGCATCATCCCCCAGCGGGTTACCGTTGTTCTGCCAGCGGGCGTAGGTCTGGGCGAAGTTTTTAAAGGCCGATTCGCTCAGCCAGTGGTTAATCAGTGATACGTGCGCCGGGAACTGCTCCATCACCGCCTGCAAAATCCAGGTAATAAGCTTATCCGGCACAATATTCTGGCTGGCAATCATCGCGCGGTTGAGTACCAGGCTGATGACAAAAGAGAAGCGGTCGGTGGTGGCATACGCCGACTCATCAAAATTCCATACGTAGCGCCAGGCATCCGCTTCAGCCGGAAAGGCATTGGTGCTGTCAGCGGTTTTTTCTATCAACAAGGTCCCGGTAAGCGGGTTAGCTTCGAGAATAGTGGCGTGGATCTGCCAATCTTCCCCGGCTGTGGGTTCAATGGCGGCGCTCACCGCGCTTCCCATCATCGTTGTGGCCAGCGTTGCTGAGCGGATCACAATGGTATCTCCTGCGGCGACCATCGCCGGAAATGGGCTCTGATCGCTACTGCTTAAGAGCTTCTGCGAAGCATTGGCAGGCTGCGCCGCTGCCGGGGCATAGCTGAGGGTAAAGTCCATATCCTGCAGCCAGGTATTACTGCTCTGCCAGCGTAGATTGCCGCCCGTCCACGCCGTCTGTAAGCGCTCAAGATCGTTGACCAACTGCTGGCTGTTGTCGGTGCTCACTGTGAAGGTGTCGCCGTTAACGCTGGTCACCATCTGCTGGCCGATAATCAGGCGGCTGGCGCCCTCAATGGCAATAAGATCGACTAACTGCCCCACCTCGAGTTTGCCCGCGCTGCCCGGCGCCGTAATGCTCACCTGCGTCCCGCTCACGGCATAGTTTGTCGGCGTCTGGTCGCTGTCGTAACCCACAGCAGGCACCAGAGGCAGTAACTGACGATGCTCAATCAGGTAGAAGGGCAAGTTGCTGAGGTCGGGGTTCTCCTCAAAGGCCTCGCTGTTCAGCCCGATAATGGCGGTAATGCGTTTTTGCAACGCGGAGACTTTATTGATCTGAATATTGATGCGGTCATAACCGAGCTGCGGCTGCTGCGCGAGATAGGCGCGCTGGGTAAACATAAAATCCGCCATATCGAGGGTCAGCGGGCGCGCCGCCCGCGATGCGCCAAAATAGCTCAGCAGATACTGCAAAAACTCCAGCTCGCGTGAAAAGTTAACCTGATGCGGGGTGCTTCTATCGAGCTGAAAGATAGCTGCATCCGCCTGGTAAAACGCCTGCAGTGCAGCGGAATAACTTTCATGCACACTCTCATTCACGCTGCCAGTGCTGTAGGGCCACTGCGTGCCGCGAACCACATCGCCGCGATCGTCAAAGGAGAGCAGTTGCGGGATAGCAGCAATTTCGGCGCACATGTTAGCCAACAGTTGATCGACAGGCAGCAGAAACTGATGTAGCTCCGGGATCGTTTGATCCACCTGCAGCATCGGTTGTTGTAACTGGTAGCAGGCAGGGAGCCGGTTGCCGATGGGAACATAGCTGCTGAAATCGCGCAGGGTGCCTGCGGGCAGCGTCTCCGGTGTCGTGACAATGACCTCCGGTGCGCTGAGATACTGTTCAATGGTGGCGGCATTCGGTTTTTCGTAGATGCCCCCTTTGATCACCAGCGTCAGCGGGCTCGCATCGCCTGCCAGCAGGCTAAAGGGATCGGCGCCCCACAGCCGGGGGTAGTAACCGGCATCGATTTTCCACGCCCATTTATCGCTGCTGACCGCCTGAATATGGGCGGGGAGTGGCGAAGGGGGGGCAACCGCGTTAACGCTCTCCACGCCCGGGATGGTGAGTAAACGGTTTGCCAGCGAGCTTAAACTGACCGTCATCCCCTCTTCGGTAATCAGCTGTGACTGCTCTGTCTGCCAGCCATGCTGCAGGAAGGGTCCCTCAAAAATCTCCTCATTGAGGTACCCTTTTTCCCGCATCTGCGCCGTGGTGTAGCGTTCCGCCGGGGCGATGAGCTGCGCGCCGGTGGCTTCAAAGATCTGTGCCACAATCGCCGCCACGCTTGCGACATCGCTGCTGAGGCCAATTTCCAGGCGTAAGTTGAAATCAACGGGCTGCATCCAGATAACCTGCGCAAAGAACTCGCCAAGGTTGCGGTGGCTGGCAAGGAACTCCGTCAGGTAAGCCTCTACCTTTGCCCGGTCATCGCTGGAAAGCGCCAGCGTGTAACGGGAAGGCACCAGGTAGAGCCAATTATTGCCGCGCAGCGTTAACTCCTGCCAATCGGCATCGTCCGCATCCGCCGGTTGGGTAAAGGTGTAGTTACGGTTGACTTTGTCATACCACCAGCGAAAGGTGTTGTTGCTATCTTCTGGCTCTTTAATCAATGCGCAATCATCGAAGATGAATCCCTGTTCGTCGCCGGTAAGCCCGATATCGCTGCTGTGAATGTCGCGGATGGCGCGGCGGTAATCCTCTGGGGTAACGGTATTGCAACAGAGCGTTCCCTGCGGGCCGAATGCGGCGGGAAAGAGCGTAGGTTTCCCCGCTTCGGTTAATAAGTCGTTTAGCGACAGCGAGAGGCGATAACCGACATCGGAATCATTCCAGGTGGTCGCCTGTAGCAGCGTCACCCCCGGATCGTGCTCCGTGGTGTCGGTCCAGAGATCGCCGCTCAGTGCATCCAGGCTATCGGTGACCTGCTGCCAGAGGGTATCGAAATCGATATCCTCTTTAACCACCGTGAATAAGGCATTTTCTTTAGACATATGCGGCTCCATTCAGGCGCTAGGCTTTCACCTGCGGGATAAGAATCAACACCTGGTTTTCGTCTGCGACGATGGTCTCTTCATGCACCGTGCCGCTCTCATCCACCAGCTCAAGCGCCACCACATTTTTCACCAGTGGGTGTTGTTGAATGGTGGCCAGCAGCTGGAAGTAATCGATCTGATTGCCAGGGGAGACCACCTCTTGTGACGAGCTACCCCAGGGCATATAGCGCTGTTGCAGCCATTCAGAGAGCTGCTGGTAGCCATAGTTGGGGTTGACCTCATCAAGAAAGGTCACCTGGTAGCGCGAGGTGATATTGACGTAAGTCGGGTTCACTAAAGTGGGGCTGGCCCAGTGGCTGGTGAACTGCGTAAGCCATTTGGCCATCTGTTGCAGCCGCCCGGTGCTCAGTGCCGGGCGCAGCGTATCGTCGTTATCACTGGCGGTGCTGTTGGGAATGATCACCAGCACCTGCTCAGTCAGCGCCGGGATAGTAAGCAGTTTAGTGACGTCCAGAAAATGGATGTCATAGAGTTCCGGGTACTCATCCAGCAGCATTTGGCGCATATCCTGCCAGGTAATGGCGCGATGGCGTGTCGCAATGCGCTCGGCGGCGCGTGCAAACAACTCGGCGCTGGTCTCACGCGCCCGGCCCCCGCTGGAGGGCTGCGTCTGGTTAACAGAGCCGATCTCGGTAACCGGCGTCACCAGTTGAGTAATGGTGCCCGCCGGAAGCGGCGCATCGAAGTGGCTATTGTCGACCTCGTCATTCAGGTTCAGCGTGGCGGTGACCGCATTACTAAAGAGATCGCGGACTTTTGGTGCTTCATCGCTGCGCACGCTCTGCGCCGGTACGCCTTTCAGCCAGTAGTACTCCTCAGACAAACCATCCCCGCCAGTCCAGACTTCATCCGGCAGGATCGCCTGCCACAATCCGCTATTGAGCAATCCTTGCGTGCCGTCGTTGAGGGTAGCGTCCAGTGACTGCCACACCCCCTCTTTATTGAGGTAATACCAGCTCAGTGACAGCGTCGCCAGGGACTGTAACGACCAGTAGATTGAGACAGAGTCGCCCTCCTCCACGCCGCTCAGCCCGAGATAGATCGCTTGCTGCGTCACTTCACCCGCACGCAGCAGAACCGAGCGATCGAGGATCTCCTGCAGGGCAAAGGTTTGGGAGAACTGCGTATCAATGCGGCTGACCTGCGGTGTCCAGGGGGCGTTTTTACCCGCCGGATCGTTCGCCCACTCCTGATGGTGGAAATCGGAACCGCTGAGTTCCACCCGGATGCTGTACCCGCCGGATGATGCATCCAGCCCGTCAGGCAAGGTCGCGCTCAGCGGCTCGATTTGCGGCGCGCCGCTGCCGGAAAAGAGCGGCTGTTCATTCAGCTGCGTCATCTCACCGGAGGGGTGTACCAGGTAGAGGGTGGCGGTGAAAACGCTGTTATCCGCTGGCGGATTGTTATAACGGGAGTACCAGAGCGCGAAGTTTTCCGTCGGCAAGTTGCTCCACTGCGGGGTAATCGTCAGCGTGCCGCCGGTTGCAATAAAGGTATCCGGGAGTGAGAGCTCAAAACCGTTGCCGAGCAGAGGCTGGCTGCCAAAGGGGTAGCTGAAGCTATTGATATGCCCCTGCCCCTCCTGCGCGAGGTAGCCAATCTCCTGCGCCTGGCGAACAGAGACGGTATAAGAGGTAGGCAATGCCGCGCTCTTCCCGGCAGGGAATTTCAGCTGCAGCGAGGCATTTGCCCTCGCAGCGCTATCCTGATGCCATGCTTTCTGCAGCAGACTGGAGGGCAGCCGATAGAGAATTTCGCCGGTTCGCGCGCGCGTGGCGCGAAACACCAGCGGCGTCTGCTCATCGCCATAGAGAGAGAGGGTTGGCGTTATCGTCTGCGCGCTACGGGTTTCATCATCGGAACCGGAGGAGACCGTAACGCTGATATCACCGCTCAGGCGGGTGAGCGCCGCATCGATCACCACATTACGCTGCAACGCTTCAACGTTTTTGGTCTCACTAAAGAGGCGAATACCGCCATCTGGCAGAGCGATATTGTTCTCAACATCCAGCGCTGTCATCAGCTGCCAGTTGCCGTTTTCATCCTGCTTCGTCCAGCACAGGCTGTTGAGCAGTTGATGGTTAAGCAGGAGATCGGCGTCGGTCTGGTAAGTAATGGTGTTGCCCGCGGCATCTTGCCCGGCATCGAGCAGCGTACCGGCGGGTAACATATAGGTTTTGCTATTGCTTTTAAGGTTAAAGCTCACCGCCACCGAATCCGGTTTTATCACTCCGGTTTTAAAGCCTAATAGCTGCTGGTAATAGAGCGTGCGATGCCGGTCCGGGATGGTGTTAAGCAGCAGCCTCGGTGTCTCCATCAAGCCCAGTAACAGCAATAAAAAGGTCTGTTGCACCGGCAGCGTTCTGTTGGCGGTTGTGGCATCGAAATAGAGTTGGCTCAGTTGCGCGGGCGTGATGTTCGTAAACCAAAAATCGCCCCACAGGCTCTCTTGATCGCTCGCGAAGGGCATCAGAGCAGTATATTGCTTCACAAATTCAAGGAGTTGCTCAGGCGTTTTATCTTCCAGTTGAAAAACATCATCAACAATGACATCCGCCAGTTTCGTTTTAAGTTGCTCTAAATCAGGCATGGCATCACCCCGTCGTCACAAAAGTTTGAGAGTTAATAAATTTGCCGTTACCCGGTTGGGGTGCCATCGCTGCATCCGGCCCCTGCGGATTGCTGGCCGGCGACTGGGGCGTAAATAGCGCCATAAACTGGCTGCCGGTCACGATAAGCGGCATGGTCGACAGGGCAAAGGTGGCTTGCTGATCCGCCGCCAGCTGGGTGATGGTAATGGCGCCCGATCCCGGTGTCGGAAAGGTGGAGCTGATATAGGTGGCTTTGATTGAGACCTTCAATTCATCACCGGCTACGCACACTTTTTTATTGAGGATCTGCGCAATGCCGGAGGCTTTAATCAGGCAAGGCTCCGTTGGCGTAACCGTATACATGCCGAACGTGGTGCCGAATTGCAGCGTGTCGTTATCCACAATCACGAAATAGCTCATAACAACCTCAGCGCATAACCTTCATTAACATCCAGCGTGCCGGAAACGGTCTCGGTAATATCACTGCCGAGCAGCGTCAGGGTTATCTGAATAAGCAAGCGGCTAACATCATTGGTTGCCTGCTGAATCAGAATTTCGCTCACCTGAGCGCGTTGCTCATTGAGAAGAACGGCGTCTTCAATATGATTACGAATCGACGCCAGCAGCTCATCGGTAATATTGTCAAAGAGATATTCATTCAGCCCGCCGCCGTAAGTTTCACGCATAATTCGCTCGCCCGGCTCGGTCATAAACAACACCAACAAACTTTGTAATACCGAATCGGCACCCTCGGCCATTTTCACCCCGCCCTCCACGCTGAACTGCGGCGGAAAGGCCCAGCTGCGGCCAAGAGACTCCACATATTTATCAGTACTCATAATGCCTCCGCAGTGAGAGGGTTAATTTTTCATGTTGATACTGGCGCTGATGATTTCCACTTGCGATTTACCGCTAATCGTAAATTTATTGTCTGCCTGCCAGGTCATATCCTGAGCATTGATTTGCAGTTGCGTATTGGAATCAACCACCACTTTGCTGCCATTATCCGCAGAGAGGGTTAATGTTTTTGCATCGAGGTCGATAAGGAATTTCTGGGTGATATTGTTTTTATTCACCACCAGCGCTTTTTGATTGTTCTTTTTATCCGGAGCAAACGGGGATTTATTTTTCGGGTTATGCATCGAGCCGAGAATAACCGGGTAGCTGTATGCCCCTTCAATAAACCCTAATATCACTTCATCACCGGGTTCCGGATAAAAACAGAAGCCGCTCGCTTTACTGGCATAGGGTTTACCTAAGCGGGCAAACAGATACTCCCCTTTCACATTGAGTGCCGGGATCACCACCGGAATACGCTCAATGTTTTGCGGATCGAGGCTGTAATCAGCCACCGTGCCGATATGCAGCGTGCCGGTAATGTCGGTGTCCATCTGGCTGACGGGCATGCCGATCAGCAGCCGGGTACGCCATCCGCGCTGGGTATCAATCATCTGCTCAGTGCCGGAGACCAGCGCGGTGCCGTCCAGGCCGGCGCCAAAATCATCCAGCGCGACGCTGTCGCCGGGTTCAATGCTGCGCGTGCCTTCCATAACCAGCGATCCCTGCGCGCCGCTCAACTGGTGATAGTTGACCCACGAACGCGATAGCTTGCTCAGGTCGTTCTCCGGGAAGTAGCTGAACGCCAGTTTGTAATCATGGCTACCGCTGCTTTGCGCAGAGGAGGTGGCGCTACCGGCAGGCTTCCAGGGTTTAAACGCGTCGTTTTTCGCCAGCTGCGGTGTATTGAGCGCCTGCTCGCTCACATCCCAGCCCTGCATCGCCAGGCTATCAAGGACAAAGCGGTTATCGAGATTGAGATCCAGCTCATAGAGGCTGTACTTCTCGTTGCTGCCGTACTGCTTAAAGGTGTGCGCTGGCGAGGTGGGAACCTTCAGCGCCGCCACCGTCACCGCTTTGCTGGCGGCATCGGGGATCAGCCAGCAGTTAGAGGCTTTCATGCGCCGGCAGATAAAGTTCCAGTCGCTGACGCGGTACTGCACCATCTGCTCATGCACCGCCGTCAGTTGCGCATCGGCATTGACCGTACCTTTCACCGACGCTTTATTAAACAGCGTCGTCAGAATGGCGCGATCGGTCTGCTGGCGGTAGAGATCGCTGCGCGGCGGCCACGCCAGCTTTTGCAGCGCGTGGCGGGCTTCAATTTTGATCACCCGCTGCGCGCCCTGAAGCTGTACGCGCTTTTGCGTTAAAAAACCGGAGAAGAGCGCGACGTTATCAAGGCTGATATCGATGCTGACGCCGGGCGTAAGGCGGGCCGCTTCGGTGGCGAGCGCCGTATCGCTGGTGTCGTTATTGTCCGTGGGTAGGCTCAGCTCCAGCCGGGCGAGCGGGATTTCATTAATCTGGCGCAGCACGCGCAGCCAACGAATACCGAGCGAGCTGGCCTGGTTGCCGATTTTCAGGGTGAGATCATTCATTGCCGTCCCCCTGCTGCACCAGCAAACTGCCGCCAATGGTGAAGTCGTCGAGGTTGTCCATATCGTTCTGCCAGGCAAGCGACAGGTAATCAATATTGGCAGCCAGCGACGCGGCGGCGCTAACGGCCATCAGCGCTAACGTGGCTTTGTCGGCAACGTTGACCAGCGCGCTGGTGGGGGACAGCAGCTGCTTCTCTGCGTTCTGGATGACGATGCTGGAATCCGCCACCAGATAGAGGCGGGCGGTGGCACGCAGCGGTGCGGCATTACGATCGAACAGGGAGTAGTTGATCGAGAGCTCGCTGGCGCGCCCGGCAAAGTAGCCTTTATTCTCCCAGCGCATATTTCCCCATTTGATTTGCAGGAAATGGGGCGCATCGGTTGAGGCGTCCACCGCGCAGAGAAATTTCAGCATCTCCATCTGGCTTTCAATGGAGGTGGAGTTGCCGGGCAGGTCGGCATCGAACAGCAGATTCAGCCCCAGCCCGGAGGGTTCCGAGATGACATAGCGGTTACTCTGTACCGATTTGTTAATCGTCTCTTCGGTGCTGTAGCGCGTTTGATAATCCAGTTGAATATTTTCAGGGTTATACATCACCTGCATTTTGCCGGCCGGGATTTTGCCTTCGCGATCTTTCCAGGCCGTGATGGTCATTTTTGCCAGACTGCGGTCAAGTAAACTCATAACAACTCCCGTTCTATCAGGTAAGCCACGATCTCCTGTTTGAGTTTTTCAATCAGGTACTCTTCGTCTAACTCTCCCGATACCGCTGACGGTCGTTGCCCGCTGGGCGGCGCTGAGTCCGTGACCTGCGCTTTAATAATCAACTCATTGATTTCAATGGTCATAGTTTGGTCCCCAGCACGCGCATATCCTGATAACGCAGCTCAAGCGTGTTGATAAGCACGGAGTTACTGGAGGCGTCCATATCACCAATACGCCAACTCACCGGCATCGCGTTACTGATAGTCCAGACCGTGACGGGCAGCAGCATATTGTGATCCAGCAGCATAATGACGACGTTGGCCCAGGCGGTGCTTTCACGGCGCAGGACACGATCAAACTGTAACGTTAAGGGAGAGAGGCGCATGACCCCGCGCTCAAGCACCAGCGAGCCGTGCTCCACGCGCTCGGTGAGCCAGAGATTTTTGGCGTTTTCGCCCCCTTCACGATGCTGCGTCACCGACAGTTCGCGGCTCAGTCCGGAGACGCGCTGAAAGGCAATATCCAGCGGGCTGGGAATGTAGTTGAAGAGAAAATTGACCATAAAGCGGTGCGAAACAGCCGGTAAGTTTTCCATCATGCGCTCTCCTCAAATTGCGTGGCGCTGGCGCGGGCATCAAGCGTGATGGTCAGGTCGATAAACTCAGCGGGGGCAAGCAGCGCCAGCTGAATATTAACGATCATCAGACCCGCCTGGAGATCCGCGTCAGTCATGGTTTCATCCAGCCCGACAGCGACACTGAACGCCTCCTCCTCCTCGGTGCCGTAAAACGCGCCGGCGAGCCATTGCTGGCGCAGCCAGGACCAGATCTGCCCCTTTAACTTCATCCACGTCAGCGCATTATTGGGTTCAAACACAAACGAGCGGGCGATATGTTTCAGCCGGTTTTCAATGCTGTTCACCAGCAAGCGGATCTGGATGTAGCGCCACGGCGAAGCGGCGTCATTGAGCAAGGTGCGACAACCCCATAAATAGACCCCTTTACCGGGAAAGCTGCAGATCGGGTTTGCATAGACGCCCGTCTGGGTAAAGAGCGACTGCGACAACGTGGCGTCGTAGGTCGGTCGGATAGTTTTTGTCAGGGCGATATTGGCGGGCGCTTTCCAGACGCCATACTCTTTCGCGCTAAGCTGGATCGCTGCCGCTACGGCCGGTAATGGTGAAAGCAGACGATGGCTGATGGCGCTGTCGACCTCACCGGCATAGCTGGTTTCCAGCCGCGGCCACCAGGCGGCGGCGTTGCGGCAGTAGTCGGCGGAAAAGGACATCAGGGCCAGCTCAAGGGCGGTTTCAGGCACTTCTGGCAGCTCCAGCAGGGCGAAGCGTCGCTCGTACTGCGTCAGCGCCAGCAGCGCCTGCCACCCCTGATACCAGAGATCGGTAGTGACCGTTTCAAGATCGTTCAGCTCGCTGAGTTCAGGGGCCAGAATCAGCCCCGTGTACGTATCTTCCATGACGGTGGCCAGCACTTCCGGGCTCTGCAAGGCCGCAATCAGCGCGTTTAACCTTGCGGCATCATCGCTCCACTGCGCTGCATCGCCCAATGAAAGGACATAACAGAGCCGTCCGCCGTTATCAAAAAAGTGACGCAGCGACCAGGCCATGGTGCCGCTATCACCCAATTCGGCGCTGGCTTGCGCGAGGGAGGAGATGCTGACCGGCAGTCCGCTCGCCTCTGCCTGGGCGGTATAGCCAATAAACAGCGGTATTGTCACCGGATCGTCAGAGGATTCGGCCATTAAAAGGGTACCGCCAACCGATACCCTCGGGAGTACCATAGCCATGGTAATGGCTCCTTTTATGCGGGAAAAAGAGCGGCAATCAGCGTGTTACTGCGACATGTTCTGCGTGAATTGCAGGATGATAAATTCCGCAGGACGCACCGCAGCCATACCCACCTGGACAATCAGCTTGCCCTGGTTGATATCCTCTTCGGTCATGGTCACCCCTTTACCGATGCGCACAAAATAGGCCTCTTCGGCGGTGTTGCCTGCCAGGCCGCCGCGCTGCCAGATGCCGTAAAGATAGGTATCGATCGCTGACCAGACGCGGCTCCAGGTTGGAGCGCTGTTCGGCTCAAACACTACCGGACGCATCGCTTTTTTGATGTCGCGCTCGGCGGCATCAAACAGGCGGCGCACCGGGATGTAGCGCCAGTTATCGTCGTTCTGTTGAGTTCGCGCGCCCCACACCACCACGCCGCGATCGCTGAAGTAGCGGATCACATTCACGCCAACTTCATTCATCGGGCCTTGCTGATCGTCCGAGACACGCACGCTGACGTCCGTTACCCCATTGACGATGACATTAGCGGGTGCTTTCCAGACGCCGCGCTCGCGGTCGGTTTTGCAGTAGATCCCGGCAACAACCGCAGAGGCAGGGACAGTAAGCGCGGTAGGGATGCTGGTGCTGAGGGCTGACGCAACCTGGGTTGCCAGGCTTGAGTCTGTCTGGCGCAGCTCCGACAGTGTTCTGGTCACAGGATTAGCCGCATCGGAGTTATCGGTGATGACCACTTCTCGCTCATTGAGTTTACCCGGCGTAACGGAGAGCGGCGGATAGTAAACGCCAATATGGCTCGAGCCTCTTGCTGAGGCGGGCGCCGTTCCATCGGTACTGTCGGCTATCAGGAAGTAGCCTTTATTCTGCCCCAGCGCATTCGCAACGGCGCCGTATACCGCTTCGCGATAGGTATCATCATCGTCCAGCGCCACCAGCAGGGTGATGTCATCTGCCTCTTCCATCGCCCCTGACATTGAACTGAGCGCATTTGCCACGGAGGTGTCCGTGAGTGCGTAGACGTAGCAGGGGTTGCCGCCATTCTGGAAATAGAGCTGCAGAGCCAGGGTCGTAATGTTGGTTTCCACCTTCGCGTCACTAATATCGTAAGTCGACGCTGTTGCTCTGGTGTCCGCTCCTGTACCCGTTGTTTCATCCGTAGCAGACGTTGTTGTTTCAGGCTCCGCACCCGCCTCTGCATCTGCACTAGCCGTAGAGGCTTGTGGCGTGATGGTCGCCGAGGCGGAATAACCGGTACTGTTAACGGTAAAGAGTTGCGTAAACTCCAGCCAGCCGCTGATGCGAATAAGCTTGCCCTCATTAGCGGGATCGACCGCAGCAAACTTACCGACAAAAAGCGGAACCGCAGTCGCACCCTGGCTCACTGACAGCGCGGGGGTGGCATCTTCTTCAATATAAACACCGGGGACAATGGTTTCGATTGACATAATTTTGTTCCTGTAAATTATTGAGCAATATCTTGGGAGAATTGCAGGAGGATAAATTCAGCGGGACGAACGGCTGCCAGACCAAGGTTGATAATAAGCTTACCCTGATTAATATCCCCTTCAGTCATTGTTATGCCTTTACCCACTTCAACGAACCAGGCTTCTTGCGGGCTATTTCCCACCAAAGCCCCTTGCTGCCACAAGCTATAGAGATAATTATTCAGAGAAGATCTAATTCGCTCCCAGACAGGAGGACTATTTGTTTCAAATGCCACTTTATTTAACGAGCGGCGGACATCTGCTTCCACCATATTAAATAAGCGGCGTACGGGGATATATCGCCAGTTATCACTGTCTTCCAGTGTTCGCGCTCCCCATAAAACAACACCAATATCTTTATACTGGCGAAGCATATTAAGGGCTTTGCCTTGATTAAATCGTCCCTGGAGATCGTCGCTGACGGGATATCTCAGCGACTCCACGCCCTCTATTACTAAATTCGCCGGAGCCTTCCAGGCGCCGAGCGTACTGTCTGCTTGCGCAATCGCGGCAGCGGCCATAGCACTGGGTGGAATGCTGCCGCCGCGTGGCGTAACGCCCCAGGGGTAGAAAACTGCAGCATTAGGCACCGCAGGGTAATTCGCCATGACAGTACTCTGCATATCCGCAGGGCCAATTTTCTTATCCGGTGAATCCAGGAGAAAAAAAACCTGACTACCGCTCCGGTTCGAGAAAGAAGAGATCTGGTTAAAAATATCCTCTTCCGTACCCGCAGCAACCACCAGCGTAATGTCGTCGTACTGATTTAAAATGCTGTCTACAAACGTTTTTTGAAAGAGGTAGCATTTGCCACCGCCATTCATAAACCAGAGCTTGATGGAATTCGCATAGACATATTCCGTGTCGTTCCCTTGCTGACTTTTGACAAACTCCGCCCAGTTGTTAAAAACATAAATATTGTCTGTATGCGGCTGCCCCGATATCTTACGAAACGCAAACGCCGGCACGGCGGTGGCAGCGGAAGTGATAGTAAAATTCGATGCCGCCGTTTCGCTGAGATAGACGCCGGGATAACTGGTGGTGGTCGCCATACATCAACTCCTGTGTTAACTGCCCGCCTGCACGGTAACCCGGTCGGCCATCAGCGTCAGTTGTTGAACTGCCACTTCGTTACTGGTTGCATCAAATGAAGGAGAGGAGAGTGCGGTGGGAAACGCATTTGAGACCCCCCAGCTGATTAATACTTCGGTGCCGGCGTCATTGGTCAGGCTAATTAAAATATCCTTTTTCTCAACGCGGTTATATTGAATAGAATTAATCCATTCATAAAGCGCATTTTGACCGGGGAATACCCCTTGAGAAAGGGTAATAGTGACAGACTGACGTTGACCGGGCATTTTATACCAATTACCAATACCATCGCGGTATTCAATCGTATCGAAATTAATATCCAGACCGGAAGCGCTGGAAAAAGGAACCTGTTCATCACCCAGCGTAACGATAAAACGATAGGTGGGAATCGGATACAAGCTTGCAATATCTTCTGGAGTGGTAGCCATATCTATTTTCCTTCTAAGTTAATTCTCATACGCGTATGAACGGTGCGCTACTTATGTCAGTAAAACTGACATTGAATCATTCTCTGCGATAGAGCAAAACAGTATTAAAATGCCCTTTACTTAAAAAAAGGCACGCTACCGCCCATGGCTAACGCCAAAGAATGTTTCAATGTTCGTTTCAAAAAAATAAAAACGAAGCGTTCTCTGGTTTGTGTGAGTTTAAATAAAAGTAAGCAAGGTGGAGGCGCAATCAGTTCAATTAATTGCTTTTTTAATAATATGAATTGTAATCTTTCTTACCCAACCGTCCTGGAGGTAATAAAAAAATTAGCCAGCCGCCTTCTGTCTGGCAAGCGCGTCAAAGGGAGTTTAGGGTTTTTCATGGAGTGGCTGTCGCTTGAATTCCAATAAGCATAAATTAATCAAAATGTTACCAATAACATTAAAAACGGGTGAATTCATTCAGGAACAATTTTTTACCGCCCCGTTAAAAGAAATTAAAGCAGTGGAGATATTTGCAGGTTAATGACATTACATTTACAGTCCAATGACATGATTTCATTGAAAACATATTAAGCATAGGAAGTGTATGCCATTTACTAAGACAGGTGTCGTCACTGCGACAGTGAAGGAGTACCGCTAATGGCGATCTTATCGCCTACACGGCGTAACGTGTTGCTGCTTATTACGCTCTCATTGCTGCTGGTCGTTGTGATGGAGTGGCTCCATCTTCCCGCCGCCCTGCTGCTTGGCCCGATGTTCGCGGGCATTTTTCTCGCCATCAACGGCCGCCCGGTCACCATTAATAAACAGGGATTTAGCGCCGCGCAGGCGGTGGTTGGCGCAATGATTGCGCACGCCATTCCGCCGTCGGTCTTTGGCCGCATCGCCGCAGACTGGCCGCTGTTTGTGCTCTGCATTTTCTCGGTGATTTTCGCCAGCGCCATTCTCGGCTGGATTATGGCGAAGCTACAGGTCTTTCCCGGCTCGACTGCGATTTGGGGCTCATCGCCCGGCGCGGCGGCAGCGATGACCATCATGGCGGAAAGCTTCGGTGCCGATGTGCGGCTGGTGGCGTTTATGCAGTATCTGCGGGTGATGGTGGTGGCACTGGTCGCCGTGCTGGTCACCCGCATCGGCATGGGGGCAGAGAGCGCCGAGCATGCGGTGGCGACCTTCACCCTCTTCGGCCCGTTACGCGTGTGGCCGTTTATCGCAACGTTAATGCTGATTGCGGTCGGCTTTCTGATTGCCCGACGCGTGAAGATGCCTTCAGGGCCGCTGCTGATTACGCTCACGCTGGGAATTATTGTCGAAGATAGCGGCTTACTGACGCTGGAATTGCCATCGTGGCTGCTGGCGCTCTCTTACGCCCTTATCGGCTGGAGTATTGGCCTGCGCTTTACGCGCGAGATTGTCCTTTACGCCGCCCGCGCCCTGCCGCGCGTGCTGCTGTCGGTATTGACGTTGGTGACGATCTGCTGCGGTTTTGCCTTCCTGCTGGTGAAATTCGCCGGCATCGATCCGCTCACCGCCTATCTCGCCACCAGCCCCGGCGGGGCCGATACGGTGGCGATTATCGCCTCATCAAGCCATGTCGATATCGCCTTTGTGATGGCGATGCAGACCGGTCGCTTTATTGTGGTGCTGATTACCGGCCCGGCGATCTCACGGTTTGTGGCGAAGCGGCTAAAGCGTTAACGCAGGCGCCTGGCAGCTTTTGTAGGCCGGATAAGGCGCAGCCACCATCCGGCAATCCTCTCACGCTGTTAATCGCAACTGCTCAATAGCCTGGGCAACCTCGCGCCGTGCGTCGCCTTGCAGCGTCTGCAAAGGCGCGGGTAAACAGGGCGCTTTCACCACGCCGAGCAGCTCGGCAGCAGTGGCGATAACGCGCAGACTGCCGCCATAGCGTTTAAACAGATCCCACAATGGCTGGAGCGCAGCGTTATGCAGGCGCGCCTGCGCGATATCACCCGCCAGCGCCGCGCGGGAAATGGCTAATGCCGCCTGCGGGAAGAGGCCGCCGAAGACCGAATACCAGACGCTGCACCCGGCATTCAGCGCTTCAACCGCCGTGCCGTCGCCGCTGATGCCGAGCCGAATATCCGCCGGAATGCGCGCGCGCAGCGCACTCACCCGCTCCAGAGCAAGCTCTGCGGCAAGTGGCGGGATTTTGATCGAGCCGATATTTGGCAGTTCGGCAATACGGGCAAGCAGCTCGTCGCTGAAGTTAAAGTGTGTGGCCGTGGGGTTGTTATAGATGCAGAGTGGCACCGACAGTTCGCGGGTGACGGTGGCAAACAGATCGAAGACTTCATCTTCCGTTAACGGATGGTAGGAGACCGGTGCCAGCAGCACGGCGCTGACGCCCGCTTTCTGCGCATCCTCCGCCAGCCAGAGCACATCGCGCTGGCGCAGCGCGCCAATTCCCGCGATCACCGGCACCGCGCCGGAATACTCCGTTGCCAGACGCAGGACGCTCGCGCGCTCGCTGCGGCTAAAGTAGGGATAACATCCCGTAGAGCCGAGCGCGCCGATGGAGTCGACACCCGCAGCGCGCAGTTTTTCAATAATGCTGATATAGGCCGCCTCATCCAGGCGGTCATCGAGAAGCGGTGTCAGCGCAAAGGCGCTTAATCCTGTGAAGTCCATTCTTGTTCCCTCATTAGGCATTTTTTAGTGTGGCAACCCGGCATCATACGGCCCTGTCCACCGACAGGTTCGTTGTTTGCCTCACAAAACGCGTCAGCAGACTCTCAAGAATAAACCACATTTCGCACGTTGCAGGCGGAAAACAGATGGCGCGTTGAGGCGCGATTTAATGGCATCAGAGTTTGTGTCGCCCTGCTTAAGTTAACGCGCCGCGCTGTCGGCACCCTCTTCGTGACGTAATCAGGAACTTATGCAAACTAAGCTACACGGGCCGCTGTTTCTCGCGATACTCAGCGCGCTGATGGCCTTCACCTCCCTGTCGACGGATATCTACCTGCCCGCGATGCCGCTGATGGCGCGCGAACTGCAGGGCGATGTCGAACTGACCATTACCGGTTTTCTGATGGGCTTCGCGCTGGCGCAGCTGGTATGGGGGCCGGTGAGCGACGCCATCGGTCGCCGCAAGCCGCTGTTTATCGGCATGGTGCTGTTTATCATCGGCTCTGCGGGCTGTGCGTTATCAACAGAGATCCACCAGATGGTCTTCTGGCGTGTGTTTCAGGCATTTGGTGCCTGTACCGGGCCGATGCTGGCGCGGGCGATGATCCGCGATCTCTTCGTGCGCACCCGCGCGGCGCAGATGCTCTCAACATTGACCATTATTATGGCAATCGCCCCGATTATCGGGCCGTTGGCGGGCGGGCAGATTATTAAGTTCACCACCTGGCATGCGGCTTTCTGGGTGCTGGTGGTGATTGGCGCGCTGATGTTTGTCTCGCTCTTCGCGCTGCCGGAAACCCTGCCCGCAGAAAAGCGGATTCACGCTTCGCTGGCGGGCGTATTTCGCAACTACTTCACGCTGCTGCGTAATCGCGCGTTTATGCGTTACACGCTGTGTGTCACCTTTTTCTATGTCTCCGCTTACGCCTTTGTTACCGGTTCGCCGTTCGTTTATATCGGCTATTACGGCGTCGCGCCGCAGCATTTTGGCTGGCTGTTTGCGCTCAATATTGTTGGCCTGATGGGGATGAGCGCCGTTAACCGACGGCTGGTGCAGCGCCATCCGCTTGATAAGCTGCTGAAGATTGCCGTCACGCTGGCCGCCCTCGCGGGCGTTGTGCTGGCGCTGCTGGTGAAACTGCAATTTGGCGGCCTGATTGCGGTGCTGATTACGGTGTTTGTCTTCTTTTCGATGAACGGCATTATCGCCGCCGCCTCGACCGCCGCCGCGCTGGATACCGTCCCGGCCTTTGCCGGCTCAGCCTCGGCGCTGATTGGCTCCCTGCAATATGGCAGCGGCATTATCTCTTCCCTGCTGCTGGCCGCGTTTCGCGACGGCACGCCGTGGACAATGGCGTGGATCATGGCGCTGTTCGCCGTCGCCAGCGCCGCAATGGCCTGGCGGGTCGGCTCCCAGCAATAGAGGGCGATGCCGGATGGCGGCTTGCGCCTTATCCGGCCTACGGGTTTGTAGGCTGGTATCAGTTCGTAGGCCCGGTAAGCAGCGCGCCACCGGGCATTTAGCGGTTTACGCGCCGGCTTTATTCAGTGCGGCGATCTCGTCGGTAGAGAGGTTCAGCGCCACGGCGGTAGCGAAGCTCTCGATGTGCGCGGTTTTGGTCGCACTGGCGATCGGCGCGGTAACGCCCGGTTGGTTAATAAGCCAGGCGAGCGCCACTTCGGCGGGTTTCACATTATGGTTCGCCGCCACGTTATCCAGCGCGTCGAGAATGGCAAAGCCGCGTGGATTCAGGTATTTGGCGATGCCCTGCCCGCGCTGGCTCTGGCTAAGATCGCTTTCGCTGCGATATTTCCCGGAGAGGAAGCCGGAAGCGAGGCTGTAATAGGTCACGACACCAATATTTTCCCGCACCGTTAAATCCTGCAGCGCGCCTTCGAAACTCTCGCGATCGTAGAGGTTATATTCCGGTTGCAGCACCTGGTAGCGCGGCAGCCCTTTCTCATCCGCCACTTTCAGCGATTCTGCCAGCTGTTGAGCGTCGAGGTTGGACGCGCCAATCGCGCGGATTTTCCCTGCTTTCAGCAGCTTTTCATAAGCGCCGAGGGTTTCATCGTAGGACGTTTCGCTATCCGGCCAGTGGGAGAAGTAGAGGTCGATATAGTCCGTTTGCAGGCGACGGAGTGAGTCCTCAACCGCCTGCTCAATCCAGCGTGCCGAGAGCCCTTTCTTGCCGGGTTCGCCCATATCGGCGCCCACTTTAGTAAACAGGGTGATTTTGTCGCGATGACCAGGGTGCGCCGCCAGCCATTTACCAATAATGGTTTCCGATTCGCCACCTTTGTTGCCCGGTGCCCATGCGGAGTAAACGTCTGCCGTATCGATCGCCGTAAAGCCCTTTTCCACTAACGCGTCCAGCAAACTAAAGCTCTGCTGCTCATCAACGGTCCAGCCAAACACGTTGCCGCCAAAAACCAGTGCCGGGATCTGTAACCCCGTGGTACCTAATGAACGTAATGCCATCGCCACTTCCTCTTGTGAAGGTCAAACTTTAAGCCTGGCGCGTAATGGCGATCGCTTTTGGTTATCCGTGCGGTTTTTCCGCCGCCAGGCTGCGCAGCTGCGCGGTAATGGGTCTTAACGTTTCCCGCAAAGCCGCATGCAGGTGGCGAATCGCCGGTGAGAACTGTTTGCGGTGCGGGCAGATAAGGTTGAGCGGCGCGGCCTCGCCGGGGTGCTGCGGCAGCAACACCTCCAGCCGCCCGGCCAGCACATCGGCGCTGATGTCGATCCACGACTTGTAGACAATACCCATCCCTTCCACCGCCCAGCGGCGGGCGACATCCGCGTCGTCGCACAACATGCGGCTTTTGACGATCAGCTGTCGGCGCAGGCCATTTTCCGGAAAGCTCCATTTGTCATACACCTGGTTGTTCATGGTGAAGAGCAGACAGGGGTGATTCACCACCTCATCGAGATTTTGCGGCCTGCCGTGCTGCGCCAGATACGCGGGCGAGGCGGCAAGCACCCGGCGGTTATCTTCAGCTATCGGCAGCGCCACATAGCTGCTGTTATCCAGCACGCCGTAGCGGATAGCGACATCCACCGGATCGCGAAACACATCGCTCAGCTGATCGGAAAGGGAGAGGCGTAAAGAGACCTTCGGGTACTGGGCGCAAAAACGGGTGATGATCGGCAGCAGCACGTTGCGCCCCAGATCGGATGGCACCGCCATACGTAGCTCACCCTGTGGTTCGTTATCGCCGCTGTGCAGGCTCTCCGCGCCGGCGCGCACCACCTCCAGCATCTCCTGGGCGAAGGGGAGGTATTTTTCGCCTTCGGCGGTTAAGCGCAGGCTGCGGGTCGAGCGCACAAAGAGGCGCTTATCGAGATCGCGCTCCAGGCGGTGCACCGCTGCGCTGACCTGGCCGGGAAGCAGCCCGGCTTCGCGCGCGGCGTTAGAAAAACTGCCCAGCAGCGCCGAGCGAACAAACAGCGTGACATCTTCCAGCCGAATCATCATCTCTCCGAACGGCAAATAACAAGCGCTTCTGTTGTGCCAGAAAAGCGGGCGCAGGCAAACCGCATTTTCACTTTGCGAGTGAAAGTGTTGCCGTTTTTCACCAATTTATCTTCGCTGGCGTTGCGTTTATCCTCGGCGACTCTACGGGACGGTGCGCCCCGCGTTATTTGAATGTTCGCCAGGAGAGAAAAATGACCCTTGATGAAGCCGTAATTTCCCGCCATACCGTCAAAGCCTTCGACCCCGCTCAGCGCGTGCCGCAGGAGAAGATCGACACCCTGCTCAACGTGCTGCAAAACAGCCCCTCTTCCGTTAACTCGCAGCCGTGGCACTTTGTTGTCGCCTCAAGCGAGGAGGGGCGCGCGGCGATGGCGACATCCGCCACCAGCAACTTCATCTATAACAAACCGAAAATTGCCGATGCCTCGCACGTGATTGCGCTCTGCATGCGCAGCGATCTCGATGAAGCCCATCTGCAAAAGGTGCTGGCACAGGAAGAGAAGGATGGCCGTTTTGTAGCTGACGGCGCGAAAGCGGGTCAGGATAAGGGCCGCCGCTCCTATGTCGATCTGCACCGCTATGAGCAGCGCGATCTGCCGCAGTGGATGGAGAAACAGGTCTATCTGGCGCTCGGCGGCCTGCTGCTCAGCGCAGCGATGCTCGGCATCGACGCCACGCCGATGGAGGGATTTGACGCGCGTGAGCTCGACCTGGCGCTCGGCCTGCGTGAAAAAGGGCTGACCAGCGTCGTGCTGGTATCCCTCGGCGTGCGCAGCGAGCAGGATTTTAATGCCGCGCTGCCTAAATCCCGCCTGCCGCGCGACGAGATCTTCACCTTTATCTAAAAATGAAAGCCCGGTTCACCGGGCTTTTTGCTTGTCTGCCCGGCGAACCGGGCATCGGCGGAGTTAGATCGTCGCTTTCGCAGCGTTAAGCCCCGGAACGAGGATCACTTTGCGGCAATCTTCCGCATGCTTATCGAAGATCTCATAGCCGCGGGCGGCCTCTTCGAGCGGCATATGGTGCGTGACAATCTCTTCCGGTTTGAGATGGCCGGACTCAATCAGCGGCAGCAGATCCGGCAGAAATGAGTGGACGTGAGTCTGCCCCATTTTGAAGGTCAGCCCTTTATCGAAGGCGTCGCCAAACATAAAGGCATGGATAAACCCGGCGTAGACGCCCGGTACGCTGACAATCCCGCCGCGCCGCACGGCAGCAATCGCCTGACGCAGCACTTTGCCACTGCTGCCCTCGATTTTCAGGGTGCTGAGCACCGTTTCAGTGGTGCTGCCTTTGGCTTCAAAGCCGACGGCGTCAATCACTGCATCAACGCCGCGATGGCCGGGGGTGTTTTCGATAATCCACGCCGCCGGGTCGTCATTCTTATCAAAGTTGATAGGAATAACGCCGTAGCGGTCGCGGGCGAAGGCGAGCCGGTAGTCGCTGTCATCGATCATGAAAATCTGTTCAGCCCCTTCCAGACGGGCGCACGCCGCCGACAGTAGCCCGACCGGGCCCGCGCCGTAAATCGCCACGCTTGAGCCCTGCTTGATTTCAGCGTTTTTTACCGCCTGCCAGGCCGTAGGAAGAATATCGGAGAGGAACAGCACCTTCTCATCAGAGAGCGTATCCGGCACTTTAAACGGCCCGGTATTGGCCTTCGGCACGCGGACATACTCCGCCTGGCCGCCGGGAATACCGCCATAGAGATCGCTGTAGCCAAACAGCGCCGCCGGCGGAGTAATGCCTTTTCGGTTTAGCGCCGCACCCTTGCCTTCGTTCGTTTCCGAACAGGCGGAGTATTGATGGAGCTTACAGAAAAAACATTCGCCGCAGGCGATAACAAACGGGATCACCACCCGGTCGCCCTTGCTGACCGCATGCACGCCAGCCCCGGTCTCGACCACTTCGCCCATAAACTCATGGCCGAAGATGTCACCGTGATGCGTGCCGGGAATTTTGCCGTGATAGAGGTGCAGATCCGAGCCGCAAATCGCCGTTGCGGTCACGCGAAGGATAATATCATCCGCCGCCTGAATAATCGGATCGGGATGGTTATCGACGCTGACTTTATGTGACCCGTGATAAGTAAGTGCTCTCATGTACCGTGTTCCCCATGATTTCAGACAGGACTGATAAGCATAGAACAGCCTGCGGAAGCACGGCGAAGCGGCACTACATCTTATCCACCCAGTGGCAGGCAACATGATGCCCGGGCGCGACTTCACGCAGCGCAGGTGCCTGTTCACGGCAGATCTCCGTGGCGTGCGGGCAGCGCGACGAAAAGCGGCAGCCCGGCGGCGGTCGCGAAGGGTCGGGGATCTCCCCCTGCACTGCCGCTACCGGCTCACGCAGCGGATCGAGAGTCGGCACGGCGGCCAGTAGCGCCCGGGTATAGGGGTGCAGCGGCTGGTTAAAGAGCGTATCGCGGCTGGCGGTCTCCACCAGTTGCCCGAGATACATTACCGCCACGTCATCACACAGATGTTCGACCACGCCGAGATCGTGGGAGATAAAGAGAAACGTCACGCCGAAGTCGTCGCGAAGATCGGCGAACAGGTTGATAATCTGCGCCTGAATAGAGACATCCAGCGCCGAAATCGGCTCGTCGGCAATAATAAAGTCGGGGTTGAGGATCAGCGCGCGGGCAATGCCAATTCGCTGGCGCTGGCCGCCGGAAAACTCATGGGGAAAGCGGTTGTAGTGCTGCGGCGCCAGCCCGCAAATCTTCATCACCGCAATCACCTTGTCATACAGCTCTGCGCGGGTGCAGAGCTTATGCTCCAGCATCGCTTCGCCAATCGCGTCGCCGATGCGAATGCGCGGGTTGAGTGAACTGTAGGGGTCCTGAAACACCAGCTGGATTTTTGGACGCAGCGCGCGCAGCGCCCTGGGCGAGAGATCGCCCAGCTCCTGGCCGCGATATTTCACGCTGCCAGCGGTTTTGTCATACAGCCCCAGCAGCGTGCGCCCGACGGTGGTTTTACCGCTGCCGGACTCGCCAACCAGGCCAAAAATGGTGCCGGGACGAATGTTAAAACTGACGCCATCCACCGCGCGCACCTGCCCGGTTTGCTGACCAAACAGCCCGTCGCGCAGCGGGAAGTACTTCTTCAGGTCGTTAACTTCAATCACATACTCTGCGCTCATACCTGCGGCTCCGTTAACGCGCTGTGAATACAGGCCGCCTGCCGGGTCTTGTCGCCCACCAGCGGCGGAATGCCGCGCCGACAGGCGTCGGTCGCGCGCGCGCAGCGATCGTAAAAGGCGCACCACGGCGGCAGTTCAGCCAGATCCGGCACCTGGCCGGGAATTGAGTAGAGCCGTCGTCGCCGCTCGCCCGGCACCGGACGCGAAGCGATCAGCCCTTTGGTGTAGGGGTGCAACGGGTTACGTAGCACGTCGGCGGTTGGCCCCTGCTCGACAATTCGCCCGGCGTACATCACCACCACATGCTCCGCCATCTGTGCGATCACCCCCAGATCGTGAGTGATCAACATCAGCGCCATCTGGTGCGCCTGCGCCTGGTCGCGCAACAGCCGCAGGATTTGCGCCTGCACGGTGACATCCAGCGCGGTGGTTGGCTCATCGGCGATAAGCAGCTTCGGCTGGCAGCTCAGGGCCATGGCAATCATGATGCGTTGCAGCATGCCGCCGGAGAGCTGATGCGGGTAGCTGCTCATCAGGCTTTCCGCCCGCGCCAGCCCGACTTCGGCTATCAATTGCGTAGATCGCTGCCAGGCGGCTTTCGGCGACAGGCTGCGATGGCGGATCAGCGGCTCGCAAAGTTGCTCACCGATGGTCAGCACCGGGTTGAGGGCGGTCATCGGCTCCTGAAAAATCATCGCCAGCTGGTTGCCGCGCAGATCGGCCATTTTCGACGGCTTCAGGCGCAGCAGATCCTCGCCCTGAAAGCGGATCTCCCCGCCATCGATGCGCGCCGCCTGAGGCGGCAGCAGACCCATTAGCGACATCGCCGTGACGCTTTTTCCGCAGCCGGACTCACCGACCACGCCGATAGTCTGCCCGGCCTGAATGGCAAAGGAGACCTCCTGCACGGCGCGCACGCGCTCCTGCTCTGCGGCAAAAGAGACGGAAAGTTGGTTGAAGGTGACCAGCGGTTCGCTCATTTCAGGCTCCGTTTCATCTTCGGATCGAGCGCATCGCGCAGGCCATCGCCCAGCACGTTAATGGCAATCACGGTGATAAAAATGGCGATCCCTGGCGGCATCCACAGCCACGGACGGCGTTGAAAATCGATCAGGCTATTGGCGGCATCCATCATATTGCCCCACGACGGCGTCGGCGGTACTACGCCCATGCCAAGATAGCTGAGCGCGGACTCCATCAGAATGGCGTTCGCCACCGCCATGGTCGCCATCACCACCAGAATCGGCACCGTGTTGGGCAACAGGTGACCAAACAGGCGGCGGCGTGAAGATAGGCCCAGCACCTGGGTGGCCAGCATAAAATCGCGCTCGCGCAGGGAGAGAATTTGCCCGCGCACCAGCCGCGCCAGCTTTGGCCACTCCAGCAGACTGAGCATCACCACCACCATGTAAATACGCGATTCGGCAGGGAAATCGAGTTCCGACAGCATCGCCCCGGCGACAATCAGTAGCGGCAGGCTCGGAATGGTCATCACCAGATCCGCCAGCCGCATAATCACTTTATCGGTCCAGCCGCCCGCATAGCCCGACAGGGCGCCAAGCAGGTAGCCGAGCGCCACCGAAAGCAGCATGGTCAGCAGGCCAATAATCAAAGAGATACGCCCGGCCAGCAGCAGGCGGGTGTAGACATCGCGCCCGAGGAAATCGGTGCCCAGCCAGTGCTCTGCACCGGGCGGTTTGTTGATCATCAGCGCGTCGGTGGCGTCATTTTTCCACGGCGACCAGATGGGCCCAACGACGCACCAGACAGCCATCACGATCAGCGCCAGCAGGCAGAGCATCGCCAGTCGGTTATGACGCAATGCCCGCCACGCCTGCCGCCACGGCGAAGGGGTCGCCTGAGCCAGCGCCGGGATCTCCGCTTTGCGCAAGCGACGGTTGGTTGAGAAGAGTGAACCCAGCATTATCACCTCACCCGGATACGCGGGTCAGCCCACGCGTAGAGCACATCGGCAATCAGGTTGCCGACAATGGTTAATACCGCCAGGAAGAGGGTGAAACCCATCAGCACGGGGTAATCCCGCGCGGCCAGCGAATCGATATGAATATGGCCGGCACCCGGCCAGTTAAACACCTTTTCGGTGATGATCGCCCCGGAAAAGAGCCCCGGCAGCTCAAACCCGAGCAGGGTGATAATCGGCAGCAGCGCATTGCGCAGCGCGTGTTTGAAGATCACCGTACGCTCGCGCAGCCCTTTGGCGCGGGCGGTGCGGATAAAGTCCATCTTCACCACATCCAGCATGCTGGCGCGGAAGTAGCGTGTCAGGCTGCCCGCCTGCAACATCACCAGTGCCAGCACCGGCAGCGCCAGGTGTGCGGCAACCTGCATCACCCACGCCCAGCCGCTTTCATCGCTGCCGGTATTGGTCATGCCGCCTACCGGCAGCCAGTGCAGGTCGACGGCGAACCACTTAATCAGCAGCAGGCAGAGGAAGAAGGTTGGGAAAGACATGGCGGCGAAGACCACCACGCTCACCACGTGGTCAAACAGCGAATTGGGTTTCAGTGCCGAGGCAATGCCGACCGCAAGACCAATCCCCCAGTAGAAGACCAGCGCCACGCTTGCCAGCAGGAAGGAGTTCCAGATGTACTGGTTCAGCAACTGGCTGACCGGGATCTGGTATTGCAGCGAGAAGCCGAGATCGCCGCGCAGCAGCTGGCCGAGCCAGTGCAGATAGCGGGTAAAAAGGGGCTGATCGAGGCCGTAAATCGCTTTCAGCTCTGCGGCGCGCGCGGCGGTCAGGGTGATGTTGCCGTCGATAAAGTCGCCCGGTGTTTTGGCGAACAGCATAAAGATGATCAGTGAAGCCAGCAGCAGCATTGGCACGGTTTGCAGCAGCCGCCTGAGGATAAAGTTTCCCATAACGCTCTCATGCCCGCCGCCGGGCATTTCCGGCGGCGGTGAAGGTCTTACTTAACGATTTTGACATCCGGCAGGCTGCCGGTCAGGCCGTTATAGATATCCGGTTTAAAGCCGGTCACGCGGGCGCTGCTCGCAGACAGAATCTGGCGATAACCGAGGAGGATCACCGGCGGATCGTCGGCCAGCACTTTATAGAGCTGGTGATAGATCGGTTTGCGTTTCTCGATGTCGAGTTCGGCGTTGCCTTCGTTAATCAGCTTATCGACCTGCGGGTTGTTATAGCCCGACTCTTTCGATTCCGTGCTGTAGTAATCCCAGACGCCATCATGGGGATCGTTCAGCGTGCTGGTGCTAAACGAGGCGAGATCATAGTTGCCCGCTTTGCGCTGGGACATCAGGGCGTTGAAGTCCACCACCTGCGGTTTCAGCAACACGCCAATCTGCTGCCAGTTCTCTTTAGCAATCGGGATCAGCGCATCATTCAGCACTTTCTTGCTCACCAGCAGCGTCAGCTCGAGGCGCTTGCCCTCTTTCACACGAATGCCGTCAGGCCCCGGTTTCCAGCCAGCTTCATCCAGCAGCTTTTTCGCCTGTGCCGGATCGTATTTATAAGGGTTCACGCCATCGGGGTTATAGGCCCAGGAGATGGGCGCGATTGGCTCAATCGCTACTTTGCCGTAACCCTGATAGACCACATCAATCAGTTTCTGACGATCGAGACCGTAAATCAGCGCCTGACGCACTTTCGCATCCTGCAACGCCGGGCGATGCACGTTGAACTCCACTTTGCTGTAGTCGCTGGAGCCGTAGAGGTTAATATTGGCGAAGCCCAGCATTTTGAGCTGCTCAATATCATCCGGGCGCGAGGTAAACGCGTCGTAATCAGTCTCCCCGGTCTGGAAAAGCTGGAAGTTGGTCGACGGGTTGGTCACGCGATAGATAAAGCGCGGCGTCGGCGGTGTACCACGGTAGAAATGGGTATTGGCGTGGAAACGGATCTCCTGGCCCGGAATGTATTTGTCGTAGACATAAGGGCCGTTGCCGAGCGGTTTGCCGTGCAGCGTGCGTAAATAGTCGAGATTGCCGCGCTGATACCCTTTGCCGTAATAGGCTTTCGACAGCACCGGCCCGCCAATTTTCGCCAGCGTCGTTGCGCCCGGCTGGGTGGTGGTCACTTGCAGCGTGTGGGCATCAATCACTTTCAGGCCGCTGACGCTCTCCGCTTTCCCCGCTTTGTACTCCGCGCCGCCCGCAATATTCGCCAGCGTAATATCAGTATCGCCATCATATTTCGGGTCATAGAGCACGGTTAAGGTGAATGCCACATCCTCCGCGGTGAGCGGTGAACCGTCGCTAAAGGTCAAATTGGGGCGCAGCTTGATGGTGTAGACCTTATTGTCCGGGCTGATGGTCCAGCTCTCTGCCAGACCCGGCACCAGCTTGCCGTGGCTGTCCCAGTCAATCAGGCGCGAGAAGATGACGTTAGTGACGTTCTCATCCCAACCGTTCACAAAGAAGTAGGGGTTAAAGATGCCCTGCGGCTCGGAGATCCCGGCCACCACGGTGTCTTTGCGTAATTTCGCTGCCGTTGGGATCTGGCTGGCATCCGTGGCAGGTGTGATGCCCTCTTTTAAGGGTTCATCGGCGAATGAGGCGGTCGAGAAGGCCACCATGCCGCTGAATAACGCAATTTTCAGCGCAAGAGTGAAGTGCGTGGGCTGTGTTGTTAAGCGATTCAGTAACCTGGCCAAAATTGCTCCCTCATCAAGTGATTGCAAGAAATTTACAAATCATGACGAAAGATAAGAGTCGTACTTCAGCCTGTCTAACAACGAAAAAGTATGGCTTATAGCAAACTGGCCTTAGCAAACTTATGGCTAACTAAACGACTTTTTTAGCTAAGGATTTACTTATGGCGAATAAACAGAAGGGGATCGTGGTGCCCGGCCGGCCAGTGGGAGAGTGTGACAATGGCTTAGCAAGCTGGAAGCCGGCCAGGCAAAATAAAAATACCCGTTTGAGACTATTTATTGAACACGATATTATTATTTGCAGACAAAAAGAGAAAGCAGAAGAATACTCTTAGTGAAAGCGCAATTCCTGCTAATTATCTACAGAGAGATTATTATCAGGAAAAGCTTTTTGCGATCAGATAATAAATTCTTGGTTTTACTTATCCCTTTATTACTGCCTGAATCACGTTATTCCAGGAATAAATACACAATTTTTTGTGATATAGATCACACAAAAACCCCTATTTGCCGCCAGCCTTTTTTATGCCGATTTGAAAAAAGCAGCAACAAAAAATATCTTACTTAATAGACCACGAGGTTGTTTTAACCACTTAACAACGAGGGTTAAATAAATGGCATCACAACAGTGCCGCATGGGGAATAGTAATAAAAGCAATCACACTTCAGGAATATTAATCACTCTTTATCACGCCCGCCGCGACATCATTTGCTCTGGTATAGTGGGTTTTATGTTGGCGATACTGAGTACATTTTATTACCCTCAACAATGGCTCACTTCACTCACCATCAGTTCTGCAGAAAAATTCACCCTTTATCCACTGATGGCCTGCATACAAAACTTTTATGGAGCGGAAGTAGTGATTGAGGCTGACGATTTTTTTAATGATTACCTTATCTACTTAAAAAAAGTTATTGCCCGCGGCGAATGGCAAGATATCTTTCTTGATGACACCAATCCTAACCAGATAAGAATATCCTTACTGTCGTGGTTTGCCGGCGCGCAAAATACGTCAATTCAGTTGGTGTTGCAGCAAGCCAACAATGAGCAGCAGAGTATGATTAACGAAATCAGCAAGTGTTATATCGAGGATATTAACCACACCTTTTACCGTATAGATAAGGAGTCCTATCAACTCTACCCCGTGCGTATGCGCTACAGCATCAGGATGTTTTTTGCTACAGCTATGGGGATGATTAGTATCAGCTTATTTGTTCTGCTCAGGGAAAAATGGCGTCAGCTTGAGAGAGCTTTTTACTATCAAAGAAACGAGGAAGTTATGGAACGTAATAATCACAAGCCGGATAGTTTCAAAGAAAACTGCACTGAAGAAAAATACTGGCAAGACGAAGAGGGCAATAAGAAAAAGAAGGTCGCAGATGGAACGGTTGCGGCAATAACTATCTATTTAATCATGCTGGTCGTCAGCCTGATTTGGCTCGGTCTGGAAATTTACACCGGCCTCTGAGAAAGAAATACCGCTCATACTTGCAGGTATAAATAAAGGGAGTTTTTGTATGTCTGCTGAGATCATCGTCTTTAGCTATTCCTGGCCTGCGCTCCTGGCCATCACCGCATTTTTCGAAAAAAACAGTTATATCGTCATAAAAATATATCAGGATGAGCAAAAGCTTTTAGAAGTCCTGCATAAAAATACCTCACTCCCATTAATCATAGATGCCTCACCGCACCGTAAAGTATTACTTATCGCGGCCATCGCCTCGACTTCGCGGCTGCGTGCGGTTTTCTTTACGGCGCGAAAAATCCATCTCAACGATAAAGTGGTTGCTGAATTTTATTTTGAAGAGAAGCGCTGCATCACTCATTCGAAACTGATTACCCTGACGCGCGCGGAGATCGAGACAGCGATGCGTGTCGATCGCTCGCCGGTTTGCCTTTCTCCGGGCATTATGCGCCCAAGAATGATGAATCTGCTCTATGACAGGCAAACGTTATATAAAGAGATTCAGGACAAGATCTACCACCGGCTCTATTTACTGGGCGCCACGCCTAATGAGATTAACACCCTACGGCTGCTTATTGCCGGTTTCTCAATTCAGAAAATCGCCGAGTTAAAAAGCCTGCAGATTAAGACTATTTATGCCTACAAGTCGCAACTTGCGCAGAAGATCGAACATACCATGTCTTCCCGCGAGCTGATTCGGGTATTGAGCGTCGAGGATAAAAATCAGGATAACGAGTGCCTGAATCATATATATAAGACGCGTTGTAATAATGAGAGAGCACTGTGCGAATCCTGTCCTCTCTACCACTTCTGTTATGACTCAGAGTCTGACAAATGCAATTTACCCTGTCATGAAGGGTGTAAAGCAGGCAGCGATGAGACCCCTCCCTGAGTAGGTTATTTTGTCTGATAGTGAAACCCGGGGCTTTCTGACACGCGGGCATATCGCTATATTCCTCTAATGTTTTTTGCGCTTCCAGAACGCATTCGCCTGGGCATTTTGGGTTATTCCCGGCCTTCGTTTTTACGCCGAAGGTAGTGCCCAGACGAATGCATTTTACTTTCTGCACATCTGTTATTTCAGGATTTCTCATCAGCGGGATTTTTAATCAGGCTGACTGCCACCACTTCTATCTCGCGCAGCGTCATATATTTCAACTGCTCCCCATCAAGCTCCACTCGGACGGTGCGAAATACACGCCCATCCGTCAGGGAGACCAGCGGACAATAGAGGCGACTGGCGAGGTTAGTAATGCCGGCAACTTTCCAGATGCCCTCTCTTTTCTCCACGGCTTTTCTCCTTGGCTCTGCGGCAGCCTGCCAAAAAAAAGCCGGTCCACAGACCGGCAAATCTAACAAGTCGTACAAGTCAGACCATCAACGCAGGGGTATATGAAAAAACGCACTCTCAATTCAATAACAGGCCGCCATTCGCATGTTGTCACAGCAGGGTAAAAACCAGTCGATATCATCGGAATAACGTCTTTTTTCTGGCTTAAATGGCGCGCTGTAGCTGGTCAGCTGTGAACGGTTATCGCTAAGCCCCATGTAACAGGTGCAACAGGATGCGCACAGATCGCAAGAGAAGGGGCACTCTGTCAGGTTGCGGAAATAGTCGCGATGCCGCTGACCTTCCGGGTCGAAGCTGTTGTTCCTTTCGCCGGCGGTACGGACGAAGTCTCTGGCCGCGGGGTGGCGGTCAGCGGAAAGAAGGGTGGTAAATTGAGCCGTCGATACCTTTACAATCGACGCGGTTGTCAGCGTCTGAATATGTGAATCCGCAGGCATGGCGACCATCATCATAATAAAAGCGAACAGGATTTTTACCCCTGATTCACATATATTCGAGTGCCGCATAGCAACCTTCCTTATTAAAAGAATGGATTTTACAGGTACGACTCGATACCGATTAAGTTCCCTTAGAATCGATGTATTATAGGTTTGTTTATTTTTTATTATATTTCAATAGTGGGGGGAGAGTTTGAGAGAGGTTAACCGCCGGGAAGAGTATTCTTATCCAATATAAAATAAAAAGCCCCCTTTCGGAGGCCATGCTATTTAGCGTTTTCTTACGTCCGGAATAATTAAATCCCCACGCACGCGATAAGTTCCTAATACGCTCTGCGTTTTCTCATTAAGCCACGACACAATACGCGCGGCCATGGCATCCATTGAGTACTCAATCGCCGGAATAGTCGGAATGCCCGGCAGATGCAGCGAGCCAGCAAGGCTGAAGACCATAATATCTTCCGGCACCGACTTATTAAACGCCTGTAACTGCGGGATCACACGCTGCGCTTCCTGCTCGTCAGCCACCAGTAGGGCGTTGAAATTAAGCGTGGTGGCATTGTTCAGCAGCACCTGCAGCGCCACGGATGAGGAGGTGTCATCCATAAAGACGAGGTTACGGTTGAAGGGCAGGAAATTGTTTTCCAGCGCCAGTTTATACCCATGCAGCACCTGTTCGGCGGCAGCATTATGTGGGTGAATAAGCGCAATCTGGCGACGGCCCTGGCTTGTCAGGTAGTTGCAGGCGGTTTCGGCGGCAAAGGCGCGATCGAACTGAATACTGTTGAGCGTGGTATCGGCGGATTCGACGCAATCCACGAGGATTACATTCTCATCATCAATCGATAGCGGGAAACGGGCGCCAATGATCAGCACATCATCACACAGTCCGCAGGTGAGCTCGTCCAGGGCGCTCATCACCTCTGCCTGGGTGTTAGCGAAGCGCAGCAGCAGGTGTTTCTGGCTCTGGCTGAGATGTTTCTCCAGCGCGTAGAGGTAACCGGTGGTCTGGTTAACATTCTCCTGCGCGCAGATCACGCCGATGCAGCCTGTCGACTGGCTGAGCAGCGACTGGGCGATAACATTGGGCCGATAGTTCAGCTCGTCGACCGCTTTCAGTACTGCGAGGCGGCTGGCTTCCTTAACGCCGCGCGAACCGCTCAACACCCGTGAGACTGTGGCTTTCGACACCCCAGCTAAACGTGATACATCGTTGATTGTAGACATCTTTCTCCCCTGGCAGGCACAAAGCGCGCCCGCAAAAAAACAGATACTGCAATGGCTAATCTATAACCACCGCGAGTATAGCCGTTTCTTTTTTTCATGGAAACCGATTTTCCATTTGTGCCGTTTTGCCTGTTAAAAAGGCGCAATTTCGTGACGGAAATCGAATAACTCAGCCTTATTATTTACAGACATTGACAGCTATCACACTTCTATGGCGAATCCATGGAAACCGGTTTCCATATGATATCCAATCGTCTCCGCAATAACTTTTTACACTTCGAGGACGGTTAACGATGTTCAGGATCATGTTGTGTTGCTCAGCCGGTATGTCCACCAGTCTGCTGGTCAGAAAAATGGAAGAGGCGGCGAAAGCCCGCGATATTCCGGTTGAGATCGACGCGTACGGCGTAGCTGAGTTTGATTTGCAGTTCCCGCGCTACCAGGTCGTGCTTCTCGGTCCACAAGTTAAATACATGTTAAAAACACTGGCAGAAAAGGCCGCCGCCCAGGGCATTCCGGTACAACCCATCAACCCGATGGATTACGGCATGCAACGTGGCGACGAGGTACTGGACTATGCTCTGTCGCTGATTGAAGCGGCACATTAAAAGGTGTTCTTATGAGTTCCCTCTACCAATCCATGATTACGGTGATTGAGCAAAGCATCACGCCGCTGGCCGGTCGCCTGGGTCAGCAAAAGTACGTTATCGCCATCCGCGACGGCTTTACCGCCGCGCTGCCGTTTATGATCATCGGCTCGTTTATGCTGGTGTTTATCTTCCCGCCCTTTTCAGCGGATACCACCGTCGGCTTCGCCCGCGCGTGGCTCGATTTCTCGACCGAATACCGCGAACAGCTGATGTTGCCGTTTAACCTCAGCATGGGGGTGATGACCTTTTTCATCTCTGTCGGTATTGGTGCCAGTCTTGGTCGCCAGTTTAATCTCGACCCGGTGATGACCGGCCTGCTGGCGTTTATGGCCTTTCTGCTGGTCGCCGCGCCTTACAAAGATGGCACCATCTCAACGCAGTATCTCTCGGGCCAGGGCATCTTTACGGCGCTTATTACCTCGATCTACTCGTCACGGGTTTATGCCTGGCTGAAGCAGCACAAGATCACCATTCGTCTGCCGAAAGAGGTGCCGACCGGCGTGGCCCGCTCGTTTGAGATCCTCATTCCGGTGCTGGTGATTATCGGCACGCTGCACCCGCTCAACCTCTTTATCGAAGCACAAACCGGCATGATTATGCCGCAGGCGATTATGCATCTGCTGGAGCCGCTGGTTTCCGCCTCCGACTCGCTGCCTGCGGTGCTGCTCTCTGTGCTGCTGTGCCAGATTTTCTGGTTCGCCGGTATCCACGGGTCGCTGATTGTCACCGGCATCATGAACCCGTTCTGGATGGCCAACCTCTCTGCAAACCAGGCCGCGCTGGCGGCAGGCGCGGCGTTACCGCACGTCTATTTGCAGGGTTTCTGGGATCACTATCTGCTGATTGGTGGCGTCGGTTCCACACTGCCGCTGGCCTTCCTGCTGCTGCGCAGCCGCGTCGCCCATCTGCGCACCATCGGCAAAATGGGTGTGGTGCCGAGCTTCTTTAACATCAACGAACCGATTCTCTTCGGCGCGCCGATCATCATGAACCCGATGCTGTTTGTGCCTTTTGTCTGCGTTCCGCTGATTAACGCCGTACTCGCCTGGACCGCCACCAAAATGGGGCTGCTGGCACAGGTCGTTTCCCTGACGCCGTGGACAACGCCTGCGCCGATCGGTGCTTCATGGGCGGCAAACTGGGCCCTTAGCCCGCTGGTGATGTGTTTGGTCTGTATGGTGATGTCCGCCCTGATGTATCTGCCTTTCCTGCGTGCTTACGAGCATTCGCTGATGAAAGCAGAAGAGGAAAAAGCCGCGCAGAGCAGCGCCCCGATGGCGGAAACCGTCAGCAGTAATTAAAAGGAGCCGGTAATGAAATATGAATTTCCCACAAACTTCTGGTGGGGCAGCGCCTGCTCTGCGCTGCAAACCGAAGGGGAAAGCGAACAGGGCGGCAAAAGCGCCACTACGTGGGATGCCTGGTTTGCCCGTCAGCCGTGGCGTTTTCATCAGCAGGTCGGGCCGCAGCAGACGTCGACCTTCTACCGCCACTGGCGGCAGGATATCGCCCTGCTCAAACAGCTGAAGCACAACAGCTTTCGCACCTCGCTAAGCTGGGCGCGTCTTATCCCGGACGGCACCGGTGAGGTGAATCCGCAGGCGGTAGCGTTTTATAACAGCGTGATTGACGAACTGCTGGCGCAGGGCATTACGCCGTTTATTACCCTGTTCCACTTCGATATGCCGATGGTGATGCAGGAGAAGGGCGGCTGGGAGAGCCGGGAAGTGGTCGATGCCTTCAGCCGCTATGCGCAGATCTGCTTTGAGCTGTTCGGCGATCGCGTGCATCACTGGTTCACCTTCAACGAGCCGATTGTGCCGGTGGAAGGCGGCTATCTTTACGATTTCCACTACCCGAACGTGGTCGATTTTAAACGCGCGGCCACGGTGGCTTACAACACGGTCCTCGCTCACGCCAGCGCGGTGCGCGCGTTCCGCGCCGGGCACTATCCCGGTGAGATTGGTATTGTGCTCAACCTGACGCCCTCTTATCCGCGCTCGCAGCACCCGGCGGATGTGAAGGCGGCGCACTACGCTGACTTACTGTTTAACCGCAGTTTTCTCGACCCGGTACTGCGTGGCGAGTATCCCGCTGACCTGGTGGCGCTGCTGAAAGAGCACAATCAGCTGCCCGCCTGCCAGCCGGAGGATATTGCGCTGATCGCAGAAGGGAAGATCGATCTGCTCGGCATCAACTATTACCAGCCGCGGCGGGTAAAGTGCCGGGAGAGCGCGGTCAATCCCGATTCGCCGTTTATGCCGGAGTGGTTGTTTGATTATTACGATATGCCGGGCCGTAAAATGAACCCTTATCGCGGGTGGGAAATTTATGAACCGGGTATTTACGATATTCTCACCAACCTGCGCATTAATTACGGTAACCCACGCTGTTTTATTTCCGAAAACGGTATGGGCGTCGAGAATGAACAGCGGTTTATTGAAAATGGCCAAATAAACGATAGCTACCGAATTAATTTCGTTCGCGATCACCTTATCTGGCTACATAAAGGGATTAGCGAAGGCAGCAACTGTCTTGGCTACCATATGTGGACCTTTATTGATAACTGGTCGTGGTGTAATGCCTATAAAAACCGCTACGGCTTTGTGCAATTAGATCTCGACACCCAACAACGCACCGTTAAAAAAAGCGGAGAGTGGTTTGCCGCCACCGCTGAGAATAATGGTTTCACTACTCAGGATTGAAAATTATGGTCGCACTTGAAGAGGCGGTAATGGAGATTATCGTCAACGCCGGGCAGTCGCGCAGCCTCTGCTTTGAAGCCCTGCGCTCCGCGCGCGAAGGCAACATTGATGAAGCGAAACTGCTGTTGAAAGAGGCCGATGGCTATGCGCGCCAGGCACACCAGATGCAAACCAAATTAATCGAACAGGATGCTGGCGAAGGCCGACAGCCGATGACCTTAATTATGGTGCATGCGCAGGACCATTTAATGACGTCGTTATTAGCTCGTGAATTATCTGAGGAGATCGTTCAGCTTTATCAGCGTAACTGAATGGAGAATTGATTACGGTAAATCTTAATACGTCTGTACCCAACTTAATAAAATAAAGCAGTCTGTTTTGATGATGGCAATATTCCCCTCTGTAACGGAGCGGACGGTTATTGTCTGAGAACAACTTACTATATTGAGATAACCATGAAGATAAATAAAAAACTTCCAGTGGCGCTGGCGGTTGCGGCTACACTTTGCTCTGGTTCCGCCCTCGCCCAGGAGTTTACGCAAGAGCAAATTGACGCCATTGTCGCAAAAGCGGTGGATAAAGCGCTGGCGGAACGCCAGGCGAAAATGGACGCCGCGATCAATAAAAAAGCCGATGTGGTGGTTGAGCCGCAAAGCGCGGCACAAACGCCCGATCTGGCGATCCCTTACGGCGTGAAATTTACCGGTTATGCCCGCTATGGCGCGCATTACCAGTCCGGCGATCAGAAATATGTCGGCGTTGACGGCTCCTACAACGGCGCGTCGGCAATTGGTCGTCTTGGCAACGAAGGCAACGGCGGCGAATTCCAGCTCTCGAAAGCGTTTAAAGGCGATAACGGCGCGATCTGGGACATCAATGTGATGTTCGATCATTGGGGCGATGAAGTTAACCTGAAAAAAGCCTACGCTGGCGTGACTAATCTGCTGGCCTCCAACCCTAACGCCTACTTCTGGGCGGGACGTGATTTCCACCAGCGTCCACAACAGGGGATCAACGACTACTTCTGGATGAACCACGACGGCCAGGGCGCGGGGGTGAAAAACTTCGATATTGGCGGTGTGCAGTTTGACGTCGCGGCCGTGGGCTCCATCGAATCCTGTAGCCCGGAAGTGCTGGAGGATGAATCCAACCCGTCACGCATCACCTGTACCGGCAGCTCTAACGTTGGCGATAAAGGCAACTATGCGGTCACCTCAAAAGTGCACGGTATGAAAGTCGGTCCGCTCGATCTGGAGATTTATGCCAACTACGGCTTTGACTCGAAAGCGGTGGATCGCGACGAGCGCCTGCATGCCTGGCAGGGCGGTGCGGTGCTGAGCCATACCTACGACAGCGGCATCAACAAGCTGATCGCCCGCTACTCCGATAACTCGGACAACAGCGTCTTTAACAAAACCGACGATCTGAAGGCCATCTACACCAGCTTTGAAGGGACCTATAAATTCACCCAGCAGAGTCAGGTGGATTACCTGCTCGCCTTCCATGATTACGACAACAGCCGCATAAAAACAGACAACCGCCGCAACTATGGCGCGATTGTTCGCCCGATGCACTGGTGGAACGATGTGCACTCGACCTGGCTGGAGCTGGGCTACCAGCGCGTCGATTATGATGATGGCGGCGACAACCACGGCTGGAAAGCCACGCTGTCGCAGAACATCTCTATCGCGATGGGGCCGGAGTTCCGCCCGATGCTGCGCTTCTACGTGACCGGCGGCGAAGTGGATAACAAACGCACCGCGCGCGTCAACGGCACCAATGATACCTCCCTAGACTCGCTCAACATCGGCGCGATGTGGGAAGCCTGGTGGTAAGGTAACAGCCCGGAGGCGGTTCCCCTCAAGCCGCCTCCGGTTCCCGCACGGGCCTGTGTTATGCTTCTTAGCCTGTTAATAAGTTATCAACGGGTTAGCGATGAGTTCGACGAAAAAAGGGATGCTCTGCGTGCTCGCAGCGGCAGTTTTGTGGGGCAGTTCCGGCGTATGCGCGCAGTTTATTATGGAGAAGAGCGCGATCTCGGCGCAGTGGTTAACCATGACGCGTCTGCTGTTTACCGGCGTGATCCTGCTTACGCTGTCGTTCTTCCACGGCGACAAAATTTTTAGCATTCTGAAGAACCGTAAAGATGCCCTGAGCCTGCTCTTCTTCTCACTGTTTGGTGCGATGGTGGTGCAACTGAGCTTTCTGGTGACCATCGAGAAATCTAACGCCGCCACCGCCACGGTGCTGCAATTCCTCTCGCCGACGATTATCGTCGCGTGGTTTGCGCTGGTACGCAAAGCGCGCCCGACGCTGCTGGTCTCTGCGGCGATCATGACGTCGTTAATCGGCACCTTCCTGTTGGTAACGCACGGCAATCTCACCTCGCTCTCTATCTCCTCCGGCGCGCTGGTGTGGGGGATCATTTCTGCCTTTTCTGCCGCCTTTTACACCACTTACCCCTCGGCGCTGATTGCCCGCTACGGCACGCTGCCGATTGTCGGCTGGAGTATGTTGCTGGCGGGGTTAATGCTGACGCCGTTCTATGCCGGGCAGGGGAGTGATTTTGTCATCGATGGCGCGCTGTTGATGGCCTTTTTCTACCTGGTGGTGATTGGCACGGCGGTGACGTTCAGCCTCTATCTGAAGGGGGCGCAGATGATTGGCGGCTCGAAAGCGAGCATTTTAAGCTGCGCCGAACCGCTCAGCAGCGCCCTACTTTCGGTGGCGCTGCTTGGGGTGGTCTTCACGCTGCCGGACTGGCTCGGCACGCTGTTGATTGTCTCGTCGGTATTGCTTATCGCGCTGGATTCACGCCGCAGGGTGCGCGCCGCATAACCCGGCGCATTGCCCGATGGCGGCTGCGCCTTATCGGGCCTACGAAATGGTGCAACAGGCAGGAACCGTAGGCCGGGTAAGCGAAGCGCCACCCGGCATAATGCCCGATGGCGGCTGCGCCTTATCGGGCCTACGTAATAGTGCATCAGGCAGGAACCGTAGGCCGGGTAAGCGCAGCGCCACCCGGCATTTTGAGATTCAGGCTCTGACCTTCACTTTGGCCGCCACCAGCAGCGCGGTGAGCAGCATCAGGCCGCCGGAGAGCATCAACGGTGAGAGCAGGCCGTAATGATCGAGGGCGAAACCGCCAATCGCCGCGCCGCAGGTATTCGCCAATTGAATAACCGCCACCTGAATCGAACCGGCCTTCTCTGCCTGATCGGCAAGAGTACGGGTGATCCATGTTGACCAGCCCACCGGAATCAGGGCGAAGCCCAGCCCCCAGACAATGGCGATCCCCGCCGCAACTACCTTATCGCTGCCCCACAAAATCAGCACCAGCGCGCTTATCGCCAGCGTCAGCGGCGCAAGGGCCAGCGTCATTTTCACCGAGCGCTTCATCACCACCGACGAGAACGAGGTGCCGACGAAACTGGCGATACCAAAACTAAGCAGCACCAGCGTCAGCCCATCGACGCTGAATCCGGCAAGCGTCATATAGACCGGGCGAATGTAGGTGAAGAAGGAGAACTGCCCGGCGAAGACCATGAAAATCGCCAGCATTCCCGCCGCAACGCCGGGGCGTTTCAGCAGGCCAAACATATTCTGGTGCTGCTCGGTCTGCCCTGGCAGCGACGGCAGCGCCATCCATACCCAGATAATACAGGCCACGCCCATCAGCGCTGCGCCGTTAAAGACGTTACGCCAGCCGATAATCCCGCCAAGAAAACTGCCCAGCGGCGCGGCAATCACCAGCGCAATCGACACCGCGCCAAAGATGACCGACAGCGCTTTCGGCACCGTGCGCATCGGCACTAAACGCATGGTCAGCGAGGCCGACATCGCCCAGAAGCCGCCGAGCGCCAACCCAAGGCAGGCACGCCCGACTAACAGCAGAGTAAAACTGGTGGCAAACGAGACCAGCAGGCAGGAGAGGGTCAGCAGCAGCGCAAAGGCGAACACCACATAGCGGCGGTCGGTGGTACGAATGATGCTGGTGATAAACAGGCTGGCGAACATCGCCACAAAGGCCGTCACGGTGACGGTTTGCCCGGCAAGCCCTTCGGAGACGCCCAGATCCAGCGCCATCGGCGTCAGCAGGCTGACCGGCAGAAACTCAACGGTGATCAAGCATGCTACACAGAAGGCCACGGCGAAAACGGCGGACCAGTTCGGCCGCGTGACCGGATCGGCTGAAGATTGCGCCATACTTTGCTCACTCATTGATTACCTGCTTAATTGTTAAACGTGAAAGTCGCGCAGTGTAACATTCATAAAGTGTGACGCAATTAACAATTCGGCAACTCTTCAGCATCGCTATCAGTGCAGCCAATAGACGCCCTCTTGCGGTGCGAAGAGCGCGTTGTAGCGCATCTGGAAATTGCTCAGTTCGGCTTTATCCGGATCGATTTCACGCAGAAAGCCGAGCGCCAGGCGTAATTGTGCATCGGTGATCGGTGCCGCAAGCCGCGCTTTCTGCATCAGGCGGTGCCAGTAGTGAAAATTTTGCTCGCCGCTATCCACAATCGCCACCTGCCAGATCAGCAGCAGCTGCGCCGCGTTTTGCAGGTGCGCCTCATCGGGACGCGCTAAATAGCGCAAAAATTCGTTGCCTGCGGTTTTGCCCATCTGATCAATCATCGACTCCACCGGCACGGGTTGAATATTAAGCCGGTCGGTAAGACGGCGGATCGCACGGCGGGAATCGGAGGTTAATACCCGAAAACCAATCACAAAGACCACCACCAGCGTGGCCAACATCAACCAGATCATACGTTCTCCCGCAGCGAAAAGAGGCTCATCATACGGGCAAATCGCCGTCGACTAACAGCGCTAAGTGCGCTCAAACACCTAAATCAGGGGTTTGTCCCTGCCGCTTTTTTTCGTGACAATGGACACCATTTTTCTCACATCTCCCTTATGAGGCACCATGATTTCACTGGATGAGATTTTTTCTGCCCGCCAGCAGCTGCGCGATTTGATGCACGCCGGGGAGTTTGAAGCCCTTACCCGCTACTATGCGGCCGCCGAGGCGCGCTGGCAGCAAGATCGCGATGATGCGTTTTTTCCCATCATCAGCCAGTACACCTTTCTCTTTACCCCGCAGTTGTATAGCGAGGAGAAGATTGTCGGGTTGCTGACCGCCTGGCATCAGCAACAGCCGCAGGCCCACTATCCCTGTGCCATGTTGGCTCAGCGCTGGCTTAATATCGCCGGCGACGCGCGCGGCGGTTACTATGCTGACCGGGTGACAGCCACCCAGTGGAGCCGCGCCCGCATCAGCAGCGATCTGCTCTTTTACTGGGCGGCGAAGGCGATCTCCCTGAATAATCAGACGCCTTATCTCTATTACCTACTGCTGACGGCGAGCGGGCACTTTAACCAACCCGCGTGGTTCGAGGAGCCGCATCAGCCGATAGCGCTTGATCTGAGCGCTTATTCAGACGCGGCGCTGGCCTTCGCCCGCGAAAAAGGCGGTTTACCGCTCTCCAGTGAGCCGATTTACACCGGTCTGCCCGTGGCCGATGAGCAGGAAGCGGAGATGCCGCCGCTTTACTGGCTCAACCGCGCGCTGGAGTGCGACCCGGAAAGCATGCCGGTGCGCGAGCAGTTTATCTATTACCTCTATCCGCGCTGGTATGGCGATGATGAGCATGTCGCCATCGATAACTTTTTAGCCAGTAACTACTGCACCACGCTGCCGGAGTTTAAGCGCAACAAGCTCTACAGCGTGAAGTGGCTGGATAAGCTCGGCAACCCGGAGCACTGGCCCGATAAACACAGCGGCAAAGCGATCGGCGCGTTCGATGAGGAGTTCCAGCAGATGCTGGCCCTGCCGATGGAGCCGGAAGATAAGGCAGCGCTGCACCTCACCTGCCTGGATACCTACGTCCATTTCCTGCTGGACGATGATTACACCTTCTACGCCCATAGCCCGCTCTTCGCGCGGCGCATTTATGAAAGCATTGAGTTTATGCTCAATCACGGCTCAGTCCGGCTGCTGTTTGCCCAGGAAGGGGCACTGCTCTTCTGGCTGCTGTCGGTGCTGTGCCATAAAGAGTACGCGCTGCAAGATGAGAAGGGACTCTTCCCGCGCTATATCGCGCTGACCGGCGCGCGCTGCGAAAACGACACCGAACTGCTGCTGAGCGCCTATCTGCGTTTACAGACGCTGGAAGGTGTTCATCTTCCTGGCCCGGCGGAGCCGTGGCTTGCGCGTCTGCAGCAAACGGAGGATCGCATCGGGCCGGACAAGCTGAACGTGCTGCTCAACCGTCTCTGCTTTTTCCAGCAGAAAGCGCAAGCGCAGGGCTTTTTAACGCTGCTCGCCGAGCATGACGTGATCCCCGCCCTGCTGCTGTTAAGCGATATTCACAGTGGCCTGGCACCGGTTGCGGCGACCAATTTGCTGATTACACCCTCCGCAGAGACGGCGACCGCAATGCTTGATCGCGCCTGCCAGAACCGCTCGCCGGAAGCACTATTCCGCAAAAGCCGCATTCTGGAAGCGCAAAACGAGAGTGCTACGCTGCCGGAGCGCCTGACGCTGTTAGAGGAGGCGACTCGCCGCGGCCACGCGCTGGCGCATTATGATTATGCCTGCGCGCTCTTCTGGTCCCCTGATGCGGAGCATCAGCGGCTGGCGGTGGAAAAAGTGTGTGCGGAGGTGCTGCTCGAGGGGCGTGTTGAAGAGGAGAAGCGAGCCTATATCGCTTATCTCTACGCGTTTGGCGTGCTGAACCAACGCGGCGGTATGCGCAAAAATGTCTGGCTGTTTATTCGCTGGATCAACTATGCCATCGAGCTTTGGCCGGACGAGCACTACCAGAAAATGGAGCAGTTCTTCGAATCGCGCTACGTCAACTTTTTAGTGGTTCGCTTCCTGGCGAAGCGGGATAGAAAAAGGGCGCCCGAGGGGCAAGTGGAGTTACTGGATAAACTTGGCGTACTGGAGGATGAGTAATGTCTTATATCGGTTATATCCTGTTCATCGCAGCGCTTGTGGTCTTCGGCGTGAGAACCAATAAGAAGTCGCGCTACTACCTCAGCACTCCGCTGCCGCGCAAAAAATAGGGCGTAGCGCGCCGCCTTAACGGGCGGCGTGCCGCTTTAGCGCTTACTCAAAAAAGAGCCCCAGCTTGTTGAACACGCCGGGATCGCTCTGATGACGGAGGATATTCACCACATCTTCCAGCTTGTCGATCTGGCTTATCATCTGCTCGAGACGCTGATCGTTGGCGACCTGGAGCCAGATGCGGCTCTGCTCGCCGTTCTGGAGCGGTAGGCAGAGAATGCCCTCCACGTTGAATGCCCGGCGGGCAAAGAGCCCGCAGACGTGGGTCATTACGCCCGGGTGGTTACGCACGGTGAGTTCAAGAATGACGTTATCACTGCTCTGCATGGCTTATTCTCCCACCATTTCTGTATTCGCCGCGCCCGGCGGCACCATCGGGTAGACTTTCTGTTGTGGATCGATGCGCACATGCACCAGCGCAGGCCCCGGCCGGTCAATAATCTCCTGCAACGCGGCCTGCGGATCGGCGGCGGCGTTTAAATCGCAGGTGTGCAGGCCAAACCCGGCGGCAATCTGCATAAAGTTAATCATGCCCGGATAGGTGGCGGCAAAGACGCCAGCTTTGTAGAACAGGCTCTGCTGCTGATGCACCAGCCCCAGCGCCTCGTTATTCATCAGGATGATTTTGACATCGAGATTGTTCTCCGCTGCCGTCGCCATCTCCTGAATATTCATCATCAAACTGCCGTCGCCGGAGAAGCAGATCACCTTCCGTTCCGGGTTCGCCAGCGCTGCGCCGATCGCCGTCGGCAGGCCAAAGCCCATGGTGCCGAGGCCGCCGGAGGTGAGCCACTGACGCGGGCGATTGAGCGGATAGGCCTGCGCCGTCCACATCTGATGTTGCCCGACGTCAGTGGTGATAATCGCCTCATCATCAACGCAGGCCGCCACCGCATTAATCAGCCCGTAGTGGCTTAAGGGATCGCTGTTCTGCGCGATAGCGGAGGGAAATTCCGCTTGCAGCTGCTCGACGGTGTTGCGCCACGCGTGGCGCGCGCTTGCCTCAATCTGCGGGATTAATACATCCAGCACTTCGCCGACATCGCCCTGGATCGCGACATGCGCCTGCTTCACTTTCCCCAGCTCGGCGCGGTCGATATCGACATGAATAATCTTCGCATTCGGGCAGAACTGCTCGGTTTTGCCAATCGCCCGGTCATCAAAACGTGCGCCCAGTACAATCAGCAGATCGGCCTCTTGCAGAATAAAGTTGGTGCTGCGCGCACCGTGCATACCGAGCATGCCGAGGGAGAGCGGGTGGTGTTTCGGCAGCATGCCGAGCGCCATCAGCGTCATGGTCGTTGGCAGGCTGGCTTTCTCCGCCAGCAGGCGAATTTGCTGCGGCGCATTGATCACTCCGCCGCCCAGGTAGAGCACCGGGCGCTGCGCGGCGTTGATCATCTCCGCTGCGGCACGAACCTCCTGCGCATTCCACGCCGGAGCCGGGGCTTTAACACCCGGTTCCGGCAGTTCGCTCAAGGTGATCTCCGCAGTCTGCACATCTTTAGGAATATCTATCCACACCGGGCCAGGACGGCCAGACTGCGCAATGCGAAACGCGTCGCTGATGACCTGCGGCAGTTCGGCAATGTCGCGGACCAGATAGTTGTGTTTAGTGATGGGGATAGAGATGCCGTAAGTGTCCACTTCCTGAAATGCGTCGGTGCCGATCATTGAGGCGGGCACCTGGCCGGTAATGCAGACCAGCGGGATGGAGTCGAGGCGCGCATCGGCAATGGCGGTGACCAGGTTCGTCGCGCCCGGCCCGCTACAGGCGAGGCAGACCGCTGGTTTCCCCTGCGTGCGCGCCATTCCCTGAGCGATAAAACCGGCACCCTGCTCGTGGCGGGCCAGCACGTGGCGAATCTGCGTACTTTGGCTCAGGGCATCGTACAGCGGCAGCACGGTGCCGCCCGGAATGCCGGTAACGGTGGTGATGCCCTGACGCTCGAGTAAATGAACAATCAGCTGCGCGCCGGTATAGCGCGTGGATTGAGGCGTACTTTCCGAACTTGCCATGCTCCAGTCCTTCTTATTCTGGGCCGACTTTCCGGGAGGGATAAAACAAGAAACCCCGCCCGGTTTGCGCCGGCGGGGTTTTGGAATCGTGTGTTGTTCCGGACCCTACGGCGCATTGCCGACGACCACCACCACACGCACGACGACCACCGCGGCGTTGTGCGCGGTTTTTAGTAGGTTCATCGGTGTAGTGGCAGCGTTCATGGGGGACCTGTTGTTGTGCGAACAATTTTTATGTCATTAACGAGATTTATACAAACACAGGAATCATTTGCCGACAACTGCTTTTTACGCACCGGCAGCAAAGTGGGCCATTGATCACATTTCTTATTGCCGAAATGAAAACAAAAAACCCCGCCGGAGCGAGGTTTTTTTTGCAGCTTTTGCGGCTGGTGACCGCAAGCACACTGCGTTACGTCAACAGCGGAACTATACGCTATATCGTCTGGTTGCGCAATTTTTACACATAATCATCCGCATTAAGTATGGTTCAATGGCGCAAAAACAACCAATAATTACTGTATATAAATACAGTGCTCGCATATACTGATGTTGCGCATCTGTGTGGGGGCCGCAACTACGGCGCGCTAAGTCCTGGCTGAAACGGGTGGTGCCGTCAGCGCCTTAACCCCTTGAGAGCACACTGCGTTACGCCAACAACACGGCTGATAACAGGCAGCGGAAAGGTAAGTCAGCCGGTGCTCCTTTACCTGAGGAGATGCGTATGGGCCAGACGGAGATGGTTATCCTGATCCTGAAACTCATTGTTGCCTTGTTGCAACTACTTGAAGCAGTCCTGAAGTTTGTTCGTTAACTCAGGTTCAAGTCGCACCAAAGGGGGGCGGGCAACCGCCCCCCTTTCACATTCGCGTTCTGGCGCGCCTTGCGCCGGTCATGTTACATTTTGGTGACATTTCCCGTGCGCAGGTCGCCATGACGCTTTCGGTTTTCTGCATACTGCTCTTCGCCGCGCTGCTCCACGCCAGCTGGAACGCCATCGTCAAAGCGGGCAGCGACAAGCTCTACTCCGCCATTGCCGTGAGCGGCTTCGCTGCGCTGATCGCGCTGGTGTTGCTTCCTTTTTCTCCCCAGCCAACGCTTGCCAGTGCGCCGTATCTTGCGCTCTCCTGCGCCCTGCAGGTGGTCTATACCGTGCTGGTCGCCAAAACCTACCAGGTTTCAGAGATGAGCCAGACCTACCCGCTGATGCGCGGCACCGCGCCGCTGCTGGTGGCGCTAGTCAGCGTGCTGTTTCTGGGTGATGCCCTGAGCGCGCTGGCGTGGTGCGGGATTGCGGTTATCTGCCTGTCGATTCTCGGTATGGCATTTAACGGGCGCAGCCGGTCGCGCACCGGGATCTGGCTGGCGCTGCTCAACGCCTGTTTTATCGCCAGCTATACGCTGGTGGATGGCACCGGCGTGCGTCTCTCCGGCACGGCGCTCGGGTACACCCTCTGGACCTTCTTCCTCAATGGTTTCTGCCTGTTGCTGTGGGCAATGATGGTACGCCGCCACGCCGTTTCCCGTTATCTGGTTGCTAACTGGAAATCAGGCCTGCCGGGCGGCATCGGCACGCTCGGCTCCTACGGCCTGGCGCTATGGGCGATGACGCAAGCACCGCTGGCGGTAGTCGCTGCGCTGCGCGAAACCTCAATACTCTTCGGCGCGCTGCTAGCCTGCCTGGTGCTCAAAGAGCGCGTAGCGGGCGTGCGCATTGTCGCCGCCTGCGGTATTGCCGCCGGGGCGATCCTGCTGCGTCTTTCGTAGATCATTCTGGCAACAAAAGTTGCCGATAATTGTTTAGAAATCCTGCCTGGCAGCCTTTACCAATTAGTGAGTCACCTGGTGGCTCATCTCACACCTTGTGGTAGATTCCTCCGCAACCTGGGCTGAATTGCAGCCATATATTCTATAATTATTCATTTTTGAAAAGTAATCATCGATATGAAAAGGCAGAGAAACGTCAATTTGTTATTGATGCTGGTACTTCTGGTCGCGGTCGGCCAGATGGCGCAAACCATCTATATTCCGGCGATGGCCGATATGGCGCATGACCTGGCGGTAAATAAAGGGGCGGTGCAGAGCGTGATGGCAGCCTACTTGCTGACCTATGGCGTCTCGCAGCTCTTTTACGGCCCGCTGGCGGACAGAGTGGGGCGCCGCCCGGTGATCCTCGCGGGCATGTCCATCTTCATGCTGGCGACGCTTATCGCTATCACCACCAACAGCTTACTGGTGCTGATCCTCGCCAGCGCACTACAGGGCGTCGGCACCGGCGTCGGCGGCGTGATGGCGCGCACCCTGCCGCGCGATCTCTATGCGGGCAGCGAGCTACGTCATGCCAATAGTTTGTTAAATATGGGCATTCTGGTCAGCCCACTGCTGGCACCGCTGATTGGCGGCGTGCTCAACACGCTGGTGAACTGGCGCGCCTGCTTTATCTTCTTACTGGTGCTGTGCGTGATAGTCACTTACAGCATGGCGCGCTGGATGCCGGAAACGCGCCCGGTGGATGCGCCGCGCTCGCGGCTTATTACCAGCTATAAAACCCTGCTCGGAAACGGCGCGTTTAGCTGCTATCTGCTGATGCTGATTGGCGGCCTGGCGGGCATTGCGGTGTTTGAGGCCTGCTCCGGGGTACTGATGGGCGGCGTGCTGGGGCTGAACAGTATGATGGTGAGCGTGCTGTTTATCCTGCCTATTCCGGCGGCGTTTTTCGGCGCGTGGTTTGCCGGGCGGCAGAACAAACGCTTCACCACGCTGATGTGGCAGGCGTCGCTAAGCTGCCTGCTGGCCGGCATCCTGATGTGGATCCCCGGCATTCTTGGCGTAATGACGATCTGGACCCTGGTAGTGCCCGCCGCGCTCTTCTTCTTCGGTGCCGGGATGCTCTTCCCGCTGGCGACCAGCGGTGCGATGGAGCCGTTCCCCTTCCTGGCCGGTACGGCGGGCGCGCTGATTGGCGGTCTGCAGAATATGGGCTCCGGCGGGCTGGCGTGGCTCTCAGCCCAGCTGCCGCAAAACAGCCAGTTTAGCCTTGGGATGCTGATGACGCTGGCCGGGCTGCTGATTGTGTTGTGCTGGCTGCCGCTGGCGTCGCGCCCTGGCCACCACGAACCGGCGGTTTAACCTCATGATGGCCCGGCTTCAGGTCGGGCTTTTCACAGGTGGGCGTAATCATCTCTTTTAGCAGCGGCGCGGGCGCAGGCCGCCATGCGCCCTCTTCCCCATCATAAAACTGCGTATCGGCGTTGATCGCATACGGGATTTTCGCCCGGTTCAGCTCGCAGGCCATAAAGCGGGCGAAAGCCATCTGCGAGGCGGTCGGTGCGTTTTTTATCGACTCGCCCACCGCCCAGCCACCGACCCAGCTGGCGTGACCGGTTTTTTGCTGCCAGCGCAGCGCCGCAGCAATACGGGCGCGGATCGCCGCTTTTTCTGCCGCCGTACCGGAAGTCCACGGGTATTTGCCGTTGGTTTTCAGCGGCCCCCACGGAAAGATATGCCACTCCGCCAGCAGGTAGTTCTGGCTGTGCGCCGGCAGCCGCAGCGAGGCGAGATCCTCAGGCGCGGCGCGCAATCGCGGGGCGATGAAGATCATGCGCTGGGCATCAATCTGATGCAGGGTGCGCACCACATTGTCGTAAGTGCGGTTTAAGGCGGGCAGATCGCGGTTCAGTTTGTCGGCAGGTTCATAAATCACATCAAACCCAAGCGTTGGATGCGCGCTGCCAAAAAATTGCCCGACCGTCGTCCACCAGGCCACCAGCTGCGCTTCGGTTTTGGCATTGGGATCGGCTTTAAAACCATCGGCCTGATAAGCGATGATCGGCGTCACGCCATAAGCTTCACAGGCTTCGACCAGCTTACGCAGGTGAATCAGCCGCGCTTCGGTCATATTATCCGCCACGCGAATACGCACATGGCGAATACCGGCGTTGTAAAAATCACGCACCACCAGCGGGTCAAATTCGCGGATGCCGCGCTCGGTGCGCGCCCAGTCAACGTCCATGCCAACGCCCAACTGCTGCGCGTAACGCGCCGCCGTCAGCGGAGTATCGGCGGCATACACAGCGGTTGCCGCCAGCAACATAACAACAGCAATCAGTGGCTTTAACACGGTTGACCTTGCGAAAATCGGGGGCGATTACATGTATTTAGCATGCTTTTGCTCAACGCGCGTAGCGGCAAAGCGTAATAAATTTTTCCGCGCTCAGAGCAGAAGCCATAACTGGCGAATATGGGTAACGGCGAACAGCAGGGCGAGAGAGAAGACGCCAAGGGCGATAAGCAGCTTGTCACGCACGCTGCCGGGTAGCGCAAAGTCACCGACGTTCACATCCATTCGCTGCCGCAGATGGGTATAACGCCAGAGAATACCCGCCACCAGTGCCAGCAGCGCGAGGGAGATCCAGAACGGCGTGCCCGTTTGCTGCCAGTTATGCTTTACCGCCAGCGCCATCAACGCGCCATAGCCGAACAGCGTGCGCAGCCAGGCGAGGGAGGTGCGCTCCGGCTGCAAACCAGGGTCGACGGCGCGGCGCGCTTTGCGGCTATCCGGCATAGAACACCAGCACCATCACCACTGCGGCGACCGCTGCCAGCGCCACGCTGATGAGCAGCAGCGTGCGGGTGTAGGGCAGCTCTTCTTTTAAGCGCATCGCTTTCTCATTACGCAACCAGCGCAGATAGCCATAGAGCGCCAGCGCGCCGGCGAAGAGGCAGAGCAGCAGCGCCAGCGTTTCGCGGATCAGCGGCGTGGCAAACTGCGGTGCCAGCTGGTCGAGGCCGACGCCCGCGGCGAGAAAGCCCAGCGCGGTACGTATCCAGGCAAGAAAGGTGCGCTCATTGGCCAGCGAAAAGCGGTAATCGGGCGCTTCGCCGACGCGGGAGATTTTCATCAATACTCCTTATAAAGCAGGCCGTTCGCCAGGCTAAAACGCCTGGCCCATGCCCCAAAATAGCACCGCCAGGAGTTGAGGGGTAATAATGCGCAAAAACATCACCAGCGGATAGACCGTCGCATAGGAGAGCGCCGCCGCGCCGCTGGTGGCATGCAGGTTATTGGCGAAGGCCAGCGCCGGCGGATCGGTCATCGACCCGGCCAGCATACCGCAGAGGGTTAAGTAGTTCATATTGCCGAGCATCCGCGCCAGCACGCCGACGGTCAGCAGCGGAATGGCGGTAATAAAGATGCCGTAACACATCCACGTCACGCCTTCGCCGTGGGTTAGCGTGGCAAAGAAATCACCGCCGGACTTCAAGCCGACAACGGCCAGAAACAGCACAATGCCAAGCTCGCGCAGCGCCAGGTTGGCGCTCGGCGGCATAAACCAGTAGAGCTTGCCGAGGGTGCCGATGCGCCCGAGGATCAGCGCCATAATCAGCGGCCCGCCCGCCAGCCCAAGTTTTAAGGCCACCGGAAAGCCGGGAATAAACAGCGGCACCGAGCCGAGCAGCACGCCGAGGCCGATACCGATAAACACCGGTAGCATCTGCACCTGCTGTAATTTCTGCTGCGCATTGCCCACTTCGCTGGCTACCGCCTCAATCGCCGTCGGTCGACCAACCAGATTGAGGATATCGCCAAATTGCAGGCTGGCGTCGGAGCTGGCCACCAGCTCCACCCCGGCGCGATTGAGGCGCGAAATCACCACGTCGTAGCGCTCTTTCAGCTGCAGGTCGCGGATCTTTTTCCCCAGCACTTTTTCGTTGGTCACCACCACCCGCTCAACGCGCAGATCGGTGCCGCGCGTTGAGAGGGAGGTCTCCACCTCTTTGCCAATCACCACCTGCGCGTTATGCAGATCGCGCGGCAGACCGACGAGGTGCAGCAGATCGCCCGCCTGAATTACCGTGGTGGGCGAGGGCACCATCAGCAGCGCGTCCCGTTTCAGCCGTGAACAGATGATTTTGTCGCTGTTGAGCAGCGGCACATCCTGAATCGCCATATTGTTGAGGTTGCTGTTTTCCACTCGAACATTAATGGTGCGAATATGCGAGACGCCGCTATTGAGGGTAGCGTCGTGCTTGCGGGCCTCCTCATCCACATTGACGCGAAACAGCACCCGCAGCAGCCACATGCTCAGCAGAATGCCGCAGATACCGAACGGGTAGGCCATCGCATAGCTGGTGCCCATCACATCCAGTTGTTCAGCGGGCAGGCCCAAATCACGCAGGATCTGCTGCCCGGCACCAAGGGCGGGCGTATTGGTCACCGCGCCGGAGAAGATACCGAGCACCACCGGCAGCGGAATGGCGAAGAGTTTATGCAGGATCGCCGTGACCAGGCCCCCCAGCAGCACAATCAGGATGGCGAAGAGGTTGAGGCGCAGCCCCGAGACGCGCAGCGAGGCAAAGAATCCCGGCCCGACCTGGATGCCAATGGTATAGACGAAGAGGATCAGGCCGAACTCCTGCACAAACAGCAGCATTGGGCCGCTTAAGGTAATCCCCAGCCGATCGGCGATGTGCCCGACAATAATCCCGCCAAACAGCACGCCGCCAATACCCAAGCCGATGCCGCGTATTTTGATATTGCCAATCCACAGTCCGACCACTGCTACCAGCGCCAGCACGCTGACCATTAACGCTATCTCACTCATGATCGAATCCCTTTCCATGATGATTGAGCTCATTCTCGCAGAGATGAGGGGAGTTTTATGGGCGATACCGCACAAAGTGCAGGGCTATTCGCGCCCTCTAATGTGGCGAACCGCGCACCATATAATGTGAAGTTGCTCCCAATTAACGCATCTCCGTAGCTGCTTACCCACAGACAAAGTCCTGCGCCTGCTAAGGATTTCCCGACGTTTTACGCCCTGGCAGGTTATGGCATGGTTAATGCACAACTCCACTTTTGTTAACAACAGGGGTGGCAGAATGACAAATACAACCTTAACCAGCGTGGTGGTGGCGAGCCCGTCGAAGAAATGGGTGCAACTGGCGCTGGGATTACTGTGCATGATCTCCATCTCCAGTCCGCAATATGTCTGGGCGCTGCTGGCAAAGCCGTTTATGGCAAAGCTGGGCGTGCCGCTGGCGGAGATCCAGCTCACCTTTTCACTGCTGATTATTCTGCAAACCTTCTTTTCCCCCTTTCAGGGCAAGCTGATTGATAAGTTTGGCCCGCGCCGGTTGATTGCCATTGGTACCGTGCTGAGCGGCGCGAGCTGGATGCTGACGGCGAACATCAGCAGCCTGACAGGGCTTTACCTCTGTTACGGTGTGATTGGCGGCCTCGGCACCGGCATTGTCTATATCGGCGTGGTCGGTTTGATGGTGCGCTGGTTCCCCGAAAAACGCGGCTTTGCCACAGGGATGGTGGCGGCAGGCTACGGTATGGGCGCGATCCTCACCACTTTCCCGGTTACGCAGTCGCTGGCCGCCAAAGGGCTGGAGAGCACGCTATGGCAGTTCGGCCTGCTGATGGCCGCCATCGGTTTTATCGCCAGCCAGGGATTGCGCGCGCCGCAGCACGTCAGCGCGCAGCCAGTGAGTAGCCCGCTGAAAATGAGCGAGAAGAGCTTCGCGCCGAAAGAGATGCTGCGCAAACCGCTGTTCTGGCTGATGTTTGTGATGATGACTATGATGTCCACCTCCGGGCTGATGGTCACCTCGCAAATGGCGATTTTCGCCGACGATTTCGGTATTACCGCCGTCACGGTGCTTGGCATGGCGGCGCTGCCGCTGGCGATGACCATCGACCGGTTTATGAATGGCTTAACGCGCCCGGTGTGCGGCTATATCTCGGATCGCATTGGGCGCGAAAATATGATGTTTGTCGCCTTCGGCCTGGAAGGGTGCGCGATGGCGCTGTGGCTGTTGTGCAAAGACGATCCGCTGCTGTTTGTGCTGCTCTCCGGGGTGGTCTTTTTCGGCTGGGGTGAAATCTTCTCGCTCTTTCCGGCAACGCTCACGGATACCTTCGGTACGCAGCATGCCACCTCAAACTATGGCTGGCTCTATATCTCGCAGGGAATTGGCTCGATCTTCGGCGGCCCGCTGGCGGCGCTGCTCTATCAGCAGACCGGTAGCTGGAACCTGGTGTTTGGCTGCGCGATCACGCTGGATATTCTCTGCGCGCTGCTCGCCCTCTTTGTGCTGAAACCCTGGCGCCAGCGCTTTTTGCAGAGCGTGCAGGCATAAATAAAAAAGGCTCCGCATGCGGAGCCTTATCTGCCGGGTGCCGGCGATGCCTAAGATGGCATCCTGTCGTAGGCCTGATAAGCGACGCGCCATCAGGCAACCCCAGTTAGCTATTCAACGCCGGGCGCGAGCTGATGGCGATGCGCTGCGGTTCGGCGCTTTCGGGAACATTACGCAGCAGATCGATATGCAGCAAGCCGTTAACGAACGTTGCGCCGGAGACTTCCATAAAATCGGCCAGCGTAAAGCTCAGGGTAAAGGGCTGGATCACCAGACCCTGATGGAGCCATTTCGGTTCGTTGGCCGGTTTTTCCGGCGTGCCTTTAATGGTCAGCCGACCATTTTCCAGCTGAATATCGAGCTCTTGCTGGCGGAAACCGGCCAGCGCAAGGGTAATGCGATAGTGGTTGTCGTCGCTCTTTTCGATGTTATAGGGCGGGAACGCCTGCTGATCAACATTGGTGGTTTGCAGAGCGTTTGCCAGTTTGTCGAAGCCAATCCACTGACGCAGAAGCGGGGATAAATCGTAGTTACGCATTGTGTTTCTCCTTCAAAGAAGCGAGTGAATACCTGCGAGCTTTCGGCTCACATATGCCCCCTGACGGCGAGCATCTCGGGAGTGGGCCGCGCGAGCGACCCGACGTAATTAGTTAATTTCGATACGGCGCGGTTTTTTCTCTTCCGGGATGACGCGCTCCAGTTCGATATAGAGCAGGCCGTTCACGAGGTTGGCGCCTTTGATTTGAATATTTTCTGCCAGCTGGAATTTACGCTCGAAGTTACGCTCGGCGATGCCCTGGTAGAGATAGGAGCGCTCTTTCTGTTCAGCGGCGTGGGAGCCTTTTACCACCAGCAGGTTATCCTGGGCGGTAATATCCAGTTCGCTTTCAGCGAAACCGGCCACGGCGATAGCAATGCGGTAGTGGTTTTCATCCACTAACTCAACGTTGTACGGAGGGTAACCGTTATTGCTCTGGTTCGGGTTGTTTTCCAGCAGGTTAAACAGGCGGTCAAAACCGATAGCTGAACGATAAAGCGGGGAGAGATCAAAATTACGCATAGTTAAAGCTCCTGAAATCAGCGAGTGTGTAAGACCTTCCATAATGGACCGATCTTCATGCCATATAGCCCAACACCCTTGCGGCGTGTTCTGCGGCTACAGTGATAAAATGTGGTTGCAGTGAATTTTTTCAAGGGCAAATTTTTGACTTTTTTTGCACTTTCTCTGACAGGGCATAGACTGGGGGTGGCCGCACAAAGGGTTAAAGTGCGAATGCCGCCACAGAGCGGAGCGCGAATGCTGTTGTTTTCGCAGGCGTAGGGCTATAAACGCCGAGATAGCATTCAGACAATAAACAACGATGATTAATCGATGATGAAAACGCGTTTGATAGTTTCTGCACTGATTTGCGGAGTGATGGTCTCGGGCTGTTCCAGCGTGATGTCGCATACGGGCGGCAAAGAGGGGCTCTATCCCGGCACAAAAGCGAGTTCGTCGATGATTTCCGATGACGACACCGGCATCGGCATGAAATCGCTGGTGGCGCTGGATATGCCCTTTACCGCTCTTCTCGACACGCTGTTGATACCCTGGGATCTCTTTCGCAGAGATAACTCGGTGAAAGCGAGAGTCGAAAAGAGCGAGCGGGAAAACGAGGCGATTAACTCACTTATCCCGCCCGCGCCGATGCCGGTGCACTGATTCAGTAACCGGTCTGCGTCATCCAGAGCTGGCGGAAACCGTCGACCTCTTCCATCCAGGCTATCTGCTTACCATCCGGTGAGAAGACCACCGCATCCCCGGAAGGGGGGTTGGCGTGATCGGCCGTCAAAAAGGTTATCTCTCCATGTACCGCATCGCACAGCGCAATGCGGTTATCCAGCACAAACCCCAGCGCCTTGCCGGAAGGGTGCCAGTTAAACGCTGACTGGATCCCCGTCTCGCAGTGGGTTAGCTGCCGCGGCTCGCCGCCCGCCGGGCTGATTAACCAGAGCTGCACAACCCCGTTGTCATCACGCATTAAAAAGGCAATTTCACTTGCCTGCGTATTGCTGCGCACCCAGTGGCGCGGCGCGGTGACCAGCCCCGGATAACGCCGGTGATGGGTAAAGGTGAGGCGCTGCTGCTGCACGCCTTTTGGTGGCGCAGGCAGCGTCTGCTCTGTGCCGGCCAGCGGCGCGTCGCCCGCGGTTTTCCAGCCCTGTTCATTAGCGGGAAGCTCGACAAGAAACAGCTCCGGCACTTTTTCGCCGCTGGCAGAGAGCGTATCGCCAATAAACGCCAGCCGCTGGTTGCCAACCCAACCCTCTTCATATGCGCGGTTGATCTCATCACTGCCGGGCGCAGGCGTCGGCGTCGTGCGGCTCACCAGCACGCACCAGTGGCTGCCGCTATATTCTCGCGGATGGGTGCAGGGCGGCGTTACCGGGCCAAACGGCACCGCTACGCCAACGTTGCGCAGATCGTGCGCCGGGTCGCGCTCATGCATAACGTGATCGTTATAGGTAAAGCTAATGTTCTGCCCGTTCGGGCTAAAGACATGCACGTGCGAGCCGCCGCGCAGCGCGCCGGGCGTGTAGGGCGCGGTGATATCCAGCGCATCGAGGTTGGTTGTGCGGCCCTGCTCGTTTATCACGCCGCGACGATGGTGGAAATCGTACTGCCAGGCCTCATCCGGGTTTTCCGGGCCGTGAATAAACACATACTGTTGCGCTTCAGGGTGAACGGTTACTACGCCGACATGCGCGCCATCCGTTGCGGTATAGATCACCTCAACGTCGCCGGAGTGAACGTTGACGCGTTCGATGGTTTTGCCGGTAAAGGAGGCGCCGGAGGGGCGCACATCGAACACCAGCCACTGGCTGTCCGCCGTCCAGGTATTGATATTGGTCAGTTGATGATTGCGCGGGGCGAAGGTGAGCTGTTTCATGAGAGTACCCTGAAGCCATAAACAGGCCTCAGGGTATAAGATTGCGTGGCGTTAGCCTACTCGCTTCACATCCCCGACCAGCAAAATGTAGGAGAGCGCGCCAATCAGCGCCACGGCGGAGATATAGACCAGCGCCGGGCCAAAGCCGTAATCCTGCGCCAGGTAGCCAATCACCAGCGGCACGGTAATGCCGCCCAGCCCGCCGACAAAGTTAAACACCCCACCGGTCAGGCCTATCAGGCGCATCGGTGCCAGCGACGACACCAGCGACCAGGTGATCGAGGCAAAGCCGTTACCGAAGAAGGCCAGCGCCATCAGCGTCATAATCCACACGGGATCGTTGGTGTAGTTCGCGCCCATGATGCAGGTGGAGATAAGCAGACCGCAGATAATCGGCGTTTTACGCGCAACCCCCAGCGAATAGCCCTTTTTCACCAGCGTATCGGCGACCCAGCCGGAGAGCAGCACGCCAAAAAAGGCGGCCAGGAACGGTACGGTGGTCATAAACCCGGCTTTCAGCGCGGTGATGCCCTTCTCCTGCGTCAGGTAGTTCGGGAACCAGGTGAGGAAGAACCACAGCGTTGAGGTGACGGCGAACTGGCCGAGATAGACGCCAATCAGCTTGCGGTGGAACACCAGTTTCCACTCCGCTTTGGTCAGCGGCTGGCGCGCCTCTTTTTTCACCGGCGCGTCGCCATCAATCAGGCCGCCGCCCGCTTTGATGTACTCCAGCTCCGCCTGGCTGATGTTTTTGGTCAGGCGCGGCGGCTGGTAGACCTTAATCCAGATCAGCGACCAGATAATGCCGATACCGCCGGTGACGATAAACACCCAGTGCCAGCTCAGCAGCTCCTGGATCCAGATCAGCAGCGGGGTGAGAAAAGCCAGCCCGACAAACTGCCCGGAGGTGTAAAAACCGACCGCCGAAGCGCGCTCCTGCTCCGGGAACCAGCTGGTCACCATGCGGTTATTGGTCGGGAAGGCGGGCGCTTCAAAAATGCCGGTAATCGCACGCAGGCCAATCAGCGACAGCAGGCCGCTGGCGAAACCCTGAAACAGCGTGGCGACCGACCAGCCAAAGATGGCGATGAAATAGGTAAGGCGTGAACCGACGCGATCAAGGAACCAGCCGCCGGGGATCTGGCAGAGGGTATAGAGCCAGGCGAAGGCGGAAAAGACGTAGCCCATCTCCGCTTTGGTAATACCGAACTCCTCCTGAATATGGGCAGAGGCCACGGCCAGGTTGGCGCGGTCGACATAACAAATGACCACCGTGATAAAGATCATCAGCAGCGTCAAATAGCGGCGACGCCCTGTTTTTGCAGTCGTTACAGAAATATCCATAACTGTCTGTCTCCGGGTTTTGGGCATGGCGAAGCCGCTCACCATGCCCTGTTAAATACAGAGGGTGTAGGAAAAAAATTATTTTTGATGTTCTGAATGCGCTAAATAGTTTGTTTAACCGCCAACGCACCGGCGGCGCAAAATATGACGAGCATTACCACTCGGCGACGGTACCGTCCGCATGTCGCCATACCGGGTTACGCCAGTCCGGCGCATTTTTACTTAGCTCAATCACTTTCTCTTCGTCGATCTCTACGCCAAGGCCCGGTTTCATTAACGGTTTAAAGAAGCCCCCTTCCATATTGAAGTCCTCTTTGTTCTTCACGAAGTCGAGCAGTTCGGCACCTTTGTTGTAGTGAATGCCCATGCTCTGCTCCTGGAACACCGCATTGTGCGAGACGAAGTCGACATGCAGACAGGCAGCGAGCGCGACCGGGCCGAGTGGGCAGTGCGGAGCCAGCGCCACATCGTACGCTTCCGCCATACCGGCAATTTTGTAGCACTCGGTAATGCCACCCGCGTGAGAGAGATCCGGCTGCAAAATCGCAACGCCGCCCGCTTCCAGCACACGTTTAAATTCGAAGCGCGAGAACATCCGTTCACCGGCGGCAATCGGAATATGGGTTTGCGCGGCAAGGCGCGGGTAATACTCTGCCTGCTCGGCCAGCACCGGCTCTTCAATAAACAGCGGGCGATAGGGCTCCAGCTCTTTAATCAGCACTTTCGCCATCGGCGCGCTGACGCGACCATGGAAGTCGAGGCCAAACTCAATCTCGTTGCCAAACGCTTCGCGGATCTGCGCCACGGTATTGACCGCCGCATCCACTTTGCGCGAATCATCGATAATGCCTAACTCTTCGCAGCCATTTAATTTAAAGGTGTCGAAGCCGATGGTGCGCAGGGTTTTAATGCCATCGATCACTTCTGCCGGACGGTCACCGCCGACCCAGCTGTAGGCTTTGATTTTGTCGCGCACCAGGCCGCCCATCAGCTGCCACACCGGTGCATTGAGCACTTTGCCTTTGATATCCCACAGCGCCTGGTCAATCCCGGCGATGGCGCTCATCAGAATCGGGCCGCCACGGTAGAAACCGGCACGATACATCACTTGCCACAAGTCGTTGATACGGGAGGGGTCCTGACCAATCAGGTAGTCGCCCAGCTCATGCACCGCTGCTTCAACGGTGCGCGCACGCCCTTCAATCACCGGCTCGCCCCAGCCAACCACGCCTTCATCGGTTTCGATTTTTAAGAACATCCAGCGCGGCGGTAAGCGGTAAGTCGTCAGTTTGGTTATCTTCATTGCACAGCCTCTTGATACGCGTTAACAAATGCTTTCGCCTGCTCGATGGTGCGGCTTACCGGCTGCCCGGCGCGATAGAGATCGCTGCCCAACCCGGCGCCAACGCAGCCTGCCTGTAGCCACAGGTGCAGGTTTTCCGGCGTCACGCCGCCGACGGCAAATACCGGTACGTCCGCGGGCAGAACCGCTTTCAGCGCTTTGATGTAATCCGGGCCAAAGGCGGAGGAGGGGAAAATTTTCAGCGCCTGCGCACCGGCTTCCAGCGCCGTGAAAGCTTCGCTGGCCGTCGCGCAGCCAGGGCAGACGGTCATGCCGTGGCTGACCGCGCGACGGATCACGTCGGGTTGCGTATTCGGCGTCACAATCAGTTTGCAGCCCATCTCCGCCAGCCGATCAACCTGCTCCGGTTTCAGCACCGTACCGCCGCCGATAAGTGCGCGATCGCCGAAGTTCGCTACGATATCGCCAATGCTGGTCTCCCAGTCGGGGGAGTTGAGCGGGATTTCGACGGCGTCGAAACCTGCGTCGAGTATGGCGGCGACGTGCTCGCGCGCCTCATCCGGGGTGATGCCACGTAAAATGGCGATCAGCGGAAGCTTAGTTTGCCACTGCATGGGCAATCCTCCTGATACCTGCCTGAAATGCCGTGTCGCCATCCAGCGTGTTCACCGCCCGCCCGATGGCGCGAAATGCGCGCTGATAGCGAGCGGAGAGGGATGGGCTGGCGACCAGCGTGATTGCCTGCGAACCGGCGAAGCGGGCGTTCATGGTCGCCACCTCACCGCCAATCAGCAGGCCCGAAAGGAATTCGCTCACCTGTTCGCGCGCAAGGCTGCCCAGCACATGGGCGGCGCGAACTTCAAAAAGCTGCGGCAGGATCTCAGGTGACGCGAGGCCGCGCGTCAGGCCTGCGTCGAAGGCATCATCACTGGCGGTTTGTTCCGGCAACCCTGCGCCCACCAGCGAGTGGCGCAACAGGAGATGATGCAGTTCACCGGTCATTACGGTGCGGAAATCACGGATTTGATGCTCATCAGCCTCGACCCATTTGCAGTGGGTGCCGGGCATCACATACAACGCGGCGGGGGCAAGTTCGCTGGCGCCGAGCAGTTGGGTCTCTTCGCCGCGCATCACGTTGTGATTGTCATCGCTGGAGACGCACAGGCCAGGGATGATCCAGACACGCTCTTTCACCTGGGTGAGCTGCTCGCCGATACCGTCAAGCGAAGTCGGACAGGGCAGATAGGGGGCAATTTTCCAGCCCGCGTTACTGCCGACCATGCCCGCCATCACTACCGGCGTGGTGTCGCTGCTCCAGCCCTTGGTCACTTCTGCTAACACCGCTTCGGGGGATCGGCCATTAAGGCGGGTTACCCCTGCCTCAGACTGCCTGCTCTCCAGGCAAACGCCATCCTGAAAATGCCAGGCGCGTAAGTTGGTGGATCCCCAGTCGATTGCGATGTAGCGAGCTGTCATGTAATTTCCTTCAACCTTCGTGTTGAGCTGGCGATCATGGTGAGCGCCGCCTGCTCTGCCGCCGTGCTGTCCTGATGCCGGATCGCATCGAACAGCGCCTTATGTTCCTGCAGGGTTTTCGGCATGTTCGCCTCATCCCCCATCCAGGTGCGTTCAAATACCGCCCGTTGCAGTGAGCTGATTGCCACACTCAACTGTTGCAGCACCGGGTTGTGCACTGATTGCAACACCGCTTCGTGGTAGCGGATATCGGCCTCGTTAAAGGCGTCCCGGTCCTGGTTGTTGGCGATCATGTCATTGAGCGCCGACTCAATATTCGCCAGGTCACTGGAGGTCGCGCGCTCCGCCGCCCAGCGAGCGATGGCCGGTTCCACCAGGTTTCGCACTTCACTCATCGCGCTGATTAAGCGCGGGTCGTAGTCGTGCTCCAGCACCCATTGCAGCACCTCGGTGTCGAGGTAGTTCCACTGGTTACGCGGGGCGACAAACGCGCCGCGATAACGCTTCATTTCAATCAGCCGCTTTGCCATCAGCGCGCGGTAGACCTCGCGGATGATGTTGCGCGAGGTTTCAAACTCTTCGCACAGCTCAGCTTCGGCGGGTAACGCCGAGCCGGGGACATATTTACCGCTGATAATCTGGCGGCCCAGCGAGACGATAATGCGGTCGGTTTTATTCATGGTCATAACGCGTCCTTAGCAACGGTTTCTGTGCCACTACTTTATCGCCTCTGCCGCAATTTCCCTCAACATTGAAGTACAAATATGCTGACTTCCCCGCAAGAGATGTCGCAATCGTAGTACAATCACTTTGTGTTGTACTACAATTTGGATCACAAAAACGACAATTGGTAAGCAAATTGTTATCAGAACGGCGCGCGGGGCAAAAAAAACCCGCGCAGAGCGCGGGTCAGGAAGAGTGGGATAGGCTTAGTTGAGGGCGAACTTCTCGATCGCGTAAGCAACGCCATCTTCGAGGTTGGTTTTGGTAACAAAATCTGCCGCCTCTTTCACCGACGGAATAGCGTTTTCCATCGCCACGCCAACGCCTGCGAACTCAATCATGGCGATATCATTTTCCTGATCGCCAATCGCCATAATCTCTTCCGGCTTGATGTTTAACACATCAGCAAGGGCTTTGACGCCGGTACCTTTAGTGACGCTTTTATGCAGGATTTCCAGGAAGTAGGGCGCGCTTTTCAGCACCGTGTACTTCTCTTTCACCTCTTGCGGAATGCGGGCGATCGCCTGGTCGAGGATCGTCGGCTCATCAATCATCATCACTTTCAGGAACTGGGTCTGCGGATCCATCTTCTCCGCTTCACAGAAGACCAGCGGAATGGTGGCGACAAAAGATTCATGCACGGTATAGGGGCTGATATCACGGTTTGCGGTGTAGAGCGTGTTGCGATCCAGCGCGTGGAAGTGCGAACCGACCTCGCGGGAGAGTTGTTCCAGATAGCGGTAATCGTCATAGCTCAGCGTGGTTTGCGCCACGGTACTGCCGTCGCTGGCGTTCTGCACCAGCGCGCCGTTGTAGGTAATGCAGTAGTCACCCTCCCGCTCCATATGCAGCTCTTTCATATAGCTGTGTACGCCAGCGTACGGGCGTCCGGTGGTCAGCACGACATTGATGCCGCGTTCACGCGCGGCGGCAATCGCATTTTTTACCGCAGGAGAGATAGTGTGGTCGGGCAGCAGCAGCGTGCCGTCCATATCGATTGCAATGAGTTTGATAGCCATGAGATCCCCAGATGAGAAGTGTTTGACCTCATGCTAACGCGATTCCGCTCAAAAAACAGCAGCGCGCCGGGGAGAAAAGGGGGAGAGAAAGGGGGATACAAGATCCCCCTTTTAATGCAGGATTACCTTAGATATCGATATTCGCCGCTTTCAGGGCGTTCTCTTCGATAAAGGCGCGGCGCGGTTCAACGGCATCGCCCATCAAGGTGGTGAAGAGCTGATCGGCTGCAATCGCATCTTTTACGGTAACACGCAGCATGCGGCGGCTTTCCGGGTCCATGGTGGTTTCCCACAACTGGTCCGGGTTCATCTCGCCAAGGCCTTTATAACGCTGAATAGAGAGGCCGCGACGCGACTCTTTCACCAGCCACTCCAGCGCCTGCTCGAAGCTGGTCACCGGCTGGCGGCGCTCGCCGCGCTCGATATAGGCATCTTCTTCAATCAGACCGCGCAGCTTCTCGCCGAGCGTGCAGAGACGACGATATTCGCCGCCGGTCACAAACTCATGATCGAGCGGATAATCAGTATCCACACCGTGGGTGCGCACGCGAATAATCGGCTCGAACTGGCTCAGCGCGCTGTTCACCCGGACATCATATTTCCAGGTGCTGCCGTGTGCTTCGTTTTCATTCAGCACGGTAATCAGCTGAGAGACCCACTGCGTAACGGTACGCTCATCGGCGAGATCCGCTTCTGCCAGCGTCGGCTGATAGACCAGCTCTTTCAGCAGCGCGCGCGGGAAGCGGCGCTCCATGCGGCCAATCATCTTCTGCGCAGCGTTATATTCGGAAACCATTTTCTCCAGCGCTTCACCCTGCAGCGCAGGCGCGCCTTCGGTGGTGTGCAGCGTTGCGCCATCGAGCGCGATGGAGATCTGATACTGATCCATCGCCTCGTCATCCTTGATGTACTGCTCCTGCTTGCCTTTCTTCACTTTGTAGAGCGGCGGCTGCGCGATGTAGACGTGGCCCCGCTCAACGATTTCCGGCATCTGACGGTAGAAGAAGGTCAACAGCAGCGTACGGATGTGCGAACCATCGACGTCCGCATCGGTCATGATAATGATGCTGTGGTAGCGCAGTTTATCCGGGTTGTACTCGTCGCGACCGATGCCGCAGCCGAGCGCAGTGATAAGCGTCGCCACTTCCTGAGAGGAGAGCATCTTGTCGAAACGCGCTTTCTCGACGTTGAGGATTTTACCTTTCAACGGCAGGATCGCCTGGTTCTTACGGTTACGGCCCTGCTTGGCAGAACCGCCCGCCGAGTCCCCTTCCACTAAGTAGAGTTCGGACAGCGCCGGGTCACGCTCCTGGCAATCCGCTAGTTTGCCCGGCAGACCGGCCAGATCCAGCGCGCCTTTACGACGGGTCATTTCACGCGCTTTACGCGCCGCTTCACGGGCACGCGCAGCGTCAATGATTTTGCCGACGACGATCTTCGCATCGCCCGGGTTTTCCAGCAGGTATTCGGCCAGCAGTTCGTTCATCTGCTGTTCTACCGCTGATTTCACCTCGGAAGAGACCAGCTTATCTTTGGTCTGCGAGGAGAATTTCGGGTCCGGCACTTTTACCGACACCACCGCAATCAGGCCTTCACGGGCATCATCACCGGTGGCGCTGACTTTGGCTTTCTTGCTGTAACCCTCTTTATCCATATAGGCGTTCAGCGTACGGGTCATCGCCGCGCGGAAGCCTGCAAGGTGGGTACCGCCGTCGCGCTGCGGAATGTTGTTGGTAAAACAGTAGATATTTTCCTGGAAACCGTCGTTCCACTGCAATGCAACTTCGACGCCGATACCGTCTTTTTCGGTAGAGAAGTAGAAGATATTCGGGTGGATCGGCGTTTTGTTTTTGTTGAGGTACTCAACAAACGCCTTGATGCCGCCTTCGTAGTGGAAATGGTCTTCTTTGCCGTCGCGCTTGTCGCGCAGGCGAATCGACACGCCAGAGTTCAGGAAGGAGAGCTCACGCAGGCGTTTCGCCAGAATTTCATATTCAAATTCAATAACATTGGTGAAAGTTTCGTAGCTCGGCCAGAAACGCACCATGGTACCGGTTTTTTCCGTTTCGCCCGTCACTTCCAGCGGAGCCTGCGGCACGCCGTGGGTGTAGATCTGACGGTGAACTTTGTTATCGCGCTGGATAACCAGCTCCAGTTTCTGCGACAGGGCGTTTACTACTGAAACGCCAACGCCGTGCAGACCGCCGGAGACTTTATAGGAGTTATCGTCGAACTTACCGCCCGCATGCAGTACGGTCATGATCACTTCCGCAGCAGAAACCCCCTCTTCCGGGTGAATGCCGGTCGGAATACCACGGCCATCATCCTGTACGGAGACAGAGTTATCGCTGTGAATGGTGACGATAATGTCTTTACAGTACCCTGCGAGCGCTTCGTCGATAGCGTTATCTACTACCTCGAATACCATGTGGTGCAGACCGGTGCCGTCATCCGTATCGCCGATATACATACCCGGGCGCTTACGCACTGCATCCAGCCCTTTGAGGACTTTGATACTGGAGGAGTCATAAGAATTCGACATCAACGTTTCTCGCTCATTTCAACTTGGGTTAATCGGCTATTTTACCCTTTTCCACGGTGAACATCTTCGAATTTTTGTCCGACATGTCCATAACGTGTTCAGCGCTGATGGCGCTGACGAAAACCTGTGACTGGGTGGCTTTTAACCGGCTGGCTAACAGCCCGCGCTTTTCGTCATCAAGCTCCGAGGCAAAATCATCTATCAGGTATAAACAGCGTCGCCCGCTTTCACGGGTTAAGAACTCCCCCTGCGCCAGACGCAGCGCGCACATCAGGAGTTTTAACTGCCCGCGCGAAAGGGTGTCTTCAACGGGCGCGCCATCCGCACGAATGCGGAAATCCGCTTTATGCGGGCCATGCGCGGTGTAAGTGAGCATGCGGTCGCGCTCAAAACTGCGCGCCAGCACCTCTTCATAATCGGTCTCTTTCTCCCAGCCGCGCTGGAAAGAGAAGGTCAGGGAAAATTCCGGTAAGAACTGCCGGCAGGTGTCGGCCATATCTTCCGCAATAGCGGCGCTGTACTCCGCGCGCCAGCGGCTGATCTGCTCGGCGAGCGGCACCAGCTCTTTGTCCCACGGACGCAGCTGACTGTATTGAGTCACCTGGCGTAAGGCGGCATTGCGCTGTTTTAACAGGCGCTTGAGGTTGCTCCAGGCGGTAAAAAAGCCGCTCTCGTTGTGGAAGCATCCCCAGTCGAGAAAGGCGCGACGGTATTTTGGGCCGCCGTTGAGTAAGGTAAACCCTTCGGGGGTAATAAGCTGCATCGGCATCAGCAGCGCCAGCTCAGCTACTTTATGACCGTCGGTGCCGTCGATGCGTACTTTGCTGTCGCCGAGTTTATCTTTGGTCAGGCCAATGGCGATTTCGCGCGATTCAGCCTGCAAACGCCCGTGCAGAACAAACGCCTCCTGCTCATGGCGAATAACGCGACCAATTTGCAGGCTGCGAAACGCCCGACCATGCCCGAGGGTGTAGATCGCCTCCAGCACGCTGGTCTTCCCGCTGCCGTTAGCGCCCACCAGAAAGTTAAAGCCAGGGGAGAGCGCGAGATCCGCGCTTTCGATATTGCGGAAATCTTTTATCAGTAAGCGGGTTAGCGACATGATTCACTCATTACCAGGGCGTATCGTCGCAGTTAGCCTGACTTCGGCCAGCGCGCAGCAACCGCAGCGTACCGAAGTACGTGAAGAGTGCGAGCGCTGCCCGAAGCCAGAGTAACCAGAAAGATAGCCCGCTATTTTCTACAACCGCATTGGCATAACGACATAGGCTGCGCTCTGGCTCGCCGCGTCTTCAATCTGCACGCTGGAGACGGAATCGGTCAGCAGAATGCGCACGTTCTCGCACTTCAGCGCGTTCAGCACATCAAGCACGTAGCTGACGTTAAAGCCGATCTCCATTTCGCTACCGCCGTAGGTGACATCGAGAAACTCTTCCGCTTCTTCCTGCTCCGGGTTGTTGGCGGTGATTTTGATCTGGTTCTCGCTGACGTAGAGGCGCACACCGCGAAACTTCTCGTTAGAGAGGATCGCCGCACGGGCAAAAGCCTGCTTCAGCGAATCGCAGCCCGCTTCCAGCGTTTTGTCCGGGTTTTTCGGCAATACGCGGCGATAATCCGGGAAACGACCATCAACCAGCTTCGACGTGAAGATAAAGTCGCCGACGTGTGCGCGAATGTTATTGCTGCCAATCTGCACGCGCAGCGGCGTATCACCACCGTCGAGCATACGCATCAGCTCAATCACACCTTTACGCGGCACGATCACCGAATGGTTCGGCAATGTTTGCCCAATCGGCATCGAGCAGACGGCAAGGCGGTGACCGTCGGTGGCTACGGTACGCAGCTCTTCACCTTCGGTTTCAAACAGCATGCCGTTTAAGTAGTAACGGACGTCCTGGTGTGCCATCGAGAACTGCGTCGCTTCGATCAGGCGCTTCATGGTGGCCTGCGGCAGCGTGAACTCCACTTCGCTTTGCCAGTCATCCAGGTTAGGGAAATCCGCTGCGGGCAGGGTTGAGAGGGAGAAGCGGCTGCGCCCGGAACGGATCAGCATGCGCTCACCCTCCAGCTGCATCGCAATTTCCGCCCCTTCCGGCAGGCCGCGACAGATGTCGAAGAATTTACGTGCCGGTACGGTTGTCGCGCCCTGTTCATGGGGCTGGACAAGCGCCACGCGGGCAACCATCTCCATTTCAAGATCGGTGCCGGTCAGCGAGAGCGCGCCGTCGGTAACCTGAAGCAGCAGATTACCGAGAATAGGCAACGTCGGGCGTCCGCCCAGCGGGCCGCTAACTTGTTGCAGCGGCTTTAATAGATGTTCACGTTCAACGGTAAATTTCATAGCGTCACGAAGAGAGAGTTCGGATTAAATTGGAAAAATCTTCTTTGATATCATGGCTTTCTTCACGCAACTGCTCAATCTTACGGCAGGCATGCAGTACGGTGGTGTGGTCACGGCCGCCAAAGGCATCGCCGATTTCCGGCAGGCTGTGGTTGGTCAGCTCCTTGGCCAGCGCCATCGCCATCTGGCGCGGACGGGCAACGGAACGGGAGCGTCGCTTCGACAGCAGATCTGCCACCTTAATCTTGTAATACTCCGCCACCGTCTTTTGAATATTGTCGATGGTGACCAGCTTCTCCTGCAGCGCCAGCAGATCGCGCAGCGCTTCGCGCACGAAATCAATGGTGATGGCGCGCCCGGTAAAGTTGGCGTTGGCGATGACGCGGTTCAGTGCCCCTTCCAGCTCACGCACGTTGGAGCGCAGACGCTTGGCAATAAAGAAAGCCACTTCGCCCGGCAGACGGATATCGTTCTCGTCGGCCTTTTTCATCAGGATCGCCACGCGGGTTTCCAGCTCCGGCGGTTCGATCGCCACGGTCAGCCCCCAGCCGAAGCGGGATTTGAGACGATCCTCAACGCCATTGATCTCTTTCGGATAACGATCCGAGGTGAGAATGATCTGCTGATTGCCTTCCAGCAGGGCGTTAAAAGTGTGGAAGAACTCTTCCTGGGATCGCTCTTTATTGGCAAAGAACTGAATATCATCGATCAGCAGGGCGTCAACGGAGCGATAGTAGCGTTTAAACTCTTCGATCGCATTGTTTTGCAGGGCTTTTACCATGTCCTGGACAAAGCGTTCGGAGTGCATATACACCACTTTGGCGTTCGGCTTACGCGCCACAATGCCGTTACCCACCGCGTGCAGCAGGTGCGTTTTACCAAGACCCGTGCCGCCATATAAAAAGAGCGGGTTGTAAGCGCCGCCGGGGTTATCTGCCACCTGACGGGCCGCCGCGCGGGCCAGCTGGTTCGACTTACCTTCGACGAAGTTATCAAAGGTGTGTTTAACGTTGACGTTTGAGCGGTAGGTCGGTTCCGCCGGCGCGGGCACGTTGTCCCAGCCTGAACGGGCGACAGGCGCAGCGCGCGGAATCACGATCTGCGCCGCCTGAGCAGGCGCAGCCACGGTGGCAGGCTCTCTCGTTGTCTGGTTGGCCGGACGCGCGCCCACTTCAAAACGCAGCTGTGGCGTGTCCGCCCCGCAAAACTCATTGAGCAGGCCGTTGATATTATTGAGGTATTTGTCTCTTACCCAATCAAGCACAAAACGGTTTGGCGCATACAAAGCCAGCGTGTTGTCACTCAGTTCCGCCTGCAACGGGCGGATCCACATACTAAATTCAGTGGCTGGTAACTCATCCTGCAATCGGGCAAGACACTGCTGCCAAAGCGAAAGTGACACGGCGGACTCCACTCGAACGTAAATCGATAAATAGTAAAGACAGAGACATTAATCTTTTTTGACACACATCGATAAGACCCAGCGGGGTGATGTGCGAACCGCTGTTTACGGTTTTTGTCCTCGAACGATCCTGGATCGCGATCGGGACCGCGGATCATAGCGTAAACCGCGGAAGAGATCTTCTGTTTCTCACAGATTCTTCACGATTTATCCACAGGCCGATCCGGAACGCGCTAAGTGTAAACGATCCAGGCGCGGGTGCGGGAAGATTTAGGCCGCATATTGGAAAATTAAATGGTTTTCGCCGAATAATCCCATAAACGATCTAAGGAAGATCCAGGCGGATCCTTGCGCTTTGCCATTTGCCCCGTATAATTCTGCCCCCGGCGCGTCTTACTCTTTTCAGGCGCCGGAAGCCGCTTAGTTTTTGCGCAGATCTGTGCAAAAATACGTGCGCTATAAGGAAAGAGAATTGACTCCGGAGTGTACAATTATTACAATCCGGCCTCTTTAATTACCCATGGCTTGCGCGCCGGTCGTTCGATATTCGTTCGGGCATACGCAAAAGTCAGTGAATTTATTCAAGTTTAGGTAGAAATCGCCATGAAACGCACTTTTCAACCGTCTGTACTGAAGCGCAACCGTTCTCACGGCTTCCGTGCTCGTATGGCTACTAAAAATGGTCGCCAGGTTCTGGCTCGTCGTCGCGCTAAAGGCCGCGCACGTCTGACCGTTTCCAAGTAATAAAGCTAACCCCTGAGTGGTTAAGCTCGCTTTTCCCAGGGAGTTACGTTTGTTAACTCCCACTCATTTCACTTTCGTCTTCCAGCAGCCACAACGGGCTGGCACGCCGCAAATCACCATCCTCGGCCGCCTGAATTCGCTGGGGCATCCCCGTATCGGTCTGACCGTCGCCAAGAAAAATGTTAAACGCGCCCATGAACGCAATCGGATTAAACGTCTGACGCGTGAAAGTTTCCGTTTACGCCAGCATGAATTGCCAGCAATGGATTTCGTGGTGGTGGCGAAGAAGGGGGTTGCCGACCTCGATAACCGTGCTCTCTCGGAAGCGTTGGAAAAATTATGGCGCCGCCATTGTCGCCTGGCTCACGGGTCCTGATAGCCCTGATTAGGGTCTATCAACGCCTGATTAGTCCGCTACTTGGGCCGCACTGCCGTTTCACCCCCACCTGTTCGCAATATGGAATTGAGGCATTGCGCAGGTTTGGTATGTTAAAAGGCAGTTGGTTGACAATGAAACGCGTATTAAAATGCCACCCTTTACACCCGGGTGGCGACGATCCCGTCCCGCCAGGACCTTCTAAAACCAGAGAACACTAACGATGGATTCGCAACGCAATCTTTTTATCATCGCTTTGTTGTTCGTGTCTTTCATGATCTGGCAAACGTGGGAGAAGGAACAAAATCCTCCTCCGGCGCAGCAGCAGACCACGCAGACTACGACCACCGCAGCGGGTAACGCAGCCGACCAGAGCGTTCCGGCCAGTGGCCAGGGGAAACTGATTACGGTTAAAACCGATGTGCTTGAGCTGACCATCAACACCCGTGGTGGTGATGTTGAGCAGGCACTGCTCCCGACGTACCCGAAAGAGCTGGGTGCTACCGAGCCGTTCCAGTTACTGGAAACCACGCCTGAGTTTGTCTACCAGGCGCAGAGCGGTCTGACCGGCCAGAACGGCCCGGACAACCCGGCTAATGGTCCACGCCCGCTGTATAACGTCGATAAAGATGCGTTTGTACTGGCAGAAGGCCAGAACGAGCTGGCGATCCCGCTGACCTATACCGATGCGGCAGGCAACACCTTCACCAAAACCTTCACCCTGAAACGCGGTGAATATGCGGTAAACGTTGGCTACAGCGTGAAAAACGCCGGTGCGACACCGCTGCAGGTGGCCACCTTTGGTCAGCTGAAGCAGACCATCAAACTCCCTTCTCACCGCGATACCGGCAGCAGCAACTTTGCACTGCACACCTTCCGCGGCGCGGCGTACTCCACGCCGGATACCAAGTATGAGAAGTACAAGTTTGACACCATCGCCGATGACGAAAACCTGAACGTCAGCTCGAAAGGCGGCTGGGTTGCGATGCTGCAACAATATTTCGCCACGGCGTGGATCCCACGTAACGACGGCGCGAATAATTTCTACACCGCGAATCTGGGCAACGGCGTTGCGGCAATCGGCTACAAATCTCAGCCGATCACCATCGCAGCAGGCCAGACTGGCTTACTGAACAGCACCCTGTGGGTCGGCCCGGAAATTCAGGACAAGATGGCCGCTGCGGCACCGCACCTGGATCTGACCGTGGATTACGGCTGGTTGTGGTTCATCTCTCAGCCGCTGTTTAAGCTGCTGAAATGGATCCACAGCTTCCTCGGCAACTGGGGCTTCTCCATCATCGCGATCACCTTCATCGTGCGCGGCATCATGTACCCGCTGACCAAAGCGCAGTACACCTCGATGGCGAAAATGCGCATGCTGCAGCCGAAGATTCAGGCTATGCGTGAGCGTCTGGGCGATGATAAGCAGCGTATGAGCCAGGAAATGATGGCGATGTACAAAGCGGAGAAAGTGAACCCGCTGGGCGGCTGCTTCCCGCTGCTGATCCAGATGCCAATCTTCCTTGCGCTCTACTACATGCTGATGGGCTCCGTTGAGCTGCGCCATGCGCCGTTCGCGCTGTGGATACACGATCTCTCTGCGCAAGACCCGTACTACATCCTGCCGATCCTGATGGGCGTAACGATGTTCTTTATTCAGAAGATGTCGCCGACCACCGTGACCGACCCGATGCAGCAGAAGATCATGACCTTTATGCCGGTCATCTTCACGGTGTTCTTCCTGTGGTTCCCGTCTGGTCTGGTGCTGTACTACATCGTCAGCAACCTGGTAACCATTCTGCAGCAGCAGCTGATTTATCGTGGTCTGGAGAAACGTGGTCTCCATAGCCGTGAGAAGAAAAGCTCTTAATACGCTTCACTCTTTAAGCTGCATGTGCGTTGGCTGCACTTGCTCACCCCAGTCGTTTACTGATGTAAACTTCTGGGGACTCACAAGCTTGCCGCCTTCCTGCAACGTAAATTATTTTGCGTATTACCTGTAAGATTCAGACAAGGCGGTCAACTGACCGCCTTTCTTATTTTGAGATTTTGGAAAATAAACCATGAGCCATAACGACACTATCGTCGCCCAGGCAACCCCACCGGGACGCGGTGGTGTGGGCATCCTGCGTATCTCCGGCCTGAAAGCGCGTGACGTCGCGCAGGCGGTGCTGGGCAAGCTGCCGAAACCGCGTTATGCCGACTATCTTGCATTTCAGGATGCCGACGGCAGCGCGCTCGATCAGGGCATTGCGCTGTGGTTCCCCGGCCCCAACTCCTTTACCGGCGAAGATGTGCTGGAGCTGCAGGGCCACGGCGGCCCGGTGATCCTCGATCTGCTGTTAAAGCGCATTCTGACGCTGCCCGGCCTGCGTATCGCTAAACCGGGCGAATTCTCTGAGCGCGCGTTTCTCAATGACAAGCTGGATCTGGCCCAGGCAGAAGCGATTGCCGATCTGATTGATGCCAGCTCCGAGCAGGCCGCGCGCTCGGCGCTTAACTCTCTGCAAGGCGCGTTTTCCGCCCGCGTTAATCATCTGGTGGAAGCACTCACTCACCTGCGCATCTACGTCGAAGCAGCAATCGACTTCCCTGATGAGGAGATCGACTTTCTCTCCGACGGCAAAATCGAAGCGCAGCTCAATGATGTGATAAAGGATCTCGATGCGGTCCGCGCCGAAGCGCGCCAGGGAAGCCTGCTGCGTGAAGGGATGAAAGTGGTGATTGCCGGGCGTCCGAATGCCGGGAAGTCGAGCCTGCTTAACGCGCTGGCCGGTCGCGAAGCGGCAATTGTTACCGATATCGCCGGTACCACGCGCGATGTGCTGCGTGAACATATCCATATCGACGGGATGCCGCTGCACATTATCGATACCGCCGGGCTGCGCGAAGCCAGCGACGAAGTGGAGCGAATTGGGATTGAGCGCGCCTGGCAGGAGATTGAGCAGGCGGACCGCGTGCTGTTTATGGTGGACGGCACCACCACTGACGCCGTCGATCCGGCAGATATCTGGCCTGACTTTATCGCCCGTTTACCGGTAAAACTGCCGATCACCGTGGTACGTAATAAAGCCGATGTCACCGGCGAGCAGCCGGGGATCAGCGAAGTGAACAATCACTCACTTGTTCGCCTCTCTGCGCGCACTAACGAAGGGGTGGACGTGCTGCGTCAGCATCTCAAGCAGAGCATGGGTTTCGACACCAGCATGGAGGGTGGCTTCCTTGCGCGTCGTCGTCATCTGCAGGCGCTGGAGATGGCCGCTGAGCACTTGCAACAGGGTAAAGCGCAGCTGCTTGGCGCCTGGGCGGGTGAGCTGCTCGCAGAGGAGCTGCGTCTGGCACAGCAGAGCCTGAGCGAGATCACCGGCGAGTTTACTTCTGATGACCTGCTGGGCAGGATTTTCTCAAGCTTCTGTATTGGTAAATAATCCCTCATCCTGCGGCTGGCGGGCGTTTTAGCGCTCGTTAGCCGTCATTTCATCACTTTTTCCGAAAGTGTTCCCTATTGACGAAAGAAAGTGTAAATATCACTCCTTAGGACTTTTCAGATGGGACTTTTCGCATTAAAACCTATGCATCACTGGCGATAATGTCGATTATCGATTTGATTAACGCAGCCCATTATCACGGAGCGAAAAATGGCGACACACTTTGCAAGAGGGATCCTCTCAGAAGGCCATCTCGTCTCGACCCGGCTCCCTCAGGCGTGCCTTGATGCCGCCGGTCAACTTCCGGAACATCGCCGCTCCCGTTATATCGCCTCCCGGGCGCTGCTCGCAGAGATGATGTTTATGCTTTATGGCATTAGCGAACTGCCGGAGATGGTGGTTGAGGAGAGCGGACGCCCCCGCTTTGCCGATAGCAGTCTGCCGAGCTTTTCACTGGCCTATGCCGGGAATATGGTTGGCGTCGCCATCACTACCGAAGGCGAATGCGGCCTTGATATGGAGCTACAGCGCGCGACGCGCAGCTTCCATAGCCCGCACGGGCAGAAACACACCTTCAGCAACAATGAGCAGCTGTGGATAAATAACCAGAACGATGCCAGTGAAGCGCAAACGCAGCTGTTAACGCTGCGCCAGAGCGTGATGAAGCTGATCCACCAGATGCAGGATGACCCGATGCAGCTCCAGCTGCTGCCCGGCTCCGGGCGGCTTCGCGTCACGCGGCATGCGCAGGTAGAAGTGATGTGTGATGCCGAAGATGTACTGATCTGGTCAGTTGCGGTCGCGCCCGCGATTGAGAGCCTGCGCATCTGGGAGTTCGATAGTCAAAAAGGGTGGCACTACCTGACGGATGTGCTGACCCGCGCCAACGATCCGGCTTCCCGCCTGATGCGTTTCACCAGCCTGCCCGCCGAAAAAGCGTTGATCTGAATAAGTGTTGGGATAAGGTTTTCCCTCCCCCGACGTGGGAGAGGGAGACGGGATTAATGCGCGTCGATAAAGACGATTTTCAGCAGGAACAGCAGCGCCACGACAACCACGCACGGGCTAAGCTCGCGCAGACGGCCGGTACCGATTTTCATCACGCAGTAGGAGATAAAGCCAAGCGCGATCCCCTCGGTGATGGAGAAACTGAACGGCATCATCACGGCGGTAATAAACGCCGGTACCGCTTCGGTGAGATCGTCCCACTTCACACGCGCCAGGCTTGAGGTCATCAGCACCCCAACGTAAATCAGTGCGCCCGCAGCCGCGTAACCCGGCACCATTCCCGCCAGCGGCGAGAGGAAGATCACCAGCAGGAACAGCAACCCCACGACCACCGCCGTCAGACCGGTACGCCCACCAACAGAGACGCCCGAAGAGGATTCAATGTAGGCGGTAACCGACGAGGTACCGAAGAAGGAGCCGGTGACAGAGGAGATACTGTCAACGTAGAGCGCCTGCTTCATGCGCGGGAATTTGCCCTTCTCATCCACCAGCCCGGCCTTGTCGGTCACGCCAATCAGCGTCCCGGAGGAGTCGAACAGGTTCACCAGCATAAACGAGAAGATCACCCCCGCAAGACCGAGGTTAAAGGAGCCGGCGAGATCAACATTGCCCACCACCGACATTACGCTTGGCGGCGTAGAGACAATCCCGTGGTACTGCACATCGCCCAGCAGCCAGCCCAGAAGCGTGGTCACAACGATTGAGACCAGCACCGCGGCGTGAATATTGCGCGAGGCCAGAATAGCGATGATAAAGAAACCAAGCACGCCCAGCAGCACGCTGTGCGACGTCAGGTTACCAATGCTCACCAGCGTCTCTTTGTTGGCGACAATCACGCCCGCATTCTTCAGACCCATCATGCCGATAAACAGGCCGATCCCGCTGGTGATACCAACACGCAGGCTCATCGGGATATTGGCAATCATCCAGTAACGTACGCGGAAGATGGTCAGCAACAGCAGACCAACCGCACCCCAGAAGATCGCACCCATGCCGACCTGCCAGGAGAGCCCCATCGCGCCCACTACCACAAAGGCGAAGAAGGCGTTCAATCCCATTGCCGGAGCCAACGCGACCGGCAGGTTAGCCACCAGACCCATCAGGATGCTGCCGAAGGCGGCGATCAGACAGGTGGTGACAAAAACTGCGCTGGTATCCATCCCGGCGACGCCTAAAATTTGCGGGTTAACGAAAACGATGTAGACCATCGTTAAAAACGTCGTGAAGCCGGCGATCACCTCGGTGCGCGCCGTTGTGCCGTGGTCACGCAGTTTGAACACGCGGTCAAGCAACCCCGGGCGAGAGGCCTGGGAAGTCTGTTGTTGGCTCATTATCAATTTCCGGAATAGGAGGGAAAATTCGTCGCTATCCTATACCAAAATGAGGCAGTATTGACGGTTATCACGCACTTTTTTTCATTGAATTTGCTTATACGGCAACGATTGCGTCCCGCAATCTGCGTTAAGTAATCGTTAAACTTGTAATCACAGGAAATGGCATGTCCCACATTGAAGCGATCTTTTTCGACTGTGACGGCACCCTGGTCGATAGCGAAGTCATCTGTTCCCGCGCATACGTCCATATGTTTCAAACCGTTGGCATTACGCTGGACCTCGAAGAGGTCTTTAAGCGTTTCAAAGGCATGAAACTGTATGAAATTATTGATGTTATCGGCGAAGAGCACGGCAAAGCGCTGGATAAAGCCGTGCTCGAGCCGGTTTATCGCGCCGAAGTGGCGCGGCTGTTCGACAGCGAGCTGGAGGTGATTCCGGGTGCTAACGCGCTGCTTGATGCCGTTAGCGTACCGATGTGTGTGGTCTCTAACGGGCCGGTGAGCAAAATGCAACACTCTTTGGGCAAACTTGGGATGTTGCACCACTTTCCGGAAAAACTGTTTAGTGGCTATGACATCCAGCGCTGGAAGCCCGATCCAGCGTTAATGTACCATGCAGCAGAGGTACTCGATGTCTCGCCGGAGAAGTGCATTCTGGTGGATGATTCCGCCGCCGGAGCGCAATCTGGCATTGCGGCAGGGATGGAAGTCTTTTACTTCTGCGCCGACCCGCATAACGTACCTATCGATCACCCAAAAGTGACGACATTTACTGACTTAGCACAGCTGCCAGCATTGTGGCGCGCTCGCGGGTGGTCTGTTACGCGCTAACTTACCTACAAAACAGGATGTTTTTATGGACCAGAATAATCGCCCTCTCCCGGTATTTAAATACCATCCACAGCCCCTGGAAACGGGCGTCTTCTCTGAAGGCAAAACAGTGACCTGCGCCTGTTGCTCACAGCCAACAGACGTTTACTACACCAACCCGTTCTTTACTGCTGAAGATGTCGATACGCTCTGCCCATGGTGCATTGCCGATGGCTCAGCAGCAGAGAAATTCAACGGTACATTTCAGGATGATTGCAGCCTTGAAGGTGTTGAAGGGGAGTTTGACGAGGAGGGCGAATTTACCGGCTTTAGCAGTTCGTGGCCGGAAGCTACCGTTGCTGAGTTGACGCAACGCACGCCCGGCTATTGCGGCTGGCAGCAGGAACACTGGCTGGCGCACTGCAATGATTTCTGCGCCTTTATCGGTTACGTTGGCTGGAAAGAGATAGCCGACAAGCTGGATCAGTTTGCCGATCTGGACGCCGATTGCCGGGCCTTTGGTATGGATATCAACAAACTACAGGAGTATCTGCGCGACGGCGGCGACTGTCAGGGCTACCTCTTCCGCTGCCTCCACTGCGGGAAGCTGCGTCTGTGGGCAGATTTCTCCTGACGACTTGCCCGAAATAAGGAATACAAGATGTCGGATTTACTTGCGCGTTACCAGGGGTGCCTTCTCGGCCTGGCGGCCGGCGATGCGGTTGGCACAACGGTAGAGTTCAGTCCCAGAGAGAGCTTTACCCCGGTCACCGATATGGTCGGCGGCGGCCCGTTTCATTTAAAAGCCGGGCAGTGGACGGATGACACCTCCATGGCGCTCTGCCTCGCGCACAGCCTGATCGCCTGTAAAAGGTTTGATGCGACCGATCAGATGAACCGCTATCTGAACTGGTGGAAGTGGGGCTATTTAAGCTCTACGGGCAGCTGTTTTGATATCGGGATGACGGTCTCATCTGCGCTGCAGCGCTTTGCGCACGACGGCGAACCCTTTGCTGGCTCCAGCGATCCGCGCACGGCGGGCAACGGTTCATTGATGCGGCTGGCGCCGGTGGTGCTCTGGTACTACCCGGATGTGCCACAGGCGCTGGAGTTTGCCGAAGCGTCATCACGGACCACGCACGCCGCACCGGAAGCGCTGGCCAGCTGTCGTCTGTTCGCGCAGATGCTTATCAATGCGCTGCAGGGCAAAAGTAAATCCGACACGCTGACGGATATTGCGCAGTTGCCGGAGCAGGCTAATCTGCGTCAGATCGCCGAAGGGCATTACCGGCAGAAATCGCGTGCGGAGGTGTTCGGCACCGGTTACTGCGTGCAAAGCCTGGAGGCGGCGCTATGGTGCTTCGCTCACGGGGAGAGTTTCGAAGAGACGATCCTGCTGGCGACCAACCTTGGCGACGATGCGGATACCACCGCGGCGATTGCCGGGCAGCTGGCTGGTGCCTGGTACGGCGTAGAGGGGATCCCGCACCGCTGGCGGGAGAAGCTGTGGCAATGCGATGAGATCGCAACGCTTGCCGGGCAGCTACTCACCAGGTCAGCGTAAAGCAAAACCCCCTCATCATGAGGGGGTTTTTATTGTGCTTACTCTTTCGGATCTTTTCCGGCGAGCAGCTTGTCCAGCTCGTCGCCGCCGACGTGGCGGAAATCCTGGCCTTTAACGAAGTAGAAGATGTATTCGCAGATATTCTGGCAGCGGTCGCCGATACGTTCGATAGAGCGGGCGCAGAAGAGGGCGGTCAACACGCTCGGAATGGTGCGGGAGTCTTCCATCATGTAGGTCATCAGCTGACGCACAATCCCCTCATACTCCTGATCCACCTTCTTATCTTCGCGATAGACGCGCACCGCTTCGTCAATATCCATCCGCGCAAAGGCGTCGAGCACGTCATGTAGCATCTGCACGGTGTGACGGCCCAACGACTCAAGGCTGACGAGTAGCGGCTGGTGCTGCTGGGAGAACTTCTCCAGCGCCGTACGGCAGATTTTATCCGCCACGTCGCCAATACGCTCCAGCTCAGCGATGGTTTTGATGATCGCCATCACCAGGCGTAAATCGCTCGCCGTCGGCTGACGCTTGGCGATAATGCGCACGCAGGCTTCATCGATGGCGACTTCCATCATATTGACCTGCTTATCCCCTTCAACAACGCGCTTCGCCAGCTCGCTGTCCTGGTTATGCATCGCGGTGATCGCATCGGAAAGCTGCTGCTCCACCATTCCACCCATAGTCATGACCTGAGTGCGAATACTTTCCAGTTCAGCGTTAAACTGCCCGGAAATATGTTTGTTAAGGTTCAGATTGTCCATGGTGCACTCCAAATGCCCGACAAATTTCACGTGGTAACGAGGTGGCAGCCACCTCTGTGGTTCGGCAATCAGCCATAGCGCCCGGTAATATAATCTTCCGTTTGCTTCTTCGCAGGCTTGGTGAACAGATCGTCTGTATTGCTGAACTCAATCAACTCACCGAGATACATAAACGCAGTGTGATCGGAACAGCGCGCCGCCTGCTGCATGTTGTGCGTCACGATAACCACGGTGTAATCCTGCTTAAGCTCGGTGATCAGCTCTTCAATACGGCCGGTGGAGATCGGGTCCAGCGCCGAGCAAGGCTCATCCAGCAGCAGCACTTCCGGGCGAATAGCAATCCCGCGCGCGATACAGAGACGCTGCTGCTGACCGCCGGAGAGAGAGTAGCCGCTCTGGTGCAATTTATCCTTGGTTTCATTCCACAATGCGGCCTTGGTCAAAGCCCACTGCACGCGCTCGTCCATATCCGGACGTGAAAGCTTCTCAAACAGACGCACGCCAAAGGCGATGTTGTCGTAAATCGACATCGGGAACGGCGTCGGTTTCTGGAACACCATACCGACTTTCGCGCGCAGCAGAGCGATATCCTGGGTATTGGTGAGAATGTTGTCGCCATCCAGCAGGATTTCGCCTTCCGCGCGCTGCTCAGGATAGAGCTCATACATTTTGTTAAAGGTGCGCAGCAGCGTGGATTTCCCGCAGCCAGACGGCCCGATAAACGCCGTCACCTGATTTTTGGCAATATCCAGGCTGATGTTTTTCAGTGCATGGAATTTGCCGTAATAGAAGTTCAAATCACGAACCTGAATCTTGCCCGGCGTAGTATCAACCATACTCATTTATCTCTTTCCTCAACTCGACGCCGCCTTCGCCGCGTCGCAAAAATTAACCGTGTCGATTCTTGGCGAAGATGACGCGCGCCAGGATGTTCAACAGCAGTACGCAGAGCGTGATAATCAGCACCCCAGCCCAGGCCAGCTGCTGCCATTCGGCAAACGGGCTCATGGCGAATTTGAAAATCGTCACCGGCAGGTTAGCGATAGGCTGCATCATGTCGGTGCTCCAGAACTGGTTGGAGAGCGCCGTAAAGAGCAGCGGTGCCGTTTCACCCGCGATACGCGCTACCGCCAGCAGCACGCCGGTCATAATCCCCGAGACGGAAGCTTTCAGCGTAATCGCGGAGATCATCTTCCATTTCGGCGTGCCCAGCGCGTAAGCCGCTTCACGCAGGCTATCCGGCACCAGTTTCAGCATGTTTTCCGTGGTACGAATCACAATCGGCACCTGTAGCAGCGCCAGCGCAATCACGCCCGCCCAGCCGGAGAAGTGCTGCATCTGCGCCACCACGATGGTGTAGACGAACAGGCCGACCACGATAGAGGGGGCGGAGAGCAAAATGTCGTTAATAAAACGGATAATCTCGGCGAGCCAGGATTTACGGCCATACTCCGCCAGGTAGATCCCCGCCATAATGCCCAGCGGCGTACCGATTACCGTCGCCCACAGGATCAGCAGGCCACTGCCCGCCAGGGCATTCGCCAGACCACCACCCGCAGTGTTTGGCGGCGGGGTCGATTCGGTAAACAGCGCCAGCGACATGCCGTCGATACCGCGCGTGACGGTAGAGAAGAGGATCCACACCAGCCAGAAGAGGCCAAACACCATGGTCGCCATCGAGAGCGTCAGGGCGATACGGTTTTTCAACCGGCGGCGCGCCTGCATTTTGCGACGGGATTCAGCCAGCTGTGCGGTGTGCTGCATTTCAAGCGTAGCCATCAGCGTGCCCCCTCGTTTTTCGCCAGGCGCAGGATCATAAATTTCGAGATCGCCAGCACGATAAAGGTGATGACAAACAGAATCAGCCCCAGCTCCATCAGCGCCGCAACGTGCAGGCCCGATTCTGCTTCGGCAAACTCATTCGCCAGCGCAGAGGTGATGCTGTTGCCCGGCATATAGAGCGAGGCGCTGTCGAGCTGGTAGGTGTTGCCGATGATAAAGGTCACCGCCATCGTTTCACCCAGCGCGCGACCAAGGCCAAGCATGACGCCGCCTATCACCCCGTTTTTGGTAAACGGCAGCACGATGCGCCAGATCACCTCCCAGGTGGTGCAGCCGATGCCGTAAGCCGACTCTTTCATCATCACCGGGGTCTGTTCGAAGACATCGCGCATCACCGCTGCAATGTAGGGAATGATCATAATCGCGAGGATCACCCCGGCGGCGAGGATACCGATACCGAACGCCGGGCCGGAGAAGAGGGCGCCGACAAACGGAATGTTGGAGAGCACATTGCCGACCGGCTCCTGGAAGTAGGTCGCGAACAGCGGAGCGAAGATAAACAGCCCCCACATGCCGTACACAATACTCGGGATCGCCGCCAGCAGTTCAATGGCGATACCCAGCGGGCGCTTCAGCCAGCCGGGCGAAAGCTCCGTCAGGAACAGCGCGATACCGAAGCTCACCGGCACGGCGATCAGCAGAGCGATAACAGAGGTCACGATGGTGCCGTAAATGGGCACCAGCGCGCCGTAAATTTCATTGGGCGCATCCCACTCTTTGGTCCACAGGAAGGAGAAACCAAATTTCTGAATACTGGGCCAGGAGGAGAAAATCAGCGAAACGATGATGCCGCTCAGCAGCAATAGCACAATCAGCGCAGCCAGTCTTACCAGTGCGCTGAAGATCATGTCGCCTTTTTTACCCGGTGGGTTAAATGCCGGCTTGGTTGCAGCCATAAATTACTCTTCAGTTTGACGTCTTACGAAGTTGCCCGCAGGCGCTTGCGCTTACCGGGCCTACAGAGGATCTGTAAGGCGGATGGTGTAAGCGCCATCCGCCATGTTCTTCAAAAATCAGCGATTAGTAAACGGCTTTACCGCTGCTGTCTTTCACGTTGGTTTTCCATGCGGCGCGAACTTGTTCAACAACGCTGCTCGGCAGGGTTGCGTAATCGAGATCGTTAGCCTGTTTGCCGCCGTTTTTGTACGCCCAGTCAAAGAACTTCAGCACTTCAGCGCCCTGCTCAGGTTTCGCCTGCTCTTTGTGTACCAGGATGAAGGTGGTGGAGGTGATTGGCCACACATCAGCACCTTTCTGGTTGGTCAGGTCCTGGGCGAAGGATTTGCTCCAGTCGATATCTTTTGCCGCGTTAGAGAAGCTCTCTTCGGTCGGGCTAACGGCTTTGCCGTCGGCAGACATCAGTTTGGTGTAGGTCAGGTTGTTCTGCTTAGCGTAAGCGTACTCAACGTAACCGATAGAGCCCGGCAGACGCTGAACGAAGGCGGCGATGCCGTCGTTACCTTTACCGCCCAGACCGGTCGGCCAGTTAACGGTAGAGCCGGAACCGACTTTAGATTTCCACTCTTCGTTAACTTTCGCCAGGTAGCTGGTGAAGACGAACGAGGTACCGGAACCGTCAGCGCGGCGAACCACGGCGATGTTCTGTGAAGGCAGTTTCAGGCCCGGGTTGAGTTTGGCGATAGCCGCGTCGTCCCATTTTTTGATTTTGCCGAGGTAGATATCGCCCAGCGTTTTGCCGTCGAGAACCAGCTCGCCAGATTTTACGCCCGGTACGTTGATAGCCAGCACGATACCGCCGATGACGGTCGGGAACTGGAACAGACCTTCCTGGGAGAGTTTTTCGTCAGACAGCGGTGCATCGGATGCGCCGAAATCAACGGTTTTGGCGGTGATCTGCTTCACGCCACCGGAGGAGCCGATGCCCTGATAGTTGACCTTATTGCCCGTCTCTTTTTGGTAGGTATCAGCCCACTTGGCATACACCGGCGCAGGGAAAGTTGCACCCGCACCAGTCAGGCTAGCTGCGGCATTGACAGCAAAAGCACTCAGAGAAAAGGTCGCGGCGACAACAGTTGCGACAGTGGTACGCATAACGTTCATAATGTCTCCTGCAGGAATCGTAAATCGTTGTTTGAGTTGCTACTCGGAGCAAAATAGGACACTTTGATGACAGTTATATGCAACGATTGTTACTGTTTGATGACAGCGGCGGCTTTTCGCAGCACCAATATTTATTAGCTATAAAAATCAAAATATTAAGGTTAGATAACACCTTAACAATTCGCTGATGTTTTATTTTTATGACAATCCAAATGTAGCTGAAAAGGCGAGGCTGCTCGCCCTGACCGAATAAAATTCAGGCAAAAACGCCGCCTCTGCCACGCGCTTTCCCACGCACTTCGCAATCATCCAATGCTGATTTTTTATCCTTCATCGCTACTGAAAAGAGGTAGGAGACAAACCCTGGTTTTCATATGTATATAGAGGTGTTGAACAGGCGTTGTTAACACCACTGAGTGGACACTAAGGATGAGTATGAACAGAACAATTGTTTTCGCGACAGGATTGCTGATGTTGTTACCCGCCATCGCCAGCCAGGCAGCAGATGAACCCGTATATTTCATGTCCAACCACTATTCGGGCGATACACTGATGACCTATGAACAGGGCTCGTCTGCCCAAGGAAAAACGTATATCTCACCGGCATCTGATCTCAGCGCAAGAACCCTTTCCGAGATCCAGCGCGATTACCCTAAGCAGCAGGAGAAAATGAAGGATATGGAAAGAGATGTTGAGAAGATGGGCCGCGAAAGGGATGAGCTGAAAAGAAATAATGACGATCTCAGCCGTAAAGTCGACGATCTACAGCGCAGCATCAGTACCCTTGAGAAGCAGCTTGATGAGCTGAGCCGAAAAGTGAAATAAGATTTAAAGAGGTTGCCGCCCGGCAGCCTCTTTTCCATTCCTCATTACCCCGGGTTCGCCGACGATGCCTGCTTATCAAAAATAAACAAAATATGCTGGTCATCCAGATACTTAATATCGACCTTCTGCCCTTTCTGCATTTTCGGCGAGTTGAATGCAGCAATGGTCTCTTTCCCCTCGACCGAGCGCGTCACGCTCCCATCGTGAATCGCCAGCCGGTAACGGATATTTTGTGTCCCGTTATCATTGGAACTGATATAGCTCACCTCTTCGATGGTGGCCTGCAGGTCGCGTCCCTGAGTCTGGATGCGGTGATCGCGGTTAAACAGGTAAACGATGTAGGCGATCATCCCTACGATAAAGAGGACAGAAAAAGCGATCGCAATCTTCATATTCAATCCCTTACATAAACATCGTTAAGCCATGAACCGACGCCATGACCTGGCCATACTGCATCATCGCTTTGCCAAATGCGACGCGCCCTTCGTGCGAGGCTAAATCAAATGCCGATTTATCGAACTTCAGGCTCGTTAAGCCCACCTTGCTTATGGCTGACAGGGTGAATGAAGAGCCTTCGGTGACCACTTTGAGGGCAGTGAAATCAAAAGAGAAAAGCGACGCCGTCTCTTTATGATCTTTATATTCAAAGGCATGCGGCGTCTTAATATGTACCTTCTCCGCGCTCTCAATGGTGATCGTCTTCGGCGAGTAGATTTTCGCCCCTTCGGCGACGGTCTGATCCCAGCGGCCGTTAATGGTGGCCGCGCTATTTCCCTGGATGGTCTGGGTCAGGTGTTGAGAAATCTGCTCTTGACGATCGCCGGTAATGGTCGAGGTGACGCCGCTATCAAAGGTATAGCTCACTAATGCCGTGACATGTTGTGAAGCCGCCCCTTCAATCTCTTCAATCCGTCCCCCTTTGATCGTCACCTTCTCCCCGCCGCTGGTGACGCTCTTCACGCGGCCATTGGTGACCGTCAGCTCTTCGCCATTATTCACCGTGCGCGTGTCCTTCTGCTCCACCAGCGTGGTGCGGGTAGCGTGGTATGTAAAGTCCGCTTTTTTCGTCACCTCATCGGCAAGCTCACCCGACACCGTCAGGCTTCTGTTGCCGCCAACGGTAATCACCTGGTTGTTCTCAACGGAGATATTCATATCCTTTTCGGCATGCATATCGACCCGCTCAACGCCGAGCTTATCCTCGAACAGCAGATAGCTGGCGTTGTCACAGCTCCCGGTTTTCGAGCGCGTCATAAATCCCATCACCGTAGCGGCAGCGGGTAACGCCCATGGCGGCATATTGGCATCGTTGTAGACGCGCCCGGTGACGATCGGTCGGTCGGGATCGCCATTAATAAAATCAATCACCACCTCATCGCCGACGCGCGGGATCTGCACGCCGCCGAACCCCTGGCCTGCCCACGCACTGGAGACGCGCACCCAGCAGGAGCTGGTTTCATCACTTTTGCCCAGCCGATCCCAGTGGAATTTCACCTTGATACGGCCATATTTATCGGTCCATATCGTCTCCCCGGCGGGGCCAACAACGCGGGCAGTCTGCGGACCATAAGTGCGAGGCCAGGCGGTTCGCTGCTCCGGCCGCCAGACCAGTGACGCAGGAATAACGCTGAAGCTTATCAGCCGCGAGCTGGCACCCTCATCACCGCTGGCATAGCGGTTCTCTTCAATGTGCAGCACGGTTTTTGTCACCAGATAACGCCCGTTATCCTGCGCAAACGGCGCATGGGTTAACTGGAAGGTATGACCGGCGGCAATGCCGCTTGCGGTGGCGGTGGCGGAGATCTGTTGATGCTCGACCTGCCAGCGCTCCTGCTTGATGCGGGCATAATATTCGCCGTCATTTTGCTCAACAAAGCGACCGGGCCATTCGTAAACATCGATCTGACCGGGAGAGGGCGAGGCGGGATTCTGCCGCGCCTGGAACAGCCAGGCGTTGGGCTTACGAAAATCATAATCTTCGGTGCTAAAAAGGCCCGGCGTGACGCGATCGTGCAGCGACCATTGGCTAATGCCTTCAAAATCGGCCACACCGCCGGCAGCGGTTTGAATATAGGGGATCGCCTCATAACCCGGCGCAGAAGGAAAAGCGCTCCCGGCATCTGTCAGTACCAATGTGTGGCTGTCTGGCTGGTGGCGGAAATACCAGCTGATCCCCTCCAGCTCCATCAGGCGGCAGATAAAGTCCAGGCTACTCTCCTGGTACTGCACGCAATACTCCCAGACCCGGTAACTTTGCGTCAGCTGATCGTCTACTTTGACGCCCTGTTCGGAGAGCAGGGTCTGCACTATCTGCGGGATAGTTTGCGCCTGAAAAATGCGCATATTGCGCGCCAGCCGCATTGGCCAGAGATCGGACTCAACGCTGAGCTGGTAGGCGGCGTAACGCTCCCCGGATAGCTCGACGGAGGAGACGGCAACGCTGGTTACCCTGCCATTGATATAACGCCTTATTGCGCCGCCCTGCGCGGGAATATCAACGGTGATGGGCTGTCCGAGGATCTGGCTTCGGTCGATTCGCGCATCTTCACCCAGCAGCGTAAGCGCGTACTCAAAAGGCTCAGAGAGCGATTCACTGCCGGACATCTTCCAGAAAAGCAGGTCAGGTGCGGCTGCCAGGTTAACCGTGGTGCGAATTTGCGACATAAAAAAATCCGGTATGCTTTTTTCAGGAGCATATCCGGACTTATTTACACTAAGGTTAACGTCACCTTCCCGGCGGGCAGATGACGCTAGTTTAGGATTATTCCACCGTTACCGATTTTGCCAGGTTGCGCGGCTGGTCAACGTCGGTGCCTTTAATCAGCGCGACGTGGTAGGCCAGCAGCTGCAGCGGCACGGTGTAGAAGATCGGTGCAATCGTCTCTTCTACATGCGGCATATCAATGATATGCATGTTGTCGTTACTGGTGAAACCGGCATCCTGATCGGCAAAGACATACAGCACGCCGCCGCGGGCGCGCACTTCTTCGATGTTGGATTTCAGTTTTTCCAGCAGTTCGTTGTTCGGTGCCACCACGATAACCGGCATATCGGCGTCAATCAGCGCCAGCGGGCCATGTTTCAGCTCGCCAGCGGCGTAGGCTTCAGCGTGAATATAGGAGATCTCTTTCAGCTTCAGCGCGCCCTCCAGCGCGATCGGGTACTGATCGCCGCGGCCGAGGAACAGCGCGTGATGCTTGTCAGAGAAGTCCTCTGCCAGCGCTTCGATGCGTTTATCCTGCGACAGCATCTGCTCGATGCGGTTCGGCAGCGCCTGCAGACCGTGCACGATGTCATGCTCAATCGCCGCATCCTGACCTTTCAGGCGGCTCAGTTTCGCCACCAGCATCAGCAGCACCGTTAACTGCGTGGTGAAGGCTTTGGTTGAGGCAACACCGATTTCGGTACCGGCTTTGGTCATCATCGCCAGATCTGATTCACGCACCAGCGAGGAGCCCGGCACGTTACAGATCGCCAGCGACCCCAGGTAACCCAGCTCTTTCGACAGACGCAGCGCCGCCAGCGTATCGGCTGTCTCACCGGATTGCGAAAGGGTGATCATCAGGCTATTGCGACGCACGGCGGATTTGCGGTAGCGGAACTCTGACGCAATCTCCACATCGCACGGTACGCCGGCCAGCGATTCAAACCAGTAGCGAGACACCATACCGGAGTTGTAAGAGGTACCGCAGGCGACGATCTGGATATGTTCGACTTTCGACAGCATCTCGTTCGCGTTCGGCCCCAGCTCGCTGAGATCGACTTCGCCATGGCTGATGCGGCCAGTCAGGGTATTTTTGATGGCGTTCGGCTGTTCGTAGATCTCTTTCTGCATGTAGTGGCGATAGATGCCTTTATCACCCGCGTCATACTGCAGACTGGATTCGATATCCGGGCGTTTGGTTTCAGTGCCCGATTTATCAAACACCGTCACGCTACGGCGGGTCACTTCCGCAATATCACCCTCTTCGAGGAAGATAAAACGACGGGTCACCGGCAGCAGGGCCAACTGGTCAGAAGCGATAAAGTTTTCACCCATGCCGAGACCGATAACCAGCGGGCTACCGGAGCGCGCGGCCAGCAGGGTCTCAGGATTACGGGTATCCATAATCACCGTGCCGTAGGCACCGCGTAACTGCGGGATGGTGCGCAGTACCGCTTCACGCAGCGTACCGCCCTGTTCCAGCTCCCAGTGCACCAGGTGAGCAATCACTTCGGTGTCGGTTTCGGAGACAAACACATACCCGCGCGCTTTCAGCTCTTCGCGCAGGGGTTCATGGTTTTCGATAATGCCGTTATGCACGACAACGATATGTTCAGAAACGTGCGGATGCGCGTTTCCTTCCGACGGTTCGCCATGGGTCGCCCAACGGGTGTGCGCGATACCGGTACCGCCGTGCAGCGGATGATCTTCCGCTGCCTGCGAGAGCATCTGCACTTTGCCGAGGCGACGCAGACGGGTCATATGACCTTCATTGTCGACCACTGCCAGACCGGCAGAGTCATAGCCACGGTATTCGAGGCGACGTAAACCTTCGAGAAGAATTTCTGCAACATCACGCTGCGCGACTGCGCCTACAATTCCACACATAGTTTTTGATTCCGATTTTGGCATTATGCCTTTTGTTGTCGGTCAACCTGTTTACACGCCACCCTTCGGGTAACCGTTTTGCGGCACCGCGAATGATTCCGTGTACGTGTCCGCTTTGCGGACGCCCCGAGCCTTGTAGAGAGTGGGGTTATTGTTATAGGTACTGCCTGGCGGGCGGAGGATTATCTTCCTCTCATCCCTGAATCTGTGCCGGACGGCGTTGAGCCTGTCCGGTCTTATTGGTTTACTTCTTCTTCACCGGGCGCTGCCAGCCCTGCTTGTGCACCTGCGGCACGCGGCTTAACACCAGCTCGTTTTCGGCGATATCGCGGGTAACGGTGGTACCTGCGGCGATAGTCGCGCCTTTGGCAACCGTGACCGGCGCCACCAGCTGCGTATCAGAGCCGACAAACACATCATCACCGATGATGGTTTTGAATTTATTGGCACCGTCGTAATTGCAGGTAATCACCCCTGCGCCGACGTTAACGTTATCGCCAATCTCCGCGTCGCCCAGATAAGTCAAATGACCCGCTTTCGAGCCTTTGCCGAGACGCGCTTTTTTCATCTCGACAAAGTTGCCGACGTGCGCGCCAGCCAGCAGCTCTGCGCCCGGACGTAAACGGGCAAACGGGCCGATGGTGCAATCGGCGTCCAGACGGGCATCTTCCACCACGCTGTAGGGGCTGATCTCGCAATCATCGCCAATCACGCAGTTCTTCAGGATCGCGCCTGCGCCGATTTTCACGCGGTCGCCCAGCGTCACGTCGCCTTCAATAATCACGTTGGTGTCGATCTCAACATCGCGACCATGGGAAAGCGTACCGCGCAGATCGAAACGCGCCGGATCGCGCAGCATCACGCCTGCCAGCAGCAGCTTTTCTGCCTGTTCCGCCTGGTATGCGCGCTCGAGACGGGAGAGTTGCAGGCGGTTATTCACCCCTTCCACTTCGCTTAAGCGCTGTGGATGAACGGCGGCAATTTCACGCCCTTCGTGGTAAGCCAGACTGATAATGTCAGTGATGTAGTATTCACCCTGCGCATTATTATTGGTCAGCTTCGCGAGCCAACGCTTCAGATCCGCGCCGTTGGCGATCAGAATGCCGGTGTTGATCTCATTAATCTGCCGCTGGGCTTCCGTGGCATCTTTCTGCTCAACGATGCCCGTAACCACCCCGTTTTCACGGGTAATGCGGCCGTAACCGGTCGGATCGTCGAGTTTAACGGTAAGCAGCCCGATGCCGCCCTGCGGTTTGGCTTCACGCAGGCGCTCAAGGGTCTCGACGGAGATCAGCGGCACATCGCCGTAGAGCATTAAAATATCTTCATCGTCAGCAAAGAAGGGCGCCGCCTGCTGCATGGCGTGACCGGTGCCGAGCTGTTCCGCTTGCAGCACCCAGTTAAGTTTGTCGTCTACGAGGCGCTGCTTAAGCAGTTCGCCGCCGTGGCCGTATACGAGATGAACATGATCTGCACCCAATTTCGTAGCAGCATCAATGACATGCTGCACCATCGCTTTACCTGCAAGAGTATGCAGCACTTTGGGAAGATCGGAGTACATGCGTGTGCCTTTGCCCGCCGCAAGGATCACCACGCTCATTTTTGAGTTCAACATATTCGTCCTGACTATTATTTGGGAAAGAAGTTAACCTCTTTCGTATTGAAAATACTACATATTTTGTAGCATGAAATGGAGTGCTGGTGAAACGCGCAACATTCCACGCCAGGGGCGCTGTAACGCGCTTTTTATCGGCAGAGTAAAGCAGTTTACCGCCTGAAAGTCGCTCCCTTTTTCACTGCTGCTCATTTATACAATGAGTTAGCCGTTATTTTTCATCCTGAATAAAGATCGCACAAAACAAAACGCTGTTTTATTAAGCAAAGAGTGTGAGCCACAAAAAAGAAACACTGTTTCATATTGATGATAATAAACGGCAATTATTCATCAGGAGAATAAAATGAATTATAAAATACCTCTGGCTCTCGCGATATGCGGTTCCCTTGTCTGTGCCCCGACCTTTGCTGAATCTCCAGAAGAGTGGAAAGCGATTACCTTCGGTCAGTCGACCGACCTCAATTTCTCATCGAACGTGCTTGCCGGAAAGATTGGCGTCAATGATGTGACAATTGCGGGGAAAAAACTCACTCCCGGGCAGAGCACCGATCTCTCAAAACCGATTACCCTTGAGAGCCGCGGCGGCAAAATTGGCAATGCCCATGATGGGCTGACCTTCTTCTATACCAAGCTGCCGGTCGGCAAAAACTTTGCGTTGCAGGCGACCGTGACTGTCGATCAGTTTGGCCCGGAAAATGGCGCGAAACCTGCCGCTCAGGAGGGGGCGGGCTTACTGGTGCGCGATGTGATTGGTCCCGCGCGCCAGCAGCCGTTGCGGGAGGGGTATGAAGAGTTTCCTGCCGCCGCCAATATGGTGATGAACGCCATTATGACGCAGGACAAAAAGGATAATTTCCGCGTCAAAATGCAGGCCATCAGCCGGGAGGGCATCACGCAGCCATGGGGCAACGCCGGCGCGGCGATTGTCAAAACCAGCTATCGGGAAGAGGTCGATCTGCGTAAAACACCGACTTTCCGGCTTAAGCTTGAGCGCACTGATAACGGCTTTATCAGCAGCTGGGCGCCCGCCGGGAGCGAGCAATGGGTCAGCCAGCCGATCCCACGCGCCGATCTCATTGCGGTGCAGGACAAAGCTTTTTATTACGTCGGCTTCTTCGCCTCGCGTAACGCGAAAATCACCGTTACCGATGCCTCGCTAACCACCTCTGAAGCCCATACGGTGGCCTCTGCGCCCTGGCAGCCACCCGCGCAGCCGATGGTCGTACAGGTTGCTTCGCCTGCGCAAAGTGGCAGTGAGAAATACCTGCTTCAGGCGCGGGCCAACTACGATGGCAGTTTTAGCGTGCGGGAGAATGAAGTGGTGATCGGTAATGAGAAACAGGTAAAAGCGGGCGAGATGTATACCCTGCCGACGCGGCTGAAGCAAAGCACCACTTTTGCGCTCACCTTCACGCCGCAAGCGGAAGGTAAACCCGTGGTTACGCAGATCAACGTTGAGAAGATCGACCCTGTCGCGCTAACACTGCATGTTGCGCCGCAGGGCACGCCTGAGGGCAGTGGTAACGCCGCTGCACCGCTGGATATCGCCACGGCAATCCGCTTGCTGCCGCCGGGTGGCAAAATTGTGTTACAAGCTGGTGATTACCCCTATACCGAAATCCCGCTTACGGCGAGCGGTCTGCTCAAACAGCGCAAGACGCTGGAAGCGGAGGGCAAAGCGGTGATCCATGGCCTGCTGCTTGATGCCAGCTACTGGCGTATCAAAGGGATTGAGGTGACGGAGAAGAGCCTGCGCATCCAGGGCAGCCATAACCTGATTGAAAAGGTGGTTGCCTGGCGTAATGACGACACAGGCATTCAGATCTCCTCCCCGGAGAAGATTGGCCGCGCACTGTGGGCCAGCGATAACCGGGTGGTCGATTCCGAGTCCTGGGGTAATGAGGATGCGGGCAAGATTAACGCCGACGGCTTCGCGGTAAAAATGCGCGTAGGGGAGGGGAACCGGCTGATCCGCTGCTACGCCCATGACAATATCGATGACGGTTTCGACCTGTTTAACAAGATTGAAGATGGTGCCAATGGGGTAGTGGTGATCGAGAGTTCAATTGCCCGCAACAACACCAGCAACGGCTTTAAGCTCGGCGGGGAGGGGCAGCCGGTGGCGCATCAGATCCGTAACAGTAAAGCGGTAGGTAACCATCTTGATGGGTTTACCGATAATTTTAATCCCGGCAAGCTGGTGGTGGAGAACAACATTGCGGCTGATAACCAGCGCTTCAATTTTATCTTCCGGCCCAGTCCGTATGGTGACGCCTCAACGCAGGGTGTCTTTCGCGGCAATAAATCGGTGCGCAGCTCGCCCGGTCGCTACGACGATGCGGTGATCGGGAATATTGATAACACTAACTACTTTATCAGGCAGGGAAAAAGCGTGAACAGCGAAGGGAAGGAGCTGAAGAGCGCGGCGGTGGAGGCGGCGCTGAAGTGATAGTCCGATGGCGCTCGCATCTCCAGGCGGAATCAGCGCAGCGCCACACGGCATCACAGCAATCAGTGATTGAACGTGCCGAAAGAGACGTTCATGTTGCTGAACATAGCGATGATTTTGTTGATCAGTTTCATGATGGCTTCCTTTTTTGGATTTGGT